>Ga0193706_1000048_pt1 | contig 113259 bp, 106 predicted proteins | sample U3c1metaG_FD_160130 | JGI IMG/M metagenome (GOLD analysis project Ga0193706, IMG submission 160130) | Soil microbial communities from a riparian zone of the East river system, Colorado, United States - U3c1 | ecosystem: Environmental > Terrestrial > Soil > Riparian zone | place: USA: East...
GCCTTTGGAAATGAGACTGCCACCGTAAGGTGGCGCAAACCCTGAGGGGCCGCGTTAGCGACCCCTTCCAGCCGCTTTGAGCGGCTCACAAACCTAAAGCCCCCGGCTCTGCCGGGGGATATTTACTAAGAACGGGCAACGCATCCATAGATTCTCAGCTCAGGGAGGCCCCGTCCATGATTCAACATGCCCCTCCTCCACAGGGAGAAGTCGCCAACCACAGTCTCGAGGAGTTCGCCAGGACCTTGAATCCCCACTGGGAGCTGGAAAACTGGTTCGACTGGCCTCCCGATCTGTTCGCCCTGACGTCGCTGCTGCTCAAGAACACGGGATCCTACCGTTACGCCGTCGATCCTCCCTCCCTCCCTTGGCCTCGAGAAGGCCAATGGACCAAGACGGTGGACAGGGCGGCGATTCACTGGCTGGACTGGCTCCTGGGAGACCGCGACGACCTCCCGGAACTGCTCACGATAAATCGAGAGATTCTGGCCCGGCACTGGCAGGACGTTTCACTGGATCGGCTGACTGCCATGGAGGGATCCTGCCACGAATGGGACTTGTGCCGGGCCCTGCTCGAGCTTCACGCTCTCGCCGATGTCGCCTGCAGCTCCTTCGGTCACCCCTCCGGCACGGCTCACGAAGGCGATACCTTGATTCGCTACTTCGCCAATATGCTCCTGGCTACCACCGGCTCTCTCTCCCGTTTGCCGAAGCATAAGGTGCTTGTCCTTCCTAAAATGCGAACGCCCCGCGTGGGAATGACCCTTCGTTCCCTATCCCTCTACGTCACGGCCCACGAATCTGAGGTCGGAGTTATCTGGCGCTCGATGCCTTGGATCAACATCGATGAGAACACGATAAACATTATGGTAGTACCGTGGCCTTATGATATGAAGGCAACGTGGTTCAAGCCGGACTCCCCTTCCATGCAGCAGAACAACGAAGCGCCTTTTCGGTACTTCAAGTACACTGGTTGCAACAGCAAATTTCCAAAGAAGAGAATTGTCGAAATGGTCAAGCTGGCGCAAAACCAGGTGCATCGGGTCCATGTCATCGTCTTTCCAGAGCTTGCCCTCGCGGAGCACGAACTCGACGATCTCAAGTGGGAGCTGGCGAAGGAAATCTCGGTAGATTGCATGCCGATGCTGATCTCGGGAGTGCTCAAGAGCTCATGCGCCGATCCAGGGGAGGAGGATGAAAGTTCTTCGAAGCTGGACCGGAACCAAGTAGTTCTATCCACCTACTTCGCCGGAAGGTGGTACGACCTTTCCCAGGACAAGCACCATCGCTGGAAGCTCGACGGACGCCAGATCGAGCAGTACAAACTGCGTGGCACCCTTACAGGCGAACTCGACCGCTGGGAGGCGATCCAACTTGCCCCTCGAAAGATCACGTTCCTGGCACCTAATGGATGGCTCGCTCTATGTCCATTGATCTGTGAGGATCTCGCTCGGTTGGAGCCGGTTTCGGAGTTGATTAGGGGCGTCGGTCCAACGCTGGCGATCGCTCTCCTCCTCGATGGACCTCAGCTGCAGAAGCGCTGGCCTGGAAGATATGCCGGTGTGCTCGCTGATGATCCGGGGACCTCGGTTTTGACTGTAAGTTCGCTGGGCATGGTAGTGCGATCAGCTCCCAATGGTTCTGCGGATATCAAGCGGACGGTGGCTCTTTGGAAAGATCTCGAAACAGGATGGAAGGAAGTTGAGCTACCCGAGCGGCAAGACGCCGTGCTTTTCACCATTGCCGCCAAGTGGACGGAGGAACACACGGCGGATGGTCGCGGGGATAAAGTAAATGCGGGGCTGTTCACTTACAAGAACGACAACCCTCTCGAAATGCCTGTGGAGTCTCCTCTTGAAGACACGAGTGGATCATCGGCAGAACTGCTTTTTGGAAAACCTCTCGATATCGAGGAGCTGACATGGTTCACCTTTCTGATCGATGCGGCTCTCGAGGTCAACAATGGGCTTGTGGATGCTCTCTGCTGCTGTGCTCTGGGTGACAAGTGCGATGACCCAAAGATCCGGAGGCTCAGAGCGGCAGGTGAGATCCGGGATCTTATTTCTGCAGCCACTCAGAAAAGCTATCAGGGCCATGGCTCCGCAAGGCAGGATTTTCGGGTCGTAATCGATTGGCTGGCCCATGTCCTAAAATCTGTCCGCCGGAACGAAAAAGACCGACTCATCAACTGGAGTCGCCTTATCGATGCAGTGGAGCCCATCTTCGCCGACATCCGGCAGGGCACCTACAGAGCAAAGCTCGAGCAGGACCAGATTTTTAAGGAATTCGTTGCCCGGCATGGGCTCCTTGCTGACGAGGTCCCGAGGATCAAGATCTACTCCTCCCTTTCCCTCCTTTGGGCGGTGCACAAACGGCTGGCACTCCTCCGTCGAGAGGGCAGGCTGGAGATCACAGGCCAGCAACTTCTGCAGAGGATCGAGGGTTTGCTCCGGGTCGACTATCGTCCCGTACTTAGGGGAGGGACCCCGTCCTAGGCTACGAGACCCAGCCCGGAGTCGGGGGAAGATAGCCGCAGACGCGGCCATCTTCCCCCGGCGAAGGAAACGGGTTACTGGTTCTGCTTCGCTTTCCCTACAGGGCTCGCCTTCTTGACCTTTCCCTGCCCCACTCGCAGATCCTCCACATAGGCCCGCAGCACCTCGGCCACCTCCAGCGCCCCGGCGCCCCCTGCTTCGACCAGCCGGGGCTTCAGCTCCGCGATCGCGGCCAGTCCCTGCTTGCGGCCGGCGGCGCCGTGGACGCGCGCCAGCGCCGTCAGCCAGGGGCCGAGCAGGCCGGCCGGGGTGCAGAGCTCCTCCGTGACCGCCGCCAGCATCCGCGCCGCCTTCGGCTTCGACAGCAACGGGAAGGGGAGGCTGAGGGCGAAGATCTGGCCGGGGTACGGCGGGACCTCATCGCCCTGAATCTCGTCCTGGAACGTCTTCTGGACCCGCTTCGCCCGCTGAATCAGGAGCTTGGCCTCCGCCGGATCCCCGAGCCGCGCCTCGAACTCGGCGAGGATCGAGAGGGCGTTGAACCAGAGGGCGTTGACCTCGACACCGGAAGCGAGGAAACCGCCGGTTTCCGCCTTGATCCGCTTGTCATGCCAGTGGACGACTTTACGCAGGGCGGGAAGGAGCGTGTCGCGGGCGAACACCTCGTCGCCGGTGGCTTGCAGGTACTTCCAGGAAGCTACGAAAAGCCAGAGGGAGGCGTCGGCCGAGCCGCTCTCCAGATGAAGGCTCTTTATAAAGGCGCGGAGGATCTTCTTCGCGTCCTCGTGCCGGCCGGTCACCAGGCAGAGGCCGGGGAGCGCGATCATCGTGTCGCGGCCGCGCTCCTCTGACTCGGGATAGCCGGCGATCACGGCGCGCTGGCCGGGCCCCCGGCGTACCAGGAAGCTGTCCGCGGCGAGCGCCAGATAGCGGGCGAAATCGTCCCGCGCGCCCAGCTTCTGGTCGATCGCCTTGACGATCTTCTCCCGCCGCTTCCGCTCCTTCTCGAACAGGGCGAGGGCGTCGCGGCCGGCCGGATCCTGGGTCGAGATCACGATCCCGAGCCGGTCGCCGGCGCTGAGCTCCAGGCCGAAGACGCCGGGAGTCCAGAGATCCTCCTGGAACTCGAGCCCCCGCCGGCGGTCCCCCTCGTACTCGAAGCGGTACCACCACTGGGGGTTGGACCGGAACTCCGCCCCCGGCACCCGCAGGAAGACCTCCGGCATGTCTGGCACGCTCGGATACAGGCGGAGCCTCAGCACGCCATCCGCGAACGGCGCCTCCTGGGAGACCCCCGGGTTGGCGGAGGTCAGGGCATTGAGGTCGCGGGCGGCGAAGAACGGCCGCAGCGATAGGATGAAAGGGCCGGGGGCCTCCACCACCTCGTAGAGCACGAGCGTGGTGTTCTCGCCGTCCACGGCGGCCACGGTCTTGCGTAGACGCACGCCCCCGGCTTCGTAGTCGAAGGTGGGAAACAGATCCTTGCGGAACGCGGTCAGGTGCTCGTAACCCCGGGGGGCCACGGCGCCCGGGAACTGGTTGCAGCTCAGCTCGAAGCTTTCGCCCCCTACGTGGAGGGTCTCGTCCAATCTGGAAAGCAGGACCGTGCGCCTCTCCTGCGTGGCGGCGACGAGCAGGCCATGATGGCGGCGGCTGTGCGCGCCGGCCACCGTGGTGCCGGCCCAGCCCCCGAGCCCGTTGGTATCCAGCCACTCGAGCTCGCTGGCGCGCTCGAAGTCCTGTGTGATTTCGCGGTCGATCTCGATCATTGAAAAACGTCTCCTTCCGGCGTACGGCCGTGCAAAGCGCGGAGTGTAGCAGGCGCGAAAAGGGCGGGGCGTGACGGGCGACCTGGCTTTCTGGGCGTTCTGCCCCTTCGAATCCTCACCCTCGGTCCCTCTCCACGAAGTGGAGAGGGAGGGCGATCCGCGGAAAGTTTCCGAATCAGGGGCTTTTGCTGGTCTCCCTTCTCCACTCCGTGGAGAAGGGCCGGGGATGAGGATTCGCAGGGCAGACCGCCCCAGATGGCAAGGTCCCTTCTTACTGAACCTCCAGCGCCCCCACGTTCTGGAACCCACGTGGCAGCTTGTTCCCCCGCAGGGCCCGGGTGCCGGCGAACTCCTTCCAGTCGGAGGGCTTCATGTTGAGGTAGCGCTTGCCGGAGTGGACGATGAGGTGGAGCCCCTCGGGCATGACGACGAGGGCGGTGAGCGATTCGGGCTCGCCCTTGGCGGAGAGGGTCAGGATCTTCACTCCCTTCCCACGGGGGAGCTGCGGGAGGTCCTTGATCGGGAAGATGAGGAGGCGGCCGCCGTCGCTCGCCGCGGCGAGGAGCTCGGAGTCCGGATTCATCACGCGGATGGGCGGCAGGACTTTGGCGCCTTCCGGCACGGTGATCACGGCCTTGCCGGCCTTCTGGCGGGTCTGCAGATCGCCCAGCTTGGCAAGGAAGCCGTAGCCGGCGGTGGTGGCCATCAGGTAGAGGTCCTCGTCGCCGCCGATCAGCACGCCCACGAAGGTGGCGCCGGGCGGCGGCGTGACGTGGCTGGAGAGCGGCTCCCCCTGGCCGCGGGCCGAGGGGAGGGCATGGGCGGCCAGCGAGTAGGTGCGCCCCGTCGAGTCGAGGAAGACGGCGGACTGGTTGCTCCTCCCCTTCGCGGCCATGAAGAAGGCGTCCCCCGCCTTGTAGGAGAGCTCCCTGGGATCGAGCTCGTGCCCCTTGCCGGACCGCACCCAACCCTTCTCGGAGAGGACCACGGTCACCGGCTCGGTCGGGATCAGCGCGTTCTCGTCCATCGCCTTGGCGGCGCCGCGTTCGACGATGGGCGAGCGCCGGGCGTCGCCGAACTTCTCGGCGTCGGCCGTCAGCTCGTCGCGCACCTTGCGGCGCAGCTTCGCCTCGGAGCTGAGGATCTTCGCCAGCGCGTCACGCTCCTTGGCGAGAGCGGCCTGCTCGGTCCGGATCTCCATCTCCTCGAGTTTGGCGAGGTGCCGGAGCTTGAGCTCCAGGACAGCCTCGGCCTGGGTGTCGGAGAGGTGGAAGCGCTCCATCAGCCGCGGCTTGGGGTGTTCCTCCGTACGGATGATCCGGATCACCTCGTCGATGTTGAGGTAGGCGATCAGGTAGCCGTCGAGCACGTGGAGACGGGTGAGCACCTTGTCGTAGCGGAACTGCAGCCGCTTGCGCACGGTCTCGACGCGAAAGCGGAGCCACTCGGTCAGCAGCTCGCGCAGGTTGAACTGCCGCGGCCGGTTGTCAAGGCCGATCATGGTGAGGTTCACCCGGTAGGTCCGCTCGAGGTCCGTGGTGGCGAAGAGGTGGGCCATCAGCCCCTCGAGATCCACCCGGTTCGAGCGCGGCGTGATCACCAGGCGGGTCGGATTCTCGTGATCGGACTCGTCGCGCAGGTCCTCGACCATGGGAAGCTTCTTCGCCTGCAACTGGGCGGCGATCTGGGTCAGCACCTTGCTGCCCGAGACCTGGTAGGGGAGCGCCGTGATCACCACGTCGCCATCCTCCACCTCCCACGACGCCCGCAGGCGCAGGGAGCCCGAGCCGGTCTCGTAGATCCGCCGGATCTCCTGGCGGGAGGTGATGATCTCGGCGTCGGTGGGGAAGTCGGGGCCGGGGATGGCGTCGTAGAGGGCGTCGTCCGCCAGCTTGGGGTCGTCGAGGAGCTGGATGCAGGCGCTCACGATCTCGCCCACGTTGTGGGGCGGGATGTCGGTCGCCATGCCGACGGCGATGCCGGAGGCGCCGTTGAGCAGCACGTGGGGCAGCCGGGCCGGCATCAGCTTCGGCTCCTCGAGGGTGCCGTCGAAGTTCGGGCCCCAGTCGACCGTTCCCTGCTCCAATTCGGAGAGGAGCACTTGGGAGAACGCCGTCAGCCGCGACTCGGTGTAGCGCATGGCGGCGAACGACTTGGGGTCGTCCTGCGAGCCCCAGTTCCCCTGGCCGTCGACGAGCGGATAGCGCAGGCTGAATGGCTGGGCCATCAGCACCATGGCCTCGTAGCAGGCGCTGTCGCCGTGCGGGTGATATTTGCCGAGCACGTCGCCCACGGTGCGGGCCGACTTCTTGTACTTGGCGTTGGCCGACAGGCCGAGCTCCGACATCGCGTAGACGATGCGGCGCTGCACGGGCTTGAGGCCATCCGCCAAGCTGGGCAGGGCGCGGTCGAGGATGACGTACATCGAGTAGTCGAGGTACGCCTTCTCCGTGAACTCGGCGAGGGACAGCTTTTCGATCTCGGCGAAGGCGGGCTTGAACAGCGAGTCCGCGCCGTTGCCGGATTTTCTGCGGGAGGTTCTGGGCATGGTTCTGTTTACTGCTCGAGCGGGATCCGGATGAATCCCGGGAGGTCGAAGTGGCGGTCGAAGGCGAAGGCGCGATGGATGCCGTGAGCCTTCATCAAGACGAGGGAGACGCAGTCCGTGAAGCTGACCTCCTGGTCGGCGTATTTCGCGAACAGCCGGATGGCGAGCCTTTCGTGTTCGTCGGAAGGACGAAGAATGTCGAAGGCTTTAGAATCGTAGAGCGCCTGGATCTTCTGGGCCGCAAAAAGATAGTTTGAATTTCTTGCGAGATAAGTCGCCAACTCGTCGAGCACGAAGTTGCTGGTGCAGAGCCAGTCTCTCTTCCGTTCGATACGTTCCCAGATCGGAACCGCTTCGGCGTGATGCTGATCTCGTTTGAAGTACCTGGCGATGAAAGCTCCGGTGTCGACGAAGATCAATCCTTGTCTCCGTAGATGTAGTCGTCGTGACGCTCCGCACCGTCCGCGGGTGCTGGACCCTCGTAGACCTCGCGATCGGCGAAGAACGGGTCTTCGCTCCAGGGTAGACTCAACAGCCTGAGCTGGCGCTCGAGGGTCTCGCGGACGAATTGCTCGAGGGAGGTCCCCCTGTCAGCGGCGGTCCTCTCGGCCAGCTCTTTCAGGTCTTCGGGGAGAGGGATGGTTACATTCGTCATTGCAGGTCCTCCTCGAACGAAGTCTACACCTCGACATCGGCCCGGTCGCCGATCGCCATCAGCCAGTCCTTGCGGTCGCCGGAGCGGGCCTTGGCGAGGAGCATGTCCATCACCTTAGTTGGGTCCTTCGGGGGGTCGCTCACGTCCTCGAGGACGAGTTGGACGAGGCGCCGCGTCTCGCGGGCCATGGTGGTCTCCCGGAGCTGCAGCGGGTTCATCTCGCCCAACCCCTTGAAGCGCTGCACGTTGGGCTTGCCCCGTTTCCCCTCGGCTTCGAGGCGGTCGAGAATCCCCTTCTTCTCCCGCTCGTCGAGGGCGTAGTAGACCTCCTTGCCCAGGTCGATGCGATAGAGGGGGGGCATGGCCACATAGACGTGGCCGTCCGCCACCAGCGACCGGAAGTGGCGCAGGAAGAGCGCGCAGAGCAGCGTCGCGATGTGGGCGCCGTCCGAGTCGGCGTCGGCGAGGATGCAGACCTTGCCGTAGCGCAGGCCGTCCTTCTTGTCCGAGCCGGGATCGACCCCCAGGGCCACGGCGATGTCGTGCACCTCCTGCGAGCCCAGCACCTGGGAGGAATCCACCTCCCAGGTGTTGAGGATCTTGCCGCGCAGAGGGAGGATCGCCTGATACTCCTTGGTCCGCGCCTGCTTGGCCGAGCCGCCGGCGGAATCCCCCTCGACCAGGAACAGCTCAGTCAGGCCGAGGTCCTGGCTGGTGCAGTCGGCGAGCTTGCCCGGGAGGGCCGGACCGGCGGTCACCGTCTTGCGCTTGATCTGCTTGCCGGCGCGCAGGCGCGTCTGGGCGCTGTCGATCGCCAAGCGCGCGATCCGCTCGGCGTCCGCCGTGTGCTGGTTGAGCCAGAGGGCGAAGGAGTCCTTGGTGACGCCGGAGAGGAAGGCCGCCGCCTCGCGGGAGGAGAGGCGCTCCTTGGTCTGGCCGGTGAACTGGGGCTCCTTCATCCGCGTCGAGAGGACGTAGCAGCAGCGGGCCCAGACGTCCTCCGGCGCGAGCTTGATCCCCCGCGGCAGCAGGTCGCGGAACTCGCAGAACTCGCGGATGGCGTCGGTCAGGCCGGCGCGGAAGCCGTTGACGTGCGTCCCCCCCTGGGTGGTGGGGATGAGATTGACGTAGCTCTCCCCCAGCACGTCGGAGGTCTCCTCCTCCTCGGCGAGCCAGCCCACCGCCCAATCGACCTCTTCCTCCTTGCCGCGGAAGTGGCCGAGGAAGGGCTCGGCGGGAACCGTCAGGCAGCCGTCGAGCTCGCTCATGAGGTAGTCCTTGAGGCCATCCTCGTAGTACCACTCGTCGTTGTCTTCAGGGTGCTCCTCGTGCACGAAGCGGATGCGCAGCTTCGGGCAGAGCACCGCCTTGGCGCGCAGGACGTGCTTGAGCTTCGGGATGCTGAACTTGGGGGAGTCGAAGAACTTCGGGTCCGGCCAGAAGCGGACCGTGGTCCCGGTGTTGCGCTGGCCCACGGTGTCCACCACCTTGAGCCCGGAGGTCTTGGCGCCGTCGGCGAAGCCCATGTGATGGACCTGGCCCCCGCGCTTGACCCACACCTCCAGCTTCGAGGAGAGGGCGTTGACCACCGAGACGCCGACGCCGTGAAGGCCGCCGGAGAAGCGGTAGCTCTTGTCCGAGAACTTGGCGCCCGAGTGCAGGCGGGTGAGGATCACCTCCACCCCCGGCACCTTCTCTTCCTTGTGGATGTCGACCGGCATGCCGCGGCCGTTGTCCGCCACGGAGAGGGAGCCGTCGTCGTGGAGCGTCAGCAGGATGTCGTTGGCGTGGCCGGCCACGGCCTCGTCGACGGCGTTGTCGATGACCTCCTGGGCGAGGTGATCGGGCCGGTCGGTGAAGGTATACATGCCGGGGCGCTTGCGCACCGGCTCCAGCCCGGTCAGGACTTCAATGGAAGAAGCGTCGTAAGCCATAGATTCGTCGTCGGTCTTCGGTCAGTCGGGCGGCCCTGATTTGGCGGTCATGATACAGGACCCGAATTCCCCCGCCATGAGGAACGGAAAGCCCCAACTTTTACAAGTTTCTCGGTTGACGCAACCGGGCCGTGGTGATAGTCTATGCGGTAACGAAGCGTAATTCAAGGGGCATTCCTTCCGGAATCGTCCCGACCGGCGCCGTTCTGCTCGTTCCGTTCATCCATGTCGTGAATCTCAAAGGAGGAAACACCATGAAGGCACGATTGACCGTTGCGTTGTCCCTGCTCGCCCTCGCGGCCCTGCCCGCCCTCGCCCAGGACAAGCCGAAAGAGCCCGCCATGGGCAATGCCGAGATGGAGGCCATGATGAAGGCCGCGAACCCGGGAGAGCCGCAGAAGAAACTGGCCCGCATGGTCGGCGACTGGACCTTCACCAACAGGATGTGGATGGACCCGAGCCAGCCGCCGGTGGAGTCCTCCGGCACCATGCACGCCGATCTCCTGATGGGCGGCCGCTATGTCGAGCACACCTGGAAGGGGAACATGATGGGCATGCCCTTCGAGGGACGCGGAACCGACGCCTACGACAATGTCGGCAAGATGTATGTCAGCTCCTGGGTGGACAACATGGGGACCGGCATCATGCAACAGACGGGAAGCTGCGACGCGGCGGTCAAGGTCTGCACCTACAGCGGCGACATGTGGGACCCGATGAGCGGGAAGAAGACCACGATGAAGTCGGTCATCACCTGGATGGACGACAACTCGTTCAAGAACGAGATGTACGGACCGGGGCCGGACGGCAAAGAGGCCAAGATGATGGAGATCGTGGCCAAGCGGAAGTAAGCCTCATTCCACGCGGGTCTCGAAATCGCGGGCGAGAGAGTCCGTGACGGCGAGACCTTCGAGGGTCGGGATCAAAAGGTCCCCCTCGATCCGCAGGAGACCCTCCCGAACGAGCCGCTCGACGAGCGGCTCGTTGCGTTTCCGCAGATCCACGCCGTAGCGCTGCCGGAAGGCCCCGAGATCGATTCCGTCTGCCGTCCGCAGCCCCAGCATCAGTGCTTCGAGCGCGAGGTCCTCCCGCGTCAGTTCCTCGCTTTCCTCGACAGGCCTCTCCCCCACTTCGATCTTCTTTTCGTAAGGGCCGAGCTTGCGTTCGTTCCACCAGCGATGGGTGCCGGAGAACGAATGGGCCGAGGGGCCGAGGCCGAGATAAGGGACGTGACGCCAATATTTTTGATTGTGCCGCGAGCGGTGCTCGGGGGAGCGGGCGAAATTCGAGACCTCGTAGGCTGGATAGCCGTGATCGCGGAGAAATTCGTGGGTAAAGAGGAAGATCTCCCCTTGCGCCTCCTCCGGCAACTCGCTCATCGTCCCCTTCGCGAGGCGGAACCCGAACGGAGTTCCCTCGTGAAAGGTGAGCTGATAGCAGGAGATGTGATCCGGCCGGAGCGCGACCGCCTGCTCCAGGGTCTGTTGCCAGACCTCGAACGGCTGGCCCGGCAGACCATAGATCAGATCGATCGAGATCGTATCGAAACCGGCCGCGCGGGCGATCTCTACGCTCCGCGCCGCCTCCTCGGGAGTATGCCGGCGGCCGAGGAACTTCAGGGCCTCCGCGTCAAACGATTGAATCCCGAGCGATAGGAAGCGGACGCCGAGCTCGCGCCATGCACGGACGCTCTGCGGATTGACGTCCTCGGGATTGGCCTCGAAGGAGACCCATGCGTCGTCCTGGATCGAAAGGTTTCCGCGGGCGGCTGCGAGGATGCGAGCGATGTCCTCCGGCGCGAGCGCCGAGGGAGTGCCGCCGCCGAAGTAGATCGTGTCGATGGAATCAAACGCGGAACGGTCCGCGGACCAGAGCGAGATCTCGGAAATCAGGTGATCGGCGAACCGCCGCCGCCGCTCCGGCCCGCCGGTCAGGACCGCGAAGTCGCAGTAGGGACAGATGGCGGAGCAGAAGGGGATGTGGAGGTAGAGGCCGGGGTTCAGAGACGTCTCTTCCAGGTATCTTGATGCCTGCGCTTATGGATAACAGCGAAGACGAAGATTTCTTGATCATCCACGCGATAATAGATCTCGAAGGGGAACACCTCGATACCGATCTTTCGGACGTCCTCTTCAACGAGCGGCGCAGCGAGAGGGTGACAGAAAATCTGCTCAAACCGACTTCGGACGCGATTTATAAAATCTTCCCCAAGTCCAGGCTGTTGGCTCTCGTAGTAACTTTTTGTGTTTCGGAGGTCAGATTTCACCGCCGGATCGAATTCGATCCGTCTCACAGGTCTGAGAACAGCTCTTCGAGGGAGATCGGCTTGGTCTTCCCTGCCTTATAAGCGTCGTAGCGCCTTTTAACCTCTGGCGGCAAGGCTCCATCCTGGCTCTCTTGACTTTCAACGGTGGTGAGATCCGTGTCCTCGCGCTTGGGATTTTTGAGAGCCATGACAATTCTCCTCTGGACGCGATTCTACACCACCTCCGCCCGGGCCGGCTCCTGCCCCTCCTCCCCATACGTCTTCATCAGCGGCTTCTCCCGTCCCAGCCGCTCCTCGGCGGCCTGGACGAGCTCGGCGAGGCCGCGGCGCCTGGCGGCGCTGACGGCGACTCCGTTGAAGCGGCGGGCGAGGGCGTCGGCCTCGTAGGGCTCCAGGAGATCGGTCTTGTTGAGGACGAGGAGACGCGGGATCTCCTCGAGGTGCAGCTCGGTCAGCAGGCGCTCGACGGATTCCAGCTTCTGCTCGAGGCGCGGGTCGGCCGCGTCCACGACGTGGAGCAGGAGGTCGGCGTCGGCCAGCTCTTCAAGGGTCGCCCGGAAGGCGGCCACGAGGTCCGGCGGCAGGTCGGCGATGAAGCCCACCGTGTCGGTGATTACCACCTCCCCCTCGCGCGGGAAGCGCAGGCGGCGGCTGGTCGGGTCGAGGGTCATGAAGAGCTGGTCCGCGGACTCGACCTCGCTGCCGGTCATCGCATTGAGCAGCGTGCTCTTGCCGGCGTTGGTGTAGCCGATGATCGAGAGGACGGGCACCCCCTCCTCCCGGCGACGGCGGCGGCGCAGGTCGCGCTGGCGCGACAGGGATTCGACCTGCTTCTCCAGTGCCCGGATGCGGTCGCGGATGCGACGGCGGCCGATCTCGACCACGGTTTCACCCGGGCCGCGGCCGCCGATACCGCCGGTCAGGCGCGAGAGACCGGCGTCCTTCTCGGTCAGGCGCGGCAACGAGTACTTGAGCTGCGCCAGCTCGACCTGGAGCTTGCCGTCGCGGCTGCGCGCCCGCTGGGCGAAGACGTCGAGGATGAGCTGCGTGCGGTCGATCGCCTTGAGCCCCGTCGCGTCCTCGAAGGCGCGTCCTTGAGCGGGCTTGAGATCGATATCGAAGATGGCCACCGTCGCGCGCGAGCGCATCGCCTCGAGCACGATGTCCTGGAGCTTGCCGCTCCCCACCACGGTCCGCGGGTGGACCTGCGAGCGCTTCTGCCGCACGGTGCCGGCGACGGCGACCCCGGCCGAACGCACCAGCTCCAGCATCTCCTCGAAGTGCTCGTCCTCGGGGGTGATGCCGATCACCAGGACGCGCTCCTTCTGGGTCTCGCCGGCGGCGCTGGTGACGCGGGCGAACTCGTCCTCGAGGGCCCGCATGGTGGCCTCGACGTCGAAGCTGAGCTGGTGGACATCCGGCGCCTGGAGGCGCTCGAAGGGCTCACTGTCATGACCATCGCCGTCAGGTCCCAAAGGAGCCAGATGCGCGAGATCAATGCGGCCTGGCAGGCCGTCCCCCAGCACCTCGATCGCCGCCACCAGGTCGAGCCGCAGCAGGGCGAGGTCGTTGAGGTCGTCGCGGGTGAGCGGCTCCCCTTTCAGATGGGTATGGACGAGCCGCAGGCCGCGGAAGCGGCCGACGCCGCCGCGCAGGCGGCCGATGTCGGGCAGGGTGAGGCTGTGGGCGTTGCCCACGATGACGTTGCGGATGATGCCGTCGCGCCCGAGCAGGACTCCGACCTGCCGGTTGAGCCGGCGGGAGGTCTCGGTCAGATGCCGGGCGAGCTCGGGGGAGACCACCTGCCGCGGGTCGACGCGGCGGCGGAAGGTGCGCTCCAGGGCGCGGACTTCGGACGCTTTGATCCCTCGGGTATCGCCGTCGAGCTGGGAAATGGTGCGGTTCTCCTTGTGGTCAGTTGAGGACCGGGGGCGAGTAGTACTCGTCGGTCGAAAGGGGCTCGATCCCCATCCCCATCAACGTCAGCAGCAGCTCTTCCCTTACGGCCGGGTCGGCCGCCTCGAGCAGGGCCTGCTTTTCCGCCGGGCCGAAGGGGAGGGCCACCGAGAGGCCGTTGAGGAGCGAGATGCCGGGCACGCTCGAGAGCAGGTCGTAGTCGAACTCCAGGTCGTGCTTGTCGCCGAAGGCGCGCAGGGCGCGCATCATCTGCGAGGGATTGAGAAAGACGTTGAGCTCGTCGAGGTCGCGCTGGAAGTCCGTGTATTCGACCAGGACCCGCCGGTAGCCGCGCGGGCGCGACAGCTCTTCCCGGATGCGGAACCGGGAGAGGCCGCGCAGGATGATCAGGTAGCGCCCGTCGTCCTGGAGCTCGCACTCCTCGATCCGGCCGAGGCAGCCGATCCGGTAGATCTCGGGGTTGTCGGGATCCGGATCCTCGGCGTTCTTCACCCAGTTGTCCTGCCGGGGGGTGAGCGGCTGGACCATGCCGATGTACTGCCCTCCCTCCAGCGCGTCGGCCACCATATTGCGGTAGCGCGGCTCGAAGATGTTGAGCGGCAGCAGGTTTCCCGGCAGCAGCAGGGAGCCGGTCAGCGGGAAGACAGGGATGATCTCAGGCAGCGTAGTCGCGGGCATCACTCTTAAAACAGGGTGCGCGATGGGGCCATTCCCCTATTCATTCGGGCTCGACTTGAGCACCGCCAGGAAGGCCTCCTGGGGGATCTCGACAGAGCCCACCATCTTCATGCGCTTCTTGCCTTCCTTCTGCTTCTCGAGGAGCTTGCGCTTGCGCGAGATGTCGCCGCCGTAACACTTGGCGATGACGTCCTTGCGGTAGGCGTTGATCGTGGCGCGGGCGATGATGTTGCCGCCGATCGCACCCTGGATGGCGATCTTGAAGTTCTGCCGCGGGATGGTGTCGGCCAGCCGCTCGCAGTAATGGAGGGCCCGCTGCCGCGCCTTCTCGCGGTGGACGAGCTGCGAAAGGGCGTCCACCTTCTCGCCGTTGACCAGGATGTCCACCTTTACCAGGTCGGTCTGGCGGTAGTCGGTGATGTCGTAGTCGAACGAGCCGTACCCCTGGGTGATCGTCTTCAGCCGGTCGTAGAAGTCGAACAGGATCTCGGCCAGCGGCAACTCGGAGGTCACCTGCAGGCGCCCCATGGCCAGGTACTCGAAGGCGGTGCCCTCCCCTCGCCGCTCGCGGCAGAGCTCCATCACCGCCCCGAGATAGCGCTCGGGGATCATGATCGACGCCTTGATGTAGGGCTCGCGGATGAAGTTGATGCTCCCCGGGTCGGGGAACAGGGCGGGGTTGTCCACCGTAGTCTCCTCGCCGTTGGTCAGCACCACCTCATATTGCACCGAGGGGGCGGAGAGCAGGAGCGACAGGTCGTGCTCGCGCTCCAGCCGCTCCTGGACGATCTCCAGGTGGAGCAACCCGAGGAAGCCGCAGCGGAAGCCGAAGCCGAGGGCGGTCGAGGCGTCCTTCTGGAAGGTCAGCGCGGCGTCGTTGAGCTTCAGCTTGTCGAGCGCCTTGGCGAGGTCCTCGTAGTCGTCGCTCGAGATCGGGTAGATCGACGAGAAGACGACCGGCTTGGCCTCCTTGTAGCCGGGGAGCGGCTCGGCCGCGGGGTGCTCGACCGCGGTGACGGTGTCGCCGACGTTGATCTCCGAAACCGCCTTGACGCCGGCGATGACGTAGCCCACCGAGCCGGCCTCGAGCTCTTCCGCCTCGACCCGCTTGAGCTGCAGCAGGCCCACCTCCTCGACCTGGTACTCCCGGGCCGTGTGCATCAGGCGGATCTTCTGCCCGCGGCGGATCGTCCCCTCCTTGACCCGGCAGATCAGCACGACCCCGCGGTAGATGTCGTACTGGGCGTCGAAGATCAGGGCGCGCAGCGGCGCCGCCGGGTCCCCCTGCGGCGCGGGGATCTTCTCGACCACCGCCTCCAGGACGTCGTCGATGCCGATCCCCTGCTTGGCCGAGCAGAGGACGACCTCGAAGGGGTCGAGCCCGAGGTCGGCATCGATCTCCTCGCGCACCCGCTCGACCTCGGCCGAGGCGAGGTCGATCTTGTTGATGACCGGCACGATCTCCAGGTCGTACTCGAGGGCGAGGTAGAGGTTGGCGACGGTCTGCGCCTCGACCCCCTGGGAGGCGTCGACGATGAGCAGTGCCCCCTCGGCGGACATCAGCGACCGGCGCACCTCGTGGGAGAAGTCGACGTGGCCGGGGGTGTCGATCAGGTTCAGCCGGTAGGCCTTGCCGTCCCGCGCGGTGTACCGGAGGGTGATGGTGTTGCTCTTGATGGTGATGCCGCGCTCGCGCTCGATATCCATCGAGTCGAGGATCTGGTCGCGGAATTCGCGCGCTTCCACCCCGCCACAGCGCTGGATCAGCCGGTCAGCCAGCGTCGATTTGCCGTGGTCGATGTGGGCGATGATGCAGAAATTACGGATGTCGTCCAAGACAGTCTTCCCCTTTGCGGACCCGGAGGGTCGTGCGAAGATCCTACAACGCCCGGCCCCGGAACGGCATTCCGGGCGATTCGACCCTGAAAACCATGAAATGAAAGAGGAGCCGTGAAGCCGAAAACGGGCCGGACGGTCTATTCGACGGAATCTCCCATCCAGAAAAGGGACGCGCCGTCCCGGGACGAGCCGGGAGCGAGCCTGCCGCCCGCGGCGCAATCTCCCCGGATCCGCCGGGAGCGCGGCGGCAGAGGGGGCAAGATGGTGACGGTCGTCGGGCCCTTGATTCTGGCGCGGCCGGAGGCCGAGGCTCTCCTCGCCTCCTGGAAGCGGATGTGCGGTGGCGGCGGAACGTTGAAGACAGGGAAAGCGCCGGACGGCTCCCTGGCCTTCGAGCTCGAAGTCCAGGGGGACCATGCCGACCGGCTGCTCGCCGAGCTGGTCCAGGCGGGTTACAAGGCCAAGCGGTCGGGAGGCTAGCCCTCGCCCATTCGGTGGCCGGACCGCGTATAGAGGTAGTCGTACCCTTCCTGGGTGAGGATGAACTCCCCGTCCTCCTGGCGTATGAGGCCGCCGTCCAGCAGCGACTGCGTCGCGCCGTCGAAATCGACGCCGGGGCTTTCGGCCGCGGCTTCCGTGAAGGCGCTCTCGGGCAGGCGCTCGCCGGCCTTGGCGCCGACGCGGTCTCCCTTGGATTCGTGGAACTGGACCAGCAGGATCTCCGCCCCCTTGGACAGCAGGATCATCGGCATCGTCGTCGTCTCCTTCCTTGTCAGAGGGGATCGCGGTCCCCAGCCTTCTTCTGCCGGTCACAAGGAGCAACGGGCGTGCCACCCTGGCAACGCTCCTGCAAGGTTCGACGGCGAAGGAGGAGAGCAATGGCAGATACCACGGTGATGAAAGTCGATTCCCGGAACTCCCCCCACGGCGCCCTCGGCCAGAAGTACCTCGCCTCGGGGGTGCATGTGGCGATGCGCTTGTGGGAGGAGGAGCCGGCGAAGGGGGACAAGCCGGAGAGCCGCCGGGACTACGAGACGGTGGGCTACGTGATCTCCGGGCGGGCCGAGCTGCACGTCGAGGGGCAGATGGTGATCCTGGAGGAGGGAGACTCCTGGGTGGTGCCGAAGGGGGCGTCCCACACCTACCGGATCCTGGAGCGGTTCAAGGCCATCGAGGCGACCTCGCCGCCGGCCCACGCGCACGGGCGGGACGAGCGGGAGGGGTGAGGCGACCCCGGGCCGCCCGGTCAGAGCTTCAGGACCATCTTGATCATGTCGTGCTGATTGCCGTCGGGGTCCGTCCCGTAGCCGGGGACGGTGTATCCCTGGAACCCCAGGTTCTTCAGGGTCTCGACGGCGTCTGTCTCGAAATCGGAGACCAGCATGCAGGTGAGGTGGCGCAGGCCGTCGGCCTTGGCGGTGTCGATGAAGTTGTTGACCAGGAGCGTCCCCAGCCCCTCGCCCCGGTAGGCCGGATCGATCAGCCACTTGACGCGGCCGACCAGGCGCAGGGGGCTCCCCTGGCGCCGGTGGAGCGTCGCGTCGGCCACCACCTTGTGGCCATCCCAGGCGAGCAGTGGCAGCACCTTCTGGTAGTCGAGGTCGCGCCCCCAGCTCTCGACCAGGGCGCGGTTGTCGATGCGGTCCCAGGCGAAGCGGCGGACCTCTTGGGGCAAATGCAGGAAGAATTCATACAGAGAGTCGACATCGTTCTCCGTGAACGGACGCACCAGCAGACGGCGGCCGTCGCGGAGCACGGCTTCCTGGGGATAACGGGTGGGCATGTTCCCTCCTCCGAAGAAAAATCGAGTTTGGAGCCTAGCACAGGGTGGTGGGTGGTTTGAGCAGGCCCATCGAGAGTTCTGAATGTGGCATGCCTATTGCTATTTGCGATTCGTGCCGAGTCGATGCCGCGATGAAGCGCAAAGCCGGCCCAAGAGGAGATGGAGATGTTCAAGGTCGAGGATGAGCTGACGGAGTCGGCCCTCTGTGTCGGAGTCATCGCGGCGCTGATCTGGGGGGTGGGACTGAGCCTGTACGGCTTCCATCAGTCGCCGGGAGAGGTCGCCTGGATGACCTGGGGCATTCAGCTCCTGGGCGGCGTCGTCGCCTGCCTGATCGTGCCGCTTGCCTTTGTACGCAGCCGGGAGTGGGTGCTGGCGCGGATTCAGCGGGCCATCGAGCCGCTCCAGCAGTAGTAGTGGCTCCGCTGGGTAATTGCGCGATCACAACGCCCGGGCATCAATGCCCGGGCGGCGCTGATCCCTGCACATTCTCCTACCCGGAATCTCGGGTTCCTCTTCGACGTTAGACTCCCTGCATGGCCGACCCGGTTTGGGAGGATCTGTCACGGATCCTACGTAGCAGTGCGCCTTACAAGTCCCTCCTGCAGGGGCTCGGGGACGTTGTGCGCCTGCCGCTGCCGGCGGCGGCCTGGGTCGGGGAGCTGCTCGCCCGCGATCTCGGCCGGCCGATCCTGGTGCTGGTGCCGCGGGAGGCCGATGCCCTGACCTGGATGGAGGCGGCGCGCCTGTTCGGCCGCGAGGAGGGGGTCGTCTACTTCCCCGCGCCGTCGCTGACCCCCTACCAGGAGACCGAAACTTCCCTGATGGTGCGCGCCCAGGAGTCAGTGGCACTCGACTGCGTCGCCTCAGGCCGGCTGACGACCGTGGTGGCGACTCCGCGCGCCCTCTTCCGCCGGCTGCCGGGGCGCGAGGACTTCCTCCGCTCGGTGCTCACCATCCGCCCGAACGAGGATCACCCCATCGAGGAGGTGGTCGCCCACCTCGCCCGCCACGGCTTCCGGCGCACCGATCTCGTCTACGAGGTGGGGGACTTCGCCGTGCGCGGTGGCATCCTCGACTTCTTTCCGCCGGGCGAGGAGACCCCGATCCGGCTCGATCTCTTCGGCGATACCGTGGAGTCGATCCGCTGGTTCGACCCCCAGTCGCAGCGCTCCGAGGACACGCTGGACTCCATCCGCGTCCTTCCTCTCTCCCTCTTCCCCGCCGGAGCGGACGAGGCGCGGCAACTGGCGGACCTTCTCTCCGGCGGCCAGACCGCCGATCCGGACTGGGGGCCTGAGGCGGCCGAGCTGCTGGAGGCCCTGAGGACGCGCGGCGAGTTCCCCGGCTGGGAGAACTACCTGCCACTGCTCGCCCGTGCGACCGTCTCGCTCCCTGAGGTGCTGGGCCAGCCGCTGGTGTTCGCGGTCGATCCGCCGGCCCTCGAGGGGGAGGTGGTCCACCACACCGAGCGGCTGGAGGCGGATTTCGCGGCGCGCCGGGAGCACGGCCGCCTGGCCGTGCCGCCGGAGATGCTGGAGGAGCCGTCCGAGCGGGTGCGGGAGATGCTGGAGGCGGCGGCCCTGAGATTGCGCGACCTCGTCATGGGTGGCGGCGAGGGGAAGGGCGCGGATTTTCACGGCACGCTGACCGATCTCTTCCATGGCCAGATCGCGCGCTTCCCCCAGGAGGTCGCCACCGCCCGCTCCCGCGGCGAGCGGTGCATCGTGGTGGTCTCCCCGGCGCACCGGCGGCGGATCGAGGAGCTGCTCGAGGGGCGGGAGCTGCAAGTGGGCCGCGGGGGAGTCGAGCTGGTCGCGGGGGAGATCGGGCGCGGCTTCCGGCTGCCGCCGGCCGGCGTGGTGGTCTACGGCGAGCAGCAGCTCCTGGCGCAGGCGAAGCTCCAGCGCCGGCCGGGGCGCTCGCGCTTCGGGCCGTTCCTCTCCGGCCTGCGCGACCTCAAGGTGGGGGATTTCGTGGTCCACGTCGACCACGGCATCGGCCAGTTCGTGGCGCTGCGCTCGGTGGGCGGCAACGGCGACGGCCTGGGCGGGCTGCCGCCGGTGGTGCGCGATCTCGCCACCGCCGGCGCCGCCGCCGAGACCGAGGTGATGGAGATCTCCTACTCCGCCGGCAAGCGGCTGCTTCTCCCCCTCTCGCGCATCGATCAGGTGCAGAAATACAGCGGCATCGAGGGGGTCGCTCCCCGCCTCGACCAGCTCGGCGGCACCTCGTGGAACAAGACCAAGGCGCGGGTCAAGAAGGGGATGCGCGACATGGCCGGGGAGCTGCTGAAGCTCTACGCCGAGCGCCAAGTCGCGCGCGCCCCGGCGATGCCCCCGGACACCGACATGCTGCACCAGTTCGAAGCCGCCTTCCCTTACGAGGAGACGCCGGACCAGTTGGAGGCGATCGCCACCATCCGCGAGGACCTCCAGCGCGAGCGCCCGATGGACCGCCTGCTCTGCGGCGATGTCGGCTACGGCAAGACCGAGGTCGCCATGCGCGCCGCCTTCAAGGCGGTCGACGGCGGCTATCAGGTGGCGGTGCTGGCGCCGACGACGATTCTGGCCGATCAGCACCTGGAGACCTTCCGCAAGCGGTTCGCCGGCTTTCCGGTGAACGTCGAGATGGTGTCGCGAGTCCGCTCGCCGGCCGAGATGCGGGAGCTCAAAGTACGGCTCGCCGACGGCAGGATCGACATCCTGATCGGCACCCACCGGCTGCTGTCAAAGGACATCCAGCTCCCCAAGATCGCCCTGATGATCGTCGACGAGGAGCAGCGCTTCGGCGTCGCCCAGAAGGAGCGGCTGAAGCAGTTGAAGAAGAACGTCCACGTGCTCGCGATGTCGGCGACGCCGGTGCCGCGCACGCTTCAGCTCTCGCTCGCCAACGTGCGCGACCTGTCGGTGATCGAGACGCCGCCGCGCGACCGCATGGCGGTGGAGACGGCGATCCTCCCCTACAGCGACAACCTGGTGCGCGAGGCGATCGAGTTCGAGCTGGAGCGCGGCGGGCAGGTCTACTATGTCTACAACCGCGTCGAGTCGATCGAGGACCGGCTGGCCAAGCTGCGCGAGATCGTCCCCGGCGTCCGCGTCACCGTCGGCCACGGCCAGCTCGACGAGGAGGAGCTCTCCCGCCGCATGCACGCCTTCACCCGCGGCGACTTCGACGTGCTGCTGGCGACGACGATCATCGAGAACGGCATCGACATCCCGAACGTCAACACCATGATCGTCCACCGGGCGGACCGCTTCGGCCTCGCCCAGCTCTACCAGCTCCGCGGCCGGGTCGGGCGGAGCAACCAGCTCGCCTACTGCTACTTCACGGTGGCCGAGGACCGCGTGCTCTCCGAGCAGGCCAGGAAGCGCCTCGCCGCCCTGCGCGAGTTCTCCGACCTCGGCGCCGGCTTCCGCATCGCGGCGCGAGACCTCGAGATCCGCGGCGCCGGCAATCTCCTGGGGGGCGAGCAGAGCGGCCACATCGGCACGGTAGGCATCGAGACCTATCTCAAGCTGCTCGAGGAGACCGTGCGCGAGCTGCGCGGGGAGGTGGTCGAGGAGGCGCCGTCGGTGGCGCTCGACCTGCCGGTGGCGATGTCGATCCCGGCCGACTACGTGGACGACGCCAACCTGCGGATGGAGCTCTACCGCAAGATCGCCGAGGAGCCGGAGCGCGAGATGCTCGCCGAGCTCGTCGACCGCTTCGGCCCGCCCCCCCCGTCCGTCGAGGCGCTGGTCGAGGTGGCGGCCCTCAAGCGCCTGGCCGAGTCGCTGCGCGTGCAGTCGATCTCGGCGAAGGGGGGCGAGCTGGTGATCCGGCTGCGCCGCGACGCGCGGGTCGACGTCGAGCGGCTGATCGAGATGGTCTCGACGATGCAGGGGGCGAGCTTCAGCCCGACCGGGGTGCTGATCCTGCCCGGCGGCGGCGGCCGGCAGCTCGTCGCCACGGCGCGCCAGACGCTGGAGTCGCTGGCGCAATGATCGCGACGCGGATGTCGACGAGGGCCGCGCGCCTGGGCTGGAGCGTCATCCTGTTGACGGCGGCCTGCCAGCGGGCGGCGCCGGTGTCCCCGGACGCCGTGGCGAGCCTCGGCGGCTCCGAGGTGCGCTACGCCGAGTTCGAGCGGTACGTGGCCCGCAACGCCGGCGAGACCGGGATCGCCCTGGGGAGCGACGTGCTTTCGGAGCTCCTCGATCAGTTCCTCGACGAGCGGCTCCTGGCGCGGCTGGCCGCCGACCGCGGGCTGGTCCCGCCGGCCGCGGCGCCGCGGCAGGCGACCGACGCTCTGCTCACGGCGGACCTGCGCGGCGAGGCCGGCGACGGCGATGTTGCCCGTGATACTGCTCGATACTACGAGGCGCACCCGCAGGAGTTCACGCGTCCGGAGCGGGTGCGGCTGCGGCAGATCCTCACCGAGAATCGCGCGGCGGCCGAGGCGGCCCGGCGCGAGATCGTGGCGGGAGCGCCGTTCGAGGACGTCGCGCGCCGTCTGTCGAGCGGTCCGCGGGCCGACTCGGGCGGCTATCAGGGGGAGCTCGCGCGCGGCGACCTGCCGCCGTCGTTCGCCGACCTGATCTTCTCCCTGAAGCCGGGCGAGGTGAGCCCCGTCGTGCCGGCCGACTATGGATTCCACCTCTTCCAGGTGATCGAACGCGAGCCGGCGCAGAGAGTGCCGCTCGCCGCCGCGCGGGAGGAGATCCTCGCCCGGCTGCGCCAGCAGAATGCCGACCAGCTCCTGCGGTCGCTGGTCCAGGCTGCCCGCAGCCGATACAATGTGAAAGTTCATGAACGGAATCTACCGTTCGGATACGCAGGTTCCTATAGTGATGAAATCCATGCCAAGAAGACTCGTTAGCCTGTCCCTGTTGCTCGCCCTCGCGCTCGCGCCGGCGATGGTTCCGGCGTTGAGCGCCGAGGTGCTCAACCGCGTCGTCCTGCGGGTCAACGACCAGATCTCGACCCTCTACGACTACCAGTTGCACCGCGAGGAGCTGGTGCGCGACATCGTTCGCCGCGAGCAGGACGGCGACGAGCGCCAGCGGCTGCTCAGCCAGGTCGGGGAGGTGGCTTACGCCGATCTGTTCCGCGAGCTGCTGCTGCAGTCGCGGGCCGACCAGCTCGGCGTCGAGGTCACCGATGCCCAGGTCGACGCCGCCATGAGTCAGCTCAAGCAGAGCTACAACTTGAAGAGCGACGAGGAGTTCAAGGCGGCCCTGGCGCAGTCCGGCATGACCGATGCCCAGCTCCGCGCCCAGTTGCGCGGCCAGCTCCGGGTGCAGGAGGTGCGCGGACGCGAGGTGCAGAGCCGGGTCAAGGTGGACGAGGAGGACCAGCGCCGCTACTACCGCAAGAACCTCGAGCAGTTCCGCCAGCCCGAGCAGGTCCAGCTCCGAGAGGTCGTGGTGCTCGACGAGGGGGGGCTGCCGACCGCTGAGGAGCGGCAGCGCGCGGCGGCGGAGATCCGCGCCAAGGTGCGGTCCGGCGGCTCGCTGGCCGACGCCGTCGCCGACACCTCCAAGAAGGGGGTGACGAGCGCCGCCATCGATCTCGGCTGGGTCTCGCCCGGCGATCTCGACAAGAACCTCGAGACCGCGGTCTGGAAGCTCCCCAAGGGTTCGCTCAGTGAGCCGGTCCAGGCGCGCGGCGGTCTCCACCTGGTGCAGGTGCTGGATCGACGCGAGTCGCGCATCCCGCCGTTCTCCGAGGTCCAGCAGGTGATCCAGACCCGCGAGCAGGAGCGGGTCTTCCGCCAGGAGATCGCCAAGTACATGGTGGAGCTGGAGAAGAAGTCGCTGGTGGTGGCGAAGCCCCCGGCGGACGCCGCCAACTTCCGCCGCCATCTCGCCGTCACCGAAGCAGCCGGCGACGAAGGGGGGCTCAGCGGCGGCATCCCCGCGGCGGCAGCGGCGGCGACGAGCTCGGCGGCCCCGGTGGCCGGCGAGGCGACGCCCCTCGGCACGGTGACGACCCCGCCGACGGCGACGACGACCGAGCCCACCGCGCCGGGCACTCTGCCGGTCCCCAAGCCGGTCGATCCCTCGCCGGCGCCGGTGGCTCCGCCACCGTCCACGACCGAGCCACCGCCGGCGATCCCGCCGCCCGGCGTCTGAGACTTCCCCAGGGCTGCTTCGACCGCCCCGCGAGAACCCTTCGCGGGCGTTTTCGTTTCTCTCCGTTTCTCTCCGCAAACCGCTCTTCCGCCTCGCTTGCGCGTGCTTTTCGGAAATTTGCGAGGCTCTGGTGGGCGATGGTGGATAAAAATGGACAAAAGTGGAGTGAACTGCTAGGCTTTTCCCCGCAGTAAACCCTTTTTTTGGGGGCGGGTCATGTTCCGCGGAAGCGCTCCAACCAAGATCGACGACAAGGGCCGTCTGAAGATTCCGACGGATTTCCGGCGGCTCCTGGAGGAGCGCTACGGCCCCGATCTGTTCGTCACGTCGGTCCAGGGCGATTCGGCGCTGCTCTACCCGCTGCCGGTCTGGGAGGAGATCGAGTCCCGGCTGGCGGCCATGCCGTCCACCGACCGCACCAAGACGCGGTACCTCGAGCGGGTGAACTACTTCGGACAGCAGGTGCGGCTGGACGTGCAGGGGCGGATCCTGGTCCCGCAGATCCTGCGGGAGAGCGCCAGCATGAACGGCGACGTGGTGGTGAGCGGCCAGCTCAACCATCTGGTGGTCTGGAACCACGAACGGCTCGTGTCGCGGCTCTCGGAGCAGCCGTTCACGGACGAGGACTTTCATGCCCTCAGCACCCAGGGGATCTGAGCGCGCCACGGAGGGAGGCCGGTCGCGAGCGAGCCTGAAAAGACGGTCGTCCAGCATGTGCCGGTCCTCCTTGCCGAGGTCCTCGACTACCTCGCGCCCCAGCGCGGCGGGATTTTCGTCGACGGGACGCTGGGGCTGGGCGGCCACTCCGAGGCCCTGCTGCGCGCCTCGCCGGACGTCCAGGTCGTCGGCATCGACCGCGACGCCGCGGCGCTGGCGCGGGCCGGCGAGCGGCTCGCCGTCTTCGGTCCACGAGTGCGCCTGGTGCAGGCGAACTTCCACCAGATCACGGATGCATTGGCCGGCCTTGGAATCCATGGCGGGATCGCGGGTTTCCTGGCCGACCTCGGCGTTTCTTCGCTGCAGCTCGAGACGCCCGGGCGGGGCTTCAGCTTCCGCCTCGACGGGCCGCTCGACATGCGGATGGGTTTGAGTGACATGACCGCGGCGGACCTGGTCAACCAGGCCTCGGAGGGAGAGTTGGAGACCATCTTCAGGGACTATGGCGAGGAGCGGCAGGCGCGGCGGATTGCCCGTGCGATCTCCCGTGCGCGGACGGAGAAGCCGATCGCGACCACCGGTGAGCTCCAGCGGCTGGTCGCCGGGGCCAAGGGGGCGCGGGCGGCGCGCGAGGAGCGGATCGATCCCGCCACCCGCGTCTTCCAGGCGCTGCGCATTGAGGTGAACCAGGAGCTGGCCGGCCTCGAGCGCTGCATCGAGGAGACGGTGCGGCTGCTCGAGACCGGTGGGCGGCTGGTGGTGATCTCCTACCACAGCCTCGAGGACCGGATCGTCAAGAACACGCTGCGCGACCTGGCGCGCGGCGAGGTCGACCCGGTGACCGGGCGCTCGCGCTCGGAGACCCAGTTGATCGAGGTGCTGACGCGCAAGCCGGTGCGGCCGACGGAGAGCGAGCTCGACCTCAACCCGCGCGCGCGCTCCGGCAAGCTGCGCGCGGCCCGGAGGCTCTGAAGGCATTGCGGAATGCCTATGCCTTCACGCGGCCGGTGGCCAACTCCTATCTCGTGCGCGAGCGCGACCGGCGCCGCGTGCGCGAGCTGGCGCTGGTCTTGCTGGTCGTGCTCTGCCTCGGAGGGGGTTTGCTGGCGTACACCTGGATCCATCTGGAAGTGACCCGCACGGGCTACCGCATCGACAAGCTGGAGCGCGAGCTCACCAAGCAGACGCGTGAGGAGCGGCAGCTCCGGCTGGAGGCGGCCTATCTGGCCAGCCCCTCGCAGATCGAGCGGCGGGCGATCAAGGAGCTCGGGCTGCAGTCGCCCGTCCTCGAGCAGGTGATCTTCTGGGAGGAGCTGCCGTGAGGCGGCGGCTCGGCATCGTCGCCGGTTTCGGGATCTTCTGGATGCTGCTGATCGGCGCCCGCTTCTACCACCTGCAGGTGGTCCGTTACGACCACTACTCGAACAAGGCCGAGCGCCAGCAGCAGCGAGTGGTCACTCTCGATCCGCCGCGGGGGACGATCTACGACGCCCAGGGGCGCGAGCTCGCCGTCTCGATCCAGGTCGATTCCGTCTACGCGGTGCCGCCGGAGATCGAGGATCCGGAGGCGGCCGCCGCCGCGCTCGCCGGCGCCATTCCCGGGCTCGACCGCGCCAAGCTGGCGCGCCAGCTCGCCGGCGATCGCGAGTTCATCTGGGTGGCGCGCAAGCTCGATCCGCCGGTCGCCGAGAAGGTGCATGCCCTGGAGCTCAAGGGGTTCTACTTCGTGCCCGAGAGCAAGCGCTACTACCCGATGGGGGAGCTGGCCGCCCAGGTGCTCGGCTACGTCGGCACCGACAACCACGGTCTCGCCGGTCTCGAGCTGGTCTACGACCGGGAGATCACCGGCAAGCCGGGGAAGCGGACCGTGCTGCGCGACGCCCGCCAGGGAACTGTGGCGGCGCCCGACCTCTCCTCCGCCGAGCCGGAGCCGGGGCACGACCTCTACCTGACGCTGGACGCGACCGTGCAGCACATCGTCGAGCGCGAGCTGGCGCGGGCGATCCAGGAGCGGCACGCCAAGCGCGGCAGCGCCATCTTCCTCGACCCGGTGACGGGCGGCGTGCTGGCCATGGCCTCGTACCCGACGTTCGACCCCAACGACTTCGGCAGCTACTCGCCGGAGAGCTGGCGCAACCGGGCGGTCGCCGACGTCTACGAGCCCGGCTCGACCTTCAAGATCATCACCGCCGCCGCCGCCCTGGAAGCCGGGGTGGTGCGCGAGAACGACATGGTCGACTGCGGCGGGGGATCGATCACCCTCTTCCGCAACATCCGGGTGCGCGACCACAAGTCGTACGGCATGCTGACGTTCGCGCAGGTGATCTCGCACTCCAGCAACGTCGGCGTCATCCGGGTCGCCCAGCGGATCGCGGCCAAGCCTTTCTACGCCAACATCCGCGCCTTCGGCTTCGGCCAGCAGACGGGGATCGACCTGCCCGGCGAGAGCGCCGGCATCCTTCATAACGTCGAGCGCTGGGGGCTGCTCGAGAAGTCCTACATTTCCTTCGGGCAGGGGGTTTCGGTGACGCCGCTGCAACTGGTCGCCGCCACCGCGGCGGTGGCCAACGGCGGGGCGCTGCTGCGGCCGCATACGGTCGCCGCGGTGAGCCGGGGCGAGGCGCGGGTGCCGAAGTACCTCACGCCGCCGGTGGTCGGCCGTCCCATCTCGCCCGCCACGGCGCGCGAGCTCACCCGCCTGATGGAGGGGGTCGTCATCGACGGCACGGGGAAGTCCGCGGCGGTCCCCGGCTATCGGGTGGCGGGCAAGACCGGGACGGCGCAGATTCCCGTGCGCGGGGGCTATCGCGGCTACCTGCCGAGCTTCGTCGGCTTCGCGCCGGCGGACCGGCCGGCCCTGGTGGGGCTGGTGGCGATCGCCGAGCCGCAGGGGAGCGAGTACTACGGCGCCCAGGTGGCGGCGCCCGCCTTCAGCGCCATCGCCCGGCAGGTGCTGCTCTATCGCGGCATCCACCCCGAGCGCCCCCGGCCGTCCGTCTGGATGGGGCAGGTGACGATGCTGGCGGGATTGCCGGCGAGCCCGGCGGCGGCCCCCGCGGTTCCCCGTCTCGCGCTCGGCGAGGACGACGTGCTGGCCGACGGCGACGACCACGCCGTCGCGGTGGAGACGCCGGAGCCCGAGAGCGATCACGGCGCGCCCAAGGGAGGCCACCCTCATGCGTCTCTCTGAGCTGGTGAGCGGCCTGGCCGTCGCCGGCTCCCGCGGCACCGATTCGAAGGATCCGAAGGATCCGGAGGTCGCCGGCGTCGAGCACGACTCGCGCCGGGTGCGCCCCGGCGACCTGTTCGTGGCCCTGCCCGGCCAGCGCTTCGACGGCCGCGCCTTCGCCGCCGCGGCGGTGGCGAAGGGAGCGGTGGCGATCGTCGGTCCGGAGCCGGGCGAGGCGGCGGGCGTCGCTGTCCCCTGGCTGATCGCGGACGATCCGCGCGCCCTGCTCGGGCCGCTCGCCGCCCGCGTCTACGGCCACCCCGACCGCGAGCTGATCCTGGCCGGGGTGACCGGCACCAACGGCAAGTCGACGGTGGCGACGCTGATCGCCGGCATCCTCAACGCGGCGGGGCGCCCCGCGGGGTTCATCGGCACGCTGGGCTACAGCTTCCAGGGGAAGAGCTACGCCGGCGGCCACACCACGCCCGAGGCGTCCGACCTGTTCCGCCTCCTGCGCGAGATGCGCGGCGACGGCGCCGCGGCGGTCGCCATGGAGGTCTCCTCGCACGCCCTGGCCATGGGGCGGGTCGGCGGCGCCCGGTTCGACGCGGCGGTGTTCACCAACCTCACCCGCGACCACCTCGACTATCACCGGGATTTCGAGGACTACTTCGCGGCCAAGCGGCGGCTCTTCGACCTGTTGAAGCCGGGCCGCCGGGCGGTGGTGAACGTCGACGACCCCTACGGCCGGCGGCTCGCCGCCGAGCTGCCGGACGCCCTGACGTTCGGCGAAGGGGGGGAAGTCGCGGTCCGCGAGGCCGCCCTGACCACGGCCGGCATCCGCGGCGTTCTGGTGACACCGCGTGGCGAGGTGCCGTTCGCTTCGCCCATTCTCGGCCGCTACAACCTGTCGAACCTGCTGGCCGCGGCGGCGGTGGCGGAGACCCTGGAGCTGCCGCACGCGGCGGTGGCCGCCGCCTTCGCCGCTCAGCGGCCGGTGCCCGGACGGATGGAGCCGGTCGACGGCGGCCAGCCCTTCGCGGTCTACGTCGACTATGCCCACACCGACGCCGCTCTCGACGCCGCGCTGCGCTCGGCGCGCGAGGTGGTGGGTGGCGGGAAGGTGGCGGTGGTCTTCGGCTGCGGCGGTGACCGCGACGCCGGCAAGCGCCCGCTGATGGGGAAGGTGGCCGGTGAGCTGGCCGACCTGGTGATCGCCACCTCGGACAATCCGCGTAGCGAGGATCCGCTGGCCATCCTGGCGGCTGTCGAGGAGGGCTTGAAGGCGAGCGGCAACCGCTCCTACCGCTTGGTGCCGGACCGGCGCGCGGCGATCCGCGAGGCGATCGCCGCCGCCGAGCCCGGTTGGGCGGTGGTGGTGGCCGGCAAGGGGCACGAGCGGGAGCAGACGATCGGAACTCAAAAACTGCCGTTCTCCGACCTGGAGGAGATCGGCAAGGCTCTGGAGGAGCGCTTTGGCTCGGCTGTCGGTCGGTGACGCGGCGCGCGCGGTCGGCGGCCGGGTGACGGCCGGCGACCCCGACGCCATGATCGAGGGGGCGGCGATCGATTCGCGCGCCGTCCGCGGGGGCGAGGTCTTCTTCGCCTTCGGCGGCGCGCACACGGACGGCCACCGCTTCGTCCCCGACGCCCTGGCACGGGGAGCGGCAGCCGCTATCGTTCAGGAAGATCTCTCGCCACCCCCGGCCGGCGCCCTGATCCGGGTGGAAGACACTTTCCAGGCTCTCCACGACCTCGCCCGCTTCGCGCGGACGCGGGTGCCGGAGCGGCTCGCCGGCATCACCGGCTCGGCGGGAAAGACCACCACCAAGGAGCTGCTCGGCGCCATCCTCGCCTCCCGTTTCCGGACGGCGTGGACGCCGGGCAACCTGAACAACCTCTACGGCTTCCCCCTGTCGCTGCTCAACGTGCCCGATGGAACCCAGTGGATGGTGGCGGAGATGGGGATGTCGACGCCGGGCGAGCTGAGTCAGCTCTCGCTGCTCGGCCGGCCGGACGTCGCCGTCTTCACCGTCGTGCGCCCCGTCCACCTGGAGTTCTTCGGCACCCTGCAGGCGATCGCCGAGGCGAAGGCTGAGCTCCTGGCGGGGCTGGACGCCGGCGGCTTCATCGTCGCCAACGCGGATGATCCCGAGGTGACGCGGATCGCCAGGCGGCACGGCGCCCGGGTGGTCTGGTACGGCTTGGGCTCAGACGTGGACGCTGTCGTGGAGGTCAAGGCTCGCGACCTCGTCCCCGAGCCGGACGGCGGCGTGGGGAGCCGCTTTACGCTGGAGGCCGGCGGCAGCTCGGTCGAGATCCGTCTCCCCCTGCACGGCCTTTACAACGTCGAGAACTGCCTGGCCGCGGCGGCCGCCGCCTGGGCGCTCGGCCTCTCGCTCGACGAGATCGCGGCGGCGGTGCGCGGCGCCAAGCCCGCCTCCATGCGCGGCGTTGTCCATCGCGCGCCTGGGGGGTTCCTGCTGATCGACGACTCCTACAACTCGAATCCGGACGCCGTCGACAAGGCGCTGGCGAGCGCGGCGGCCCTGCCGGGTGAGCGCCGGGTCGCCGTGCTGGGCGACATGCTGGAGCTGGGGCCTGAGGGGCCGCGCTTCCACCGCGAGGCGGGGGAGCGGGCGGCGCGGCTCGGCTTCTCGCCGGTGGTGGCGGTCGGCGAACTGTCGCGGGAGCTGGCCGCTGGGGCCCGGGGGGCCGGCGGCGAGGCCGTCTGGCTGTCCGACGCCGCCGCGGCGGCCGAGTGGGCTGCCGGCGAGATCCACGGCGGCGACGTGGTGCTGGTCAAGGGCTCGCGCGGGGTGAAGCTCGATCAGGTGGTCCGGCGTCTTCTGGGTGACGCTGTCGCCGCGGGGGAGGCCGCGCACTGATGCTCTACTGGCTCCTCTATCCGCTGCGGGACGTCATCCCGGCCTTCAACGTCTTCCGCTACATCACCTTCCGGGTCGTGGCGGCGATGGTCGCGGCGCTGATCCTCTCCTGGATCCTGGGCCCCTGGTTCATCCGCCAGCTCCGCCGCCTGTCGGTCGGGCAGAACATCCGCGACGTCGGGCCGCAGGCGCATCAGGTCAAGGCGGGGACGCCGACGATGGGCGGCCTGCTGATCCTGTTCGCCACCATGGTGCCCACCCTGCTGTTCGGGGACCTCCGTAACATCTACGTCTGGCTGGTGGTGATCGTGACCACCGCCTTCGGCGCCATCGGCTTCGCGGACGACTACCTCAAGGTCCGCAATCGGCGGAACCTCGGCCTCACCGCGCGCGCCAAGTTCCTGCTCCAGGTGCTTGTGGGCCTGGCGTTCGGGATCGCCCTGCTCGTCCTGCCGGCGGAGAGCGGGTTCAACCCGGCGGTGACCTTCCCCTTCATCAAGCGGCTGGTGCTGCACCTGGGGTATTTCTACATCCCCTTCGTGGCCTTCGTGCTGGTCGGCTCCTCCAATGCCGTCAATCTGACCGACGGGCTGGACGGCCTCGCCATCGGCGCCACCTCGGTCGCGGCCGCCACCTACGCCGTCTTCACCTACGTGGCCGGCAACGCGATCATCTCCCGCTACCTGCAAGTCTCCTGGGTTCCGGGGGTGGGCGAGGTGGCCGTCTTCTGCGGCGCCATGGTGGGCGCGGGGATCGGCTTTCTCTGGTTCAACTCGCATCCGGCCGAGGTGTTCATGGGCGACGTCGGCTCGCTCTCCCTCGGGGCCGCTATCGGCAGCGTCGCCGTGATCGCCAAGCAGGAGATCCTGCTCGTGCTGGTCGGCGGCCTGTTCGTCATGGAGGCGCTCTCGGTCATCATCCAGGTGGCCTCCTTCAAGCTGCGCGGCAAGCGGGTGTTCCGCATGTCGCCTCTGCATCATCACTTCGAGCTCTCCGGCTGGGCGGAGCCCAAGGTCATCGTGCGCTTCTGGATCCTGTCGATCCTGTTCGCGCTGCTGTCCTTGTCGACGCTGAAACTGCGATGAACGGACCCTGGAATCCTTCCGCGGGGGGTCGCCTGGAGCAGGCGCTGGTGTATGGCTTGGGGCTCTCCGGCCGCGCCGCGGCGCGCCTGCTGCTGGCGCGAGGGGTCGCCGTGCAGGTGGTGGACGACAAGGCGGTCGATCGCGGCGACCTCGAGGAGAGCATCACGCTCCTCCCCGGCGGCACCCTGCGCCAGCTCCCCCCGGGCGTGGACCTGGTGGTCGTCTCCCCCGGCGTGCCGCTCGACCGGCCGCTGCTGGAGGACGCCCGCCGTTGCGGCGTGCCGGTGGTCGCCGAGGTCGAGCTCGCCTTCCCGTTCCTCAACGGCCCGGTGGTGGCGATCACCGGCAGCAACGGCAAGAGCACCACGACGGCGATGACCGGCGAGATGGTGAAGGCCGGCGGCCTCACGGCCGAGGTCTGCGGCAACATCGGCGAGCCGCTGGCGGAGAAGATCGCCGGCCCCCCCGGGCGCGTCTTCGTGGTCGAGATGTCGAGCTTCCAGATCGAGGGGATCGCCACCTTCCGGCCGCGGGCCGCGGCGTTCCTCAACCTCTCGGAGGACCACCTCGACCGCTACGGCGCCCTGGAGGCGTACGGCGCGGCCAAGAAGCGGCTGTTCCGCGACATGGGCCCCGAAGACATCGCCGTGCTCAACGCCGACGATCCGGAGACGCTGCGGACCGAGACGCAGGCCCGCCGCCGCCTCTTCTCCCGCCTGGGGCGCGTCGAGGACGGCTGCTTCGCCACGGAGGATGGGCGGGTGATCGAGGTGGACGGCGGCGCGGAGACTCCACTGTTCCACGCCTCCGACGTGCCGCTCGCGGGGGTGCAGAACCTGGAGAACGCCATGGCCGCGGCCCTGCTGGCGCGCGCGGTGGGGGTGGAGCCGGCGGCGATCCGCGCCGCCCTGCGGTCGTTCCAGGGTCTGCCGCACCGCCTGCAGAAGGTCGGCGAGTCCAACGGCGTCACCTTCTACGACGATTCCAAGGGGACCAACCCCGGCGCCACGATGAAGGCGATCGAGGGGTTCGCGGACGGCACGGTCCACCTGATCCTCGGCGGGCGCAACAAGGACGCCGACCTCGCGGCCCTGACGCCCATGGTCCGCCGCAAAGCCCGCCGCGCCTACCTGATCGGCGAGGCCGCCGCGGAGTTCGCGGCCGCGCTCGGCGACGCTGTCCCCTACGAGTTGTCCGAGACGCTCGACCACGCCGTGCATTCGGCGGCGGAGCAGGCGCGGCCGGGCGAGGCGGTCGTGCTGTCGCCGGCCTGCGCGAGCTTCGATCAGTTCAGGAACTTCAATCACCGCGGCGACGTTTTCCAGGAACTGGCACGCGAGATCATCTCTGGTAAGACTGGCGGAGCGCCGCATGGCTAAGAAGCTCGCGTTCGACAAGGTGCTCTTCACCATCGTGGTGCTGCTGATGTTCTTCGGCCTGGTGATGGTGTTCTCGGCGAGCTCGGCGCTGGCGCGAGGCGGCGGGATCAACCACTTCCTGATCAAGCAGGGGGTCTCGGCGGCGCTGGGCCTCGCGCTGATGGCCTGGCTGATGCACATGGACTACCGCCGCCTGCGCAATCCGGTGGTCATCTACTCCCTGCTCGGCGCGGTGCTGGTGCTGCTGGTCGGCGTGCTCTTCTCGCCGCAGCTCAACGCCACCCGCCGCTGGTTCTTCGTCGCCGGGGTCTCGATCCAGCCCTCGGAGCTGGCGAAGCTGGCGCTGATCCCCTTCCTCGCCTACCAGATCGAGAAGAACCAGGAGCGGGTCAACGAGCTCTCCTTCCTCGCTCCGGCCGCCTTTTTCACCGTGCTGACCGCGGCGCTGATCCTGCTCGAGCCGGACATGGGGACGGCGGTGCTCCTCTGCGCCACCTTCTTCCTGATGATCTTCCTCGCCGGCCTCTCCTGGCGCTACATCGTGGCGGCGCTGGCCCTGGTGCCGCCGGCGCTGATCGGGCTGGTGATGATGGCGCCCTACCGCCGCGCGCGCCTGTTCACCTTCCTCGATCCAGAGCGCGATCCGCTGGGCAACGGCTTCCAGGCGCTGCAGTCGCTGATCGCCGTCGGCTCCGGGGGTGTCTTCGGCCTCGGCCCCGGCAAGAGCGTGCAGAAGCTCTACTTCCTGCCCCACCCGGAGTCGGACTTCATCTTCTCGATCGTGGCGGAGGAGCTCGGCATGATCGGCGCCCTCGCCCTGGTGATCGCCTTCGGCATCCTCGCCTGGCGCGGGTTGCGCGCCGGCGCCAAGGCGCCGGACGCTTTCGGCCGCTACCTCGGCTGGGGGCTGACCGGTGTCCTGGTGATGCAGGCGCTGATCAACGTCAGCGTCACCATCGCGCTCCTCCCCACCAAGGGGATCCCGCTGCCGTTCATCTCCTACGGCGGCTCGTCGCTGGTGGTGACCCTGTGCATCTGTGGCGTGCTGCTCAACGTGTCGCAGCATGCCTAATATTGAATGAATAGTGAATGATGAGATGGCCACGGCAAACGCACCCCTCCACGTCCTGCTCGCCGGCGGCGGCACGGGCGGCCACGTCTTCCCCGCCCTCGCCGTCGGGGAGGAGCTGCGGGCCCGGGGGTGGCGCGTGAGCTTCGTCGGGATGACCGGTGGCATGGAGGAGCGGCTGGCGGGCGAGCACGGCGTCCCCTTTCATGGGCTGCCGGCGAAGCCGCTGGTCGGGCGCGGCCCCCTCAGCCAGGCGAAGGCGCTGGCCACCCTGGCGGGCTCGACCGTGGCGGCGCGGCGGCTGGTCCGCGAGCTCGGCGCCGACATCGTGCTCGGCACCGGCGGCTATGTCTCGGCCCCGGCGGTGCTCGGCGCCCGGCTCGCCCGGCGGCCGGTGATGCTGCTGGAGCCGAACGGCAAGGCGGGCGTCGCCAATCGCTGGCTGTCGCGCTGGGCGACCGGCGCCTGCGTCGGCTACCGGGAGACGCTCGCCGACCTCAAGTGCCCCGGCTGGGTGACCGGCGTGCCGGTGCGCGCCGACTTCTTCAAGGTCCAGGCGGAGCTCCCCCCGCTCGACTCCCCGCGCCTGCTGGTGCTCGGCGGCAGCCAGGGGGCGAAGCAGATCAACGAAGCGATGCCGGCGGTGGCGGTGCGGCTCGCCGCCCGTTTCCCGGCGATCCGCATCACGCATCAGGCCGGGGCGCGCAACCTGGAAGAGGCGCGGGCGGCCTACGCCCAGGCGGGCATCGGCGCCCCTCACGTCGAGGTCGTCCCCTTCCTCGATGACGTCGCGGGCGCGATGGCGGCGAGCCACCTGCTGGTCTCGCGCGCCGGCGCGATCACGCTCGCCGAGATCTGCGCCGCCGGCCGCGCCTCGCTGCTCGTGCCGCTGGCGATCTCCAAGGGACATCAGGTGGACAACGCCCGGCTGATCGCCGAGGCCGGCGCCGCCGAAATGATCCCGTCGAATGAGCTCTCGGCCGACCGGCTCGCCGCGCGGCTGGAGGAGCTGCTGGCGGACGGCGCCCGCCTCGCCGCCATGGGGCGGGCGGCGCGGGCCCTGGCGCACCCGCGCGCCGTCGCCGAGATCGCCGACCGCGTCGAAGAACTGCGAGGGGCGCGCTGATGTTCAACCGCTTCACCGACCTCTCGCGCATCCACTTCGTCGGCATCGGCGGCGCCGGCATGAGCGGCATCGCCGAGATCCTCCTCGAGTACGACCTCGAGGTGAGCGGCTGCGACCAGTCGCTCGGCGAGGCCACCCAGCGGCTGACGGACATGGGGGCGCAGATCGAGAAGGGGCACTCGCCCGATCACCTGGAGGGGGTCGAGCTGCTGGTGACCTCCTCCGCCGTGGCCGACGACAACCCGGAGGTGCGGGAGGCGCGGCGGCGCGGCATCACCGTGGTGCGGCGGGCCGAGATGCTGGGCGAGCTGATGCGCCTGAAGTACGGCATCGGCGTCGCCGGCACTCACGGCAAGACCACCACCACCTCGCTGATCGGCACCCTGCTGACCGACGCCGGGCTCGATCCGACGGTGATCGTCGGCGGCCGGCTGCGACTCCTCGGCACCGGCGCGCGCCTGGGCAAGAGCGACTACCTGGTAGCCGAGGCGGACGAATACGACCGCAGCTTCCTGCGGCTGACCCCGGTGATCGCGGTGATCACCAACATCGACCGCGACCACCTCGACACCTACGGCACGCTGGAGGGGATCCAGGACGCCTTCGTCGAGTTCGGCAACCGCGTCCCCTTCTTCGGCCGGTTGATCGTCTGCCTGGACGACGCCAACGTGCAGAAGGTGCTGCCGCGCATGGCCGACCGCCGCATCCTCACCTACGGCCTGTCGCCGCAGGCCGATCTCTCGGCGGTCAACCTCGAGCCGCACGGCGTCGGCAGCCGCTTCGGCGTGCGCCTGCGCAACGATCGCTTCCTCGGCCGCGTCGACCTCGGCACCATCGAGCTGCCGATCCCCGGCCGGCACAACGTGCTGAACGCGCTGGCGGCAGTGGGCGTGGGGCTGGCACTGCGCATCGACTTCGACACCATCACCCGCGCCCTCGCCGGCTTCGAGGGGGTGCACCGCCGCTTCGAGCTGGTCGGCACCTGGCGCGGCGCCACCGTGGTGGACGACTACGCCCACCACCCGACGGAGGTCGACGCCACCCTGCAGGCGGCGCGGCAGACCTTCCCCGAGGGGCAGGTGTTCGCCGTCTTCCAGCCGCACCTGTACACGCGCACCCAGGATCAGGCCGAGGAGTTCGGACGCTCCCTGCTGGGAGCCGACATGGCTGTGGTCACCGATGTCTACCCCTCGCGCGAGCAGCCGATCCCCGGCGTCACCGGCGAGCTGGTGGTCGAGGCGGCGCGGCGCGGCGGGCACCGCAACGTCCACTACTGCCCGTCCTGGCAGGACGCGCCGGAGCTGCTGTGCGATCGGGTCGGCGCCGGCGACGTGGTGATCACCCTCGGCGCCGGGGATGTCAACCGGCTGGCCCAGGCGCTGGTCGAAGAGGCGTTGGTCGAAGAGGAGAACGCGGGATGACGGGCACGACCACCGCCACCGCCTCCGTGGTGCCGCCCGGCGCGGGCGGGCGGGTGCTCGACTTCCGCCGCCGCGGCACGCCCCCGCGCCGCCGGCGCAAGAGCCTGCTGCTCAAGCTGCTGAAGCCGCTCGCAGCCGCCCTGGGGCTGGTGGCGCTGCCGGCCGGGCTCGTCGCCTGGGTGCTCACCGCGCCGCTCTTCCGGCTGCGCACCGTCGACGTGCGGCCGATGAAGGGCTCACCGGCGGCGGGCCGCGTCTCGGAAGCCTCCATCCGCCAAGCGCTCGCTCCTCTCGAGGGGAAGAACCTGGTGCGGATGTCGCTCGACGAAGCTACCGCGCGGGTGCGGCGCGACCCCTGGATCGGCGCGGTGGAGATCGCCAAGGAGCTTCCGGACCGGCTGCGGGTGCGCATCTCCGAGCGCAAGCCGGTCGCCCTGCTGCTCGCCGGCCGCGACCTCGTCTTCGCCGACGAGGAGGGGCGCTCCATCGCCCCGGTGGCGACGCCGGTCGAGCTGGAGGCGGCGCGCAAGGCCGGCCTGCTGGTGGTGAGCTTCCCCGGCAAGCCGCATCCCAACGGCATGGCCGCCGCGCTCAAGGTGGCGGCGGAGCTCGGGCGGGTGGAGCCGAACTGGGCGGCGAAACTGGCGCAGATCGAGGTGCTGGGCGAGGAGGACTTCCGGTTGCGCACGGACGCCCTGCCCTTCCCGCTCCTGGTGAAAGAGGGGGAGGTGGCGCCCAAGATGCAGCGCCTGATCACCCTTCTCCCGGAGCTCGCCCGGCGCTATCCAAAAATCGACGCGGTCGACCTGCGCTTCTCGCGCCGGATCGTCGTGCAACCAGCAGCGAATTCTGTCCCGTCGCCGGCGGCGGCCGGCGGGACTGGAGCTTAGAGTCAACTTTTTTTGAGAAGAGGGTCAGCTATGGCCAAAACGGAACCTTACTTCGTCGGTATCGACATCGGGTCCTCCAAGGTGGGGGTCCTCATCGGCCAGCGCGACGACAAGGGCGGCATCGAGGTCGTCGGCAAGGGTCTGGCCCCGAACCGCGGCACGCGCAAGGGGAACATCGTCAACGTCGAGGCCACCGTCGAAGCGCTCAAGGCGGCGAGCGAGGAGGCCGAGGTGATGGCCGGCGTGGAGATCTCCCGCGCCTATGTCGGCGTCGCCGGAGCCGACATCCGTAGCGTCAACTCGCGCGGCATGGTCAGCGTCGCCCGCAAGGACCGCGAGATCACCCGCCAGGACATCCAGCGCGTGCTCGACGCGGCGCAGTCGGCCGCCCTGCCGTCCGATCGCGAGATCCTGCACGCCATCCCGCAGGAGTTCATCGTCGACGAGCAGGGGGGGATCGACGATCCGCTCGGCATGCTGGGCACCCGCCTGGAGGTGATGGTCCATCTGGTGACCGGCAACATCACCCGCTCGCGGACCCTGCTGACCAGCGTCAACCGCGCCGGCATCGAGGTCATCCAGATGGTCTTCGAGCCGCTCGCCACCGCCGAGGCCGTGCTCACCCCGGACGAGCGCGAGCTCGGTGCGCTGCTGATCGACGTCGGCTCCGGCACCACCGAGTACGCCCTCTTTTGCGAGGGGGAGATCCAGTACAGCGCGGTGGCGCCGATCGGTGCCGGCCACTTTACCAACGACCTCGCGATGGTGCTGCGCACCCCCTTCGCCGAGGCCGAGCGGATCAAGGTCAAGCAGGGTTGCTGCCTGCCCAGCATGGTCACCGACGAGGAGGGGATCGCCGTCCCCACGGTGGCCGGCGGCACCTCGCGGATCGTCCCCAAGCGCGAGCTGTGCGAGATCCTGCAGCCGCGCGCCGAGGAGCTGTTCACGATGATCCGCGACGATTTCAAGCGTCACGCCTCCGACGAGGGGCTGCGCGGCGGCGTCATCCTGACCGGCGGCGGCGCCCAGCTCGATGGCCTGCTCGAGATGTCCGAGCAGATCTTCGACGCCGGCGTGCGCTACGGCCTGCCGCGCGGCCTGGGCGGATTGGTCGACGTCATCAGCAGCCCCACGTGGGCGACGGCTTCCGGACTCCTGCTCTACGCTCGCAACGCCGAGGAGAGCCAGAACAAGGTACAGAAGAAGTCGGGTTTCAGCGTGCGCGGGATGGTCGGCAGCCTGCGCGGAATGTTCTCGGATTTGCTCTAAAATCAGACGTCACCCAGAAAAAGGGGGTAAGCATGATTCTCTTCGAAGACCAGGACGCCGCGGAGGCCGGGAAAGAAAAGTCCCTCCGCGTCCAGGCGGTGGCGGATTCGACGCCCGCCCGCATCAAGGTCATCGGCGTCGGGGGCGGTGGGGGCAACGCCGTGAACCGCATGATCGACGCTCAACTGCGCGGCATCGAGTTCATAGCCGCCAATACCGATCTCCAGGCCCTGGCCAAGTGCCGCGCGCCGATCAAGCTGCAGATCGGCACCTTGCTCACCAAGGGGCTCGGTGCGGGGGCGGATCCCGAGATGGGCCGCAAGGCCGCGCTCGAGGACACCGACCGTATCCTCGAATGCCTCGAGGGGGCCGACATGGTCTTCCTCACCGCCGGCCTGGGTGGCGGCACCGGCACCGGCGCGGTGCCGGTCATCGCCTCGCTGGCGGCCGAGATCGGCGCGCTCACCGTGGCGGTGGTCACCAAGCCGTTCGGCTTCGAGGGTCGGCGTCGCCTGCAGTACGCCGAGCGCGGTGTCGAGGAGCTGCGCAACGCGGTCGATACGCTGATCACCATCCCCAACGAGCGGCTGCTCAACTTCGTCGAGCGCGGCACGCCGCTGTTCGAGGCCTTCCGCATCGCCGACGACGTGCTGCGCCAGGCCGTGCAGGGCATCAGCGACCTGATCACCATCCCGGGCGAGGTCAACGTCGACTTCGCCGACGTGCGCACGATCATGACCGGCATGGGCATGGCGCTGATGGGCACCGGCATCGCCAAGGGCGAGCACCGGGCGCTCGAGGCGGCGCAGCGGGCGATCTCCTCGCCGCTCCTGGAGGAGACCTCGATCCAGGGCGCCAGAGGGGTGCTGATCAACATCTCGGGCGGCCACGACCTGACGCTGCACGAGGTCGCCGAGGCGGCGCGCATCATCTCCGACTCCGTCGATCCGGACGCCAACATCATCTCCGGCATGGTGATCGATCCCACTCTCGAGGAGGCGATGAAGGTGACGGTGATCGCCACCGGCTTCGACCGCAGCGCCGACGACCGTCCGCGGGTGCCGGCGCAGTCGTCGTACACCATGAGCCGTCCGTCGCCCGTCCCGGCGCCGAGCTTGGCCGCGACGCCGAGCACGGAGCGGGAGAGGGAGCGCGAGCGGGAGCGGACCGAGCGCGAGGAGCCCGCCGAGAAGTCGGCCGCCGACGTGCCGTTCTACCGCAAGGCGATCGCCCACATCCGCGGCGACGACCCGAACGGCTTCGGCCCCAACTGGTCGAACGTGGACGACTACGACATCCCGACGGTCTTGAGAAAGCAGATGGACTAGTGACGAGCCTCACTCCGTGCCGCCATACCCCCCGCCGAGCCGTTGGGTCGGGAGGTCGGGTGAGGCCCCGTCTCCACTGGATTTCGCCGCTTCTTCTGCTGGTTCTGCTGGCGGCGCCTGCCGTCGCGCTAGACAACGTCTATCTCGTCCGCCATGCCGAGAAGGTCGACTTCTGGCCGTCCGACCGTAATCTCGACTCCTTTCAGCCGCTCTCCACCGCCGGCCTCACGCGCGCCGAAGCTCTCGCGGCACGCCTCAAGACCGCCGGCATTGCCGCGGTCTACACCAGCCGCACCACCCGGACGCTCGAGACCGGAGCGCCCCTCGCCCACGCCACGCACGTTCCCATCGCCGCCGACGACGCCACCATCAAGCCCGACGAGATGTCTGGCTTCCTCGCGGGGCTGCGGGAGAAGCATGCGGCGGACCGCGCCGTCCTGATCGTCGGCCACTCGAACACCATCCCCGAGCTCCTCGCCCGTCTGGGCGCGAAGCCGGACTGCTTTCAGCGGCTGGGGATCACTGGCCAGCCCGGGAGCCTGCTGATCGAGGGGTACGAGGGGGTCTGGAAGGTGGACCTGAAAAAGCAGGGGTGCGAGGCGATCTCCAGCGAATAGGCCTCAGAAGTCCGCCGCTTCCGCTCAGGCCTTCTTTTGATAGGGCTTCTAAGTTGTTTGCAGATCTCTTACCGTCCACGGCTTCCGATCTACAGGAGGAAGCAGGGAGAAATTGAAGATGCGCGCGCTTATAATGCACCGGCCGGGGGGCGGGTCTCTGGCGCTACCACAAGGGAGACATTTATGAAGAAGCAAATGAAGAAGCTGGCGCTCAGCCGCGAGACGTTGCGTGCTTTAGATGAAAGTAAGCTTCAGAAGGTAAACGGCGGATCTGATGGCAGCGACGGAATACAATGCGCTGGGTCATACTGCTTGAACTGCGGCACCTCTCGTAATACCTGCGGCACCATATATTGCTAAATGTTTGCCAGCCCCTCCCTTTGGGGCTGGCATTCCCCGCCGCTCGTCCCGCCCTTCAGGGCGGATAGGATTGGGAAACTGCCCTCACAGCCACCGGCGCACCCGGGACTTGTAGCCCAGGTACCCTTCGCCGAACTTCGCTTCCAGATAGCGCTCTTCGCGCGCGATCACCGCGCGCTGGACCACCACCAGGACGACCGGCAGGAAGAGCAGCGGCCAGAGCGTGTCGATCCAGAGCGCGAGCCCCAAGTAGAGCAGGGTGAGCCCCACATACATCGGATTGCGGCTGAACCGGTAGGGGCCGGTCTCGACGATCGCCGTCGTGGGTTTCACCGGGATCGGGCTCGTCCGGGCGCGGGCGAACAGACCCAGGGCCCAGGCGACGAGCAGCAGCCCGAGCACTGCCAGGACTAGCCCCGGGATCGCCGACATCTCGCGCCGCAGGATCGGAATGGGATGGACGCGGTGGAGCAGGAGCCCGGCACAGAAAGGGATCACGTAGAAGAAAGGCGGCGGGAGGCGGACGCCGGCGTGATCGGGTGGAGTCGTCGGCATCTCGCCTCAGGATATCCCAGAAGGCTTCAAAGCGGCGGTCGCTGGACGATGCTCGGCGGAATGGCGATCGTCTGATCCCCGTCCAGCCGCTCCGCGGCCATGCCGCCGATCGGCTGGATGGTCGGGTGATAGGTGCCGGTGGGCCTCTGCTCGGCCTCAAGCTTCGCCTGCCGGACCTCTGCCGCCTTTCTCTGCCCCTGCTCGACCCAACGCCGCATGTGCTCGCCGGCGAGATCCCGGCAGCCGAGACCGAAGGCGAGGCCGGCCGCCAGCGCCGCCGCGCCCAGCAGCAGCGTGAAGGCGGTGCGCACGATGTCGGGCGCCACCCGGAGCTGGTCGAGGGCCATGAAGAGGGCCAGGGTGACGATCGCTCCCTTGGCGGCCTTGCCGAGCACTGAGAAGCCGGAGACGCCGCCCATCGAGGCCGCGATCACGTCCTTGACGAACTCGCCGATCACCATGCCGAGGATCACGATCAGCACCGCCACGATCAGGTTCGGGATGTAGGCGATCAGGGAGTAGAACATCGCCGAGACGGCGGTCAGGCCGAGGGCGTTGCTCGCCATCAGGATCGCGACCAGGGCGACGCTCCAGAAGACGAGCCGGGCTACCAGGCTCGAGGGATCCAGTTTGGTGCCGGCGCGGGCGAGCGCGCGGTTGACGCCGCCGCGGTCGAGCGCCTCGTCGAAATGGAGCTTCTCCAGCAGGGCGTCGGTCGCCTTCTCGAGGAGCTTGGCCACGATGAGGCCCACCAGCAGGATCAGGATGGCGCCGAACAGGCGCGGCAGAAAGGCGATGATGCCGGCCCACATGACCCGGGAGCGATCCGCGAAGTCCATTTCGTGCCCCTTTCTCGAAGTCGTCGACCTGTCGGCCGTCGGAGCAGTTGCAAGGCTCGCGGGAGGAGAAAAGCAAGAAGTCTGCCAGGCAGGGAAGGCCGTGGGGCGCGATACCCTGCCCTGCCGTAAGCTTCTCCAGAGCGCCGTAACTTCTCCGGAGCAAAGTCAACTGCGGCGGGGCGCCGCCGGCTTCTTCAGGACAGAGTCGTCTTCTCCAGGGCGCCGCAAGCTTCTCCAGGCCGTCGTAGCTTCTCTGGAGCAAAGTTAATTGCGGCGCCGCGCCGCCGGCTTCGGCAGGACGCGTAAGCTTCTCCAGAACAGAGTCGTCTTCTCCCGAGCGCCGCCAGCTTCTCCAGGACGCCGTAGTTCCTCCGGAGCAAAGTTAATTGCGGCGGGGCGCCGCCGGCTTCGGCTGGACGCCGTAAGCTTCTCCAGAACAGAGTCGTCTCCTCCAGAGCGCCGCAAGCTTCTCCAGGCCGCCGTAGCTTCTCCGGAGCAAAGTCAATTGCGGCGGCGCGCCGCAGCTTCGACGGGATGCCGTAAGCTTCTCCAGGGCGGAGTCGACTTCTCCAAGGCGAAGTAAGCTTCTCCAGGACACCGTCAAGGGCGGATCTCGACCTCGGCCTCGATCTCGACCGGCACGCTGAACGGCAGCTCCGCCATCCCTACCGCGGACCGCGAGTGGGTGCCGATCTCCGGTCCGAAGATCTGCACGATCAGCTCGGAGAAGCCGTTGACCACTCCGGAGATCTGGTTGAATCCCGGCGCCACGTTCACCATCCCCAGCACTCGCAGCCAAGCGGTGATGCGGTCGAGATCCCCCAGCTCCCGCTGCAGGCTGCCGAGCATCGACAAGGCTGAAAGGCGGGCGGCCTGGACTCCCTGCTCCAGAGAGACCTCCTGCCCGACTTTGCCCAGCGGAGCCGCCAGGCTGCCGTTGGGATTGAGCGGCAGATGGCCCGAGACGTAGGCGCGGTCCCCCCGCACCCGCACCCAGGAGAACGGATATCGCGCGCCGGCCGGCCCCTGGAAGGGCTCCGGCAGGACAAGGCCCAACTCGCGCAGCCTGGCTTCGATCGACATGGCTCTTTCTTCTCCTGTCATCCCCGCGGCCTGGGCGCGTAGCTGTCCGGCCCGATCCGCTGGGTTTCGATGAGGTCCGGGTCGTACGGCTCTCCCAGCTTGAAGATCCGGGCGGCGAGCCAGCCCAGGGTCATCGTGGGGATCGGGCCGGTGATCGGGATGAGGGCCTCGACGGTGGCGACGTTGCGCAGGGCCTGCAGGCCGAAGCGGTTGAGGATGAACCAGATGATCGGCGCCGAGAAGACGTCGAGCCCGAGGTCGAGGAGATCGAGGCCGATGACCAGCGACAGCGGCACCGCGCGCACGGTGGTGAAGAAGTCCGCGTTGGGAGGGACGCGGAGGCGGCGGAGCGTCCGGAAGGCCAGCGCGAGGACGAGCGCGGCGAGGATGAGGGCGATCACCGCGACGACCGCCGCCAGCTTGAACAGGGCTCCCCAGTCTACGTGCATATCCATGACGTTTCTCCTCGGGATCTGTCCTCTGCAAGATTCATGGCCGGTCGGTCCCGATCCTGCATGAAGGTCTTCCGGAGGAGCGGACGAGAGGATAGAGATGTCGAAGACCTCGATGACCCAGCCAGCCAGGCGCCGCGCCGGCGCGGTCCGCGCCGCGTTGGCGGTGCTCCTCGCCGCCGGATGTCTCGTCAGCGCGGGCGCAGCTCCTCCACAACCTTCCCGACCCTGGAAAAAGCTCTCGGAGCGCGAAAAAGGCTATCTCCAGAAGGAGCTCGAGCAGATCCGGCGGATGAAGGGGCGTTTCGATTGGATCGGCCGGCAGCCGCTGGCCGCCGGCGCGCTGGCCGCGGCGGCGCTGGCGTCCGAGGGGGGGCCGGAGGCGCCGAAGCTGCGGCAGGAGGCGGCGACCTGGGCCGCCGGAGCGATCGACGCCTGCGTCAAGTGGCACGCCAACGAGTGCGCCCGCTCGCAGCTCCCGCTCCAGCGGCTGGCGCTGGAGTATCCGGAAGCCCTGCCGCCCGCTCTCCTCGCCCGCCTCAAAGCGGCGGTATCGAGCTCCGCGCCGCCGCCCGGCGAGGGGCAGATCCGCGATCCCTGGTCCTTCGGCGACACCGAGAACCAGCGCATGATCACCATGTCGCGCAGCCTGGTGGGGCAGGTCGTGGCGGGCACGCCGGACTCCCCCACAGCGCGCGGGTGGGGCGCTTTCGCCGAGGCGTTCCTGCGGGCGCACGACCGCGACGGCTGGTACGAGGCCGAGAGCCCGGGGTATATCGCGCTCTCGACCACCGGCCTGCTGCAGCTCGCGGATCACGCGCCGCAGGCCGCCGTGCGCGATCTCGCGCGCCGGCAGCTCGACGTGCTGCTGGCCTCCTGGGCGCAGCAGCAGGTGGGGGGCTATCCGGCGGGGCCCAAGAGCCGCACGTCGAGCGTCTGGGCCCTCAGCCGGCGAAGCAGCCCGTGGCAGGCCTGGGCCTGGCTGGCCGGAGGGATCGGCGATCCCGGGGAGATCAACTTCATGGACCGGCCGGAGCTGCCGGTCAGCCGTTATCAGATCCCCGAGGGGGTGGTCCGCCTGCTGACCGACCGCCGCAAGCAGGCGCCGTACGAGATCCGCGCGCGGCGGAAGATCGCGCCCGCCAAGCGCCGCGACTATGACGCCGCGCTCTACAGCTACGCTACCCCCGACTACATCCTCGGCGTCTCGCAGGCGGTGAACGGCCTCGCCCTGCGCGTTTCCGGCGGCCAGGAGATCGCGGCGACGCTCTACGCGGAGAGCCCGCGGTTCGCTCCCCTCTATCTCTGGAGCCGCACGAAAATGCCGGGCGACGATACTGACGAGCCCCAAAAAAAAGAGCCCAACACGGTGGATCAGGCGGTGGCGAGCCGCAACCTCGCGCTCGCCCGCCTGGACTCCCGGGGTTCCGGCGTGGGCCATGCCTATCTGTCGCCTCCCTGGTCTAAACCGGAGGTGATGGGCGATGTCGTCGTGTCGCGTTGCGGGGATGCCTACGTCGCCCTGGTCACCCAGGGCGGGTGGGAGGTGGCGCCTGCGATCGAGAAGTTCCCCGCCTATTACAGCGTCGGCAACGCCCGGCGGCGGGACCTCGCCGGCGCCAGCGTCGCGGTGCCGCGACGCCAGCCGGCCAGCATGGCACTGGTGGCGGGCCGCCGCGCCGAGGACGGCGATTTTGCCGCCTGGAAGAGGAAGGCCGCCAAGGCGCGACTCGCGGTGGGGGAGGACGGAGAGCTCCATTTCACCGGCAGCGACGGCGCCCGCGCCGATTTCCTCCCCGGCCGCCAAGCCAGGGTCGCCGGCCGGCCCATCGAGGCGGCGGCCTACCCACACATGGAGACGCCATTCCTCAGCAGCCCCTCGCCGGGGCGCTGGTCGTTCAAATTCGAGAAGTTCCAGTTCCGTTTCGAACCCATGGAGGCTCCGCGGCCGCGGCCCGCTCCATGACGACTCACCAGGAGGTTTGCAGCCATGAGCGTCGTCAAGTCCGGATTCGATCTGATCAAAGAGAGTTTCAAGGGGTGGAAGGAGGACGGCGCCCTCGATCTCGGGGCGGCGCTCGCCTACTACACGATCTTCTCGCTCGCGCCGCTGATGCTGATCGTGGTCGCCGTCGCCGGCCTGGTCTGGGGGCGGGAGGCGGTCCAGGGGCAGCTCGTGGGCCAGTTGCAAGGGATCGTCGGGCCGCAGGGAGGGCAGGCGATCCAGACGATGGTCGCCAACGCCGGCCAGCACGGCTCGGGCATGCTCGCCACGATCCTCGGCCTGGTGACGATCCTGTTCGGCGCCACCGGCGTCTTCGTGCAGCTCCAGAGCGCTCTCAATCGCATCTGGAACGTCGAGCCGAAGCCGGGCGCCGGGATCTGGAGCTTCATCCGGACCCGGATGATCTCCTTCGGCATGATCCTGGGGATCGGCTTCCTGCTGCTGGTCTCGCTGGTGGTGACGGCCGCGGTGGCGGCGGCCGGCAAGTGGGCCACGGGGATGCTGCCGGGCGGCGAGACGCTGATCAACATTCTCACCTTCGCCGTCTCCTTCGCCCTGATCACCCTGCTGTTCGCGATGATCTACAAGGTGCTGCCGGACGTCGAGATCGGCTGGCGCGACGTCTGGATCGGCGCCGCCGTGACGGCGCTACTGTTCACCATCGGCAAGTTCCTGATCGGCCTCTATCTCGCCCACAGCACCGTCGCCTCGACCTACGGCGCGGCGGGGTCGCTGGTGGTCCTGCTGCTCTGGATCTACTACTCGTCGCAGATCCTCTTCCTCGGCGCGGAGTTCACGGAGGTCTACGCCACCCGCTACGGATCGCGGATCCGGCCCAGCAAGCACGCGGTACCGGTGGTGGAGAAGAAGGAGCGGGTGAGCGTCCGCGAATGGCCGCCGGCCAAGGGAGAAAAAGAAAAGGGGGGCGCCGGAGCGCCCCCCAAAAAAACGGACGATAGCCGGCGAGCCGGCGGAGACTAGAACCGGACGCGCAGGCCGAGCTGGGCGACGCGCTGCTCGCCCTGGCCGAGATCGCCGGCGAAGGCCGTCGGCGCGGTTCCGATCGGGTTGCCGACGGAGTCGAAGTTCACGGTGTAGGCGGCGGGGTTCTTCTCGTTGAAGAGGTTGAACACCTCGCCGATCAGCTCGAGGCCGACGGGACCGACGTTGAAGATCTTCGAAAGCCGCAGGTCGAACTGCGAGAACGAGTGCCCCCGCCGCGAGTTGACGGAGTCGCCCGGCAGCAGGTCGAAGCGGAAGCCGTCGCGGTTCGGGTCGGTGCTGGTGAAGTAGGTGAACGGCGTCGCCGAGCGGTAGCGGAACACGCCGGAGACGTTGACCCCCCAGGGCGCTTGGTAGACGGTGCTGAGGGTGAAGCGGTGCCGGGCGTCGGTGTTGAGCGGGCCGATGCAGGCTCCGCACAGCGGGTTGAGCGTGTCGGCGGAGACATCGCGGGCGCTGCGGAAGGCGGGCTCGTAGCCGGCGTCCGTCAGGCGGAACTCGTCGGCACCGGCGAGGACGTTGCCCGTCGCCTTGGAGTAGGTGTAGAAGCCGAGGACCTCGAGCTTGTCGGTCGCCCGGGCGCGGAAGCTGAAGTTGCCGCCGTCATAGTCGGCCTTGCCGTTGCCGACCCATAGCCGGAAGTTGCCGTACTGCGGGAAGCGGCGGGTGGCCGGCACCCCCGGACTCGCAGTGGACGGATCGATGGGATTGGCCCGGAAGCGGAACGGGATGTCCCGGTAGTCGATGGTGACCGCTTCGAAGTTGAGCCCCAGCCAGTTGTTGACCTGCCAGGAGTAACCGAGCGAGGCCTGCCGGGAGTAGGGGGTCGCGATCGACGGCGAGGCCACCTCTCCGGGCGCTCCCGCGGAAAGGCTGGGAAGCTGGTTCGGCGGCAGCGGATCGCCGGGACGGAAGAACGTGCCGTTCGGATTGCGGATGCCGAGGCCGTCGGAAGGATCGTTGTCCACGAAGCTGTAGATGGTGCCGAAGTTGGATTGCACCGTCAGCGCGGGGAAGAGGATGGTGGCGTTGGTATAGGGGAAGTCGTAGTAGATGCCCCAGCCGCCGCGCAGGAGCTGCTTGCCGTCCCCCCTGGTGTCGAAGGTGAAGCCGAGCCGCGGCGCCCAGTTGTTCTTGTCGTTCTCGAGCACCCCACCCTTGCCGCCGGCGAACTCACGCAGGTAGCCTTCGTTGTACCGGGTCTGGGTCGACAGCGTCTGCCAGATCCCGTTCGACCGCTGGTCGAGGTCGAAGCCCGCCCAGTAGTCGTAGCGCAGGCCGACGTTGACGGTCAGCCGGTCGCTCAGCAACAGGTCATCCTGGAAATAACCGCTGTACTGGTTGATCGGGGTGTTGTAGCCGCTGAATCCGCCATTGATGGTGATCGCCGTGATCGGCGAGTTGAGGTCGTCGCTGAGGTAGGAATACTGGCCGGTGGTGCCGGTCGTCGAGTTTCCGCTCAGGGTCGGCTCGTGAATGTAGTTGAGGCCGACCTTGAAGTTGTTGGCGCGCCCGCCGATCGCGCGGGTGAAGCTGAAGTCGTCCTTGTACTGGTACTTCGTCTGGTTGGTGGCCTGCGGGGTGTTGATGTTCTGGCCCCGGTGCGCGCCCGAGGGGAAATACAGATACGGGGCGGTGGAGTCGGCCGAGATCAGGTTGTTGAACTTGGTGTACTGGAACAGGATCTCGTTCAGGCTGTCCGAGCCGATCTGCAGGCTGTGGCCGGCGAGGATCGAGCTGTACTTGTTGGTGACCGTGCCCAGCGAGTCCGGAGCCGAGAGCGAGGTCGCGCTGTACTTGTCCGAGTTCTTCTGATAGCCGTAGCGAACCTGGAGATACTGCTTCGGCGAAAGGTTGTCGGTGACCTTGGCGGTCAGCAGGTCGTCCTGGTAGGGGGTCTGGAACGACTGGCCGCTCTCGACCAGGACCGGGGCGTTGACGATGTAGGAGGTCTTGCGGTCGGTCTTCTCATAGGTGGCGAAGAAGTGGATCTTGTCCCTGAGGATCGGTCCGCCCAGGGAGGCTCCGTACTGCTTGCGGTCCAGGGAGTTCTTGCCGTTGCCGGCGATCTTCTCGGACTCCGACTCGGAGTTCAGGCTGTCCCTGCGGAAGAAGCCCCAGGCGGCGCCGGAGAGCTGGTTGGAGCCGGTCTTGGTCACCACCGTCAGCACGCCGCCGGTCGAGCGGCCGTACTCGGCCTTGTACTGCTGGGTCTGGATGTTGAACTCCTGGACGCTCTCCAGGTTGAAGCCCTGGAGGGCGCCGCCGATCGTGTCGTCGGTGTTGTCGCCGCCGTCCACCACATAGTTGACGTTGCGGCCGATGCCGCCGTTGAGCGCCACCGTGAGCTGCTGCGGCTTGGTCGGATCGGAGTTGTAGGCGAGGCTGGTGCCGGGCGCGAGGACCGCCAGGTTGGCGAACTGCCGGCCGTTGAGCGGCAGGTTCTCGAGCTGCTTCTGATCGACCACGGCGCCGACGGCGGGCGTGGTCTGGACCAGCGGCGCCTCGGCGGTGACGTTGATCGTCTCGGAGACCGTCGACGTGTTCATGTCGACGTTGATCTCGCGCTGCGAGGCGACGTTGATCGTCACGCTCTCGACGCTGACGGTGGCATAGCCGTTGAGCTCCACCTCGACGGTGTAGGTGCCGACCGGCAGGGAGGGCAGCCGGTAGGTGCCGTCGCTCTCGGTGACGGTGTTGCGGGTGAGGCCGGTCTCTTTCTGGGTGGCGGTCACGGTGACGCCTGGCAGCGCCGCTCCGCTTTTGTCCTGGACTCTTCCGACCAGGTTGCCGCCCGAGGACTGGCCGTACGCGGCCGGCAGCAGGGAGAGACCCCAGGCCAGCGCGAGCAGGGCCGCGACCGCGAAGCTGCGGATCGTCGATATTGTCCTACGGTTCATGACACATCTCCTTTGGATCACATGAAAATAAAAACGGGATCGATTCGCCTGTCATCTGGTACGTCAAGAGCTGAACGCCACAAACACTCTGGCAGCGGCACGGCTTGAAACGGACGATCACCTCCTCTCAGCCGGCCCGCTCCCCGCGGTCCGGTTTTCCAACCGGGCGAGGAGCTGCTGCGCGGCACGGCGCTGTTCGGAAAACTTCGGATCTCCCGCCGTCGCGGCGAGAAAATCCTGGTATGAGCTCAGGGCGGCTCCGGCGTCCCCCGCGAGATCCTGCGCGATGGCCCGGTTGAGCCGGACCTCGTGGTATCCCGGGGCGAGAATCAGAGCGCGTTCGAAAAAAGGAAGTGCTTGTCGAGGCCGATCGCGCTCCACCTCGAGCGTTCCCAGCCCGTTGAGCGGCTCGGCGTAGCGCGGAGCGAGGGCCGCGGAGCGCTGGTAGGCGCTCACCGCCTCGTCCAGCTTGTGCTCCGCTCGCAGGACGTTGCCGAGGTTGTTGAACGCGGCGGCGTCGTGCGGATCGATCGCGGTGGCGGCGGCGAACTCGCGCCGCGCCCGGTCGAGATTCCCCTGCCCCAGCTCGATGATCCCCAGGGTGTTGTGAGCCTCCGGCCGGCCGGCGTCGAGTTGCAGGGCGCGCTCGATCGCCTGCCGGGCTTCGCCGGGCTGGCCGGCCTCCTGGAGCGCCGAGGCCAGGTTGTACCAGGCCTCGGGGTCCCGCGGCGCCGCGGCGGCCGCCTGCCGGTAGAGCGGCAGCGCCTTGGCGGTCTCCCCCCGCTCGCGCCAGGCCGCTCCCAGCTTGCCGCGGAAGACGGGATTGGCGGGGTCGGCGGCCACCAGCGCCTCGAGCTCGCTCACCGCGGCCCGGGAATCGCCACGGGTGAGCAGCGCGCTCGCCCGATCGAAGCGCTGGAACAGGTCGACCATGGTCCTGGGATCGATCGCGCTCCCCGGCGCGGTCCCCCCGGGAGCGCCGCCGTCGCTTCCCGCGCTTCCTGCGCTGCCAGTGATGTAGCCGAGGCTCGCCAGCTTGGCACGGGTCTCGGCGTCCGCCGCCAGGGGGCGCGCCGTGGTCACGGCGCTCGCCTCGATCGCGGCGAGGCGGGCCGCGAAGCCTCGCGATTCGGGCGCCTGAGCCCGCGCCGCCAGCAGGTCTGCCTTCTCCCGCGGATCGCGGCGCAGGTCGTAGAGCTCCGGCCGGGAGCCCGAGATGTATTTGAGGTCGCGCCGCCGCAGGGCCGCGAGCGGGCTCCAGCCGAAGACCGCCGGGTAGCGGCTCTCGGCGTAGATCTCGCCGGCGGCCGGCTCGCCGCCGTCGAGCAGAGTCCTGGAGAGATCGCGGCCGTCGAGCGAGCCCGCCGCGGGGAAGGGGTGCCCGAGCAGGCCGGCGAGCGTCGGAGCGATGTCGACGAGGCTCACCGGCGCCTCCACCACCCGGGCTGCGAGCCCCCAGGGAGCGCGCAGCAGCAGCGGCACGTGCAGCGTCGGCTCGTAGAGGAGCAGGCCATGGGTCAGCTCGCCGTGCTCGCCCAGGCCCTCGCCGTGATCGGCGGCCACCGCCACCGCCGTTTTGCCGTCGAGGCCGCGGCGGCGGAGCTCCTCGAGGATGCGCCCCACCTGCTCGTCGACGGCGGAGACCTCGCCGTCGTAGGGGCGGCCGGGGTGGCGGGCGCCCCAGGCCGGCGGCGGGGTGTAGGGAGAGTGGGCGTCGTAGAGGTGCACCCAGAGGAAGAACGGGCGCGTGTCGTCCTTCGCCAGCCAGGCGAGCGCCCGGTCCACCACCTCGCGCCCCGGCCGCTCCGCCTCCAGGACGACGCCGGCCTTCGGATCGCGCTCGATCTCGTCGTCATAGACCTCGAACCCGGCCTTCAGCCCGAAGCGGTGGTCCAGCACGAAGGCGCCGACGAAGGCGGCGGTGCGGTAGCCGGCGCCGGCGAGCAGGGTGGCGAGGGTCGCTGTGCCCGGACGGAGCGCGCCCACCCCGTTGTTGCGCAGGCCGTGATGGGGGGGGAGCAGGCCGGTGAGCAGGCTGGTGTGGGAAGGCAGGGTCAACGGCACCGCCGACGAGGCGTTCGCGAACCGGAGCCCCTCGCCCGCCAGGCGGTCGAGCCAGGGGGTCACCGCCTCGCGGTCGCCGTAGCATCCCAGGTGGTCGGCGCGCACCGTGTCGAGGGTCACCAGCACGAGGTTGGGCTGGCGGGGGGCGCTTTCGCGCGAGCAGCCGCTGGCCCCGAGAAGGCCGAGAAGCCCAAGCAGGACACCCCCGGGCACGAGGAGAGCAAGGGGCGTGTGCACGCCCCGGACGGGAGTCGCCGATCTAGACTTGCGCAATCAAAAAAACTGCCTCACAAGAGTGTACCGGCAAAGAATAACGGAATCCCTCCAGAGGGAAAAGGGCGCGGCGGCGCGGGTCCGGGCGCCATTGCGATAGGATTGACTCGATTGCACAGCAGAGGAGGCATCCGATGACCAACAGCTACGAAGAGGCTCGGGGACAGCGCAACTGGCTGGAGAGGCTGGGCGACAAGATTCCGGGCTACCGCGGATTCCAGGACCGCGAGCTCCGGCGGGACGTGGACCGGACTTTGCGCGAGCACCTGGCCTCGGAACTGGGGCGGCTGAAGGGGTTGCTGCGCGACCACGCCCGCGGCTGGGTGGACGCCGGCAAGATCGGCGCCCTCAACGGCTTCGATCGGCTCGACCGGCAGATCGACGGGCTCTCCCAGGCGATCCGCTTCAGCGACTATGGCGCCAGCGGGCTGTTCGATCCGGTCAAGATCAACGAGCCGGAGCTCCAGCGGCTCTACGAGTTCGACCTCTCGGTGGTGAACGATCTGGCGCAGCTCGAGGCGGAGGTCGCCGCCCTGCCGGCTCCCGGCGGCGAGGACCCGGCGCCGGCGCTCGACCGGCTGCTCCAGGAGGTCCGGGCGCTCGACGGCAAGTGGCGGCAGCGCGAGCAGGTGATCAGCAACGTCGTTCAGGGCGCCCAGGGCGGGCAGCTCCCCGCCGGCGCCTGACAGGAAGAATGAGAAGGAGACTTCGATCATGGACGTGATCCAGTACCAGGACCCTACCGGCAACACCATGGTGTCGCGCTGGCCGGCCAACGGCACGGCGGCGATCCAGCTCGGCAGCCAGCTCATCGTCGAGGAGAGCCAGCAGGCGGTCTTCTTCCGCGACGGCAAGGCGCTCGACACCTTCGGCCCGGGGCGCCATACCCTGGCGACCCAGAACGTTCCCATCATCGCCAGCGTCTTCGGCATCCCGTTCGGCGGCAAGTCGCCGTTCCAGGCGGCGGTCTTCTTCGTCTCCACCAAGACCTTCATGGATCTCAAGTGGGGGACCAAGGAGCCGGTCATCTTCCGCGACCACGAGCTCTCCATGGTGCGTCTGCGCGCCTTCGGCAAGTTCGCGGTGCGGATCGCCAACGCCCAGCTCTTCGTCAACACGGTGGTCGGCAGCCGCGGCATCTACTCGAGCCAGGGGGTGGAGGACTACTTCCGCGACGTCATCGTCGCCCGGCTGACCGACGTCCTGGGCGAGAACCTGACCTCGATCTTCGACCTGCCGAAGCTCTACGACGAGCTGGCGATGGGCCTGAAGGCGCGGGTGACGGACGACTTCGGGAAGTACGGCATCGAGCTCGTCGACCTCTTCATGGGGGCGATCACGCCGCCGGAGGAGGTGCAGAAGATGATCGACGAGCGCAGCGGCATGGGCGCGCTCGGCGACATGAACACCTACATGAAGTTCAAGACCGCCCGGGCGATCGGCGATGCCGCCCAGCAGCCCGGAGGTGGTGCCGGCGGCACGGTGGGCGCCGGCCTCGGGCTCGGCATGGGCGCCGGCCTCGGCGCCATGCTGCCGGGGATGATGCGCGAGGCCATGCAGGGGGGCGCGGCCCCGGCGGCGCCCGCTCCGGCGGCGGCAGCGGCTCCGTCGGAGAGCCCGGTCGCCGGCCGGCTCCGCCAGCTCAAGGGCCTGCTCGACGAGGGGCTGATCTCCCAGGAGGAGTTCAACGCCAAGCGGCAGAAGCTGCTGGAAGAGATGTAGGTAGGCAAGGCGGAGAAGAAGAGCACGGACGAACAGGGACGAGCACGGACCTGCAAGGACCGGGGGGCCCGCTTCCTTTGATGTTTGTCCGTGTCCGTCCCCGCTGTCCGTGTCAGTCCTTGTTCCCCAGCTCCCCAGCGCGGTTACAATAGGCACCTCTTCAGCACGGAGGTGCTTTTTGGATTTGCGGGAGCCGGGGTCCACCCTCGACGGTAAGTACGAGATCGTCCAGCGCCTCGGCAGCGGCGGCATGGGAGAGGTCTATCTGGTGCGCCACGTCCACCTGCAGGAGCTGCGGGTGGTCAAAATCCTGCGCCAGGACCTCGCGGCCGACCCTTCGGCCCAGAAGCGTTTCATGCGCGAGGCGCGCCTCGCCACCCAGATCAAGCACCCCAACGTCGCCATCCTCTACGACTTCTCGACCCTGGCGGACGGCAGCTTCTACATGGTCTGGGAGCACATCCAGGGGCAGGATGTCGGCGACCGCATCCGCCGGCACGGACCGTTCCCGGTGGCGGTCGCCGTCCGCCTCGCCATCCAGGCGCTGCACGGTCTCGAAGCCGTCCACGCCACCGGGGTGATCCACCGCGACCTCTCGCCCGACAACCTGATGATCACCGAGGACAAGGCTGGCAACCTGCGGATCAAGATCATCGACCTCGGCCTCGCGCGCACCCTGGAGATCGACGCCAACTTCGAGATCACCCAGGTCGGCATGTTCATGGGCAAGCTCCAGTACTGCTCGCCCGAGCAGGCGAGCCCGAGCGGCGGCTCCCTCGATCACCGCAGCGACCTCTACTCCTTCGGCATCGTGCTCTACGAGATGATCTCGGGCCTGCCGCCGTTCGAGTCGGAGAACCAGCACGGCTTCATCTTCAAGCGGCTGTCGGAGGACCCGCTGCCGCTGCGCGGGCGCAATCCGCGCGTCGACGTGCCGGTCGAGCTCGACCGCGTCGTCCGCCGCGCCCTGGAGCGCGACCGCGAGCAGCGCTTCGCCAGCGCCAGCGCCTTCATCGCCGCCCTGGAGCGCGTCGAGCAGTCGCTCACCGCGGTCGAGACCCGGGAGATCCTGATGTCCTCCCTCGACCTCTCGGCGGCTTCGGCGGCCGCTCCCGCCCCGGCGGCTCCCCTGGCTCCGGCGATGCCCACGATCCCGCGCGAGCGCAGCTCCAGCGAGCTCTCCCGGGCCGAGCGCGTGGATCTCCTGGCGCAGATCGAGCGGGCGTCGAAGCGGGTTCAGGAGAGCTCCGTGGAGCTCGCCCGCGCCGAGGCCGTCCTGGCCGCGGGCCGGCTCGACGAGGCGCACGAGCTGATCGAACGGATCGAGATCGCGGCCCCCCGGACGCTCGGGCTCAGCCATCTGCGGGACCGGCTCACCCAGGCCCGGGAGAACGAGACCCGCGCCCGCCGCGCCGCCGAGACCGAGCAGGTGCTCACCAACTATCTGCGGCGCAAGCAGCTGCCGCTGGCCCGCCTGGCGTTCGAGACGCTGCTGGAGATCCAGCAGGATCACCCCAAGCGCGCCGACTACGAGGGGTGGCTCCAGGTCCTGGCCGACGAGGCCGAGAAGGGGAAGCGTGCCGAGGCGGCCCTGGCCGCCGGGCGGGCCGCGCTCGGGCGGAAGGACTTCCAGGCCGCCCGCCGCGAGCTGGAGACGATCGCCAGGAACGATGCCACCGGCAAGCGGGCCGAGGCCTTCAACGACGAGCTGGAGCGGGCCGAGCGCGAGATCCGGGAGAACACCGAGATCGAGCAGCGGCGGCGCCGTTTCGAGGAGCTGATCGCCGCTCACCGGGTGGTGGACGCGAAGGAGGAGCTGGACGCCCTCGCGAAGCTCGACATGCCGCGCGTGACGCTCGATTTCTACCGTGAGCAGCTCGCCGAGGCCCGCGCCGGCATCCACAAGGAGGAGCAGGACGCCGTCTTCGCCCGCCGCTACCGTCAGGCGATCGAGGACCACAACTGGTTCGCCGCGCGGGACGTCGCCCAGGAGCTGGGCAAGGCCCAGCCGGGGAGCCCGCGGGCCACGGCCATGTACAGCGAGATCGAGCGGATGGAGGCCATCCACCGCCGGCAGCAGGCGGTCGAGCAGGGGGTCCGCCAGGTCGAGACCTTTATCGAGCAGGGGGACGCCGCCAAGGCCGAGCTGGCGCTCAAGATCCTCCTCCAGATGGATCCCGAGAACCGGCATCGCAAGCGGTTGGAGAAGCAGGTGGGTGGGCTGCAAAAGAAATAGGACCGGTTGTGACTGCTTTCCGGCGACCGGAGTGTTTTATCGGACGTTCATTCTTCCGGCAGGTGCGCCTCCAAACTTCGAAGTCTTTCCTGCTCCTGCTCAATCATCCAGTTTACCTGATCAATTTGAGCTAGCGAATATTCGACTTCACCGGCCTTCAAGGTTCGCCAAAACCGATCTCGTGTAATTCCGCGTATAATAATGCTTAACAACCAGTCCCGTCCAGCCTGCAGAATGACCGCGCCACGTCGTTCGGCTAATGCAAGTCGGTTCAAGTTGTAAATATCAACAGATTTTTCTCCTTTCAGAGTATGACCACGCACGGTCGATAAGGCTGACTCCTCCGACACTGGCTTAAACCGAAGGTGCTCTCTTGGGTTGTCATTGTATGGATTAAGAAGCAAGGGTTGCTCAAGGGAGACCTCTCCAGGGCAACGAGCCCAGAAGCCATTGTTTACCGGGAAACGATTCCTCTTTCGTTTCCGATTGCATGGCTCGCAGCTAGGCAGAAGGTTTGTCACTTCATAGGCGAGCCAATAGTAGCCGGGGTGATCGACCCCCTTTTCATTGAGTGTCTTTTTTGGTCGATAGTGTTCGACGTCTCCAGGTGCGACCTGATGGACGTAACTTTCGCAGTAGGCGCATTTACCATTGAACACCTCGAAAAGGTATTGCTTGAGGTCCGACCATATTTTTTCCTGAAACTCATAGTCTTTTCTCCCCTTGGTCTCAAGCGCTTCCTCGGTGGCAACTCTTGCGCGTTCTAGCCAGTCATCGAAACTATATTCGACGATATCTAGGATCTCATAGTCCTTGGCTTTCAGGCGAGTTGCCAAGTCCTCACGACGTTCGGCACGCATCATTAACCAATTCGTGTCACCATCACGACGGACACGGCAGCGAAAGTTCGGAGGCAGGAATTTTCGCTTAATCATTGCGGCCTTCGCGAGCCTGTAATGGCCTCTTGGAGTTGGACTCTAGCCTCTGCAAGGATTTTGTCCTGCTCTTCAATGCTCCTTGACGCGATCTGCTGGCGCATGGCATCCTCCAGCAGTTTGAATGCCTCCCGGGCTTCTTCCCGCTCGGCGGGGTTTGGCATGCGAACCTCGAGCGTAGCGGCGGCCTTTTGCATATCCTGCTGCTCTATCTCGCTAAGATTATTTCGCGCAGCCAATTCCGTATATCGTAGAAGAAGCCGCTGAGTCTCTGAGTCACGCCCTGTCTCTAGGTCGAACAGCGGGCTTGTCAGAGTCTGATCTACACGCCATCCCTTGAAAGATGCCAGTTGCGGCTCGACAGTTACCGTTTTCTCCTCGCGACGCAGGCGCAAGATTGATGCAGAGGTCAGGCTGCTTGCGATAAATGGAGAATGGGTGCTGGCGACGAACTGTATTCCCTTGAAAAAATGCGTCAGCCGTTCCACGAGCGCCTGTTGCCAAGCGGGGTGCATGTGTGCATCGATTTCGTCTATGAGAACCAGGGCATGATGCAATCGAGGATCTTCCTTCTGCTGATCGTAGACCTCATGTAGGCGCTCGAGTAGAAACCCTGTCCAACCCATCAGAGAGGCAGTACCCTGGCTCAAGGCTTCGATTGGCACCTCGCCGTCATCCGTCTCAACCCAGACCTGGTGAGTGAACTTATCGACCCGGCTAAAGCGAACTGATACTCCTTCTGTGAGTTCTCTGACCATTTCGAAAAACTGGTCCCGAAGACGAATGTACTTACCGCTTGGATCATCCTTACTCCAGTAATCTAAATTTACGATCCACTGCTTCAACTCATCGAACCGGAACTCCACCTCCCCACGTACAAGCGGCAGAAGATCCTCCGATGTGGGTCTGCGCTTACCCTTAGGTCCTGGACCTTTGAAGTTGCCCCACGTTGTTGTGCGGAGCGGCGGGAAGCCTATGGCAAGCCAGCCCTCCGCCTCCAGTGGCCGGCTCGGCGTCATCTCAATCTCAGCATATCCGCCTTCTTCACGGGCAATGAGGGTCGCCATGTACTCGCGTGTGCCGGCTGATAGCACTATTCGGGCGGAGCGGCTTGCTGTTCGTATCAGGCGCCCGGCGAAAGGCTCCGCATCCTTACCACTAATCGCCACTGCAATCGCTTTCAGGACTGTTGTCTTGCCAACGCCGTTGTCACCGAGCAGAAGGGTCCAACTGGGGTCAAGCTCTAGGTCGAGTTCCTCAAAGGCTCCGATATTCTCCAAACGAATGCGGGTTAGGGGTTGCGATTTCTTATAAAAGAGATCGGGGCTAGTGCCTTGCCGTGATTCGACCTCGACACGATCCCGAAGCTTGGAGAGGAACTCGAATACTTCAAGGTAACCTGGAGTAGAGGCCTTGTAAGGGATCACTTGGATGCCGTAGCGCCGATCAAGCAGATCAGCCTTGGCTCGCCAGGCTGTACCACTGACAGCAACAAGGGCGTAGTGCTGACGTCGGCCAATACCTCGAAAAGTGAACCCATCTAGGTAAGCCTCGATACCTTGCAAACTCGCTCCGATGAAAAAGATCGTTCGTGAAAAGAATAGACCTTCCATTGCCTGAGAAAAAGCTCGATTACCAGCGATTGACTCCCTATACTGTGCCGGAGAGACGAGTAGAGTCGATGGCCGCCTTAGGCTTCCGTAAAGCTTGAGCAGGAAAAAGCGCCGGCTCGCCAGGTCTTCCCGTAGTGGATCTGTATCCTCTGGAGTATAAACGTGCCTCTCCTCACTGAACGTAGCCTCCAGGAGTTCATCGAAATTGGTCGTCAACGCCCCCACAAAGGGGATCTCCCGGAGTAGCCGATGGCCGCGCGATGGGAGCGGAACATCTTTTAGTAAAATCTCTTTGAGGTAATTCTGCAGAAGTTCCTCTCGGCCGTGCAGGTTGCTGACTACAACATCTGCAACAAGGTCGGCATCCCCTTCCCGGAGGGCGGCCCGGAGAGACACCCCTAAGTCACTCGGAACGTGTCCCTTCTTTATTGCCCAGTCTAGTATGTCGCCGACCAAGTTTACCCATGTAGGATACCCTGAGGCTGTGCTCAAGCCAGCTCCTACGTATAGGAGACATTCTCTCGCCAAACAAGCCTCAAGCAGTCCGTCAGGTGGACAAGGAATCGGTAAGGTCTCCTCTGGCTGAATAGCAGAGGCTGGTATCGATGGATTGCCTAAGGCTTTTCCTCCAGCAATTCGGTTTCTAAGTTCTTCGTTGTCATAGATCCTGGAATAGAGATGGTTGGGGTCTGGAGATCTTCGGTCTGACTTAATGCCAACCTTTCTTCTCCTTTCTGACCCATCCCATGCCAGCCCTGGAGGAGGGGGGAGTGGCTTTGTCTCCAGTGCTCTCCGAAGCCCCTTTCTTCCTAGATAAGCTACAAGGAGATAGAACTTCTGTCCTGGAGAGATGTTTACATCATGGCGGAGTAGCTCAGGTTGATGGCGATAGCTAGCAATCTCAAGCTTGACTAACTCATACAGCATTCTAAGTCTTCTGTTTATTTCTCTTTCAGGTAAGCCGAGATCCCACCATCCTTTTGAACGTTGATAGTCATAGTTGTCTTGTTCTTTTTGTTTTTGTATGGCGCTTTTTAAAGTTTGCCCGATGAGGAGGTTGAAGCGAAGAAGAAGCTGCACTAAAGCATTGCTAACAAACTTGGTTGTAGCCTTTTTGTCCAAGAAATGTTCGAAGAAGGAGGGCAAGGCAACGACTATCAGGCCTGCTACAAATCCCCACACCCACGAACGGGAAAGATCAGAATCGAAAGGAATGAGGGATAACCTGAGTAGTATCCATCCGATTGCCCATCGGGCAGCGATCGAGAGTGTAAGGAATGCCCCCGTCCGCTTTAGGGCTGGCCAAAAGTAACCTGTAGAATTCGTCATCTTGGGATATAGAACAATCCATTCAGCAACCACTATCCCAAGGAGCAAGGCAAGTTCTTGCATCAGAGGAAGCGTCCTCCCAAATATAAGCCCGTCCCCCCTGATGAGAGGACGGGCGATGGCTCAGGATGAAGAGGAACTATCGAGAGAGTTCGTAGACGGTCTGATAGGGAGCTTCATACGCACGTGTATCCTCAGGATCGGATACACGCCGAACGATCCCGTCCCGCTCAAGGGATTCAACAATCGGATTCAACTCCCCTGCACTTTTAGGGGGATTCAGCTCGTTCGCTAGATCCGCCACACAGGCTCGTCCGCCCTTCTTCCAGAGTTCCCGCACGACCTCGTCCTTTAGTGCCTGGACGGTTTCCTTTGTCGAGGAAGCCAGTTCTGACTGGGTGACGCTCATGGGTTCACTCCCTTCACTTTGATTGGTCAAAACTTACCCCGACTAGAAGCGACGGGTGGTCTTCGAAAGATTCCAACGCCTTGGTGGTCCATGAAGTTAATGCACAAGTATGCCAGATCCACCCAGGGCGTCAATCCCCTGGCCGCTTCTTTTCGGCACGAAACCTCGTATCTTGCATGCCATTTTGGCACAAGTCCCGCTTTTGAGGACTAAAGGGCCGCTCCAAAAAGCATAGCCCTGCTATATACGTGCTGCAAGAGGCATACCTCGGGACTTTGAATCTATCCTTGATAGACTCTTGTGAATGACCGTCCTATCCCCTGAACCGACTGCTATCGCCGCACCCGCCGACGCGCGGGCGCGGCTTCTCCGTTACGCCTTCATGAAGCTCACCCGGGACTTCGATTCCCGGTTCGAGGCCCTGCTGCTGACCGGCCGGGTCTCCAAGTGGTACAGCGAGGTGGGGAGCGAGGCCACCACGATCCCGGCCGGCCTGGCCCTCGGAGCCGGCGACGCCCTGTGCACGCTCCACCGGGACCTCGGCGCGATCCTCGCCGTCTATCTCGACCCGGCCCGCGCCTTCCCGGGGTTCGGTTTCGGGGAACCGGACGGCCTCCGGCCCGATCCCGAGCACCTGATGCACCGCCTCGCCTGCCAGCTCCTGGGCAAGGGGGAGGGGTTCTCGCAGGGGGTCGAGCGCTCGTTCCACTACGGCTATCTGGCGCCCGAGCAGGGCATCCTGCACGTCGGCATGATCAGCCACCTGGGCGCCATGATTCCGGTGGCCGCCGGCTGCGCCTTCGCCTTCCGGCAGTCCGGCAGCGACCGGGTGGCGATCAACTTCATCGGCGAAGGGGGCACCTCGACCGGCGACTTCCACGAGGGGCTCAACATGGCCGCCGTCTGGAAGCTGCCGCTGATCCTGGTGATCGAGAACAACCGCTACGCCTTCTCGACCCCGGCCCGCCTCCAGTACGCCGCCCGCCAGCTCTCCGACCGCGGCCCCGGCTACGGCGTCGCCGCCGAGACGGTGGACGGCAACGACCCCGACGCCATGGCCGATGCCTTCCAGCGCGCCGTGGCCCGCGCCCGCTCCGGCGAGGGCCCGACCCTGATCGAGGCCATGCTCGGCCGCATGCGCGGCCACGCCGAGGGGGACGATTCCCTGAAGGTCGTTCCCGCCGACGAGCTCGCCGGCTACCGCGCCGCCGATCCGGTGCCCGCCTACGCCCGCCGTCTCGAGGAGGAAGGGGTGCTGGACGCCGCCACCCGCGAGCGGCTGGAGGCGCGGATCGCCGAGATGGTCGAGGCGGCCATCACGCGGGCGATCGACGCGCCGCCGCCGGCCGACGAGATCGCGATGCGGCCGGTCTTCGCTCCCGATCCTCCCCGGCGGGAGGTCGAGGCGCCCGCGATCGTTACAGGCCGGTCCAAGGGGGAGGTCACCTACGTCGACGCCATCAACCAGGCGCTCCTGGAAGAGATGGAGCGCGACTCCTCGGTGGTGCTGATGGGGCAGGACATCGGCGTTTTCGAAGGCGCGTTCCGCACCACCAAGGGGCTGCACGCCCGCTGGCCGAACCGGGTGTACGACACGCCGATCGCCGAGAGCGGCACGATCGGCATCGCCATCGGCGCGGCGCTGCTCGGCTACCGGCCGGTGGTCGAGATGCAGTTCGGCGACTTCATCACCTGCGGCTTCAACCAGCTCGTCAACGTGGCGGCCAAGCTCTTCTACCGCTGGCAGGTGCCCTGCCCGATCGTCATCCGCCTGCCCACCGGCGGCGGCGTGGCCGCCGGGCCTTTCCATTCGCAGAACCCCGAGGGGTGGTTCGCGCAGACGGCCGGCATCAAGGTCGTCTGCCCGGCCACCACGGCCGACGCCATGGGGCTGCTCAAGGCGGCGATCCGCGATCCCAATCCGGTCATGCTCTTCGAGCACAAGTTCCTCTACCGCCGGATCAAGAGCGTGCTGCCGGACGGCGATGCCGTCGCCCGGCTCGGCGAGGCGCGGGTAATGCGGCCGGGCAAGCACCTGACGCTGATCGGCTACGGCGCCTCGACCTGGACCTGCATGGAGGCCGCCGACGAGCTGTCGAAATCGGGAGTCGAGGCCGAGGTGATCGATCTGCGGACGCTCGTCCCCTATGACGAGGAGACGGTGCTCGCCTCGGTCAAGCGGACCGGCCGGGCGCTGATCGTCCACGAGGCGCCGCTGACCGAGGGGTTCGGCGCCGAGGTGGCCGCCCGCCTCGCCGACGCCGCCTTCCCCTGGCTCGACGCGCCGATCCGCCGCGTCACCTACCCGGACCGGCCGGTGCCGTACTCCAAGAACCTGGAGAAGGTGCTGCTGCCGGACAAGGGGAAGGTGGTCAAGGCGGCGCGGGAGCTGATGGCGTTCTGAGCCCGGTCCACCGCCCGGGCATCAATGCCCGGGCTACGCTGAAACGAAAAGCCGGCTGAAGCCGGCTCAAACACAGCGGGATTTCTTGAGCCGGCTTCAGCCGGCTTTTTGTTTGGAACGTAGCCCGGGCCTTGAGGCCCGGGCGGTGATGGGGATCTACTGCCGCTTGAGCTGCTTCTCCAGCTCGGCGATCCGCTTCTCCAACTGCCTGAGCTGCTTCTCCAGATCGGCTTCCCGGGGGGAGACGAGCCGGCGGCGGATCTGGACGTCTTTCCCATCCGTGCCCTCGACCCGCACCCTCTCCTTCATGCCCTTCAGCTCCTCGGGGTTCATCCGGATCATGAAGTGCTCGCGGTCTTTTCCCTCCTTGAACAGGAAGGGGCCCATGTCGAGCTCCGGCCGCTCTTTCTGGACGATCGCGGCGGTGAAATTCTGGGCCTTGCCGTTGCGCCAGACCTCGATCGGGATCTGCTGGCCGTCGTCGAACCCGCGCACCTTCGACGACACGTCCCAGCTCGACTGGACGGCGTTGCCGTCGATTCGCGTCACGATGTCCCCCACCTTGATGCCGGCCTTGTCCGCCGGGCTTCCGGGCTCTACCCTGGAGACCATGGTTCCCGATTCCTCGGGCACGCCGAAGTGGGCGCGCAGCTCCGGCGTGAGCTCGGTCAGTCCCACGCCGAGATAGCCACGGCGCATCATCGGGCCGTCGCCTTCGTAGACCTTCTCCTTGCCGTCCTTGTCCACGATCACGATGCGCTTCGTGATCACCTTCTTGCCCGGGCGGTTCTCGCCGCCGTCGTCGGCGCGGGCGACCCCGGTCCAGGCCGTGAGACCGAGGACGAGACCCCAGGCGACGGCGCCGAAAAACTTTCTATTGCTGGTCATGACGTTCTCCATGGATCAAGAGTTGGTGTTGCTTTCAAAACGTCTCGTCGTGGTAGGCGGCGAGCTTGGCGCCTTCGGTCTCGCCCACCTTGCCAAGATCGAGAACGAGATCGACGTTCTCATTGCCTCCGAGATAGACGACGGGAGGCTGCGACAGCTCCCGGACCTCCCGCTCCAGCCGCCCATGCTCGGCGCGGATCTCCGCGAGAGCCCGCTGGGCGCGGACGGCTTCGAGCACGTCCCGCCGGGCGTCCACCAGGACGCCCGCTGTAACCGCAAGCGCCGCGGCCATGGCGCCGGCCAGCGCGAGCCGCGGCATCGAGCGGCGCCGCTCCGGAGCTTCCAGGCGTTGCAGAACGCGAGTCGTGAAGCCCGAACGGGCGGACTCGCGGGGCAGCTCACGCAAGAGGTCCCCTAGCCGTTGGTCTTCCATGCTGTGCCTCCATTCCAGTAGGGCTCGAGCTTCTCTTTCAGTTTCTGGCGTCCGCGATGGACGCGCGACTTCACGGTGCCTTCCCGGCAGCCGATCTCCTGGGCGATGTCGACGTAGGACCACCCCTCGATCTCGTGGAGCACGAGCGGCACCCGGTAGCGCAGGGGGAGCTTCGCGACCGCCGCCGAAACTTCCCGGTGGAGCTCCCGGCGGAGCAGCCCCGAGTGAGCCGCCGGCTCGGCGTGCTCCTCGCGCGGCAGGAACGGCATCAGCAGCCGCAGCCGCTGGGCCCGCCGCTCCTCCGAGCGCACCAGATTGGTGGCGATGCGGAAGAGGAAAGCGCGGAGGTAACCCTGCTCGGTGTAGCCCTCGACGGAGCGGAAGAGGCGCAGGAAGGTCTCCTGCGCGAGATCCTCGGCGCGGTCCCGGTCGGCCGTCAGTCGGACGAGATAGCTCACCACGGCGTCCTTGTGGCGATCGACCAGGTCGGCGAAAGCTTCCCGGTCCCCCTTTCGGACTCGCGACATCAGCTCCGCGTCGCTCGGCTGCTCCAGGATCATCGGTTGGCTCATCGGTTTTTTCTTGTCGTCTCCAGAACAACATAACGCGGAAGAGGGAGGAAGGTTCCCTGACGTTTATGGCAAACTACGCCGTCCATTCGAAGGAGAGACACCCCTGATGAGCAAGACCGCCGTTCTCGAACCACGCTTCGTGGAGATCATCGCCTCGGAGGTGGGCTGCCGGCCGCACCAGGTGCAGGCCGCCGCCGAGCTGTTCGCCGAGGGGGCCACCGTCCCCTTCGTGGCCCGCTATCGCAAGGAGGCCACGGGCGGCCTCGAAGACCTGCAGCTCGAGACGCTGTTCAAGCGTCGGGAGTACTTTCTGGAGCTGGCCGAGCGCCGCGACGCCATCCTGGAGAGCATCGCGGAGCAGGGCAAGCTCACCCCCGAGCTCGAGACGGCGATCCGCGCCGCCCTCGCCAAGCAGGAGCTCGAAGACCTCTATCTCCCCTACAAGCCGAAGCGGCGCACCCGCGCCCAGATCGCCCGCGAGAAGGGGTTGGAGCCGCTGGCCGACAGCCTGCTCGCCCGCGCCGCCTCGCGCGATCTGCCTACGGAGCTCGCGGCCGCGTTCGTGGACGCAGAGAAGGGGGTCGAGGACGCCGCGGCCGCCCTCGCCGGCGCCCGCGACATCCTGGCCGAGCGCCTGGCCGAGAACGCCGTCGAGCGCTTCGAGCTGCGGCGCGTGGTGGCGACCGAGGGGCTGCTGCGGGTGCGCGTTCTCCCCGAGAAGGAGAAGGACTCCGAGGCCGCCACGTATCGCGACTACTTCGAGCACGACGAGCTGGGGCGGGACATCCCTTCCCACCGCCTGCTCGCCATCCTGCGCGGCGAGCGCGAGGGGTTCCTGATCTCCGATCTGCGGGTCGACGACGAGCGCGAGGTCGAGCGCCTGGGCCGCTCCTGGCGCCTGCCGCTCGACACCGCCTGCGGGCGCGAGATCGCCGAGGCCACGGCGGACGGCTACAAGCGGCTGCTGCGCCCCTCGATCACCAACGAGGTCCGCTCCGAGATGCGCGAGCGCGCCGAGACCCAGGCGATCGCCGTCTTCCGCGCCAACCTCGAAGCGCTCCTCCTCCAGGCTCCGCTCGGGCTGGTGCCGGTGATGGGGCTCGACCCCGGCTTCCGCACCGGCTGCAAGCTCGCCGTGGTGGACGGCACCGGCCGGGTGGTGGCGACGGACATCATCCACGCCGTTCCGCCGCATATGGACGAGGTCGGCTCGGCGCGGACCGTCGTTTCGCTGATCAAGAAGCACGGCGTCCTCGCCGTGGCGGTGGGCAACGGCACCGCCAGCCGCGAGACCGAGGCGTTCGCCCGCAAGGCGGTGCTGGAGGCCGGGCTCGGTGAGCCGCCCAATCATGTGGTGGTGGCGATCGTCCCCGAGACCGGCGCCTCGGTCTACTCCGCCTCGGCGGTGGCGCGCGAGGAGCTGCCGACGCTCGACGTCTCCCTGCGCGGCGCGGTCTCGATCGCCCGCCGTCTCCAGGACCCGCTCGCGGAGCTGGTGAAGATCGAGCCGCGCTCCCTCGGCGTCGGCCAGTACCAGCACGACGTCGACCAGAAGTCGCTGGACCGCGAGCTGGACACCGCCGTCGAGGGCGCGGTCAACCGCGTCGGCGTCGAGCTCAACACCGCCTCGGCGCCGCTGCTGCGGCGGGTTTCCGGCCTCTCCGAGCGGATCGCCAGCGCCATCGTCCACCACCGGGATACCAACGGCCCGTTCCGTTCCCGGCAGTCGCTGCTCAAGATCGCCGGCCTGGGGCCCAAGACCTTCGAGCTGGCGGCCGGCTTCCTGCGCATCCGCGAGGGGGAGAACCCGCTCGACCGCACCGGCGTCCACCCCGAGCGCTACGCGGTGGTCCAGAAGATGGCCGAGGGTCTCAATGTGCCGGTCGTGAGCCTGGTGGGCAATCCGGATCTGGTCGGCAAGCTCGACTTCAGCCGCTTCGCGGACGCCGAGCACAACCTCGGCAAGTTCACCCTGGAGGATATCCGCAACGAGCTCCTCCGCCCCGGCCGCGATCCGCGCCCCGAGTTCAAGACCCCCGAGTGGCGCGCGGACGTGACCTCCGTCAAGGACCTCCAGCCCGGCATGGTGCTCGAGGGGCGGGTTTCGAACGTGGCCAACTTCGGCGCCTTCGTGGACATCGGCGTCCATCGCGACGGCCTGGTCCACGTCTCCGAGCTGACCCACCGCTGGGTGGCGGACCCGCGCGAGGCGGTCAAGGTGGGGGAGATCGTGAAGGTCAAGGTGCTCGAGGTGGACTACCAGCGCGAGCGTATCAGCCTCTCGATCAAGGCCTTGCAGCAACCGCCCGCCGAGGGGCGGCAGGCCGCCGGCAGCGCCGGCCGGGGTGGCCGTCCGGATCGCCCCGCCCCGAGCGCCGCCAACAGTGGAGGCAATCGCCCGCCGGCGCCGAAGCCGGCCAAGCCGCAACCGAGCCTCGACGATCTGATGAAGAAGTTCAACCGGCCGGGGCGGTAGGAGTACCCTGGAGCCGTGCCCCTCACCGTTCTCCAGGACCGTCCGCCCACCACGATCCGCCGCTCGCGCGCCGGCCGGTGGCGGGCCGGTGTGCTGATCGCGATCCATCTCGTGGTCGCCGCACACGTCGCCCACTGGCTGATCGCCGGGCGCACGATGACGCCGGTCGAGCCGTCGGAGGCGATGGCCCTGGCGCGCGACGGCGTGGTCAATGCCGGGCTGGTCTTCTTCGCCGTCGCGGCCCTGTCGACGGCGGTCTTCGGCCGCTGGTTCTGCGGCTGGGCCTGCCACCTGGTGGCCCTCCAGGACTTCTGCCGGTGGCTCCTGGAGAAGGCCGGCATCCGCCCGCAGCCGCTGCGCTCGCGCCTCCTCGCGTGGGTGCCGGTCGCCGCCTTCGTCTACATGTTCCTCTGGCCGGCGGCTTGGCGGCTATGGAACGGCGGCTCGTTCTCCCGTGTCGAGACCGAATGGACCACCCCGCACTTCTGGGCCACCTTCCCGGGCTGGGTGGTCGGCGGCCTGACCTTCCTTGTCTGCGGCTTCGTCACCGTCTACTTCCTGGGCGCCAAGGGATTCTGCACCTACGCCTGCCCCTACGGCGCCCTCTTCGCCGCCGCCGACCGGGTGGCGCCGATGCGCATCCGCGTCACCGATGCCTGTGAGGGGTGCGGTCACTGCACCGCGGTGTGCACTTCCAATGTCCTGGTCCACCAGGAAGTCCACGACTACGGCATGGTCGTCGACCCCGGCTGCATGAAGTGTGGCGACTGCATCTCGGTCTGCCCGAACGACGCCCTCTACTACGGGGCGGGGCCGATCGCCCTTTTCGCCAAGCCGCGGGTGCCCGATCCGGAGCCGCGCCGCTTCCCGCTCGCCGGCTGGGAGGAGGCGACGCTCGCGGTGGCCTTCGTGGCGGCGTTCGTCACCTTCCGCGGGCTCTACGACCTGGTGCCGTTCCTCATGGCGCTGGGACTGGCCGGGGTGCTGGCCTATCTCATCCTCGTGGCCGCGCGCCTGGCCAGGGTGCCGCACGTGAGGCTGCGGCGGATGAAGTTGAAGCGCGATGGCCGGCTGCTCCCGTCGGGCCGAGGGTTCATCGCGGCGCTCGCCCTCGTCGTCCTGTTCTGGGGGCACAGCGCGTTTGTCCACGCCCACGGCGCCTTGGGCGCGCGCGACTTCCGCGCCGCCGACGGGCTGCGCGCGGCCTTCCTCGACCCCACCGCCGAGACGGCGACGATGAACGCCGCCGAGCGCGACCGGCTGCTCGCCGCCCGGCATCATCTGGAGATCGCCGAGCGCTGGGGTCTGGCGCCCGCGCGCTGGCAGGCCCTCCGGCTCGCCTGGTTGTCGGCGATCTTCGGCGACCGCGGCGGCCTCGACCGCTACGCCGCGCTGGCGCTCGCCCGCGGCGAGGAGGCGGCGGAGGTCCACCAGCTCGTGGCGCGGTTCGCCTGGCTCCGGGGGGACGTGTCCACCGCCGCGGCCGCTTACGAGCGCGCGATCGCCGCCGCCCCCGATGCGGCCGGCCCGTATCTGGGGCTGGGCGTCCTCGCCGCCCGGGCGGGTGACCTCGCCGCCGCCCGGGCGGCCTTCGACCGCGGGCTGGCGCGCCTGCCCGATTCGGCGGATCTGGCCTACAACGCCGGCCTCGTCCGCGCCCTGGCCGGCGACCTGGACGGCGCCATCGCCGGCTTCGAGCGCGCCCTCGTCCTGGCGCCCGGCCATCGCGCGGCGCGCGAGAACCTGGACGCCGCGCGCGCCGCCCGGGCAGCCGCTCCGGCGAGCGCCTCTCCCCCGATCTGATCCCAAAAGGGTCTCTATCGGTTAGAATCATTCTTTTCCCAGGGGGATCCAAGCGATGACGACCGGACCTGCGACTCGTCTCAACCGCCGCGCATTGATCGCGGTTTGCTGTCTTGCCGGCCTGGCGGTCGTCCTCGCCACGGTCGACGGCTCCGCCGCGCCCGCGATCGGGCCGGACGTGACGGTCTTTCAATTCACCGACATCGGTAACTACGGCTCCTCCGGCGGTTTCGTCGGCTACTCGATCGGCACCCGCTCCTGCAACCGGGGCGACACCCCGCTCAACTGGTGCGATCAGGCCAGCGGCTGCGCCCCCGGCGCCACGACGAAGGATCACCCAGTCATCGCCCAGAACCTGTACCGGCTCAAGAACGGCCGCTTCCAGCAGATCGGCATGAGCTGGCTGAAGCACGGCTTCACGTCGACCAACTCGTCGACGGGCGGTTGCGCCGGCTTCTCGGGCCAGGGCTGCACGTTCCCGCCGGCCGGCGGCAACCAGCTCGGCGTCGGCTGCACCGACCCCTACGTCGCGAGCCTCAACGGCAGCCAGCCGCTGGGCCGCCGCTCGGTGGTCAACGCCACCACCGGTGACTTCCCCTTCCCCAACTCAAGCCCGAACGGACCGTATTCGGTCTCCGACGAGCGGATCAAGGTGGCCATGACAGACCTGGACCCGGCGCAGAACGCCGGCGCCACCTATTGGGCGGAGGGGCATTACATCGCCCCCGATGACGCGGCCTCCGGCAACTCGTTCAACAACGCCTCGCATCGCCAGGTCACCGTCGGTGGCGCCCCGACCTACGGCCTGACGATGACCGGGACTTTCTTCGAGCAGTTGCCGGCGATCTTCGCCTGGCCGGCTCACGACATCGGTGTGATCCTGGTCAACGTCGACGTCCCGGGACCGCTCCCCGAGCGCTTCTATGTGGGGCGCAAGGTCACCGACCTGGGCAAGGGCCTCTGGCATTACGAGTACGTCGTCCACAACCTGAACTCGGATCGCAGCGCCCGCGCCTTGAGCATCGAGTTCCCGGTGGCGACCGCCTTCACCAACGTCGGCTTCAAAGGCATCGCGCACCATTCCGGCGAGCCGTATGCGACCGACGACTGGACGGTCTCCTCAGGAGCCAATCTGCTCTCCTGGTCCACCGACACCTTCGCCACCAACCCGAACGCCCACGCCCTGCGCTTCGCGACGATGTTCAACTTCTGGTTCGACGCCGACCAGCCGCCGACGGAGGCGATGGTTCACACGCTCGGCCTGTTCAAGACCGGCGACCCGTCCGAGGTCGAGTTCGCGATCGTCAACAATCTGTTCAGCGACGACCTCGAGTCGGGCGGCATCGGCTCCTGGAGCTCTCACCGCTAGCGTAAACAAGGCCCGGCGATGAATCGCCGGGCCTTCCTCGTCCTTGTTGTCCCTGCTGTCCTTGCCGTCCTTTACGTCCCTTTCAGTCCTTTACTGCCCTCGGCATTGGAGTTGCAGCGCCTTTTCGCGGGCGATTGACCGCGCCTGCTCACCTTGAATAACTCCCGGGAGAACGAGCATGTACGACAGGGCACTTCAGAAAAAAGACTTCCACATCGGCCGGGCAACGACGATCGCGCGCGACGTCGCCTGCCTCGAGCTCTCCATCGTCAACGTCTTCTTCGTCGGTCCGTCGCAGGCCGGGGACCGGGCCTGGGTGCTCGTGGACACGGGACTTCCGACCTCTCGCGAAGCGATCGTCCGTGAGGCGGAGCGCCGCTTCGGGTACGGAGCGCGACCCTCCGCGATCGTCCTCACGCATGGTCACATCGATCATGTCGGCTCCGTTCGCGAGCTGGCGGAGCACTGGGATGTGCCCGTCTACGCGCACCGGCTGGAGGCCCCATTTCTCACCGGACGGTCCGATTACCCGCCGGCCGACCCAACCGTCGGCGGCGGCGCGATGGCCCGGGTGGCCTCCCGGTTCTTCCCGCGGCGCGCGATCGATCTCGGATCGCGGTTCCAGCTCCTACCCGAGGATGGGACCGTGCCCGGGATGCCCGGCTGGCGGTGGATCCACACGCCGGGTCACACGCCCGGACACGTCTCCTTTTTTCGTGACGAGGACCGCACCCTGATCGCGGGCGACGCCTTCGTGACCACGAAGCAGGAGTCCTTCTGGGCCGTGACGACCCGGTTGCAGGAGGTCTGGCGGCCGCCGGCCTACTTCACGATCAACTGGGAAGCGTCCCGCGCTTCGGTCCGCGCCCTCGCGCGCCTCGAGCCCAACGTGGCCGGAACGGGGCACGGCATCCCCATGTCCGGCGAGCTGCTGCGCCGTGAGCTGAACGAGCTGGCGCGGAACTTCGACGACGTGATGCCGGACGACGGCCGCTACGTGCGCCAGCCGGCGCTGGCCGACGAGGACGGCGTCTACAGAGTGCCGCCGCCGAGGTTCGATCCGCTGCCGTCCCTGCTGCTCGGCGCCGGAGTCTTCGCCCTGGTTGGGACGAAGCTGCGGCGGAGGCGGGCGAACTCCTCCCTGGAGCTCAGCCGCGCCGCAGCTCGGCGATGAGGCGCGGCGAGGTCGCGCGGTCCCAGGGGCGGCGGTCGTAGTCCCCCCAGAGGTGGGTCACCCGCAGGCCGGCGGCGCGAGCCCGGTGCTCCAGCTCCTCCCGTGACCACAGACGGGCCGGGAACGATGCGTCCTGGACGTTGCGGCCTCGCACTGAATATTCGTAGCGCGCGGTGCAGAGGCGTGCTGTGGGGTCGCAATGCCAAGTCTCGCGGACTACCAGGCCGCCACGGCCAGAGTTTTCCTTGACCAAGCCCTCGGGGCCTCCCGCCGCGTGCCGCTGGTCGGGGGAGAACCAGGCCGCGTCGAGGAGGAAGCGCCCGCCGGGCAGGAGATGGCGGGCGGCGGTCGCGATCGCGCGGTCGCGGTCCTCATCCTCGGTCAGGTGGACGAAGGGGTCATCCACAGCGACCACCAGGTCGAAGCGCGGCCGGAACTCGGCATCTCGCATGTCCGCGGCCACGAACCAGACGTTCGAGAGTTCAGGAAGCCGCCGGCGGGCGACCGCGATCATCTCCGGCGAGAGCTCGAGCGCCACCACGCGGCCCGCGGTGCGGGCGAGAGCGGCCGTGGCCCGTCCGGTGCCGGCGCCCAGCTCGAGCACACGGCACCCCGGCGGCGAGCTGGCCGCCCAGGCCCAGAGCTCTTCATCGCCGCGCCCCTCCAGCTCGAGATCGTAAAAGGGAAGGATCTGGTGGTAGTAGTCCCGGACCCCGCGGGGAGAATCCTGTGCAAGCTCGGTCGGCTTCGCCATGGGGAGATTGTAGCTTTCCAGCATGAGGGACGCTCGCGCTCCAGGCGTTATAAAATAGGTATGTTTTCTGACCCTGGAGGTACCTGAGAATGAAGATCTGGTTGCGTATCGCATTGGCCCTGGCTCTTCTGGCGTTTCCCGGCGCCGCCGCGTTCGCGAAGGACAAGAAGCCCGCCGCTCCGACAACCCCGGGCAAGTACACCGAATGGGGAGGCGAGATCGACGAGCTGGAGGTCGTGGCGCCGTTCAGGCTCGCCGAGTACAGTCATATCGCCGTCGAGCCGTTCGACAATTCCGAGACCCCGCTGCCTGACGCGGACGACAACTCCTATGCGCCGGCCAAAGCCGTGCTGGCCAAGGCGGCGCACTCCTTCACGGAGGGACTCTCGGAATCTTTGCCGAAGCTTCAGGCAGCGGTCACGGAGCCTGGGAAAGAAGCTGGGCCGGGAACGCTCGTGGTGCGCGGCAAGGTGACCACGATGGACCCGGGCTCCAAGGCTGCCCGTTACTGGGGCGGCTTCGGGGCGGGCGCGGCGCGCACCGAGATTTCGGGCGAAGTAGTGGACGCCGGCTCGGGCAAGGTCCTGCTCCGCTTTCTCCAGGAGCGCCGCTCCGGCTGGGGCCTCTTCGGCGGCGACTACGAGAAGCTGATGAACCGCAACCTCCGCGCCATCGGCGAAGACCTCGCGGGCGCCCTGACGCATTTCTGATCTGTCGTTCGATACGATGGGGCTCCGGGCTGGCCTTTTCCGGCCCGGAAGACGCTTTTGGGGAATAAACCCGTACGAACGGTTCATTGGAAGTTCTGGAGGGCCCTTTGGCCTTGGAGGTGAGCTGAAATGAAAATCTGCTTCCGTCTTCTGCTTCCCCTGTCGCTCCTGATGTTTTCCGGAATCCTTTTCGCGCATGACAGACCCTCCCCGACGACCCCGGGCACGTACACGAACTGGGGGGGCCAGATCGACAAGCTGGAGATCGTCGCGCCCTTCAAGCTGGCCGACTACGATCGCATCGTCATCGAGCCGTTCGACACCTCGTCGACCCCGCTGCCGGATGAGAAGGACAGCACCTATACCTTGGTCAGGGACCTTCTGCCCCATACGGCCACCCCTTTCGTGGAGGGGCTCTCGGATCTGCTGCCGAAGATTCCTGCCAAGGTCGAGACGTTGGGGAAGAGCTCCGGCGCCGGAGCGCTCGTGATCCGTAGCAAGGTGCTCACGATGGACCCGGGATCGCAGGCTCGTCGGTATTCGGCCAACGACCCTGGCCGTTCCCGTACGGTGATCGCGGGCGAGGTGGTGGACGGCGGCACCGGCAAGACACTCCTCCGCTTCCGTCAGGAGCGCCGCTTCGACTCCTCCAGCGAGATAGCAGTCGGTGGCCGCGGTCGCGCCCCCCAGATGTACGTCAACTACCGCCTCAAGCCTCTCCCAGGCAGTGGCGACTCGAAGAGAGCGTTGGGCATCAATCTCCGCCTGATCGGAAGGGATCTCGGGGACGTCCTGCGGAGCTTCTGACCCGCATACCGCTTCTGACCGGCATCCCGCTTCTGACCTGCATCCACTACCATGGGGCTCCGGGCCGGCACGATCCGGCCCGGCGACCCCCATGAGACTCGCAGACCTCGTCGCCACCTCCCGCCGGGTCACGGAGACCCGCTCGCGCTTGGAAAAGATCTCCGCGCTGGGCGATCTCCTGCGCCGGCTCAGGCCCGAGGAGATCGACATCGCCGTGGCCTTCCTCTCGGGCCACCTCCGGCAGGGGCGGATCGGCCTCGGCGGCGCCGCCGTGCGCAATGCCATGCCGGGATCGGCCGCCGCCGATCCCTCGCTCACCCTCGGCGAGGTGGACGCGGAGCTCGGCCGGATCGCCACCACCACCGGCGCGGGCTCCACCGCCGAGCGGGCGCGCCTCCTCGCCGGCCTCCTCGCCCGCGCCACCCGCGACGAACAGGATTTTCTCGTGCGCCTGATCCATGGCGAGCTGCGCCAGGGGGCCCTCGCCGGGCTGATGGCCGAAGCCCTCGCCGTGGCGGCGGAAGTGCCGGCCGACGAGGTGCGCCGGGCACTCATGCTCGCCGGCGAGCTGCCGGAGGTGGCGCGCGCCGTCCTCACCGAGGGGCGGTCCGGGCTCGCCCGCTTCCATCTCCAGCTTTTCCGACCGCTCCAGCCGATGCTGGCCCAGCCGGCGGGAGACATCTCCGAGGCGCTCGACCGCCTCGGCGAGGCGGCGCTGGAGCTGAAGCTCGACGGCGCCCGCGTCCAGGTCCACAAGGCAGGGGACGAGGTCCGCGTCTACTCCCGCCGCGGCAACGAGGTCACCGTGGCGGTGCCGGAGCTGGTCGAGACCGTCCAGGCGCTCCCCGCGCGCCAGCTCCTCCTCGACGGCGAGACGATTGCCCTGCGGCCGGACGGCTCTCCGTTCCCCTTCCAGGTCACCATGCGCCGTTTCGGCCGCAAGCTCGACGTCACGCGGATGCGCGGCGAGCTGCCGCTGACGCCCTTCTTCTTCGACATCCTCCATCTCGACGGCCAGGACCTGATCGACCGCCCCGCCGGCGAGCGTTTCGCGGCTCTCAGCGAAGCGATGCCGGGGCTCACCGTGCCGCGGATCATCACCGCCGACGCCGAGGAGGCGGACGCCTTCTTCGCCGAGGCCCTCGCCCGCGGCCACGAGGGGATCATGGCCAAGGCTACGGACGCTCTCTACGAGGCGGGGCGGCGAGGCTTTTCCTGGCTCAAGGTGAAGCCGGCGCACACCCTGGACCTGGTGATCCTCGCCGCCGAGTGGGGGCACGGCCGGCGGCACGGCTGGCTGTCGAACCTCCACCTCGGAGCCCGCGATCCCGAGAACGGCGGCTTCGTGATGCTCGGCAAGACCTTCAAGGGATTGACCGACGAGCGCCTCGCTTGGCAGACCCAGAAGCTCCAGGAGCTGGCGATGGGCACGGACGGCTGGACCGTCTACGTCCGCCCCGAGCTGGTTGTCGAGGTCGCCTTCAACGATGTCCAGGAGAGCCCGCAATATCCCGGCGGCATGGCTCTCCGCTTTGCCCGCGTCAAACGCTACCGCGAAGACAAGACGGCGGCGGAGGCGGATACGATCGAGGCGGTGCGCAGGATCTTTAATGCGGCCCAGGGCTCGCCTGCCCCTGGGGGCTCGGCCTTCAAAGGCGGCTGAAGGTAAACATCTCGTTGCCGACCAGGATCAGGCTTCGGTCGCCATCTCCCAATTTGTAAAGTCGATAGTTCGGCGGATCCTCCACCATCAAAATGCGCCCTTTCAGGGTAGCCTTCTCATCGCAGGTACGGCCCGTAGCGGCAGTGGGAGCGGTTTGCATGGTGGTCCGGAATTGGAACTCGTTTTCTCCCGTGCGAACGATCTCCACGAGGATCTTGTCTTGTGGCCTGTCGAGCAGCCACTTGCCGACGAACCTCTCGCGTTCGTTGGCGCCGAGCGGACGGCGCAGCAACTCTTCGGCCGACTCGACATCGAGAATCCGCCGGTCCTCGGCGCGAGCGGCGTCGATGTCCGCAAACCTGCGATAGCTTGCCGGCACCGAGAAGATTTCCGGTGGCGGCGCGTCGAACGCCAGCTCGACCACCGTCACCTGTTGGACCGCGTCGACGGTGCCGGATGCCGGTATCTCCTCCGTCTGCAGGATCAGCCCCGGCACCCCCGCGAGGCAAAGCACAGCGCCGGTGGGATCGTCCACGGTGACCTCCTCGGTGTACCAGACGAACTGGTGGCGGTCCCCCATGTACTCCGCTTTGCGGCAGCGCAGCCCGCCTATTGTTGCCATCTCATCAGTGGGTGCGAGGTGCGGCGGCGGTCCGCCCGCGGGCAGTGAAATAGGATGCTCGACACAGAAGCCGAAGCGAGGAAATTCTTTGCAATAGGTGATCGTATCGCGGCCGGCGACCCTCAGCTCGAAGCTGCGGCTCCGTACTCCATAGTCGACGTTGACTTCTTCGGTGCGGGCGCGGCGGCCATCGAAATGGACCATCCTCGATTCGGGGACGTTCCGGCGCCGGATCTCGGCACGCAACTCGTCCGAGAAGAGATCAGTGTGCCCGCCACGGTAATGTGGATTGGCGACGAAACCGATCCGATAGCAAATCCTACCCGCTGTGGCCTTGCGTGGAATCGGCACCTCTCTCACTCCTTCCTGCTGGACGGCCCTAGTTCAGGCTGATGCTGGCGACGAGCGGATCGATCATCGGACGCGGTCCATCCGGATCGCGACCAGGCGCGGCCGCTCCGGCTGCAGGTTCTGATCGATCCATTCCTGATTGAGGACCATTCGATCGAAGTCTTTCCAGATACGTTCATCTTTCTCGCACGAATAGTCGCGGCAGACCCGCGGCCGGTCCTGATAAACGCCGCAGCCTTTTTTCCCATCGAGATGAACGCAGCAACCGGTTCCGTCCTTGCGAGCGAAGTATGGCTTGCCAAGCTCCCATTTGATCTTTCCACTCTCGATCTCCGGCGCCGAGAGCGGAAAGCTCAGCCGGCAGCAGACGGCTTTGCAGACGTGCATCCGCGCGGCGCAATCGACCGCGGCGGCATCGGGCGGCGGTTCGGCGTTTACCCGCAGCACCACTCCCCCCGACAGCGTCTCGCACTTCTGCTCCAACTCTTTGGCAACGCGTACCGCCTGGGTGCGCAACTGCTCCTCGCTCACCTGGCCGCCGTCGAGCAGCGCATCGGCGAGCCCGTAGAGGAACGCTTCGACACGATTGATACGCTCCGCGTGCAGGCTGAGGGCGCTATGAGTGAACAGCCCGCCCGCTTCGACTTGGCGCTCTAGATCTTTTTCGGCACTCATGGAATAGGCAACTTGATCGTTGAGTTACCGCCGCCGACATCCCTCAGGTCGGCGACCTTTATGCGCCCGCTCTTGCCTGTCTGGGGACCGTCCTTAATGTTGACGGGGCTGTACGGCCTGTCGTTGTGGATATACGACCCGCCTGTCACCTCCACCTGGGTGTCCTTGGCGACGGTGAACGCGACCGAGTAGGCGACATCATAGACGTTGGTTGAGGCGGGCGTGGTCTTGATCGTTCCGGCCGTGGTCCACTTGTTCCACTGCTTTGCCGCCGCAACGAACTTGGTGCTCGGCTTGCCCTTCGATACCCGTTTGAGTGGCAGTTGGCTGAACTTGCCGGCGTTGTCGACGCTCCAGCCCCACGATACCGACCCCATATACGTGCCGCTCTGCGCCCCTTCCACCGCCAATGCCGCGGTCTCGAAGGTCTGTCCGGCGTTGTTACCGTGCCCAGGCAGCGTTGGCCGGTCGATGAGCTTTGCGATTTCATGATGCGCGGTGCCTGCTTTGTCCGTATAATTCCAGCCATGCTGCCCCCAACTGGCCACCGTGGCGGTGTCGCCTAATTTATCCTTGGCACCAGGGACGCCGGCGGCGTAGAGCGGATTGCCGTACGCCCCCAGAGTGGTCCGATCGATCTCCCTTCCCTCGCCAGTTCCGCTTGGAACCACCCGACCGCGCCGGCTGGGTTCGAGGACGACCGAAGCGCCTGCCAGTTGCGAGCGGGCGGTCTGGGTGAGGCCAACCTTCTCGGCGTCCACTTTGGTCTTGTCAGGGTCGAACGTTAGCACGATGTCGACGCCGTATTCACTACCGACGGGTCCGACCTTGTCGTACTTGGTCGTGTCGAACTCACCGTAATCGGTGCTGATCGGCGTGCGCTGCACCACCTGCCGCTGCACCTCGAGCGCTCGCGATCCCGCGGGTGCCATTTTTCCCAACAGCGCCTCAGCCGAGTGCCCTCGGACCACTTGGCTGGCCACCGCGTCAGCGTGCCGCTCGTAAACGTCACCCGCCTCGCCGACGCCGCTTGCGAGCTGTACCCCGGCGCGCTGCTGCACCACGTGTGCCGCCTCGTGCGCGGCGGTTTGCAGATCAGGCGGACCGGCGAAGGCAACCCGATCGCCGATCGCGTAGGCACGAGCGCCGATGGCTAGCGCGGCCTCCGCCGCACACAAATCCTGGTACGCGCGGACGTGACGGACATCGTGATGCCCGAACGAGCGCTGGATCTCGATGAGGTAGGGAAGCGGTCCTGCGCTGCCACGAGTGCCGTGTTCTGCCGCTTCGCGAACTGCTTGGCCATCGGTGATAGTGGATCCCGTCGGACTTGCTCGTACGGTTTGAGGGTGGAGGGGAATCCGGCTGAAGTCATGGGCGAAGCGAGTTTCTGTAATACCGGTCGCTGTCGCTTCGTGAGTTAGGACTCGTTGCACCGCTGGCTTGCTGGTGGCGGCTCGCTTTTGCGGCTGGCTCTGTTTTCGTGCAAAAGTTTGCATTTGTCTTTCCCGATCAGGTGGAGCGTCGCTGTTAGGCGAAGACTCCTGCAGACATAGGCGGCGCTGCGTCGTTTTTGTTACGGTCAGCATGGGGATGGTCTGTCACCCGCTGTCACAGACTGTCTTCATGGCAATGCTAAGATCCCCACTGTCGTCTACTTGAATATCAAGGGGATTCCCATGGAGCCGCAACCCGAGATCGAAAGAGCGCTCGCGGCCTTGGTGGCTCAGCTCCGGGAGGCCGCGGGGGCGAACCTGCTGGGCGTCGCGCTGTACGGCGGCTTGGCCAAAGGGCGGTTCACGCCGGGTGTCTCGGACGTCAACGTGCTGATCGTGCTGGCCGAGGCCGGCCTGGAGCGCCTGCTCCCTCTGGCGCCGGCGCTCACCGGAGCGCTGCGGGATTCCAGGATCGTCCCCTTCGTGGTCAGTCCTGAGGATCTGCGGATCTCGGCCCGTCTCTTCCCCGGCAAGGTGTACGACATGCAGGCGAGCCATCGCGTGCTCTGGGGGGACGTCCACCTGGACGGGATCGAGGTGGCGCCGGACGCCTTGCGCCTGCGCGCCCGGCAGGAGATCAAGAATACGGAGCTCCGCCTGCGTCTGAGAGTCGTGGAGCGCGGTGGCGATTCCGGCTCCATCTGGCGCGGGATGATGTCGAGCCTTCCCAAGATCGCGGTGATCCTGGAGACCCTGCTCCGATTGGACGGCATTCCCGTGCCCGCCGACCGGCCGGGCCTGCTGCGTCTGGCCGCTCGGGAGCTGGGGGTCCCGGCAGAGCGGATGGAGCCGTTCACCCATCTCCGCCGGGTCGACCAACGGCCGGAGGACGAGGAGGTACGCCGGCTCTACGCGGACTATCTGGACCTCCTGGCCGGCCTCTCCCGGAGGTTGGAGGAGAGGGCCGGATGATCAACCCTCTGGACATGAAGGGGCCGGAGTTCCTGGCGTTCTACTTCATCTATGGTCTGGGCGTCTTCCTCCTCGGCTGGTGGCTGCGGGTCTTCTTGCACCGGGCCGCCGAGATGCCCGCGGGACCCCGTTGGAATCCAGGGATCTATCCAAGCGAGGTGGACGCGCCGGCCATCGCATTGCTGCGGTCCGGCCCGGAGGAGGTGGCCCGCGTGATCCTCGGCAAGCTCGTGGCGGAGGGCTTTCTCGTTCTGAACGGTAGCGCGATCGGTCTGCCGGCACCGCCGCCGCAAGACCGCTCCCGGTTGACCCCCCTGGACGAGGAGGTTCTGCGCGCCGTTTCGGCCGCTGCGGGAGACACTGGGATCGTGGCCAGCGAAGCTCTGAGCCGCACGGTCTGGGACCTGAAGCCTCGCCTCGAGCCCATCCAGGAGGAGCTCGAAAGCGCGGGCCTGGCCCCTGGCCCTGAGCAGCGTCGGGGCTATCACTTTCTGGGTCTTGCGGCGCTCGTGATGGTGACCGGCTTCGGTGCCGTCAAGCTGCTGGTGGCGCTGGCGCGCGGACGCGGCAACGTTCAGTATCTCCTCCTTCTCATGGCCGTTTCGCTGGTGCTGTCCGTTTTCTTGATGAAACCCCCTGCACAAACCGCTGCGGGGCATCGCTATCTGGAATGGCTCAGGAGGTCTCACGAGGGACTGGCGATCCTGCTGTCCGACGGCCGGCGCCAGAGCTTCGGCGAGCTGACGCTGGTGGCGGCGATTTTCGGCATCGACTATCTGCCGATGCTCTCCTCTCTGCAAGCCGCTCTGGTGCCGCCCCCCCGCGCGCGCTCTGACGGGGGTTGCGGCTTCGACAGCGGCGGTGGCGACGCGAGCAGCGGCAGCAGTTGCAGTAGCGGCGGCGGCAGTTGCAGCAGCGGCTGTGGTGGCGGGGGAGGCTGCGGCGGGGGTTGTGGAGGGTGCGGTGGCTGATCTCCCGTTCCTGGGTGCCGGCGTGAGCTTCCGCCAAGCGTGGCGGTGGGAGGTGATCCGCCACCGCGGCGAGCTGGGAGCCGTCGAATGCATCCCCGAGGACGTGGCCGGGCCGGCGGGGCTGCGCGACCTCTCGCTGATCCGCGACGCCGTGCCGGTGCTCCTGCATGGCATCGGCCTCTCGCTGGGGAGCGCCGAAGGGCTCGATCCGGAGCGCGTGCGCCATACCGCCCGGGTCGCCGAGGCGGTCTCGCCCCCCTGGTTCTCGGAGCACATCGCCTTCACGCGGGCGGACGGCATCGAGATCGGACATCTGACGCCGCTCCCGTTCACCCGCGAGGCGGTGGCGACCGTGGCGCGCAACGTGGCCGAGCTCAAGCGATCCCTGCCAGGATTGCCCATCCTGCTGGAGAACATCGCCTATCCGTTCCTCCTGCCAGACGCCGAGATGAGCGAGGCGGAGTTCGTCCGCGCCGTCGTCGAGGAGGCGGACGCCGGGCTCCTCCTGGACCTGGAGAACGTCCACGCCAACGCCCGCAATCACCGGTACGACCCCATCGCCTACCTGGAGAGCCTCCCCCTGGAACGGGTGACCGAGGTGCACCTGGCCGGCGGGATCGTAAGCGGCGGCCAGTACGTCGACTCCCACACCCGGCCGGTGCCGGAGGAGTCCTGGTCTCTCCTGGAGTGGCTGGCCTCCCGGACACCCGTGCGAGCGGTGATCATCGAGCGGGACGACGACCTGCCCCCCTTCGAGGATCTCCTCGCCGAGGTGCGGCGGGCACGAGAGATTCTCGATGTCGCTCGCTGACCTGCAGCGCCATCTGGCAGCGAGCCTCGCCGGCCGCGGTCCGGGACCGGAAGGGATGGATCGCGAAACCCTGGAGCGCGCCCGGCGGAGCCTCGAATCCAAGCGCCGCCGCGCCGTGGGCCATCTCCTGCCGAGGCTCCGGGAGGCTCTGGGGACCGGCTGGAAGGCCCGCTTCGCCGAGCACGCCGCGCGCTACACGCCGTCCGGGCTCCTCTACCACGTGGATGACGCTTGGGAGATGGCCGCGACTTTGGCCCAGGCTCCGGACCGAGGGATCGCCGCCGCCGCTCAGGACGATCTGGTGATGCTGCGTCTGCGCTGGGTCCGCAGGCGCGAGGCCGGAGCCGAACGCATCCGGGAGCGGTGGGGTCCGCTGATCGCGTTGACGCGGAGCCCTGTCCGTCTGCTGGTTCTCCGGCTGCCGGGTACGCGAGGGAAAACCTGGCGAATCAGGGTGTGAGTCAGGTCCACGACAACACCTGCCGTCGGAATTCACCCGTCAAGCGGCTCCCTGCTGGGGTGTGGAAACACCAACATTGATGTGGACGCTGGCGCTTACGAAAGGGGAAAGATCATGAACAAACGGCTTTTGGTGATCTATCTGTTGTGCCTACTGGCGGTTGCGGCGGTCGCCGCGGCTGCTGACGTTCCGGCGTTTTTCGCCGCCGGCCCTTCCTGTGCATCCTCCTCAGGTCCCCTGTTCACTCAGCCGCAGCCCGGGAATCGCGACTCCTGTTTCGAGGGTCCCTATTGCGACACGGACCAGGACTGCGCCAACCGCTGCTCGGGCTTCGCGACGGCGACCTGCTACGAGAACGACTGCCACTACACCTACGGCAGCCCCGGCGGGGGCTCCGGTGGCGGCGGATATCATAGTCAGTGTTTCTCGACACCCTGTGACAGCTACGCGCAATGCGTCTGTCTTCGCCCTGACGGCATCTACGACTACGGGCAGTGCATTCAGAACCTTTGCATCTATTGACCGAGGTCAATCAGGCGAGGAGGATCAGAGAGTGACGCCCGACCGCCGGATCAGCGCGGCCAGGGAGCGCTCGGACTGGCGGTAGATCTCTTCGAGGTCGAGGCGGGTGAGGCGGCCCTCCTCGACCTCCAGCCGGCCGCCCACCAGGACGTGGCGGACGGTGGCGCGCGAGGCGCCGAAGGCGACGAGGTCGTGCGGGTCGGCCTGAGGAGCGGCCCAGAGCTCGGGACGATCGGAGGCGAGGACGACGAGATCGGCGTGTTTGCCGGGCTCGATCGTCCCCGTCTCGTCCTGCAGATTCAGGGCGCGGGCGCCCTCGCTGGTGGCGAGGCGCAGGGCATCGAGGCCGGAGAAGGCGTCCGGGCCGTGCTTGACCTTCTGGAGGAGCGCCGCCAAGCGGAGCTCGGCGAAATTGTCGAGCTGATTGCTGCACGCGGCGCCGTCGCAGCCGATGCCGACCGGCACCCCGGCGCGGTGGAAGGCGAGCAGGTCGGCCACGCCGGAGCCGAGCTTCAGGTTCGAGCTGGGGCAGTGGACGACGCTGAAGCGCCCGCCGCGCACCCGTTCCAGGTGCTCGCCGGTGATCCAGACGCCGTGGGCGAGGCGGAGGTCGGTCGCCAGCAGCCCCTGATCGGCGAAATATTCGACCTCGTCCCGCCCCCCCTTCAGCTCGCGCACGGCGAGCGTTTCGTCCCGCTGCTCCAGAGCATGGGTGTGCACGGGCCAGCCGCGGCGCAGCGACAAATCGCGGATCCCCTCCCAGAGCGGGTCGGAGCAGGTGAGGATGAAGCGGGGGTTGAGCACGTAGCGCAGCCGCCCGTCCGCCGCGCCCGCGAATTCATCGCCCAGGGCCTCGGTCGCGGCGAGCACCCGGTCGGTTTCCTGGCGCATCGCGGCGGGGAGGGCATCGCCGCTGTCCATAAGGCACTGGCCCGCGAAGGCGCGCAGCCCGGAATCGGCGACGGCCCGCAGCAGACCCCGCGCTCCCGGCCCGATGCCAATGTCCTGGATCGTGGTGGTGCCGCCGAGCAGGCATTCGGCCGCGCCGAGCAGGCCGCACCAGTAGGCGCTCTCGTCGTCGTGAGCGGCCTCGAGCGGCCAGATCCGTTCCCGCAACCAGGAGAGCAGGCGCCGCTCCTCCGCCAGCCCACGGAAGAAGGTCTGCCCCAGATGCAAATGCCCCTGGATCAGCCCCGGCAGGATCAGGCAGCCGGAGACGTCGAGCACGCGCGTGCCCTCTGGAGGCTCGGGAGCCCCGATCGACGTAATCCGGCCCTCCTCGATCAGGAGATCGGCGCCGCGCAGAACGGTCGCGCTGGCGTCCAGGGTGAGGAGGGTGCCGCCCTGGAGGAGCAGTGGGGGATCGGAGGTTGATCTCAAGGGAGTTATCCTAATCTTCGCGAGAACTCTCGCCAAGGGCCGGGTTCAGGAGTGCGTGGGTAGTTGGGGCGGCATGCCCTTCGAAACCTCACCCTCGGTCCCTCTCCCAGAGGGAGAGGGAGGGCCCATGGCAAGACGCTTCCGTAATTCCCCCCTCTCCACTTCGTGGAGAGGGGGCCAGGGGGTGAGGACTCGAAGAGCAGACCGCCTCAACGGGCACAGATCTGTCATACCCTCCTCACTGTAATGCTCCCCGACCTCCTCCTCACCAGCCGGCGGGTCGTGACGCCTGAAGGCGTGCGGCCGGCCACGGTTTACGTCCGAGAGGGGAAGATCGAGCGCGTCGGTCCTGTCGGCGAAGCGCCACCCGGAGTGCCGGCGATCGACTGCGGCGATTCGGTGCTCATGCCGGGGATCGTGGATACACACGTCCACATCAACCAGCCGGGGCGGACGGAGTGGGAGGGTTTCGCGACGGCCACCCGGGCGGCGGCGGGCGGCGGCATCACGACTCTGGTGGACATGCCTTTGAACAGCATTCCCGCCACCATCACGCGGGAAGGCTTGCGGGCCAAGCTGGAGGCTGCCCAGGAAGGGCTCCGGGTCGACGTGGGGCTCTGGGGCGGAGTGGTGCCGGGCAATATGGGTGAGCTGGCGGGGCTTCTCGCGGATGGCGTCCTCGGCTTCAAGTGCTTTCTCGTGCCGTCCGGAGTGGACGAATTCGGTAGCGTGGGGGAGGCCGACTTGCGGGTGGCGATGCCGGAGCTGGCCCGGCACGGAGCCGTGCTCCTGGCCCACGCCGAGCTGCCCGGACCGATCGAGGCGGCCTCGGGAGTCTGGGCGGAGGGGAGCCCGGCCGAGTACGATCGCTATCTTCGGTCCCGGCCCGACGCGGCGGAGGTGGAGGCGGTCGAGCTGCTGATCCGGCTCTGCCGCGAGACGGGCTGCCGGGTCCATATCGTCCACGTCTCCTCGGCGGAGTCTTTGCCCCTCCTGCGGCGCGCTCGCGAGGAGGGGCTGCCGGTCACCGCCGAAACCTGCCCGCACTATCTGACCTTTGCCGCCGAGGAGATTCACGACGGCGCCGTGGCTTTCAAGTGCGCGCCTCCGATCCGCTCGCGGGAGAACCGGGAACGGCTCTGGGATGCGCTGCGCGAGGGGGTGATCGACCTCGTGGCCACCGATCACTCCCCGTGTCCCCCCGGGATGAAGAAGATCGAGTCCGGCGATTTTCGCGAGGCCTGGGGTGGGATCTCGTCCCTTCAGCTCGCGCTGCCGGCGGTCTGGACCGGGGCGCGGGAGCGCGGCTTCACAATCGCCGATCTGGCGCGCTGGATGTGCGTCGCGCCGGCCCGGCTCGCTGGGCTGACGGGCCGAAAGGGAGCGATCGCGCCGGGGTATGACGCCGACCTGGTGATCTGGGACCCCGAGGCGAGCTTCGAGGTGGACGCCGAACGGCTCCATCATCGCCACAAGCTCACGCCGTATTCAGGGAGGACCCTTCACGGCGTCGTCCGGCGGACCTTGCTGCGTGGAGAAACCGTCTACGATAACAACTCGTTTTCCGGATCACCCTCGGGGCAACTCCTGAAAAAAGGAGAGGAATGAGCGATTTCACCGATCTCGTGGACCTCGCGGCCGAACGCCTGGGCGGTGCGGTGCTCGCCGCCAACGACGAGTTCTTCGCGCTCAAGGAGAACCTCCTCAAGGCCGGCGAGGCGGTCTGGAGAGAGGGTGAATACACGGATGTCGGCAAGTGGATGGATGGCTGGGAGACCCGCCGCCGGCGTGAGCCCGGCTACGACTGGTGCATCGTCCGGCTCGGCCTGCCGGGCGTGCTCCGGGGCGTGACCGTCGATACCGCTCATTTCCGCGGCAACTATCCGGAATCCTGCTCGGTGGAGGCTTGCGCCGTCGCGGGCTATCCCGCGCCCGCGGAGCTGATCGCGGCGGCCTGGACCGAGGTCCTCCCGCGTTCGCCGCTGGAAGGGAACGCGAAGAACCGCTTTGTGATTGGGAGCGAGAGCGGGCGAGTCACCCATCTGCGCCTCAACATCTATCCGGATGGCGGCGTCGCCCGGCTGCGGGTGCACGGCGAGGTCGTTCCGGACTGGGCGCGGCTCGCCCGGCACGGCGGCGAGGTGGACCTCGCGGCGGTCGAGAATGGCGGGATCGTGCTCTCCTGCAGCGACATGTTCTTCGGCAACCGCCACAACCTCATCCTGCCCGGGCCGCCCCTCGGCATGCACGATGGCTGGGAGACCCGGCGCCGGCGGGGGCCCGGCCACGATTGGGCGATCGTGAAGTTGGGAGCGCGCGGCACCCTGCACCGGGTGGAGGTGGATACCTCGCACTACAAGGGCAACGCCCCGGGGAGTTGCTGGATCGAGGGGGCCGACGAGGATCTCGACAACTGGCGGCAGATCCTGCCGCCGACTCCGCTACGCCCCCACACGCCGCACCGGTTCGACGAGATCGCCGCGGCCGGACCGCTCACCCATGCGCGGCTCAACATTCATCCGGACGGCGGAGTGGCGCGGCTGCGGCTCTTCGGAGCTCTGGTGGGATGAACGAGGATTTCGACCGTTTACCGGTCAATGAGGCCACGGCCCTGCTGCTGCCGTGCTGCGGCTCCCGCGTCTGGGCGCGCCGGATGGCCGAGGAGCGCCCCTTCCAGGGCCTCGCCGCTCTCCAAGAAACATCGGATCGGATCTGGCGGAGCCTCGACGGCGCGGACTGGCGGGAGGCCTTCGCCGCGCATCCCCGGATCGGCGAGACGGGGAGCCGCTGGTCCGAACAGGAGCAGGCCGGAGCGCGGGGGGCAGACGCGCGAACCCTCGCCGAGCTGATCGACGCGAACCGCGTCTACGAATCCCGGTTCGATCACCTTTTCATCGTCTGCGCCACGGGCAAGAGCGCCGCGGAGATGCTCGACCTGTTGCGCGCGCGTCTGGCCAACGATCCCGAGACCGAGCTGCGCATCGCCGCCGAGGAGCAGCGGAAGATCACCAACCTGCGGCTGGAGAAACTGTTCTCATGAGCGGAATCACCACTCACGTCCTGGACACCTCGCGGGGGCGGCCGGCGAGCGGCGTACCCGTCATCCTGGAAATCCGAGCGGGAGATGAATGGCGGGAACTGGCGCGCGCGGCGACCGACGAGGACGGTCGTGTCCGTCAGCTCCCGCCGCCGGCTGTTGGGATCTACCGCCTCACCTTTCAGATCGAAACCTATTTCCAGGCGCAGGAGGTCGAAGGCTTCTATCCGGAGGCCTCGATCGTCTTCCACGTGCGGGACGCGAGCCAGCACTATCACGTGCCGCTCCTGCTGAGCCCGTACGGATATTCGACCTACCGGGGGAGCTGAACATGCTGGTCGAAAACAACTACGGAAAGCAGGCGATCCGCCTCGTCACCATCCGCCGCCGTCCGGACCGCCACGAACTGAAGGACGTCACGGTGGGAATCCGTTTCGAAGGGGATTTCGCGGCGGCCTACACGGACGGCGACAATCAGGGCGTTCTCCCGACCGACACGATGAAGAACACCGTCTACGCGCTGGCGGCCGAGCATCCGTTCGACGACGTCGAGGATTTCGGCCTGATCCTGAGCGATCACTTTCTGGCGAACAATCCGCGGGCGTCGAGGGTGCGGATCGATCTCGTCGAGCATCTGTGGGAGCTGCTCGAGACCCGCGGGCCCGCCTTCCGGCAGGCCGGAAGCGAGCGCCGCACCGCGGAGGTGACGCGCGACCGTGAGGGAGCGAAAGTGCTGGCCGGCCTAGAGGATCTGGTGGTGATGAAGACGGCGAAGTCCGCCTTTGAAGGCTTCCCCCGCGACCGCTACACGACGCTCCCGGAGACCGCGGACCGCATCCTCGCCACCGCCGTCCGCGCGACCTGGCGCTATTCGCGGCCGGACGTCGCCTTCGGAGATCTCTGGAACGAGGTGCGGCGCGTTTTGTTGAAGACCTTCGCGGAGCACGACAGCCGCTCCGTCCAGCACACCCTCCACGCGATGGGCGAGGCGGTGCTGGAGGCCCTCAATATCGAGGAGATCCACCTCTCAATGCCGAACAAGCACCACATCCCGGTGAACCTGACGGCGTTCGGTATGGACAACCGCAACGAGATCTTTGTGGCGACGCCGGAGCCGTACGGGCTGATCGAGGGGACGGTGCGGAGGGGGTAATTTACAGGGACCTATAAACTTCGCGCCGGTGCCGAACATAATGCACCGTGATCGTGCTGGCCTCGATCTCAACTTCATAGATGACGCGATAATCACCGGCTCGGATTCGGTAAAGCCGATCCGAATTTGCCAGCTTTATAGCCTGGGGCGGAAAAGGGTTCTGCTCGAGGTTCTCGATGGCTTCGAGGATGCGGGAAAGGGTCTTGGGCGGGATTTTGCGAAAATCTTTCTGTACAGCGGGTTTGAGCTTGACCTTAAAGGAGGCCATCTTCGCGCAGCCGCCGTTTCATGTCGTTCAGGCTGATCGGCTCTTCATCCCGACGCTCCGCGACGACCGCAAGATCGTGGAGATCTTCCATAAGTCGTTCGTACTGCTTGAGCGGGACAATGACGGCTTGCCGTTTGCCATCCTGATCGACGACAAACTGCGGGTCCAGGATTGGCTGAGCGGTTTTTCTTCCGGTTGATGCCATTAAGCGACCTCCTCAAGCTCAGAGTTTACTACGCTCACCCCCGCCGCCGTTCCAAAATCCTCACGAACGACCGCCCCCGCAGCTCCTCCAGCGTCAGCCCCGACCTCTCCAGCGCCTCCTCTTCCGTGATCGCGCCGCAGTTGACGGCGCGCAGGAAGTAGTTGAGGAGGCCCTGGCCGGTGGCGGCGTCGTCGAAGACCTCGCCGACGAGAGTGGCCTGGGCGGCTTTCTGGACGAAGTTGTGGAGGCGATCCGAGGCGGCGTCCAGGCCTTCCAGGAAAAAGGCGTAGAGGGCGGCGTAGCGCGTGACGAGTTGCGCCGGGTGGAGATCCCAGCCCTGGTAGAAGCCGCCGACGAGGGAGTGCCGGACGTGCTCGGCGTGGAGCTTCCAGGCGCGGTGCACGACGGCGCGATTCTCCTCGATCTGGGCCGCGGTGAGCTCAGGCCCGCGGTGGGGCGGCACGGGGAGGACGTTGGTGGCGCCGTCCGACAGCCAGAGGCCGGTTCCGGCGTAGGCGACCTGCATCATGTGCTTGGCGAAGTCGCAGACCGGATGGGTCATCGACTGGTGCTCCGCCGTGATGTTGCAGGCCGCGGTGTAGTCGTAGGTGCCGAAGTGGGCGGCCACGCAGCGGCCGCGCGCGGCGGTGGCCAGGAGCGGCAGGTTCGAGCTTCCCCGCTCGTTGAGGATCGACTGCGGGGTCTCGATCATGATCTCCAGACGGAGCGAGCCGTCCGGCAGCCCGAGCGCCGGCTCCAGGCGATCGAAGAGATTGGCCAGCGCTGCGACCTGCTCGGGGATCGTCACCTTGGGGAGGGTGACGACGAAGTTCTCCGGCAAGCGGCCGCCCGTCTCCTGGACCAGCGTCGTCAGGAAGATGTCGAGCGTATGCAGGGAGCGCCCTATCAGCTCCTCGGTGAACGGCTTGATGCGGATGCCCACGAAGGCGGGAAGGGTGCCGGCGGCCAGCCCGGCGGCCATCTCGCGGGCGGCGGAGGCGGCGTGGCCGTCCTCTTCCGCGTCCGGGCGGCTGCCGTAGCCGTCCTCGAAGTCGGCCCGGAAATCCTCGACCGGCTCGCGGCGGAGCCTTTCGGCGACGCGGGCGTGGATCGTCGACGCCAGATCTTCCCGCAGCCCGATCGCCGCGGCAAGGTCCGCGGGGGTGGCGGCGTACTCCTCGAAGGCGCGTAGCGCGAGCACCCCCAGCCGGGAGGCGGTGTCGGCCTTGAAGAGGTGCGCGCCGCCATAGACGGTGTGGACCGGCTGACGCCGTCCGGACTCGCCGGGCTGGCGCCGGGCGAACGCGAGATTGGCGCCGCGCAGGCGCTCGAAGACGTCGCGGACCGCGTCGGCGGTCAGGGTGGTCTGCATCATTTTTCCTGCTTTGTCGTGAGAGTCAGCATCAGCCGTCGCACCACCCGTTCCAGGGCGAAGCGGCGGTACTCCGCGGTGGAGCGGACGTCGTCGATCGGCGTCACCTCGCGGGCGGCCTCGCGGCCGGCGAGATCGGCGGTCTCAGGGTTCGGCGGTTGGCCGCGGACAGCCTCCTCGGTGGCGCGCAGGCGGACCGGCGTCGCGGCGACGCTGCCGGCGGCGAGACGGAGCTCCGCGATCCTCCCCCCTTCGATCCGGCCGGCCAGGGCCAGCACCACTTTGCTGATCGATTGCGCCTCCCGCGTCCCGACTTTGCGGAAGCCCTGGAACGCGCCCGCCGGCAGATAGGGAAGACGGACGCGGGCGACGATCTCTCCGGGCTGCAGGGCCGTCTGGCGATAGCCGGTGTGGAATCCGGCATAGGGGATCTCGCGCCGGCCGCCGGCCCCGGCCGCCACTACGACGGCGTCCAGGGCGAGGAGCACGGGCAGGGAGTCGCCGGCCGGGCTGGCGTTCGCCATGTTCCCTCCCAGCGTCGCCCGGTTCTGGATCTGCCAGCCGCCCACCAGCGCGGCGGCCTCGGCGAGGATGGGGAAGGCGGAGCGCACGGCGGCCGAGCTCCGGATCTCGCTGAAGGAGGTGGTGGCTCCGATCTCCAGGCCGCCGTCCACCTCCCGGATGCCGCGCAGCTCGGGGACGCCCAGGAGATCGATCACTCGGTCCATCTGGTGGAGGGCCTCGGGGCCGCGCACCATGAGATCGGTGCAGCCGGCGATGGGCACCAGGGCCGGATCTTCCTGAAGATGCCGGACGGCCTCGTCCAGGGATCGGGGACGCAGGGCGACCGTCATCGATCAGGCTCCGGGCGGTTCTTTTCCGGACAAACGGCCCGCAGGATCCCCTCGTAACCCGTGCACCGGCAGAGATTGCCCGCCAGCGCCTCGCGCGCCTCCTCGCGGCTCGGCGCGGGGTTACGCTGGAGGAGCGCCCAGGCGGTGACCACGATGCCCGGCGTGCACGCGCCGCACTGGACGCCGCCGGTGGCCACGAAGCGATCCAGGAACTCGCGCGCCGGCCCTTCGGCGATCCCCTCGACCGTCTCGATCCGCTGCCCCTCGCACTGGAAGAGGGGCACCAGGCAGGAGAGGGTGGGCACGCCGTCGATCAACACCGTGCAGGCGCCGCATTCCCCCTCGCCACACCCTTCCTTGGTGCCGGTCAGCCCAAGCCGTTCCCGCAGCACGTCGAGCAGGCGCTCCATGGGGTGCCCCTCGAGCTCGTCGGGCTGGCCGTTGATGAAGAAGGATGTTTTCAAGGCAAAACCCCCATTGTGGCCCGCATCAAACGCTCCGGCGTGGCCGGAATCTCGTCCACCAGGATCCCCATGGCGTTCTCGACCGCCTGCAGGGCCGCCGGGGCGCCGCCGTCCATCGGCAGCTCGCCCACTCCTTTGGCTCCGAACGGGCCCCCCTTCCACCCCTGCTCCAGCAGGTGGACGTCGATCCGCGGGGTGTCCTTGATGGTGGGGATGATGTAGGTGGCGAGGCGGTCGTTCAGGTAGCGGCCGTCCTGGAGCTTGACTTCCTCCAGGAACGCCCAGCCGAGGGCCTGGAGGGTGCCGCCCTCGATCTGCCCCTTGCAGAGGGTCGGGTGGATCGCCCGCCCGACCTCGCAGACGGCGGTCACCTTGACCGGACGGACCGCCAGGGTATCCGGATCGATCTCCACCGTGACGACGTCGGCTCCCCAGGCGTAGGTCGGATAGGCCGCGCCGCGGTAGGTCGATTCGTCGAAGGTCTGCCATTCCGGCGGCTCATGGTGGAACGTGACCTCGACCGGACCGGCGCTTTTCTGGAGCCGGCGCGTCGCGTCGCGGAAGGGCTCCACGCGATCCGTCCCGTTCACGATCCAGCCGTCCTGGACGGCAAAGTTTCCATCCATCGAGGCCAGCACCCGGTCGCGCAACTCGGTGACGGTGCGCGCGATCAGCTCGCCCACGATCATGGTGGTGCGCGAGGCGACCGTCGGGCCGGAGTCGGGGACGTCGGCGGTGTCCGGCTCGGCGAAAACGACGTCGTCCGGGCCGAGCCCCCCCGCCGCGATCGCGATCTGCGGGAAGACGGCGACGCACCCCTGGCCCATGTCCGTCATCGCCGTCAGCACCTCGATCCGGCCATCTTCAAGCAGGCGCGCGGTAACCGGCGACTTCATCTTGCGCTCACCGTTACCCGTGAACCCCGCGCCATGGAAGTAGAGGGAGAGGCCGATCCCGTGCCTCGTCATGCCGTCTTTGGAGCCTGCCCGCGCCTCCTCCTGGGCCTTCCACCTGGCACGGAAACCGGTGAGCCGCTCCGCCTCCTCCAGGCAGAGGCGGGCCGAGGTGGTCTCGTCGAGCACCTGCCCGGTCGGCAGGCGGTCGCCCGGCTCGACGACGTTGCGGGCGCGGATCTCGTAGGGATCGAACCCCAGCGCCTGGCCGATACGGTCCATCTGCCGTTCGATCGCGAATTCGACCTGCGGCGCGCCGAAACCGCGGAAGGCGCTGTTCGGCGTCGTGTGGGTGCGCAGCACCTTCCCCTGGATGCGCACGCTCGGCCAGCGATAGGGGCCGAACGAATGGAGGAGGGCCCGCGAGAGCACCACCGGCGAGAGGGTCTTGTAGGCCCCGCCGTCCATCAGGATCTCGGCGTCGAGGGCGAGCAGCCGGCCGTCGCCGCTCACCGCCGTGCGATGGCGGATCACGGCGGGGTGGCGCTTGGAGGTGCCGACGATGTCCTCGTGGCGGTCGTAGACCATCTTCACCGGCCGGCGGCAGGCGCGGGCGAGCAGGGCGGCGTGGATGGCCAGCGCGCTCGGGAAATCCTCCTTGCCGCCGAAGCCGCCGCCCACCACCGTGGCCCGCACCCGCACCTGGTCCTCCGGCATCTTGAGGGCGTGGGCCAACGCCCGGTGCACGTAGTACGGGCATTGCATCGAGCCGAGGACCATCAGCGAGCCGTCGGCCCAGTCGAACCGGGCGATCATCCCCTGGCACTCGATGTAGATGTGCTCCTGGTGGCCGGTCCGCCAGGTCCCCTCGATCACGTGCTCCGCGCCGGCCAGGGCCGCGTCCACGTCCCCGTTCTCCAGGCGGAGCTCGTAAAGGGGGGGCAGCGCCGCCGCCTCTTCGAGCGTCAGGACGGGGGCGAGCGGCTCATATTCGACGGCGACGGCCGCCAGCGCCTGGCGTGCCGCGAGGCGCGTGGGCGCCGCCACCAGCGCCACCGGCTCGGCCACGTGGAGGACGAAGCCGTCGGCGAGGATCGGCCAGCCGTCGTCCAGGAGCTGGACGCCGTTCGGGCCGGGCAGGTCGGCGGCAGTGACGCAGACGGCGCCCCTGGGGGCCGCCGCGGGATCGAAGCGGATGGACTTGATTCGGGCGTGCGGGTGCGGGCTGCGCACCGTGGCGCCGAACCACATCCCCGGCAGGGCGACGTCGTCGATGTAACGCGCCGCTCCCGATACTTTGGCGAAGCCGTCCGGACGCGGCGGGCTGTCTCCGATGCCGTTCATTGAACCGCGAGTCTGGAACAAGCCGGGGGCGGGCGCAAGCGGTCGATTCGAGCTTCAACTCCGTTCCCCACGGAGGAAATTTCGCCTCCTCTTCAGGCGTTATCATCCTACTGGGAAAAAAGGTGCCGGGGAGGGTGGTTTTGGTTCCCATTCCATCATGACGAACGAGACAATTGTCCGCCCCGCGAAGAGGCCCCGGCAGTCCAGGAAAACGGCGCCGGTCGAATCGGTGCGCCGCGAGCTGGAGCTGATGAAGCCGCGGCTCGCGACAGCGCTGCCGTCTCATCTGACGGTGGACCGCCTGCTGCGCGTCGTGATCACCACCCTCCAGAGCAGCCCGGCGCTCCTCGACTGCGACCGCGCGAGCCTCTTCGCGGCGGTGATGACCTGCGCCCATCTCGGCCTCGAGCCGGACGGCATCCTCGGTCAGGCGTGGCTGGTGCCGTCGCGGGGAAAGGTGCAGCTCGTTCCGGGCTTCCGGGGGTTCATCGCGCTCGCCCGCAACAGCGGTCTGGTCACCTCGATCAACGCCCAGGCGGTCCACCGGAACGATCACTTCGATTATGCCTACGGTCTCAACGAGCGGCTGGAGCACGTCCCGGCCGGCGGTGAGCGCGGCGAGATCACCCATTTCTACGCCTACGCCAGATTCAAGGACGGCGGCCACCACTTCGACGTCATGTCGCGGAGCGAGGTGGACGCGGCGTACCGGGCGGGCAAGTCCGAGAACTCCGCCTGGGTGAGCGGCTACGCCGAGATGGGGAAAACGACCGTCATCCGCCGGCTCTCCGGGTACCTGCCGCTGACGGTGCGGAAGGCGGCGGCCCTGGCGGATCTCCACGAGGCGGGGAAGCACGCCGCCCTGGATGACCTCGGCGAGATCGTGGTCGATCTGCCCGAGATCGAGGCGAGCCGCCCGGCCGAAGAGATGGCAGTGCCGGCCGCCGAGCCGAAGCCGGCGTACATCCCCGAGATCGAGCCCGAGGGGGTGGAGCTCAGCGAGGAGGAGCTCTTCGCGCTCCTGCCGCCGCTCCATCTCATCGAGATCCTGGACGCGGTCGCCGAGCGCGAGATGCCGGAGGAGGCCCTGGAGTCGGTCGTCGGCAAGCCCCTCGACGAGGTCGTCGAGGCGGAGGTGCCGGACATTCTCCGCGCGATCGCGATCTGGGAGCCGGATCTCTGCTTTTGACGGCTCCCTTCAAGCTTGCGGCGGCCTGTCGCAAGCTTGGCTCGGCGCGCGGCAAGCTTGCTGCGACTCGTCCAGGCTTCCGGCGAGCCGTCACAAGCTTGCGACAGGTCCTTCAAGCTTGTGACGGCTCATCGCGACTTTGCGCTGAGTCCGCGTAAGCCTCCAGCCACTCCTTCAAAGCTTCTGATGGCTCATCGCAAGCTTGTTGCGGCGAGACCGCTCAAGCTTGCGCGATGCCCTTCAAGCTTGCGCCGGCCGGTCGCGAGCTTGCGATGAGCCATCAGAAGCTAGCGCCGGCTGCTCCAAGCTTCGGACGCGCCGTCACAAGCTTCCGGTCCAACCGCCAGTTTTCCGGCGTCTCGTCTCAAGCTTGAGGCGAGGCGTCGCAAGCAAAAATTCCAGCGCAGGAATCCGGTAGAAGCTCGTCGCGGGACCGCGTAATGTGCTCTCAACGCGCGAAGGAGAACCATGAGCACCTATCACGTCATCGCGATCCCCGAGAATCTCGCCCAGAAGGTCCGGACGACCCTGAAGGCGCCCGGCTACGGCCACCCCGCCCACGTCGAGCTGGCCGCCGGCTACGGCCCCTGCCGCCTCTGCTTGAAGAAGTTCCACGAAGGCGAGGAGGACCGGATCCTCTTCACCTACGATCCGTTCTGGGGCCTGGACTCCTATCCCTCCCCCGGTCCCGTCTTCATCCATCGCGACGACTGTCCGGCGTATGAGGAAGAGGGGTTCCCCTCGGAGCTCCGCGATCTGCCGCTGACCCTCGAAGCCTACGGCCCGGATCGCTGGATCGTCGCCCGGGAGCGCGTCGTGGACGGTGAGGTGGACGCCGCGGTCGGCCGGTTGCTGGCGCGGGAGGAGGTCGGGTACATCCACGTGCGGAACACGGAGGCGGGGTGTTATATCGCCCGGGTGGAAAGGCTGAAGGGTGGCGGTCCCCAGGCAGAAACCTGAAAAGCCAGGGACGTAAAGGACGGCAAGGACATCAAGGACGAGGAAAACCACCGTCCTTGTTGTCCTTTACGTCCTTGCTTCCGCCCTCACCAGCGGCTCCTCCTCCCGCCACGCCGCCTCGCCATCCGCGTAGTGCTCGCGTTTCCAGATCGGAACCTCCGCCTTGAGCCGTTCGAGGGCGGTGCGACTGGCGTCGTAGGCGGCGGCGCGGTGGGGGGAGCTGATCGCGATGACCACGCTGGCCTCTCCCACGGGCACCTCCCCCAGACGGTGGACGATCGCCGCTCGGAGGTCTTCGTAGGCGGCTTCGAGGTCGGTTGCGATCCGGCGGAGACCCTCCAGGGCCATGGGACGGTAGGCGCTGTAGGTGAGCTTCTCGACGGGACGCCCGGCGTGGTGGTCGCGCACGGTACCGAGGAAGAGCACCACGGCGCCCCGGCTCGGACCCGCGACGGCGGCCTCGACCCGTCCGGTGTCGATAGGCTCGTCGGTCAGCTCCGCCCGCAGCGGTTCCCCGGTGCCCCCCGAGACCGGCGGCAGCAGGGCGACCTCGGCCCCTTCCTCTAGATACGTGTCGGGAGGGACGATCCGGCCGTCCATCGCGATCGCCATGCGCGGCCAGAGGGGGACGAGCGCCGGATGCTCGCGGTCGAGCCGGTCGCGCAGATCGGAGATCCGGCTGCCGTCGGGGATCTCCAATTCGGTCTCGGTGGCCCCCAGGGCGTCCCCAGCGCTGGCGAAGGCGAGGAGGCGAATCTTCATGGGCGGATGGTAGCAGTTGCGGCTTGCGGGAGGAGGCGGCCGGATCGCCCCGCCCGGGATTGAAATCCCGGGCTACCGACGATCGTCCCTCCGGGACTCAAGAAGAATAAGCCTCATCTTCGAAGTCCCGCGGGTCGAATTCGATGCCGTGCTTCTTCAGAAGGCTCATGTACTCTTCTTGAAACGACACCTTTCGGTGATGCTTTTCCTGGTTGAGGATGTACGCCCGTACCTCCGGCACCTTTGAGGCACTCACCGAGAATCCGCCGTATCCGACCTGCCAGGAGAAGCCTTTTGGAGGAGTGTCCGGCCGGTTGTTCATCCAATGTGAGGAGCCTCCCTTGACGAGCTTCAACACCCTCGCCATCGACAGGGTTGTCCCCCAGCCTGCCAGGAGATGCACATGATCCGGCATGCCACCTACCGCGAGCAGGATTCCGCCAGCCTCTCGAAGAATCCCACCCATGTAGTCGTAGAGATCATTCCGTACCCCTGCGGCGATTAAAGGTCTCCGATACTTTGTGCTGAAAACAAGGTGATACCGAAGCTGCGTGTACGTGTCAGGCATGACGGGTTCATTCCTCCTGGCGTTTCTCCAGAGACTTATTGCCCGGATCGTAGCCAGAAAGTCCCTCGGTCCGCAATTCATCAAACTACGCCCCGGCTCAGGGGCGAACGTCGGTAGCCCGGGATTTTCAATCCCGGGCGGCGAGGCGGGTGAACCTCCGTGCCCCCCCCCGCGGACCTCCCGATGAACCATTCCCCGAGCTTCCCCCCATATAATCCCCCCGCATCTGGGCTTCCTGGGGAGGACTCGTGACGATTCTGGAGAGCAAGGTCAATCAGGGTGAGGCGTTCGAGCGGCAGGCCGAGCACTGGCGGCGGCGGATCGAGGAGATCCGCGAGCAGGAGGACCGCATCCGCCTCGGCGGCGGCCTGAAGGCGCAGGACAAACAGCGCGCTCAGGGGAAGATGACGGCGCGCGAGCGGGTCGAGGCGCTGTGCGATCCGGGGTCGGGATTCCTGGAGCTGGGCCTCTGGGTGGCCGAGGGGTTCTATCAGGAGTATGGCGGCGCCCCGGCGGCCGGGGTGGTGATCGGCATCGGCAAGGTCCATGGCCGCGACGTGGTCGTGGTCTCCAATGACGCCACCGTCAAGGCCGGCGCCTGGTTCCCCCTGACCGCCAAGAAGGTGCTGCGCGCGCAGGAGATCGCGCTCGAGAACCGGCTGCCGATCATCTATCTGGTCGACTCCGCCGGCGTCTTCCTGCCGCTCCAGGACGAAATCTTCCCCGACAAGGAGCACTTCGGCCGCGCCTTCTTCAACAACGCCCGCCTCTCGGCCGAGGGGGTCTTCCAGATGGCCGCCATCATGGGCTCCTGCGTGGCCGGCGGCGCCTATCTGCCGATCATGAGCGACGAGTCGCACATCGTGGAGGGGACGGGCTCGATTTTCCTCGCCGGCTCCCATCTGGTGCAGGCGGCGATCGGCGAGAAGATCGAGAACGAGGAGCTGGGCGGCGCCCTCGTGCAGTGCGACATCTCGGGAGTGGTGGACCATCGCCATCCGGACGACGCCTCCTGCCTGGAGAAGATCCGCAGCCAGTTCGCCCAGCTCGCCGTACCCCCCCAGGCCCCCTTCGCCCGCCGCGAGCCGGTCGAGCCGCTCTATCCGGCCGAGGACTTCTACGGCCTGATGCCGATCGACCGCTCGCGCCCGTACGACACCCACGAGATGCTGGCCCGCCTGCTCGACGGCAGCGAGCTCGACGAGTACAAGGCCACCCACGGCCAGACGCTGGTCTGCGGCACCGGGTGGATCGAGGGGCACGCGGTCGGCATCGTGGCGAACCAGCGCTCGGTGGTGCCGAAGCGGACGGGCACCGCTCCGGCAGACCGCGAGCTGCAGATCGGCGGCGTCATCTACTCGGATTCGGCGGCCAAGGCGGCGCGCTTCGTCGAGCTGTGCAACCAGAAGAAGATCCCGCTTCTGTTCATCCAGGACGTCACCGGCTTCATGGTCGGCAGCCGCGCCGAGCGCGGGGGGATCATCAAGGACGGCGCGAAGATGGTGAACGCCGTCGCCAACTCGACGGTGCCCAAGATCACCCTGTTCGTGGGCAACTCTTACGGCGCCGGCAACTACGCGATGTGCGGCAAGGCCTACGGCCCGCGCTTCCTCTATGCCTGGCCCTCGGCCTCGATCGCGGTGATGGGCGGCGACCAGGCGAGCAAGACGCTGCTCTCGATCCAGATGAAGAACCGGGGCGCGGACGTCTCGGAGGAGGAGAAGACCCAGCGCCTGGAGGAGATCAAGGCGCGCTACGCCGCCACCGCGGACCCCCGCTACGCCGCCGCCCGCCTCTGGGTGGACGCGATCATCGATCCCGCGGAGACGCGCAAGGTGATCGGCTGGTCGCTGGCGTGCGCGGCGATGAACCCGGAGATCCCGGAGTTCAAGACGGGGGTTTTGCAGACGTAGGGGGGGCTGGGCTTCCTGGCGCCGTGCACGTCGCGCCGCCCGGGATTGAAATCCCGGGCGGTCCGTCCTACCCCGTATCCCACCGCCGCAGCAGGAGGTTGATCTCGTCCCGGTGGTGGCTCTCGTCACGGATCAGGTCGTCGAACTCGACCGCGAGGCCGTAGTGGCCCAGAGCCTCAGCCTGCTTGCGCCGCAGGACGTAGCGGTCGATCGTCTCGATCTCGTCGGCCTGCGCGTTGCGGAGCATCTCCTTGGCGTCGCCCGCGGGTTTGACCGGCGCCGGGACGGTGGTCGGGGTGCCGCCCAGGGAGACGATTTTGTCGGCCAGGATCTGGGCATGGCCGAGCTCGTCGGGGATCTCCATCTCGAAGAACTTGCGCAGCTCCATCCGCCACTGCCCCTGCACCTGGCTGGCATAGGTGCGGTAGAGGATCACCGCCCCGTACTCGTGGGCGAGGTCGACGTTCAGGGCCTCCAGGAAGTCTTCCTGGCTGATCTCGACGGGGGCATCCTCGCCGCGCACCGCGGGGTTGTCCTCGCCATGCGACTTCTTCTTACCGAACAAAGAGTCTTTCTTGCTCATGGGACCTCTCTCCTTTCACTCGCTCTCTCAAGACCGTGCAAGTTCCCGGCCCGTCCCAGTCCTGGACAGGGCCAGCTTACACCCATGCTATCGTTGCGTCCCCTATGACGAAGACGACGAAGAAGACGATCCGGATCGGCAACGGGCAGGGGTTCTGGGGCGACAACGTCGACGCGCCGGTGGAGCTGCTGCGCGGCGGCCCGATCGACTACATCGGCATGGATTACCTGGCCGAGGTGACGCTGTCGATCATGATGCGGCAGAAGCTGAAGAATCCGAAGCTCGGCTACGCGACGGACTTCATCGGCTTCATCCGCCGGGTGCTGCCGGAGCTGAAGGAGCGCAACGTGCGCATCCTCACCAACGCCGGCGGCCTCAATCCCAAGGCCTGCCGCAATCGGATCTTCGAGGTGGCGCGGGACCTGGGGGTCACTGGGCTGCGGGTGGGCGTCGTCGACGGCGACGACCTGCTGCCGCGCCTGCCGGAGCTGATCGCCGCCGGGCACGAGCTCAAGAACATGGACACCGGCGAGCCGCTGGCGCCGCTGGTCGACAAGGTGATGAGCGCCAACGCCTATCTCGGCGCGCAGCCGATCGTCGACGCCCTTGGGGCAGGGGCGCAGATCGTCCTCTGCGGGCGCGTCACCGACACCGCGCTGGCGCTGGCGCCGATGATCCACGAGTTCGGTTGGGGCATGAAGGACTGGGACCTGCTCGCCGCCGGCACCATCGCCGGCCACATCATCGAATGCGGCGCCCAGTGCACGGGCGGCAACTTCAGCCGCTTCTGGGAGGTGCCGGACCTCTGGAACGTCGGCTACCCGCTGGTCGAGGCTCGGGAGGACGGCACCTTCACGGTCACCAAGCACGAGGGGACCGGCGGCATGGTGACGGTTGACACGGTCGGCGAGCAGCTCGTCTACGAGATGAGCGACCCGACCGGCTACATCACCCCGGACGTGATTGCCGACTTTACCTCGATCCGCCTGCGCCAGGACTGCAAGGACCGCGTGGAGGTCTCGGGGATCAAGGGGAAGCCCAATACGCCTTTCCTCAAGATCTCGGGCTCCTACCTCGCCGGCTTCAAGGCTTCCGGGCAGATCACCGTCGCCGGGCCGCGGGCGGTCGAGAAGGCGCGGCTCGCCGCCGAGATCGTCTGGAAGCGGCTGGAGCGCGCCGGGGTCACCTTCGCGCCGGAGGACCAGGAGACCGAGCTGATGGGCACCGGCGCCTGCCTGCCGGGCATCCTGCCGGTGCCGGAGGATCTGCCGGAGGTGGTCCTGCGGCTGGGCGTGCGGGACGCCGACTCCACCAAGGTCGAGCGCTTCGGCAAGGAGATCGCGCCGCTGGTCACCGCCGGCCCCCCCGGGGTGACCGGGTTCGCCGGCGGCCGGCCGAAGCCGCAGGAGATCGTCGCCTACTGGCCGGCGCTGCTCGCCCGCGAGGAGGTCGAGAGCCGGGTCGAGGTCAGCGTGGAGGAGGCGTGAGCGCCGGCCGGCCGCTCGCCCTGGCCTGGTATGGCGGCGTGCTCGGCGGCCTGCTCCCCATCCTCCTCCTCGGTTTCATCTACAGCGCGGTCGCGGACCGCACCGTTTTCGCACTCTGGGGACTGGTCCTCGGCATCTTCTGGGTGGCGCTGCTCCGCCAGGGGCTGGCCGCGGGCTGGGGTCGGCTCCGCCTCCTCGCCACCCTGGCGCTGCTGGCGGCGGCGGGCCTCGGCGTCTTCGCCCTTCTGGAGTCGCGGCACCACGAGATCCTCGACCTCGGGTTCCGCGCCGTCTTCCCCGCGTTCTACGATCCGCTGGCCACCGCGCCGCGGACGGCGGCAATCCTGGCCGGCGCCTGCGCCGTAGTCGGCGCGGTGCTGTTTCCTCTTTCCCGCAGACTGGAGATTCGATGAAAGTGAAGCTCGACGACATCGCCCACGCCCGCTCGGGCGACAAGGGGGACGCCTCGAACGTCGGCCTGATCGCCCAGACGCTCGAGCTCTTCGAGGTGCTCCGCGAACAGGTGACCGCCGAGCGGGTCAAGGAGCATTTCCGGCAGGTCTGCCGCGGCCCGGTGCAGCGCTACGAGCTGCCGAACATCCTGGCCCTGAACTTCATCCTGCACGACTCGCTCGGCGGCGGCGGCACCGAGAGCCTGAAGAACGACGCGCAGGGGAAGACGCACGCCCAGGGGCTGCTGCAGATGGAGGTCGAGGTGCCCGAGAGCCTGAAGGGGACCTGGAAATGACGGGGCAGTCTCTTCCGGAGCAATATCTGGAGACGCGGCGGGAGGGGGACCTCCTCTGGGTCACCCTGAACGATCCCGACCGCGCCAACGCCCTCTCGCCGGCGCTGATCGGCGAGCTGATCGAGCTCTACCGCCGCCCCTGGCGCGAGGAGGGGGTGCGCTGTCTGCTGCTCGCTGGAGCGGGGAAGAACTTCTCGGCCGGGGCGGACCTCGAGCACCTGCGCTCGCTGCGCGACGCCGGGCACGAGGAGAACCTGCGCGATTCGCTGCGCCTCAAGGACCTCTTCGAGTCGGTGCTGCGGCAGGACGCGCTGACCATCGCCCTGGTGCACGGCGCCTGCGTGGCCGGAGGGTGCGGCCTCGCCACAGCCCACGACTTCGTGATCGCCGCCGACGACGCGCGTTTCCTCTACAGCGAGGTGCGGATCGGTTTCGTGGCCGCCCTGGTCGCCACCTATCTGCCGCTGCGCCTGCGCGGCTCGGACATCCGCGAGCTGCTGATCAATCCGCAGTTCGTGGACGCCCGCCGGGCCCTGGAGATCGGTCTGGTCAACCGTATGGTCCCCCACGACGACCTGCGCGCCGTCGGCGAGGCGCTCGCCGCGCAGATCCTGGAGACCGGCAGCTCGGAGTCGATCGCCCGCACCAAGCGCCTGCTGCTCGACGTCATCGGCCGGCCGCTGGGCGAGGCCATGACCCTGGCCGCCGAGGTCAACGCCGAAGCCCGCGCGACGGACGACTGCAAGCGGGGGATCGCGACCTTCCTGGAAACCAAGAAGCCGCCGAAGTGGCGCTGAGGGTGCTTTCCTCATGAAGCTGGTCCTCTTCGACATCGACGGCACCCTGTTGAGCTGCGGTCCGCAGGTGCGGCCGCTGTTCGCCGGCGCGCTGATGGAGGTCTTCGGCACCACGGGGGCGATCGACGCCTACGACTTCACGGGACGGACCGATCCCGGGATCGTGCTCGACCTGGTGCGCGGGGCCGGCGTGCCGGACGCCGTCGTGCGGGGAGGCCTGCCACGGATGCGGGAGCTCTATACCGGGCGGCTGGAGCAGGGCCTCGAGCGAGAGGGGATGCGGCTGCTGCCCGGGGTGGTGGAGATCCTCGATCGGCTCGCCGGCCGCGAGGACGTCGTGGTTGCCCTGCTGACCGGCAACTGGGAGCCGGGGGCGAAAGCCAAGCTCGCGCGCTTCGACCTCAACGGCTACTTCCCGTTCGGCGCCTTCGGCTGCGACGGCATCGAACGCTCGGATCTCCCACCGGTGGCCCTCGACCGGGCCGAGCGGGCGACGGGGCGCCGGTTCCGCCCGGAGGAAGTGCTGATCGTGGGGGACAGCATCCACGACGTCTCCTGCGCCCATGCCCACGGCATCCCCTGCCTCGCCGTGGAGACCGGCCGCACGCCGGGCGAGACCCTGCGGGCCGTCGGCGCCGACTGGATCGTGCCGGATCTCCGCTCCGCCGCCGGCGCCGTCCCCTGGCTCGGCTGACCCGGTTTCAACCCTCCCGCCGGCTCAGGCGTAGGGTGCGCTGCGCGCACCGTGGGCGGAGATGGAGGTGCGCACAGCGCACCCTACGCGTTGCTCAGCTCCTGCCGAACCTGCCGCGCCGCTTCACGTCCCCTTCCGGACCGGCGCGGGTCTCCCGGCTCGGGAAGATCGAGATCCTGGCGAGTTGCGAAGGCTGTTCGCGATCCGGATCGGTGCGCAAAGCCGCATCTTCGAGTCCGCGGAGCAGCAACTGGAAGTTGTCCCTTTGCGAGACCTCCTGAAGCAGCCTGGAGCACTGGGGACAGCGCCGCAAAAGGTGCCTCACGAAGCCCCGAGTCTCCTCGCGGGATAGCTCCGAGCGGAGAAATTGTTCGAGGGTTTCCCGTGAGAAGTGATCGTCCGCCATGTCATTCCTCCCCAGACAAGATCTAAACTGCATTAGACCTTCAACAAGTAATGTTGCCGGAGGGAAGAATTTTGGGACAAAAAAGAAGCTTGACCTTCTTTTTCGCGATCGCGGAAACCGGAAACTGAGAACGGATCGCGATTTAGAGATGTTCGCGGAACCAGCGCTGGGTGGCGTTCAGGGCCTGGATGAGCTGCGGGGTGGGGCCGGCGAAGGGGTGGCGGGCGCCGAAGGTGTGGTTGGCCCCGGGGACGACGAGCAGCTCCATCCTGCCGTCCCTGGCGTGCTCGGCGAGGCGGTGGGCCTCGGCCACCGGCACGCTGTCGTCCTCGGCGCCGTGCACGATCAGCCAGGGAGCGCGGCGGGCCGCGGCGGCGGCGAGGAGGTCGAGCTCGGCGCGCCGCTCCTCGATGTCGGCGAGCATCCCGAGCCCCATGGCGAGCTGCTGCCCGGTGCGGGCGTTGGCCATGGGGTGCTCGCCCGACCGGCGCCACTCCTCTTTCTGCTCAGGGGTGAAGCGGTCCACATCCGCGATCGACGCCCAGGTCACCAGCGCGCGGAGCCGGTCCCGCCAGGGCGGGCTGGCGGCGGCGAGTAGGGAGATGCCGCCGCCGCGGCTGTGGCCAAAGAGGCCGATCCGGCTCCGGTCCACCCGGCCCGCCGCGATCGAGCCGATCGATCCATCACCAGCCGTAGCGTCGAGCACCGCCCGCAGCTCCGCCAGCTCGCGGCTGTAGGTGTCGTCACGGAAGGCGTCCGGATCGGTCACCAGCTCGTCGCCGGGCTGCATTCCAGTGCCCGAGAGGTTGACGCGCACGGCGACGAACCCCCGCTCGGCGAGCAGGGCCGCGAGGGCGGGTAAGAACCCCCACTCCATGAACCCCTTGAAGCCGTGGCAGATCACGACGGTGGGCCGTTCGCCCGGCTCTTCGGGCAGATCGACGAGCCCGTGCAGCAGAGCGGTGGGGGTTTCCAGGGTGAAAGGGGTGGTCTCGCTCATGGGTTGGAATTATGGTCCATCGGATTGCAGGCGTCTTCCCTTGGCTCCTGAGGAACAGGGCAAGGTAGCCTCGCCGCCCGGGATTGAAATCCACCCACGGCCGTCCCATCCGGGACTTCCCACAAATCCGTTTCTGGCAGAGCCCCGGGAAGGGGCGACTGTCGGTAGCCCGGGATTTCAATCCCGGGCGGCAGCACACGCCACAGGCTCCACTGTAGACTGGAGCCATGACCACCACGACTTCAGCTTCCACCACCACCGACCTCGCCGGGCAGTACCGCGCCCTGCGCGAGGGGTGCGGACTCGCCGACCGCTCCTGGATGGACCGCGTCGAGATCGTCGGCGCCGACCGCCTCCGCTTCCTGAACGCCTACGTCACCTGCGACGTCAAGGCTCTCGCCCCTGGCGACGGGGCCTACGGCTTCCTCACCAACCCGCAGGGGCGCATCCTCTCCGACTTGGTGGCGATGGCGCACGCCGACCGCCTCTGGCTGCTGCTGCCGCCGGACCAGGAGGAGGCGGTGGCGAAGCACCTCCAGAAGTACATCCTGGCCGACCGGGTCGAGGTGCGGCCGCTCGGCGACATGCAGCCGGTCACCCTGATCGGACCCGGCGCCGCCGCGGCGCTGGGCGATGCCGAGCTGCCTCCTCCCGGAGACTGGCGGCACGTGCGGTCCAAGGTCCACGGCACCGAGGTGGCGCTCCAGCGCTCGGGCCGCCTGGGAGCCGAGGCGTACACGCTCTGGGTTTCGGCGTCGATCGCCGGCCTGCTGGCCGAGCGGCTGCTGGAGGAGCCCGGGGTGACGCGGGTCGGCTTCGAGGCGCTGGAGGTGCTGCGGACGGAGGCGGGGATCCCCAGCTTCGGGCGCGATTTCGGCCCCGAGAACTTCCCCCAGGAGACCGGCGCGGAGGAGGCGGCGGTGAGCTATACGAAGGGGTGCTACCTCGGCCAGGAGGTGGTGGCCCGCATCCACTATCGCGGCGGGGTGCAGAAGAGCCTGCGCGGCCTGGTCTTCGACGGCGCTCCCCCGGCGCCCGGAACGCCGCTCCTCCACGACGGGCGCGAGGCCGGCAAGACGGCCACCGCCGTCCACTCGATCGCCCTCGGCGCGCCCATCGGCCTCGCCATCCTCCACCGCCGCGCCGCCGAGCCCGGCACCCGGCTGGAGATCGCGGAAGGCGGGGGAGCGGAGGTGCGGGAGCTGCCCTTTACCTGATCGCAAGGGACCGGAAGCCGGCTACGGAAAACGATGACCGGCCCGTATTTTCAGGGACTTACGCCTTCCCTGGCGGCGTTTCCCCGATGGAATGACGCCGGAGTTTCACCACGGGGGCGCCTCCTCCCCTTCTTTGGGCCGCTCCGGCCCACGCTTGGGCGGCTCTGTCCCTCGCTTGGGCGGGACGCGCCCACGCTGGGGACGGTCCCGCCCAAAGAAGGGCGCTCGATTCCCTTAGTAGGGACTGTGCCGCCCACGCTTGGGCTGGGCTTCCCCTCGCTTGGGGCGGTCTGGCCCAAAGAAGGGCGCGCGCGTCCCTCAGTAGGGTACTGGCTCATTTTGACCTGACGTAAAACATTCTTTGGAATCAGGGGTTTACGGGCGAGCGTAACCGTTGTAGCGTCTTCCGGGAAAGGGAGGGATTGCCCCTCCCCGGACACTACAAGCGGCCCGGCGGGAGTGGTGAAGCACGACCGCCGGACCTAACCCGAGCACAGGAGAAGCCCCCATGCCCGCGCTAGTTCCCGATTCTACCGCTACGCCCCCTCTGTTCCCCTGGGAAGACCATCCCGCGTTTCGCTTCACCTTCCTCCAGCACTTCACCCAACCGGGCGACCGGGAGGCCCTGGAGACGATCGGCCGCTTGCTCTACGACGCCGCCCTGGAGATGTCCGGCAAGTGGCCCACCGGCCCGGAGTCGGTCACCCGTGGCGAGCTGCGCGCCGTCCTGGCCGATCTGAGACACGCGGAATCCTTCATCACGTCCGTGGCCCACTCGCGGCACGTCACCTCCCTGAGTGCTGAGGACGAACGCCTAACCTACATGGTCGACGACATGGCGCACTACGTCGACAGGGCGGCCAAGATCCTGGAGACGCTGATAGGTCCGCTGTGGACTGGCGGCAAGCGGTCGTGAAGGTCGCTTCGTTCACGGTTCACGCGACCGCCGAGCAATCCGTCCGCTGGAAGCGTGCCGCGGAATCCGAGGGACACCGTTCCGCCGGTACGTGGCTCGCCCTGGCTGCTGACGCCTATCTGCGGGTCCGTGCCAGGGCGGGGCACCCCTTGCCGCTGGCGTGGCACCTGGGGGTGTTCACGGCTCGATTGATGGACGGGCGCGAGGTCCAGGTGCGGGGCATGGTGTCGCCGCCGTTCGGGACCTACAGGGGCACGTCCCACGGACCGGATCGAAACAAACTCCGCACCCTGGTACACGTCCCCACCGCCCGCGTCATCGCCACGCTCAAGAGTTCCCGCCAGTGCCGTGCTCTTGCGGCGGAGCTGGCGCCCGTCCTCCTGCGCGGCGAGCTGCCGGACTCGGCGCCGATCGTAGAGCGCCACGTCCGCGAGTCGGTCTAGAATTCCACGGGCGGCGCCTGGACGGGTCGCCCGTGCTACCATTGGACATGCCGAACCGGTCAAGCAAGCCTAAGCGCCCTGTGGACTTCAACTCCCGCGCCTTCCAGTCCGTCGCCATCCTGACAGGCACCACGCCCCCGGAGCCCGACTCCGAACCGGAAGACCCCGTCAAGGCCGCCGCCGCCCTCTTGGGGAGACGTGGCGGCCTGAAAGGAGGGACGGCACGGGCAGCGAGCCTCACTCCCGAGCGGCGCCGAGAGATCGCTCAGAAGGCGGCGGCGAAACGCTGGGGAAAGCCAACCTGACTGTCATGTGTTCAATAACCTTATTTTATCCTTGACAGCCTCCGAATCTTACAGATAATCTTTCCTTACAAATGGGAGGGCGTCGTGCCAAGAGTTACGGTCCGTTACGAATTTGGCCGCATCAATCTTCTCCCGCATGTCGAGGACAAACTTACCTACCTGACGACCGGCTTCACTTCTGGTGTCTCTCAGGAATTTCATGGCTCATTTTGGAGCTTTCTCGATGTCGATCAGTTGGTTTTTGATGACGACGAATATATTTCTGGCTACTTGGTCAAGTTTGAGCGCGAGTCGGCCAAGGACGTTGCCGATACTAAACAGCGAAGAATCACTACGGAGATGGTGCGAAATGCTGTAAATGAAAAGGCTCGCTTTGTGTTCTCCACGTGAGGTCCATGGTGATCGCCTTTCATTCGGTTCCTCCCCAAATCTCCCGCGTCTTATTCTTGGAGCGCTTTGCGAGCATCTTCAAGGCCGCTCATGGCGACTTTTTCGTCGACCTTCAGATACAGTTGATACAGGAGCATCAGACAGTCTTGAACCTTCTCCCTAAGTTCGACGCGATATCTCGGGTTACGGTTATCCTGCATCCGTCCAACCCTCGAAATAGTGAGCGCTGGCGACTCGTTGACAACAGGATCAAAGAACTTAACGCCACCAGTTATAAAGAAGAGTATATTGCCAAGGTAGGCGAAGGGCGGAAGGGCCTGCAAGCTGCCGGCGATTCGGAAATCGAAGCTAAAATAATGATGGCTCAGGATGGCTATGGAGAGGCACGGGTCGCAGGAACAATCGACGGCAAGAAGCGGGTTGTAACAACTAAAACTCAGCCTGTATCTACCGTAGCTCCCAGCGACGAAGTTGCGACGCCGCAAGAGGTCGTCAAGGCTATAGACGGGCCGCTTAAGAGAATCCTCGAGCGTTTCAAATGAAGTGGCGAGATATTTTCCTCAGCTGGGATTTTGGCGTGGCGCTTCTCGGAGCTGTAATAACATGGTGGTTTCTGCCTACTTGGACCGCCAATAGCCTTGCGAAGGAATTATACGGCATGGGCATTTCAGTCCTCGCTATTACCTTCGCTGTTTTCTTCACAGCTCTTGCCGTAGTCGCGGCCAGCGGGGCCGATGATTTTGTAGACTTCCTGCGTGAGTTGGGAGTCTATAAAGGAATCGTTCAGACGTTCCGCTATACGCTCGTACTTCTTTTCGTGGCACTTTTATCCTCCGTGGTACTGTTTACGTTTACCGTTATAAGCATGGACAGGCATTATCATGGTCAGGCACGATTTATCCCGGTCGGATTCGCATTTCTGTTTGTCTACAGTCTCATGGCGGTAATATTGTCAACGAATGACACGCTGGAATATGCGAGTAAGCGGATCGAGTTTTCCGAGGCGAAAAAGAGAGCCTCAGAAAGCGCAAGACGACCGCAAGCGCCGCCGACTACGCCATCCCTCTAAAGCACGACGCCCTCGTACGCCCTTCTCCCGCAGGGCTTGACTTTACTTCTTCGGTCAAGCATAATGCTCAGTATGGCAAACGTCCTCAGCAACGCCGACCGTACCGCTGTCATCGCTGCCCTTGTCGAGGGGTGCTCGATCCGCTCGACCTCCCGCATGACGGGCGTTGCTAGGAACACGGTGACGAAGCTCCTGCTCGATCTCGCGAAGGTCTGCGCGGAGTATTCCGACGCCCACCTCGTGAACCTCCCCTGCAAGCGGTTACAGGTAGACGAGATCTGGGAGTTTTGCTACGCGAAGGCGAAGAACGTGCCCGCCGAGAAGAAAGGCGTTTTCGGCTATGGCGACGTCTGGACGTTCGTGGCGATCGATGCCGATACCAAGCTGGTGCCGTCCTGGCTCGTGGGCTCGCGGGACATCGGCAGCGCGACCGAGCTGATGCAAGATCTCGTGGGCCGCCTCTCGGGCCGCGTGCAGCTCACCACGGACGGCCTCAAGGCGTATCTCTCGGCGGTCGAGGATGCCTTCGGCGGGGACGTGGACTACGGGATGCTGAACAAGATCTACGCCAACGCGCCGAGCGGCCCGGAGACGCGCTACAGCCCCGCAGAGTGCACCGGCTGCGAGAAGCGGGTGATCGTCGGCAACCCGGACGCGAAGCACGTCAGCACGTCCTACATCGAGCGCCAGAACCTCACGATGCGCATGAGCATGCGGCGGTTCACGCGTCTCACGAACGGCCACAGCAAGAAGGTCGAGAACCATGCGGCGGCGATCGCGGTTCACTTCGCCTACTACAACTTCTGCCGGGTCCACATGTCCCTGGGGAAGGGTGTCACGCCCGCCATGGCGGCGGGCGTGGAGTCGCGGAAGTGGGAAATCGCGGACCTGATCGCCTTGCTTCCCGATTCAGCAACTAAAGACGGGTCAAAATGAGCCAGTACCCTCAGTAGGTACTGTCCGGCCCAAGCGTGGGCCGGAGCCGCCCAAAAGAGGGGAGGAGCCGCCCAAGCGTGGGCCAGACCGGGAACCTTCTCCGTCACCGCAACCGAAAAGAGGAGCGTCCCGGCCCAGACGTGGGCTGGAGCCGCCCTTTCGAGGAGCGCTCCGGCGGATTCGAGCGTCAACGCCGCGGAGGCATCCGGCGCGCCCGCCCACGCCTGGGGCGGCGGAAACACATCGGACCGAGCGTAGAAGCCGCCGTTCTGTGGACGCTTCCGGGTGCCTTACCGCTCGTAGAAGGCGCACGCTGATCAGCCGCAAGAGCCAGATCTCATTCATTATACGCGAGGTACAGAGCCGCTCCACCTCGGCGTGAATTGCATATGGTCCCGTATAACGTTCCAGCCCGATCGTCTTATACGCGCTTCAATGAGAAGAGATCCTGTCGAATCTGTCAAGTGGCTCTCGATCCTCGCCGCCCCCGGGTCCATTCGGAGTTGACCTAAGAGGTGTCTTCTTATGCGTGGGCTTGTGGAGGCATTGACGTTTATTAGGAACGGCCGTAAAATTGATGGGACTTATAGAATCAAAGACATGCGCTGGAGCGCACTGCTAGAGCATTCTGGGGTGAAACGGCGAGGGGTTAATCTCGAGGTTAGCTGCTAGTGGAAGCGACTTGGAGGATGGAGCAATGACTAAGCGATCTGAGCGTCTTGCCGCATTCGCATTCGGGGTGATCTTCGTCATCGTTTTACTTGCGCTCGCGCTGTTCGTCTCAAACCCGACACCTTTTCAGTACATCGTCTTTCGCGTCGTGTTAGCCTTGGCAGCGGCTGGAGTTGCAGCAATGATTCCAGGTTTTTTGCAGATCCAAATTGCACAGTGGATTCGAGCTGGTGGAGCGTTGGCGGTGTTTGTCATCGTGTTTTTCTATAACCCGGCCCAGCTTGTAACGCATACAGCTCCCTTGGAGCGGCTCGTCACTCTCCAAGAGGGCACGTATGAGGCCGTCGATCTGCTAACGAATGTTGGGGGAGCCGCGGGTGGGGTTGCCTTGGATCCGGCCCTAGCAAAAGCGCTCCAAGGAAAGAAGTTCAATCTCACAGCCCCGCTTAAGCGTGTTCGGCTAAAGTCACTTCTAGATCAGGTGTTCTCCCAGGCAGGTGTCCTCGCGGTATATGACAAGGATGATGAAACAGTGACGCTCCGACTTCGCGGAGGTTCGCAATGAGGTTTGCTCTGGGTGCACTACTTCTGCTTCTTTCTTCGGCAGCCAACGCATTAAACTGTAACGTAGAGTGTCCGAAGGGCTACCTAGGGCTCTGTGTCGAGGTAGATGGCGAGTGTTCTTGCCGGTGTGCCAAAGATGCAAGTTCTGGTGTCGAGGCTATTACTGACCTCCTGCGCAAAAAGGGAGCATCCGGTAATGCCATTCAACGAGCTGTCCAGGCGTATCGGGAGATGGTTACCCTCGGCCTCGTCGAGTTCTCATTCAAGATCACTGACAATGGTCAGACGTTCACTGTGGTAAGTAGCGGGCTCGTCAATCCCAAAATTCAATAGGCGTGCCATGCCATGAGTTCCCCTGTCGCTGTTGGCTAACCCCGTCGATCGAGCGGACGGCTGGTGCCGCACGCTCACCTCCAAGCTCATTATGCATCACAGGAGCGTCTTACCATGACCATTTCATCATCTATCTCGAATTGGCTCTTGGCCCATAAGAAATAGCGGAGGCTACGCAATGAACTCACATTCGAAAGATCGAGATCAAGATCGCCCCTGGCAACTGTGCGCGGTGAATTTCTGTCGCTGCGATTTGTCCAAGGTTTGTACCGGGTCTGAAGACTGCTCATGCGGCAATCTTCGCGTTTGCACGAAGAGTGACTGCAAGTGTGGACTACCAAAAGTTTGTCCAGTGCCGACATGCACTTGCGGCTTGCCGAAGACCGCAACAGACAAATGGGTGTTGCCTGTCAATCCATTGAGGTGTCCGGAGTGCGAAAATCCTTTGCCCGCGCATAAGACATGGGACCACTGCCCTTGGTGTGAAATGATATCTGAAAGTAACACTGAACTCATGCGTCGATCAACCAAGGTGGAAACTGGGATTAGCAGAGATAAGAAGGACTACGAGAACCGCCGCGGAGCTCGTGATGCCTCGGAAGGCCGGATGAGGCACGAGCCGTGGGCCGGGCCGTTCGAGTCTCACCAACGCTATGACCAAAGACGCGATGCATACAATGCAGGCTATGACAACACTAACCGACAGCGAGATAAAGAGAATGGGATCTGCTTCCTGACTACTGCGTGCGTGGAATTTGCTGGGCTGCCCTCCAACTGCCGAGAACTAGAAGTGTTGCGCCGATTTCGCGATCTTTACGTCAGAACTCGGCCGGATGGAGACCGCGTCTTGCGCCAGTACTACGCTACGGCACCAGCCCTCGTCGACGCGGTCAGGAACAGCCCTAACAGGGCCGTGATCTTCAACGAAACGCTCCAGCGGATCCGACTCGCTGTCGAGCACATCGAGGCAGGCCGCCTCTCCGAGGCCTTCGAACTGTACGGAGCCACGTACTGCGCACTGCTAAACCAATTTTTAATATCAAATGGCCACAATGGCTGAATGTTGACAGGATCGACTTTGGAAGTTTCCGAGTGCCGCCTAAGTCAGTCAATCGAGCGGGCGGCAAGCCGCCGCTCATCAGCAACCACGTTATGCTGATACAAGAATGGTCGTCTATATGCGAGAAGTTAGAGTAGCGTCTTTCTCGGACCTTCACGAGGCTCTGGCCAAGTATCGCAGGGATACTTACTGGGCCTTTCGCGGGCATAGCGATCTGAGTTGGCTCCTCATACCTAAGGCTGGCCGTCCTCCTTACTTAAGTGTAGATGACTTAAGTGCACTTGCTGATTGGAAGCGTCGTGCGGTTGAACTCACAACAATACATATGGTTGACGAATGGGATTGGCTTGCACTAGCACAGCATCATCGACTACCCACGCGCTTACTGGATTGGAGCCACAACCCTTTGGTGGCTGCTTTTTTTGCAGCAGAGCATGCAGGTGAATCCGACTGTGTCGTGTACGCCCACCGCGTCAGAGATGTCGTTGATGCAGATAAATTAAAACCGGAAGAGTGTAGGGGAATAAAGAGAGTTAAAGCCCGAGGCGTTGCTGCACGGATAACCCGGCAGTTGGGACTATTCACTATTCATTGTCCTCCGGAGCTAGCCCCAATACTGTTTACTTAGTTCTCGGAAGGCGCTATTCTTTCTCTCTAGAGAGAAAGGATGGCTCCTATGGCGCGTACCGTAGCAAAGCTGCCCTCAGGCGCCAGGCTTACCGATTTCGTGAG
>Ga0193706_1000049_pt1 | contig 111784 bp, 106 predicted proteins | sample U3c1metaG_FD_160130 | JGI IMG/M metagenome (GOLD analysis project Ga0193706, IMG submission 160130) | Soil microbial communities from a riparian zone of the East river system, Colorado, United States - U3c1 | ecosystem: Environmental > Terrestrial > Soil > Riparian zone | place: USA: East...
AGGCCGAGCAGGCAGCGCCGGTTCCGCCGGAACCTCGATGGACGGCGGACCGACTGACGGATCCGCGGATGACGGAGGACCGCGCGACGGCGCGGGCGATGGCGGAGGTTCGGATGGCGCGCCCGGCGACGGAGGCGGTGGATAAAGCCTTCCCCCTTCACGACCCCTCGGTCGTATGATGCCGGCGTGCGGCGCGAAATCCTGTTTTTCCTCGGCTTGGCCCAGGCAATGGCTGCGTGCGACAGCACGTCGACGCTGCCCCTCGATGTCGAAGTCAAGGACGGTACGGCGGTCGCCGGTGGCAAATGGGACGAGATTCGGCTGGTCGTCAAATCGCTTCCCGGCGCCGAGATCCAGTTCGGCACCGAAACCAAGAACATGGAAGCGACGCGCGCCGTGGAGCAATTCGTGGTGCCCAAGAGCACCCTCAAGCTCGGGAAAAATTCGTTCGTCGTGCGCGCCAAAATCGCCGCGCTGCTCAGCAAGCGCGAGGCCGAGAAGAAGGTCGAGTGGGACGTCGAGCCGAAGGCGATGCTGCGCTTTCAGGGCTCGGCCAAGGGAGACGCCGAGGCGCTCAGCTGTGTGGGCGCGATGTGCGGCCAGCCGACGCTGAAGGCGACCAAGGGTGGCCTTCTTCCGCTCGAAATCGAAAGCGCGATCGCCGGCACGCTGACGGTCGGAAGCGCGAAGGTCAACGTAGCGCCGGGTCAAAAGGCCGCGCTCGATCTCGATCTGCTGCCTTTCATTGCGACGCGTAACGCGGGCGAGCTGGCCCAGCTCACCGTTCCCTTTTCCTTCGAGGCCAGCGGAGCCAAAGCGGACGATGCGTTCGAGCTCGGAGGCGCAGCGCTTTCCGATTTCGTGGCGCGTACGTTCGCCCAGGTCGAGCAAGCTCCATTGACCTTCTCCGGCGAAAAGGCACCCGCCGATCCCAAGCGCGCCCTGCTGCTGGTGGTCGGTGCTCCCATCCGCAAGTTCATCGTGGTGGGGAGCCAGGCCAAGTTCGCCGACGTCGATCTGGTCGGCGTGGCCAAGAAAGCCGAGCGACAGGTCGCTTGCGCCGCGGACAGTGAGATCATCTACAACGATCTCGAGATTCGCGTGATCGATCGGCGCACCGCCAAAACCGTCGGGACCAAGAAGCTCCGAGCTGACCGGGTTTCGTGCCCGCCCACACCCTCGGGCAAGCTGACGGGCGAGGTTCGCGAAGACGACGTCAAACGCGTGCTCGCGGAATTTCTGGGCAAGTAGCGCGCCTCGACGCCGGCAGCGAAAACGCCAATCGGTCTCTTCGGCGTCATTGGCGACATCGCGTCCAGGTCGATCGTGCGATTTGTTTCGAGCGCGTGTCGACCAACGGGGCGTGACAGAGACACCGCACCGCGTTACGAGAATTGACGATATCTCGTTGAGACGCTGACCGCTTTGGGGTCGAGCTGTCTACTAGACCCAAGGCGAGAACCCCTGGAAGCAGGGTGATCTTCGCTTTTGGAGGCGACGATGAGAAGGCACAATCTCCCGCTATTGTTCATGGGCCTCGTGATGGCGTCGGCGGGGGTGATGGACTGCAGCGCCGCCGATGACTTCGAGACTGGCAACGAGGGGGGATCGGCTGGACGTGCGGCCGGTGGCGGGAGTTCGGGCAGGGGTGGTAGTTCGGGGCGCGGCGGCGGATCGGGCCCTGGGTCGGGTGGCGACTCCGGCTCCGGAGGCAGCAGTGCAACCGGGGGCGTGGGGGGCAATGCGGGCAGTGGTGCCAGCGGAGGCGCTGGAGGCAGCGGGGGCGTTGGAGGCGGTTCCGGCACAGGCGGAAGGGCGGGCACGGGGGGTGGCAGCGGCACCGGTGGTGATGGCGGCAACGCTGGAACTCGAGGCGGAAGAGGCGGCGGCGCCGGCACCGCGGGTACCGGTGGCACCGGCGGCTTCGGCGGCAATGCGGGTACCTTCGGCAGAGGGGGCGCCGGAGGAAATGCGGGTACGGCCGGCGGGGGAGGCAGGGGAGGGCGCGCCGGTTCAGCAGGGACAGGAGGAACGCCGACGGACGGCGGACAGGATGACGGCTCGGTCCGCGACGGCGGCGACGACGGCGGCGGAGGTTCGGGCGGCTCGACCCGCGACGGCGGTGGCCGAGGCAACGGATAATCGGACGCTTTCGAGCGGGGCTCGCTGTAGTCTCCGTGCGCTGTCGATGACGGCAGTCAACGACGTTCGGAGAATCGTGCATGAGCGATACGCGATGGGATCGACGGTCTTTTCTCGGTTCGGTGGGGGGCGGTGGGGGCGCAGCGCTTCTCGCATCGTGCGGCCCGAGCGCGGGTTCTCCCAAGGGTCCCCAGCCTTCGCCGCGCCGTCCGGCGCTCTCCAGCTTTCCGGCTGACTTCACCTGGGGGACGGCGACCGCGTCGTATCAAATCGAAGGTGCGGTGGCGGAGGACGGCCGCGGTCCTTCCGTATGGGATCTCTTCTGCAAGAAGCCGGGCGCCATTTTCGAAGGAAACAGCGGCGACGTCGCTTGCGACCACTATCATCGCTACGTCGAAGACGTCGCCCTTCTGAAAGAGCTCGGCGTACGGTCGTATCGGCTCAGTCTGTCATGGACGCGCCTTCTTCCCGAGGGGCGAGGCCGCATCAACGAGAAGGGCTTCGATTTTTACAAGCGGCTCCTCGACGCGCTCGAGCACGCCGGGATCGCGCCCATGGTGACGCTGTTTCACTGGGACTACCCGCAGGCGCTGTTCGAAAAAGGGGGGTGGCTGTCCCGCGATTCGGCGGCGTGGTTCGCCGACTACGCGTCACTCGTGGTCTCGCGCCTCGGCGACCGGGTGAAGGTGTGGCTCACCCAGAACGAGCCGAGCATCTACATCGAGCTCGGTCACGTGAGCGGCGTGCACGCCCCCGGGCTCAAACTCGGCGTGGCCGAGGCCCTCACCGCGGCGCACAACTCGATGCGCGCCCATGCCGAAGCGGTGCGCGCCATGCGGGCCGCCGCCAAACAAGGCGCCGCCACGCAGATTGGCTGCGCCTTCGCGCTCCGGGTCCACCATCCCGTCTCGACGTCTCCCGAAGATCTCGAAGCCGCCCGCGCCATGATGTTCGCGGTCGACGGCAAGTCCTTCCTCAACAACGCGTGGTGGATGGATCCCGTGCTGCGCGGGAGCTACCCCGAAGATGGACGGCGCGCGTACGGCGCCGATTTGCCGAAAGAGCTCGAAAAAGACGCTCCGCAGATGAAGGTGCCCCTCGACTTCCTCGGGCTCAACATCTACGCGTCGCGAGGGTCACGGCGATCCGCGGCTGGCCAGCCGGAAGAGGTGCCGCTGCCGCCCGGGTACCCGCGATCGGGCGTCGACTGGCAGCCGATCGTGCCCCAGGCGCTCTACTGGGGGCCTCGTTTCATGTACGAGCGCTACCAGCTGCCCCTCTCCATCACCGAGAATGGGCTCTCGACGCGCGACCAGGTCTTTCTCGACGGACAGGTTCATGATCCCCACCGCGTCGACTACCTGCAGCGCGGGCTCGCCGAGCTGGGACGCGCCATCGGCGACGGTGTGCCCGTGCGGAGCTACCATCATTGGTCGTTGCTCGACAATTTCGAATGGGCCGACGGCTACAAGCAACGGTTCGGTATGGTGTACGTCGATTACCAATCGCTGCGCCGCGTGCCCAAAGACTCGTACCGCTTCTACCAGCAAGTGATCGCTTCCAACGGGCGGGCGGTCCTCGGTGAAACGAAGGTGCCGGTGACGCAGGTGACCCCCGCCTGACGTCAGCGCGGCCCGACCTCGCGCATGAGGGTCGCTTCCAGGCCCGCGGTGGGTTCGGGAGTGTAAGGATAGTCGGGCAAGAACCCCATTCCTGACGCGCTATTGGTCCCGCTCGTGTTGTCGAAAACGTTGCCGCGCGCGAGCATGTCGCCATTCGCGTCGGGCGAGAGAGGATTGCGCACACCGATGTAAACGTTGTTCTCGACGAGCAACGAGGCTTGAAAGCCGGCATTGGTGCAGTAGCTGTTGCCGACCGACGTGTACAAGTTGTTGAACACGTGAATCTTGCCGTTGCGATCGCGGGGCATTCGCTGGTTGACGTTGTCGGCCCACCAGTCGTGATGGAACGTGACATTGAGATGGCCCACGTCGGCCGGGACGACGTCGGCGGAGCCGATCAAGTTCGAGAACCGGTGACCGCTGCTGCCGGCCAGCGGATCGCTGCGCAACGTCGAATAGTGGAATTTGGTCCAGGAAATGGTGACGAAATCGGAGCCGCTGGTGATGTCGAGGTTCCCATCCGAGCCGTCGTAGACGTCATCGTGATCGAACCAGATGTGGTGCGCCGCGTTGGAGACCGTGATCGCATCCGCGCCGGCGCTGCAGTCGGCTGGGCTGTCGGTGCAATTGTTCCCCACCACGGTGAGGTTTCGCACGATGACGTTGACGGAGTGCGACAGTTCGAGGTGCCCGTGAATCTCGGCTCCGCAAAGGCCCACGATGGTCTTGTGGGAGCCGATGCCGAACGATCCGCTGAGCTTTCCCGTCACGTAGATCACGCGCGGCGCCGTGCCGGCCACGCTGGTCGTGAAGGCCGCTTCCGTGTTGGCCCATATCGGGGCGACGCTGCCGCCCCCCGTGGTCCCGTTCTGTCCCATGGCGTCGACCGATGCCCATCCCACCAGGGCACTCGGCGCCGGCGGCGTCGCGCAGAGGTCGTCGATATCGATTCCGCTCGCGTCGACGGTCCCCGTGGCCCCGCCCGATCCGCTTGCTCCGGCGGCGGCGTCGGTGCCATCCGAACCACCCGCGCCTCCCTCGCCTCCGGCGTTGCCCGTTCCGCCCGTGGCCCCTCCGCTCCCGTCCTGCTCGGGCGCTCCGCCAGCGCCGTCGATGAGCGTGGGGTTGTTTTCACCGCATCCCAACATCAGGAGCAGGCCCACGGCAAGGCAGGCCTTCTTACGGACATGGAAGCAAATAGGTCGCGTCAGGGTGTCGATCATGCGTTGTGTTCGTCTCGAAAGGTCCCGTAGGAACCGTGTGCCGTTACTTGGGTGGGGGCAGGGGAGGCGGTGGCGGCACCGGCGGGGGCGGTGGCGGCACGGAGACCGGGGGCGGTGGCGTCCCGGGTATAGGCGGAGGGGGCTTCACGGGATCCGAGTCGGGCTGCACGCACGACGAGAGATCGAAGATCATGAACTCGAGCGCCTTTTCCTGGGGCGACAGGGTCGTCGTCGTGCAACCCGTCGGAAAAGGAACCTTGCCGGAATCCGTACCCGCGCCCGCCGAGACGTGCACGTCGCTGAACACCATCCGGCCACACGCCTGGCCGCCGACGGGCGCGTTGAACGAGAAATACTGGACCATCGGCGTGTTTTTCTCGGTATCGGTGCCGTAGATCCAGCGCTGGGCCAGCCCCGGCATGACCGAGTCGACGGTGTGCTCGGCCCCGCGAATCTCGATCATCTGCGGCGTGGTGGACGCGCCCACCTTGACGAGCCAATCGGCAAACGCCATCCCCTTCGGAAAGGTGGTGTCGATGGTCCCCGTGATGGGCGTGGTGAAGCCGTGCGCGCCCGACGAGAACTTCACCACCATCGGAAACGGCGTGTTCTCGGGGTTGATCCAGCCGTTGTGCCAGTGCGATCCGAAGATGCGCCCGCCCATGTCGGCGTAAGCGTGCACGTTGGCGTATTGCGCCGTCGTGCGGCTGACGTTGTCGCTGCCTTCGCACGACATGATCATCATGTCGTAGCTTTTCAGCTTTGCGGCGTCGCTCCACAGGCTGTTGGCCGTGGCGAGGGCGGTCCCGTTGGCCATCGTCGTCGGTGCGGCGTATCCGGAGAAGAGGTTCACTCTTCCCGTCCCCCCTCCGTTGGTGAACTCGGCGTCGGCGATCCCGATCTTGCGGACCAGGCACTCGAGGGCGTCAGAGCCGCCCGTCGCGATGGCCATCTTGGGGATGTGCCCTTCGGAGCTGTCGCGCGGCAGTCGGGTGAGGTTCTTGTCGGCGATGGGGTTATCGACGCACGAAGCGACGTTCGGTATCGTGATCTCGCGGCGCCATTTGCCGATTTGGATGACGAGGGGAATGTCGGTTCCCGTCGGCGCTCCCACCAGGGTGAAATGCCCGCTGGTATCCGTCAGCGCGGTGGTGATGGGTTTTCCGGACAGCGTGCCGTTGCAGCCGTCGCACGACGCGCCCTCCGGAACGGGATCGAGCGCCGCGTTGGGAATGTAGACGATGACGTTGTAAAGCGGATTGGCGCCGGCGGGATCGTAGACGGTGCCGCTCACCGACGTTTTCATGCCGCCGTCGCACGCCGCGACCTTGCACGCGAGCCCTGAGCACGTCGTCGGGGCGTTGCCCGGGCAGACGTTGGGCACATTGCCGCTGCCGCAGGCCTTGCCGTCCGGACACGGTCCGCACTCCTGCGCACCGCCGCAGCCGTCGCCGATCTTGTCGCAGTACCTGCCGCCGGTGGCGGGAGCGCAGCTCACTTTGACGCAGCTGGGATCGCCTCCGCAGATGTTCGAGAGCCCTCCGCCGCCGCACGTATTGGGAGCGGCGCAGTCGCCGCATTCGAGCGTGCCGCCGCAACCGTTGCCCATTTTCCCGCAAAATCTGCCGCCCGCGAAGTCGCACTTGAGCGGGATGCAGCCGGGCGGAACGCACACGCGATCGGTGCACGTGTCCCCCGCCGGGCAGTCGCCGCAGTCGAGCTCTCTGCCGCAGCCATCTCCGACCTTGCCGCAGTAACGCGCGCCTGGAACCGTGCACGCCACCGGTTGGCAGCTCGGCCCGCCCACGCAAACGTTCTTCTCGCACGACCAGTCCCCCGGACAGGTCAGGCAGTCGAGCCTGCCGCCGCAGTTGTCGCCAACGACGCCACAATAGCGGCCGCCGGGGGGATCGCACTGAGCCGGTGTGCAAGGACCGTCACTCGACGGCGCGTCCATCTTGATGATGATCCCGCCGCCCGAGGCATCTGCGGCCCCCGGCGGAGGAGGAGGCGGCGCGATGGGCGGAATATTGGTCGGCGTGCTCGCGTCGGGCGTCGCGCGGACAGCGGGCGGCGCGCTGCAACTGCTCCCCGCTCCGACAACGAAGGCCAAAATCCCCGCTACCGACGCGAACCTACCCAGCGATGAGCTCGGAGAGGCCATCTTTTCTTCGCTCCTGGCTTTTTTCGTCTCCCGACGGACAGGAGTGGTCAGACCACTCGATCGGGGACGTCGTGCAGACCTCGGCATCACCAAGGATGCGAATGGCGGGCCATTTCGATCACAAACAGGTTGCTGGAGCGGCCCCGGTCTCTCCACCGGATGCGCTTCGGTCGCTGGTTCTCCCCCCGCCGCGGGCTCCCGCCGTCGGCACCCCCCTCAGGAGTGAGGGGGGCTCGGGGGGAGAAACAGCAGCAACAACCCTCCGCAGGCCCTGCAGCAGCAATAACGCTTCGCAAGCCCTGCAGCAGCAACAACCCTTCGGCGGTCTCTTGCGGCAACGACCCTAGGGCGGCGCGGCTCCGGGACCCGTGTTGTTGTACTCGTAGAGTCGATTGGCGGGATAAGTCCCGGGCATGGAGCTGTAAGGCCGGTCCGTCGTTGCTGCCGCGCGCCAGGGATCGTTCGGTCGAACTTGCGCGTCGAGTACCGAGTCGCGGATGAGCCCTTGACCGTTGGGGTAGGTGCCCGTCGCCACGGCGGTCGCGTAGCCGGCGAGATCTCCCGCTCCTTCGTCCCAGGAGCGGCCGAGGTAGGCCGTCCCGGCAGGCGCCATCTCGGCCGTGAATCGGCTCCGGATGACGAGGAGGCCGTAGCCGTTGCGCGCGTCGGTGCTCGGTGCGATCACATTGCCGCTGCCCGCTGCCACGCGGCTGGTGAGGTACTTGATCTCGCAGCCGTCGAGCACGAAGGTGCCCCGACCAAAGACGAAGTCCACGTCGCCTTCGACGTAGCAGTTCTTGAAATACGCGCGCGTCACCACGCCCGTACCGGGCGTCTTGACGTAAAGCGTGTCCTGGTTGCCGAGCACGCGCACGTTGTCGAAGACGAGCTTGTCGCCCTGGGTCATCAACGCGACGGCCTGAGCGCCGGTCGTCACCGTGCGTTCGTCGGTGTCGTTGGAGAACGTGAGGTTCTTCGCCTCGAAATCCTTCCCGTACGCTGCAAAGGTCGCGCTGCCACTGGTTCCGTAGGTCGTGCCGGTCAGATTGGCGTTGCAGGGATTGGCGCTTTCCCCGTTGGCCTTGGGCTTGCCGCTGTAGGCGTCGTTCACGATGACCGTCGCGGCCGCATCGGGGTTCGTGCTGTAGAGCGTGATGGGGGGCGCCGCCGAAGGAACGCAAACCATTTCCCGGTACGTGCCCGCCGTGACCGCGATGTAAAAGCGGTTCGCGCCACCCGCGGCAACGGCGGCATCCACCGCCGCCTGCACGGTGGTGTGCGTGCCTCCACTGGCGGCGACCGTGTATTGAGGTGTGAAGGTGCCGACGTCCCCGACGCCGGCGGTCGGATCCCAGTTGTCGGTCACGAGGGCAGTGACGGGGCCTGCTCGCTCCAGGTATTTGAGGATAGTGTGCGCGGCGGCCTGTTCGGCCGTGAGCTGTGGGCGCGTGGCCGTGCCGTCGAGGGGGCCAATGCTTCCAGCGTCGGGCAGCGGTCCGGCCGCGTCACGCGGACCTCCGTCCGCAGCGCCACCGCCGTTTCCTCCGCTGCCGGCGTTTCCGCTACTGCCGGCCGTCGAGCCGGCATTGCCGCCGCTGCCAGCCGTCGAGCTGCCGGCATTGCCGCCGCTGCCAGCCGTCGCGCTTCCGCCGCTGCCCCCACTGCCTCCCTGTCCTGCAGGGGGCGGGGTCTCTTCGCTGCAACCGCCCACGCCGAGCAGGGCGAGAGCTATCCCAGGGACGAACAAGTTGTCAGACCACTTCACGCAGGCGAAAGTATGAGCAATTCGTCCACTTCAGCAAGGACTATTTGCATGCACGCTGCCGAAGGGCTCGGCGCGCGAACCGCTCTATCGCCCCGCTCGCGTGAGCGCAGCGGACATCGCAATGAGCGCCGAAGCCAATGCGCTGGTCCGCGGTCTCATCCTATGGATCAGGAGCCAGAGTCGCGCGCCGAAACCGCACCGGGCCCCTTCATGATGAGAAAAGCCATCGTCGCATGCATCGTCTGTGCGGCTTGTTCAACCAATCCGCCGGACGCACCGCCAACGGACGGCGGTGACGACGGCTCGACGGGCGGCAGCGGCGGTGCGAGCGGTAACCGCGGAGGTGCTGCAGGCAAGAGCGGTGCTGCGGGTGGCAACGCCGGTACGGGTGGCAACGGTCCAGGTGGCAACGGCGGTGCTGCGGGTGGCAACGGCGGCAGGGCCGGAACCAGTGGCGAAGTGGACGCCGCGCGGCCCGATGCGCACGACGCCGCTGCCGACATGCCTTCGACGGGCGAAGCGGGTGGCGACGACGCGCGCGAGACGGGCGCGCCGCCGCCGGCCGATGCCGCCGACCGAATCTCCGACGGCAGCGATCCCGCGGACGGGACGTCGGATCGTGGCGACGCGGTCGGAGTCGGCTGCGCAGCGATGAGCCTTCTTCCGGTCCCCGACGATCCGTCGGTGCGCGGTCCCTGGGTAGTCGGGGTACGAACCGTGACCATCGGAAGGCTCACGACGGAGGTCCTCTATCCCGCCGAGCCGGGCAGTGAACAAGGCAAGGCCGAGGCGACCTACGACGTCCGCGCGTGGCTTCCCGAGCGGGAGCGAAGCAAAGTGCCCGATGCGAACTCGCCCGCCGTGAAGCCCATCGGCGGCAAACTGTTTCGCGATTTGCCTCTCGACGCGGGGCACGGTCCCTATCCGGTCGTCATCTTCGTGCACGGCACGGCTTCGTTCCGCATCGCGTCCGGCAGCACCATGACCCAGTGGGCCAGCCGAGGGTTCGTCGTGGTGGCCGCGGACTACCCGGGAATGTTCTTGGCCGACACCCTGGCGCCGACGCTGGAGTGCCTTCTGCCCACCACGGGGCCTCAAGACGTTCCCGGCGACATCGCCAAGCAGACCGAGGCCCTGACGACCGCGTCCGGCGAGCTCGCGTTCCTGGCGGGCCACATCGACATGACGCGACTCGGGCTCTCCGGACACAGCCAGGGCGCCTGCATCACGGCCACCCTCAGCACCAACGCCAATGTCCGAATCGTCATCCCCATGGCCGGTAGCGCGCCCGTGGCGGCCGCCCCTTCGCTCCGTTCGCTGATGTACATCGGCGGGATTGACGACAAGGTGATTGGCTACAACGCACCTCTCATCGGGAACGTCGTCTGCCCCTTGTTTTCGTCGTCCGATACCGGGGCCTACCAGGCGTCCCCCGGGCCGCCCGGCGTCACCAAGCGCCTCGTGGGCGTCACGGGGGGGGGCCATCTCGTGATGACCGATCTCTGTCAGAAGAACGCTGTCGGTCGCAACGCCATCGAAGAGGCGCAGGCCGACGGTGTATGCGGCATCAACTCGGCGGTCATCATCGGCCTTCCCGCGCTCTTCGATTGCGGCACGATCGACATGGCCGCCGGCATCCGAGCCGTCGACTACGCGAGCACCGCCGCGCTCGAGGAAGCGCTGATGTGCAAGGACAGAAGCGCACAATTTGCGACGCTGAAGGCGAACGTGCCGGCCATCGGCGACTTTCAGGAAGCCAAGTAGCGAGATCGGAGGATACGGCTCCATGGCGCCATCCCTGCAATCCGGCATTTCTTCGGCCGCAGCCGTGGAGACGCAAGAGCCGATGCCGGTGCCAACGCCGCTGCACGAGCCGCCGGCCGGTGAGGAGGTGTTCTACTCCCCGGCGCATTCCGAAGAGCAGGAGCGTACGCGATGCCCGCTGTGCGGCTCGGACGCGGAGCGCCTCGTTTTCGAAGTCGGCGATACCATGTTCCATCAGCCGGGGAAGTATCGCCTGGTCGAATGTGAAGACTGTTCGATGCGGTATCTCAATCCGCGGCCCACGATGACGGCGCTGGCGCGTCATTATCCCGACGACTACCTCTGTTATACGAACCTCGAAGACGAGCACTGGCTCCTTCGCTGGGCCTTCAATCGCTTGCAGCAAGACCAAGCGCGCCGGCGCGTACGCCAGATCGAAGCCGTCACGGGACGGCTTGCGACAGGCACGCGGGTCCTCGACGTGGGCTGCGGCCGCGGGGAGTTCATGGCGCGGCTAAAGCGGGTGCGTCACTGCCGGTGCACCGGCATCGACGTGAACCGCGCGGTGCTCGAGCGGGTGCACCACGAGCTCGGAATCGCGGTGGTGCACGGCACCCTCGCCGAGGCAGCGTGCCCCGCGGCCAGCTTCGACATGGTCGCCATGACCGAGTACCTCGAGCACGAGTCCCGGCCGAGGCGGGTGATCGAAGAGGCGCGTCGCGTCGTCAAGCCAGGCGGCTACCTGGCCATCGAGGTGCCCGATATCACGGGCCCGCCGGGTCGGTGGTTCGGCGATCAATGGTGGCAGCTCGATGCCCCGCGCCACATCAGTTTCTTCTCGCCGCACACGCTGACGCTGATGCTGGAAGATTGTGGATTCGAGGTGCTGCGGATCAAGCGCTACGGGCTTTTGATGTCGATGGGTTACAGCCTTTTGCAGGCCATGGGCTTTCACTACTTCGGTTCGAACAAGCTCGCCTACCTGACCCTCAGCGCGATGCTCGGCCTTCCCTCGGTCCCGTTCTTGCCGCTCTTACCGGATTTCATGATGGTGGTGGCGCGATCCCGAACTTGAATCTGCCTTGACCACGGCTCTTGGCTCGTGCGCTAATCGTCACGACGTCATGGCGAGGTGGTTGCGGCGCAATGGTGATGGTGTGGATGTGCGCGCGGCATTCGCCGTCGCCGCTGCCCTTTTGCCGATGGTCGGCTGCTCGGGCTCTCCCTACGACGCCACCGGCGAATCGTCCGACGAGGTGCGCGTCTGCCCCGCAACGACGACGGTCGAAGGCATCGACGTCTCCTATTACCAAAAGACGATCAATTGGCAACAGGTGAAGGCCTCCGGAATCCAGTTCGCGGTGACGCGCATCAGCGATGGATTGAACTTTCCGGACAGCGAGTTTGCCGACAACTGGGCGGGCATCAAATCGGTAGGACTCATCCGCGGTGCGTACCAGTACTTCGAACCCGGGCAGGATGCGCTGGCCCAGGCGGACATGGTCGTGCAGCGCGTGGGCATGCTGGGCGCAGGCGATCTCCCGGTTCAGCTCGACATGGAAGCGACGGGCGGCCAATCATCCGCCAACATCGCCAGCAAGATGAAAACCTGGATGGACCGGGTGACGACGGGCACCGGAAAACGCCCCTTCATCTATACGGCGAAGTACTTCTGGAACGACAATGTCGCGAGCAGGGACTTCAGCGCCGATCGGCTATGGGTGGCCAACTATGGTGTCACCTGTCCCGATCTTCCGGATGCCTGGTCGAACTGGTCGATATGGCAATACAGCAGCACCGGGACGGTGTCCGGCATCGCCGGCGATGTCGATCTCGACAGGTTCAACGGATCGCTGGACGACCTGAAGAAGATCACGGGCACCAGCGCGCCGTTCTATGCGGCAGAGTACGTTGCGCAATCGTTCCCCTTGGCCAGCGCCGGCATGACCATGACGGGCAATGCGAAGGTCTCCGCCTATATCGAGCTCAAGAACATCGGAACCAAAACGTGGGATTCGAATACCCGCTTGGCCACCAGCAATCCCCGCGATCGTCCGAGCATGTTTGCTGCCTCGGACTGGCTCGATCCCACCCGGCTAGCCGCCGTGCAAGGCACCGTCCCTCCGGGCGCAACGTACCGTTTTCAATTCACGCTCCAGGCGCCCGCTGCCTCTGGGGTTTATGCAGAATACTTCAACGTCGTCGAGGACGGGGTCGCGTGGTTCAGCGATCCGGGGCAGGGCGGCCCACCGGACAACCAGCTGCAGAACCGAATTACCGTGACAGGGGGCGCCCCGACGGATGCTTCCACTGACGGGGCAGGGGGCGATGCAGGCACCGTTCGTCCTGACGTGGACGCAGGCGGTGGCGGTGGGAACACGCTCGATGCCCCCGGCAAGGACGCCGGAAGTGGCATGACGCCCGACGCCGCCGTGAGCCGCGATGCCGGCGATCCATCCGGCGACGCAAGTACGCGCGACGCCAGCGGATCGGGGCTCGCCCCGCCGGGCGAGGACGATGCAGGGTGCGGCTGTCGCTTGGCGAGCCCGCGGTCCGATCGCGGAGAGCGCGCCCTCGGGTGGGCCGCGCTGGCGTGCGTTCTCGCGCGCCGCCGAAGGCGACATTCGCCGGGTTTGACGCGCTCCGCGTAGCTCGCTCGCGCGCTGCGGCTACCGCCGTTGCCCTGCGGCGGCGCGATCGCGCTTGACATCGGCCGATGTAACACTTACAACTGTCACGTTAGTTACTGCTCCACTCCGTGGCGTGACGGTCAGACAGTCTTCCCGAGGAGGGATTGATGCAATCGATTCAACCCAGTGCACCGGGTGCGCATGCACCCATGACGTCTTCCACCGCCGTCCGAGAGACGCCGGTCATTCTCCAACGTTTCTCCGACCCCGAGCGCCGTCGCCGCTTCGGTCAGGAGCTCGACCAGCTGAAAGAACGTACCTTTGCAGAGCTCGGGAGCACCGATCTCGCTCATGTGAAGAGGCTCAACCGTTTTTCTCTCGCGATGCAGGTGGTCGGCCGCGTTCTCATCCATGTGAGCCCGGAGCCGGTGACGTTCTTCCTGGGCGTGGGAGCGCTCTGGATCCACAAGCAGCTGCAAGCGACGGAAATCGGCCACACCGCTTTGCATGGCGCCTACGACCGAATCCCAGGGGGAAAGGCGCTGTCGTCCAAGACCTTTCGTTGGGATACTCCCATCGACGAAGCGTCCTGGCGTTATGGGCACAACGTGCGCCATCACGGAAATACGAACGTCGCCGGCAAAGATCCGGATATCCATTTCGGGCCGGTGCGCCTCACCGAGCACACGCCCCACGACGCGCGGCATCGTTATCAGCTGCCGTTTACGCTGGGCGTTCTGTTTCCGTTTTTTGGTTTCCTGATGAACCTGCACTTTACCGGTCTCACCGACGTCTACGTAGGAAATGGCCGACCCGAGCAGTTCGACTTCATCACCGACCGGTCCAAGGAGAGCGTGCGCGCCGCCTGGAAAAAGGCGCTGCGCAAATACATCCCTTACTTCATCAAGAACTATGTGTTCTTTCCGGCCTTGGCGGGCCCTTTCTTCTGGAAAGTGCTTCTCGGAAACTGGCTGGCCGAGCGCATGCGCGACGTCTATTCGGCGGCGACCATTTTCTGCGGTCACGTGGGACACGACGTGGCGACTTACCCCGAGGGGACCAAGGCGCTCGGCCGCGCCGATTGGTACGCCATGCAGATCGAAGCCGCGAACAACTACGAGGTCAGTCTTCCGGTCTCGGTCTTGTGCGGTGGTCTCGATCGTCAGATCGAGCATCACCTTTTCCCCACGCTCCCGCCGCAGCGCTTGCGGCAAATCGCCCCGGAAGTTCGCGCCATCTGCGAGCGCCATGGAGTCGCGTACAAGACCGACACCTGGGGCCGTACGCTGCGCAAAGCCCTCGCGCACATTGCGCAGCTCTCGCGCGAGGGGGGCGTGCGGCAAGTGATGCGCGCAATGGCGTGACTCTGTCTGACCCTGGTAATACGGTGGGCCGAGAGCCCGAGATGTCCTCGCCCGAAGTCCGCCCCGAACCCCCTCAATACACCATCGATGACCTCGCGACGGCGTCGCACGTGCCCAGTCGCACCATCCGCTTTTACCAGTCGCGCGGCGCCCTCATGCCCCCCGAGATCCGCGGTCGCGTCGCGTACTACGGCAAGCCGCACATCGAACGTCTCGAGCTCATCGCGCAGCTGCAGGACCGTGGGCTGCGCATCGATGCCATCCGCGATTTGCTCTCCAGCATCGATCGGGGAGAGCTCGATCTGGCGGAATGGCTCGGCGTGGAGCAGCAGCTGCAGGCGTCATGGGCCGACGATCAGCCAAAAACGGTGACCGAAGAGGAACTCTATCGCCTGGCCGGTTCGCGGCGCGCCGGCTTGCTCGGAGAGCTCTTGCGCGTGGGGGTGATCGAACGCCACGGGGACGTTTACCTTCTTCACAGCCCGGCGCTCCTCACGCTTGCCCTGAAGCTCGAATCGGTCGGCATCGATCTGGAGACGGCCAAGGAAGCCGCTGCCATCATTCGCAAGCACATGCGGCGCACCGTCGACGATCTCGTCGATCTCTTCATGAAACGCGCGGGAAAGGGCCTCATCGAGTCGAAGGACGCCAGCGCGCTCTTTCAGGCGCTCCGGCCGTCGGGCATGGAGGCGGTGCGGATTCTTTTCGGGCGCGAGATGGAACGGGCCCTGCGCAAGCTCCTCGAATCAGGCAAGTTGGCAGCCCTGGCCCGCGCTCCGCGAACGAAACGACGGCGTTAGCCCGGGGCGAAGAAAGCTTCCGTGCTCGGGCGCGGGAACGCGCGGAAGGGGAGGGGGCCTGCGATTTCTTCCTTGCCGATCGAGGGTGGACCTGTTACTGGTCCAACCACCGGATGAGACCTGTTGGGGCGATTTTCCTTCAATCAGGGCGTGCGCTGGCGCAGGGCCTCGCACTCTCCGCGGCCATCGCCGCGTGCAGCGATTCGACGTCGGCGCTCACACCCCCCGAGGGCGATGGCGGCGCGGATGCCGCGCCGCCCCTGTCATCCGACTGGCCCTCCTATGGGCGCGATTACGACAACAGCCGGAACAATCCGCTAGAGCAGACCATCACCAAGAGCAACGTGACGACGCTCGAGCCGCGGTGGTCCTTCTCGGAGACGGCCGTGACCAGCACCGTGTGCGTGCTCGGCGGTGTCGCCTATTTCGGAGACTGGAACAGCGTGCTCCGCGCCGTCGATGCGCGCAGCGGCGAGTCCATCTGGGCGACCCCGGTCCAGCCCGCCGGTGCGCCCAATCAGGTCAACGACTCCCCCTTCGTCACGGAAAACGCCGTCTACATCGGAGCCCACACCGCGCTCCTTTCCTCCGTCGATCGCAAAACGGGCGAAATCCTGTGGCAGCAGAGGATCGACGAGCAAGCCTCGCTCATGCTGTGGTCGTCGCCGGTCGTCATTGACGACCTGCTTCTCATCGGTGTCGGCTCTTACCAGGTTTTCTTGCCTGCCACGCCGGCCTTTCGCGGCAATGTGGTGGGCGTCGACGTCAAGACCGGCGCCGTCAAGTGGCGCCTCTTTCTGACCGACGGAAGCGGCGTATCGGTCTGGTCCTCTGCGGCCATCGACAAGGGCCGCAAGCTCGCGTTCATCGGCACCGGGCAAGAGTATACGCAAGGCGTCGCCTCGCCCTATTCAGACGCGCTCATCGCCATCCGTTACGAAACCGGCGAGCTCGCCTGGGCGCAGCAGTTCACCATGGGCGACCGTTTTCAGGTTCCAACCTCGAACGGTCCCGATTTCGACGTCGGCGCCAGCCCCAACCTTTTCCAGGTGGGCAGCCGCGCCATGGTCGGCGTGGGCGACAAGGGCGGGCGCTACTTCGCACTCGACCGCGACACCGGCGAGGTGATCTGGACCACGCTTTTGACCCCCGGAGGCTCCAATGGCGGCGTCATGGCCTCCAGCGCCTATGCCGATGGCGTGATCTACGTCGCCTCCAACAATGGCAGTACCGGTGGCAGCGCGGGTGTGGGCGGAGGTCCCGGTGAGGCCACGATCTTCGCGCTCGATGCCGCGGACGGCAACGTGCGCTGGCGCGTCACGACGACGCCGGGCACCTTCGGCGGTGTCGCCCTCGCCAACGGCATCCTCTTCGTTCCTACCCTGGCAGGCGAGGCGCGCGCATACGACATTGCCGACGGCCACCTGCTCTGGGCTCGGCCGGTCGGGCTATCGATGGGGGGAGGCGTCTCGGTTTCCGGGGGAATGGTCTTCGCCGGCCACGGATGGGGATGGCTTCCCAGCGGTACCCAACCGGGGGGCCTCGTGGCGTTCGGTCTTCCGTGAGCGTCGTCCTATGCCGGGTGATTTCGCCAAGGTGGTCATGCCTCGTCGTGACGGGAACCAGATAAGAGACTTCGTGCCGCTGCGTGCGATCCAAAACCGCTCCCTTGCCGACCAGGTATTCGAGCAACTCGCCAGCGAGATCATGACAGGTCGCTATTTGCCTTCGGCGAGCCTTCCCGCCGAACGATCGCTCGTCGACGTGTTCGGCGTCAATCGGCACGTCGTGCGCGAGGCGCTGAAGCGGCTGGAGCAGATTGGTCTGCTCAAGATTTCGCAGGGCGGCGAGACCAAGGTGTTGGACTTCAAACGACATGCCGGCTTGGATCTGCTCGCGCTCATGGCCGAGCACGCGCGCGGGGGAAAGGACGTCGCGGTCGTGTGGTTGGCGGTGCTCGAAATGCGCGCCGCCATCGCCGCCGACGTTGCCCGGCTCTGCGCATTGCGCGCCACCAGCACCCTCAAGGACGAGCTCCTGACCATTGCCAGTGAAATGCAAAAGGCCACCGGCGATCAGCGTCTCTTTCAGCTGGAGGTGCATCTTTGGGAGCGCGCCGTGCAAGGCGCCGACAACTTGGCCTACCAGCTCGCCTTCAACAGTCTCATCAAAGGCCTCTACGCGATGGGACCCCTGGCGGAAAAGTGGTCGGCCAACGAGATTCGCAGCAACGACTATCGCAAATCGATCGTCGAAGCGATCAGCGCCGGCGACGCTGCTCGAGCCGAAACCGAGACTCGCGTCGCGATGCGCGAGGCGGTCGCTGTCTTCGCCGCCAACTACGAGTTGTCGCTCGACGGCACGGCCCCCGCAGAGAGCGAGGCCGCCCCCGAGCGGCCGCGACGGCGCGGATCGAGATGAAAGCGACCGCCCTCGTCCGCCCCCAAGGAAAAAGGGCGGCGGCGGTCTCAACCGTTGATGCGGCAGGGTTTTTTTCCTTGTCCCATACGATTGGACCTGCTACTGGTCCAACCAGTTGACAGTGAATGGCGCTTTCGCAGCCCCGAAGGAGGCCTCATGAAAAACTTGAGTATTCTCTCCTGGCTACCGCTTGCTTGCGCATTCGCGCTCGTGCCGGCGTGTGGCTCTGACAGCGCGCCGAGCGCCGCTAACCCCCCGCCTCCTCCCCCGACGACGCCCGAAGCTGGCCCGCCGGTCGGCCCCGGCGCGATGCCCTGCAACATCCATTCGGGCTACGCGGGTGACGAGTTCTGCATCCAGCCACCCCCGCCGAACCTGGGGTTGCAGCTTCACTACGGTCCCAAGAACTACGACGATCCGGCCGAGGTCCAAAAGTACATCCTCATGCCCGGCGAAGAGACGACCGATTGCGTCTTCATGAAGACGCCCAACGACGTCGAGGTGTTCCATTCGGAATACCACGGCCGGATGCGGCCCGGATCCCATCACCTGCTCGTCTTCACCCGCTCCTCGGAAATGCCCGATTCCAATGGACCGGAGGCGTGCAATCAAGGGCTCGATACGGCGATGATCCTCGGCGCGCAAACGCCCACCATCGACATCGATCGCAGCCAAAACCCCGCGCCCGAGAATGACGGTCTCGCCCAGAAGCTCACGGCGCGCGCGCAAGCGGTGTTCCAGCTTCACTACCTCAACACATCGACGACTCCGATGCTGCGCGAAGCCTGGGTCAACGTGATTTATCGGGACGCGAGCACGGTGAAGGTTCTCTCCGATCCCATCTTCTTTCTGGCCGGGCTCGCCGCCAATATCCCGCCGGCCACCACCAAGATCACGAAGGGTCTAGCGACGGCGGCACAAGATCTGAGGCTGGTGGGCGCCACCGGTCACTACCATTCCCATACCGTCCGATTCTCCGCGTTCTCCGTCATTGGCGGGGAACGCCGGCAGATTTTCGAGGACTACGACTGGCACGATCCCAAGATGTTCACGTTCGACAGCCTCCAGATCAATCAGCCCTGGAACGCGGACACACGTCAGTCCGGCGCCTGGAGCGGCCTGCTCGATCTCAAGGCCGGCGACCGCATCGAGTGGGAGTGCGAAGTGGTGAATGACGGCCCCGTGACATTGCGATTTGGGGACGCCGTCCACACCGGGGAGATGTGCAACATGTTCGGATACTACGCGCCGAGCTCCGGCCGACCCTGGTCGGCCAGCAATTTCTGAACTTTCGCGTCGCGACGCCGCAGCGGGCGGCTTGAGAAGAGGCCCTGCCAATGAAGACCAAATTCCCCTGGCTGAAGAGGCGCAAGAAGACCGATCCCGAGCTGCCGCTGAATCCGCCCTTGTGGATGGGGCCTTGCTCGAACGGTGAGTACTTTCACTTTGAAACGCCTTACGAGACGAAGCTGCGCCGTCTCGTGCTCGAGAAAGCGGACGAGAACGCGCGCCGTCTCGGCGTGGATCGCCGCGAATTCCTGGCCAGCGCGATGGGGATGGTGACCACGCTCTGGTGCATCAACCTGGTGAGCGGTTGCTCGAGCAACGGCGGATCGGGTCTCAGCCCGGCCGTGGACGCGGGCAAAGAAGCGGGAGGGCCCCTCTGCGTGCCGCCCGAAGCGATGTTCGACGAGGCCGCCGCGTGCACCGTCGTGGCCGGCGAGGAGTTCATCTTCGACGTGCAGACCCACTGGTTCAACACCGACGACACCAAGCGCTTTCCGCCGTCGGTTCTGGCGCAGTTCGGGCCCCTTTTCATCATCGCCAACGAAAACGCCTACATCAACAGCATGTTCATGAACAGCGACACCGCCATGACCGTGCTCACGTCGTGGCCGGGCACCTCGTGCCCCGACGATCCCTCGAACATGGATCCCTGCGGGATGCCGCTCTCCAACGAGTCGATGGTCGGATCGCGCGACAAGATCAATGCACTCGCGTTCAACACCCAGCGCGTCGTGCAGCACTTTCAAGTCTTGCCGAAGGACATCACCGGCGTCGACAAGCAGAAAGAGCTGATGACGAAGCTCTACTGCGAACGCGGCGCCGCGGGATGGAAGATGTATCCCGGCTTCAATGCGGCCTCCATCGATCCCCGCGGGTCAGCAGGGTACTTTTTGGACGAGCCGGAGTCGCGGCAGATCATCGAGCACGGACTTGCCCTCGGCTTGAACCGGTTTTGCGTGCACAAGGGCCTGCCCATCGGGAGCTTCTTCGAGAAAGAGCACAACCACCCCCGCGAGGTGGGCATCGTCGCCAAGGCTTACCCGCAGGCGAACTTCATCATTTACCATTCGGGCATCTGCTCGGGCTTCGAGACGACCAATGCCGCCCCGCCGGAGGGGGCCTACGACGACAGCGAGCCCAATCCGACGGGCGTGAACGCGCTCATCCGTTCGCTCATCGACAACGGCGTCGGTCCCAACCAGAACGTGTATGCCGAGGTTGGCAGCGCCATCAACCAGGTGAACACGAACGCCACGGCGGCGGCGCATTTCTTCGGCAAGCTGATGAAGTACGTCGGCGTCGATCGGGTCGTCTGGGGAACGGACTGCGTCATTTACGGTTCACCCCAGCCGTACATCGAGTGGTTTCGCAATCTCAATATCCCCGAAGAGCTGCAACAGCAGTATGGCTACCCGCCGCTCGACAAAGCCAACAAGGCCAAGATCTTCGGCCTCAACTCGGCCAAGCTCTACGGTATCGACGTCGCGGCCAAGCGTTGCCGCATCCAGTCCTCCGCGCTCGAGGAAGTGCGGCGTCACCTCGACGGGGAATACGGGCCGCGCCGCTGGGCATTTCAAGAGCCGGGCGGTCCCAAGACCTGGTCCGAGTACGTGGAGCACTCCCGCCGGGCGGCTGCGCTTGGTCGTCCTGGGTGATCGGACGATCCGATCGCGCGCCCAGCGCAGCGTGGACCGGCGAGACGTCGTCTTTCTCGCGCTCCGTGCGTTCTTGCCCGCAGCGGGCGCGCAAGGCTGCTCCGATTCTGGTGCAGTGACGTCTGTCGAGAGCGACGCTGAGAGCGCCCAAGACGCGCCCAGCGCGGGCGATGCGCCGAGCTGGCTGCCCGATCTCAACGCCATTCGCTGCGAGCCGACCGGCGAGTCGATTCAAAAGAATCTCTTCGGCGTGGCATGCAGCTGGGACAACTGCCACGGCGGCAACACGACGGCCTTCGGGCTCCGGCTCGTCGAAACCCCGCTCGAGCCTCAGCTCTTCGAGGTTCCGTCGTCGATTTGCAAGGACTGGGTGCGCGTCGTGCGGGGCGCTCCGGAGCAGTCGTTTCTTTGGCAGAAACTCGCGGCGGTGACGCCACCTTGTGGCGAGCGGATGCCGTTCGGACTCGGTCGGCTACCCGACGCCGTGCTCGCGTGCGTAAGCGGCTGGATCGCGTCCCTTTCGCCGGGTGCTGCGGACGCTGCTGCGCAGCGATGAATCGCTCGTTCACCGGTCTTTCGGACGGTTGTCGAAGCACGCGCCCGCCTGCAGGTTAGCGAGCCGAACCTATCCGACAGGAGGCTCCGATGCTGCAGCGATCGCCCATGTTTGCGTACCTTCCTGCGAAGGACTTGAACCGTGCTCGCCAGTTCTATGAGCAAAAGCTCGGCTTCAAGCCGAAGCGCGAAGCCAATGGCGGCGTCATCTACGAGTTCGCCGGTGCCACGGCGTGCTTCCTCTATCCCACGCCCAACGCCGGTACTTCGCGCGCGAGCCAGGCGTTTTGGCAGGTGGAGGACGTCGAACGCGAGGTCGCCGAGCTCAAGGGCAAAGGTGTCGTCTTCGAGGAATACGATATGCCCGGTGTGAAGACGAAAGATGGCATTGCGATCGGGGGCGGCGCGAAAGCCGCTTGGTTCAAGGACCCCGAGGGCAACATTCTCGCAATCGTAGAGGACGTGTAAGACGGAGCGGGTCGATCAGGGTCTCGGCCTAGCTGAGCGATAGAACACGCGAAATCGACATTTGATTGGCACCCGCGGCAAAACGCGCGTAGACTCCACCCCTGTTGCCCTCCTTGGCCATCTGTGGCGAAGGACACGAATCATCAATCATTGCATGTTTCTGAGGGCGTCACGTGCGGTGTGGACTCATCGGGTCGCACCGTTTCCGCTCCCAAACACACCCCTTTAACAAAGACCAGATGACACGGACTACGGGGACACGTGACCCGGCCGAGCCCTCTTCGAAATCAAAGGCTCCATTGACCCTTCCAACCCAGAATCTCGATATTTTTGCTTCACCTTCGACTGACCATCGTCCCCTCCAAGCTGTGCCGCTCGCGATCGAGCGGTTCGATCAGCTGGGGCTCGGTACGGCCGTCCTTCGCGCGGTCCGTGAGCTTCGTTACGAACGCCCAACGCCGATCCAGGCGCGCGCCATCCCTATCGTGCTAGGCGGAAAAGATCTCCTCGGCTGCGCACAAACGGGCACCGGCAAGACTGCCGCCTTTGCTCTTCCGATTCTGGAGCGGCTCCTCGTGTCTCGCGCTTCGGGCGGCGGTCGCCGGCCGATACGCGCGCTCGTGCTCGCGCCGACGCGAGAGCTGGCCTCTCAAATCACGGCTGACTTCCAGAACTGTGGGCGGTACACAGGGCTTCATTCGATCGTCATTTTCGGCGGCGTCAGCCAGCGCCGACAAGAGCAGGACCTGCGGCGCGGTGCCGACATTCTGGTGGCAACGCCGGGCAGGCTGCTGGATCTCATTTCACAGCGGTTCGTGCAGCTCTCGAGCGTCGAAATGCTCGTCCTCGACGAGGCGGATCGCATGCTCGATATGGGCTTTTTGAACGATGTGAAGCGAATCCTCTCGTGTTTGCCGCGCCAGCGGCAGACACTCTTCTTTTCCGCGACGATGCCTCCCCCCATCGAGAAACTCGCCAGCACCATTTTGAACGCTCCGGCGCGCGTGGCCGTTTCACCCGTCGCTTCGACCTCGGAAAAGGTCGCTCAATCGCTCTATTTCGTCGGCCGCGGAGACAAGGGTGCTCTTCTGCAGCACGTTCTCCGCGACGAGTCGATTCGCCGTGCGCTCGTCTTCACGCGCACGAAACGCGGCGCCGATCGCGTGGTTCAAGGGCTCACGCGAGGGTCGATCCATGCGGAAGCCATTCACGGCAACAAGTCGCAAAACGCGCGCGAGCGAGCGCTCCAGCATTTCAAGGCTGGATCGGTGCGTGTCCTCGTCGCTACCGACATCGCTGCCCGTGGCATCGACGTCGATTCCATTTCGCACGTGGTGAACTACGAGCTCCCCGAGGTCGCCGAGACCTATGTGCACCGCATCGGGCGAACGGCGCGGGCCGGCGCGTCCGGGGCCGCACTCTCGTTCTGCGACGCCGCGGAACGACCGCAACTGCGCGACATCGAGCGCCTCATCCGCATGACCCTTCCGGTCGTGGAGACGCATCCTTTTCGCCCGCCGACCTCCCACCCGCGGTAGAAACGATCCCGTCGAATCTGACAGCATGGCGAAGAACGCGATTTCGAATCGCTAAGAAAGAAAAGTAGGAAACAATGGCAACTGGAAAAGTGAAGTGGTTCAACGATAGCAAGGGGTTCGGATTCATCACGCAGGATGGCGGCGGCGACGACGTCTTCTGTCATCAGAGCGCGATACAGTCCGATGGCTTTCGCACCCTTGCCGAGGGGCAAATGGTGGAATTCGAAGTCACCCGTGGTCCGAAAGGACTCCAGGCGGCGAACGTTCGCGTCCTTCGTTAGCACGGCGGCAACCTTCACCAGGTCGCCCGCCTTCGTCACGGCTCGGTCGATTCGACCCGCCGTGACGAAGGTGACGCGCTTGGGACGCTAGGTCAGGTCTTCTCCGGGGTTGCGGCCGCTGCCGGCGGCGCCTGGAACTCGTAGACCCATGTCCCTTCGCCCTTGCGCGCGTCGGGAGGAGCCAACGTCAGCCCCTCGATGCTGCGCGTGACGCACTCCGCTACTGGATCGGGCGCGGTGGTCTTCGTCTTGTCGACGGTCACGTGCGAGATGCGACCTTGCTCCGTCTCGACCTCGAACTTGACCGCCACGACACCCGCCGCATTGGGCGTCGACTTGAGAACGCCGTCGTAGCAGGCGCGGATTTCGTCCTTTTTGGTGGCGAGGGCGCGGGCCGTGTCGTCTCGGTACATTTCGGGGCTGCGCGCCGCAAAGGAGCAGGCACCGAGCGCGAGCGAGGTAGCCAGCAGAAGCGTCGTTTTCATGGTTTCTTTGCCTCCACCTTCTTGGACTCCGTTGGCTTCTTTTCTGTTTTCTTGGTGGCCGGCTCGCCGGCGATGGGCGTCTCGGCGTTCGCGAGCGTCGCAGCTTCGGGAGCCTTGATCGTTTCTTTCTTCTCGTCGACGACCCGCTCTTTACCGGTGGTGGCATCGATCTCGACTTTTTTGGCCGTGACGTCTTGTTCGATCACCAGAAATTCGACCCGCCGATTTTTCTCACGACCATCCTCGGTGTCGTTGCTGGCAATGGGCTTTTCCTCGCCCCAGCCCTTGGCGGTCATTCGTGCGGCTTCGATGCCTTCCTTCTTGGCGAGGTACTCGAGCACCGCCTTGGACCTGTCATCGGACAGCTTCTTGTTGCGCTTGGCATCGCCTTCGGCGCTTGCGTGCCCTTCGATGGCGATCTTTTTCAAGTGCGAGTTCTTCTTGATGACCTCGCCGATGTCGTGCAAGAGCGAAAAGCTCTCTTCCTTGATGATGGCCTTGTTCACTTCGAACTGGATCTTCTCCTTGAACTCGATCTTGTTGTCGCGCAGCTCGACGCGCGGGGGCGGCGGCGGCGGTTTCGGTTCCTCCTTGGCGACAGGAGGTGGGGGAGGGGGTGGCGTCCCCGCGATCGTGAAGGGCTGGGCCCCCGCGAACTGTGTAACGCCACTGCAGGCGACGCCGCCGCCCAACAGCAGCGACGCCGCGACCAGGTGCAACAACGAACGATCACCCATCATTTGGCGGCCTCTCGGTCCAAAGGTTGTGTTCGCGAGACTAACCTGCCCTGGCGACCGCGTGAAGGCAGGGCGTTATACGACATGCACCGCTTCAGGGGGACCTACGGCTTCGTCGGTTCCCGGCACGACTCGCCGAGCCCGCGCCGTCACCTCGGCGCGGCGGATTTGGATGAAATCGCCGGCGCCGGCGCGGTGGGGGGGGCGGCGCGTCGAAAGTGCAGCGTGATGACGAAGCCGGCGATGCCCGCCACGAGCAAGAGCGCGTTGGTGACGATGAAGACCCAGCTGTGGACGAGCCAGCTGTACACGGTGAATCCGAGCGAAGCGGTGCTCTGCCCCACGAAGAGCCACTTGGACACGCCTTCGCTCGATCGGGCCCGCCATTGCTTGTGGATCTGCTTGGCAAGGGTCGCCAACAAAACGAACGAGCTCGCCCAACCGATGGCGTCGACCATGAGGCAATCTACGTGAAAGCTCCTGAGAGGGGGCGAGCTACTTCGCTCGAGCGAGGAGCGCCATCGAAGCGACGTGCGTCTTATGGCCCATGGATCGACGACGATCGCCGGAACGAAGGAGCTTGGCTGGACGTCGTGCCCATGCCCTGCAATGCTGCTTTATCGTGGAGAAACGAGCCAATCGCGTTCCGTGCATCGCCAGCTTGACCCGTGTTCCGCGCCTCGGGGATCTCGTCCTTCGCGACAAAGATCATGACTGCGAAGGCTTCGGCAAGCACGGCATTTGCGTGAAGGTCGAGGCCGTGGCTCACCTGCCGACGCGTGCCGGCCGGTTTCAGATCGTGGCATTTTGGAACAATCGCGACAGCAAAGAGCACATCGCGCTCGTTCATGGCGATGTGCTCGGCGCGAGCGAGGTCGTCACGCGCCTGCATTCGGAATGCCTCACCGGCGACGCCCTGGGATCGCTGCGCTGCGACTGTCGCGATCAGCTCGGTGTCGCGCTCGATCGGCTCGTACAAGAGCCGGCCGGCGTTCTCTTGTACCTCCGCCAAGAGGGGCGCGGCATCGGTCTCATGAACAAGATCCGCGCTTACGAGCTGCAAGACAAAGGTCTCGATACGGTCGACGCCAACCTCGCGCTCGGGTTTCGTGACGACGAGCGGGACTACGCCGTCGCCGCGCACATGCTGGCAAGCCTCACCGTTGGCTCGGTGCGGCTCCTCACCAACAATCCGAAGAAGGTCGACGCGCTCGAAGCGCACGGTATCCGCGTGGCGGGCCGCATTCCGCACGTGATCCCAGCGGGCCAGTACAACCGACTCTATCTCGAAACCAAGGCCAAGCGGTCGGGGCACCTCATCGACCTCGACGTCGCCACAGCGCTCAGCGAACAGGACGATCCCGCGCTGCCCGCGGAAGAAAACGTCGCGCCGCTTGCCGCGAAGTGATGCGTGAATGACGGGCGCGCGGCGGCCATGCGCCTACGGGCAAGCCGCGCCGCTGAGCCGCACGCGAAACGACACCGGACGGACCATCCCGGGGAGCAGCGCGGAGGGGATGAGGATGGTGCCGTCGGCGACTCCCGGCCGGACGGCGAGCCAGGCGCTGAAGAGCTCATTGACGGCGCGCTTCGTTCCGCACCGAGCGCACGACCCCGCCGCGTCCGCGGCGCACGCCGGGCAGCGGACGGGCACGTACATAGAGATGGTGACCATGCCGCCCTCCGAGACCTCCTCCGCGTTGAGGAAGAGCTCGATGACGTCGCCCTCGGCGCGCCGGGCGATCCCGCACGCGAGCAGCGCGTTCAGCGGCCCGGAGAGCCGCTGGAGCATCACGGCGGGAGCACGACGTACCGTGGCGGCGGGCGGCGCGCTCGAGGCGGCGGCGGAGCGCGCGCCACTGTGCGCGGGAACACCTCGCCGCAGATCGTACAGAGCGCGCGCGGCGGGGTTGGACAACACCGTGTACGCGGCGGCGATCTTCTGGAACGTGGCCGTGGCGCCGGAACCGGCGCGGTCGGGGTGCCACCGAAGGGCGAGCTGCCGCCAAGCGCGGCGCAGCTCCGCGCCGTCGGCCTTCGCGTCGATGCCGAGCAACGCGTAGTAGTCGTCCGAGGAGCCGGTACCCATCGTCCCCGAGAATAGCGCGAAAGAGGGAGTGGCCGCGTCATCGATCCACGCTCAGGGTGTTGCCGCAGGTCGCGCGCCGTCGGAAGATCACCGGATGACGAAGCCGCGCTTTGGTGCGTCTCTTGCTCGTGCACCGCGCATGAGCCAAGCACTCCGATCCTGTGCACTCCTACCGCTCCTCCACCTGCTCTCCGGTTGCTCTCAGGGCGGACCGCAAGCCGTCCCCCTCAGGGCAGTCGATGCGTACGCGGCGAAGTACCATTCCGATGGTCTCTCCGCCGGCGCCGAGCCTTTCGACACCTACGCCAAGTCGACCAACGCCTTTGGCACCCACGTCAGCCAGAATTTCACGCCCGTGCAGCTCGTCGTCGAGAATGCGACGGCCGACAAATTCTTGCTCCAACGAAGACAAACGAAGCTCATCTGCGGCGACGGCACGAGCCTCGAAGCCGTCAGCGCGCTGGCGATGTTCGAACCCTATCGGGAGCATCGAGCCGGGTTTGCGCCTCTCGATCCCTCGTCGAACCGGTCGACGGCCTACAAACTCGACCGAACCAGGTCCGACTGGATCGAGAAGGAGTTTCCCGCCGAGACGATCTTGACCACCGGAGGGCGCGCCGGCGGCTTCTTGTACTTCCGCGGGACATGTTCGTACCGCAACGGCCGCCGGCTATCCGTGACGGCCGACAAGGTGTCGTCGCCCGACTTCGTGACGCTTGCTTTCGAGCTCCGATAGCTACTGTGCCGCCCGGGCAACACTTGTCGCTCGGATTCCACAGTCGCAGCGTTCACAGTCCGATCCGATTCAGCTCCCGTCGACGTTAGTCACGAAGCGAACAGCCGAACCCTTGCTCGTACCGCGCGACGGCCCGGTTGAGGCCGAGCGTGCGCGCGGTCACGTCATCGGTGCCGACGCGCACCGAAACGACCCGCTGCGCGAGAGGGTCGAGGTCGGTCATGCAGCTCGCGAGCGCGCGGTGGCTGACGAAGACGCAGGCGCACGTTTGTTGGGCGGCGTAGCCGGCGCCGATGTGCCCGAGTTCCGACAAGCGGAGCGCGCGCCAGGCGACGAAACCGCCGATGACGAAGACGGCAAGGGCAAGGATCCCGAGGACGATGGGTTTGCGCCCGCTGAACGCCCTACCTATCATGCGCGGCCATGCTACTCGCGGTTCGCCGGCCCGTCACGGCCATGATCGTCTTGGCTCTGCCCTTTTTGATCTTTGCGCGAACGGCACCTTTGCGCGGCGCCGACGAAACCGGCAAACCGGAGAACCGCGATGCAGCGGGCGCGCTCGTGCCGCTTCCTCGGCAAGCGCCCGATGTCCCGTGGCCCGGAAACGATTGGCCCAGCGGTCCGTTGCCAACCGGCGTTGCCGCGGACCGCCTCGATCGCGCGCTGGCGGTGGTGAATGCGCGCGATGCGCGCCTCGGCGAGACGCGCGCGGTCGTCATCGTTCAGCGCGGACGACTCGTCATGGAGCGCTACATGGCCGGCTTCGGCCCCGAGACGCCGCTCATCTCCTGGTCGATGGCCAAATCCGTCACGCAGGCGCTGGTGGGCATAGCGGTGCGGCGAGGGCTCGTCGCCATCGACGAGCCGATGGGCAATCCTCGCTGGCCAGCGGGCGATGGGCGAGCGGCGATCACGTGGCGAGCGTGGATCAACATGGTCGACGGGCAGAAGTACGACGAAATCGGTTCGCCCGATCCGACGCGCAACGACGCGGCGCGCATGCTCTTCGGCGAAGGGAGGTTCGACGTCGCCGGTTTTGCGGCGGGCCTGCCCCTCGTGCACCCTCCGGGCTCGCACTGGAACTACAACTCGGCCGGGGTCAATCTGATCGCCGACGCCCTCGGGCGCGTATTTTCTTCGGATGCGGACGCGACCCGGCGGCGCGCGCGCCTGTCCGAGGTGATGAAGGAAGAGCTCTTCGGTCCTCTCGGGATGACGTCGGCCGAGCCCGAGTTCGACAAGGCAGGGACGTTCATCGGCTCGGCCTTCGTCTATGCGACGGCGCGCGATTGGGCGCGCTTTGGCCTTCTTTACCTGCGCGATGGTGTTTGGAAGGAGCGGCGCATCCTGCCGGAGGGCTGGGTCGATTTCGCGCGCTCCAAGACGACCGCCGACAATTGCGACATCTACGGCGCGGGCTGGTGGATCACGCCGCCGGCTGGAGAAGGGAAGCCGCATCGCGCACTCGTGCAGAGCGGACCGCGCGACACCTTCATCGCCCAGGGACACGAGGGGCAGCTCGTCGTCGTCGTTCCGTCGAAAGATCTCGTGCTCGTTCGCCTCGGCCTTTTCGATGACCGCAAAGGGTTCGGCGCGCTCGGCGAGTGGGTGGGCAGCGTGGTCGCTCTTTTTCCCGACGCCGCGCCGTGACGCGCGCCGCGGCCTTCACGCGCGAACGAGCTCGATTTCTCCTTCGACCTCCACGGGCATGTTGAACGGCAGCTCGGCCATTCCGATTGCACTTCGCGCGTGGGCGCCCTTCTCGGTGCCAAAGACCGCGACGATGAGGTCGGTGAAGCCATTGATCACCGCCGGCTGCTTGTTGAAACCGGGGGCCGAGTTCACCATGCCGAAGATGCGCATCCACGCGGCAATGCGATCCAGATCACCGAGCTCCCGCTTCAGGCTGCCCAGCACGGCCAGTGCGGTCAAACCTGCCGAGGCGTAGGCTTGTTCCACCGAAACGTCGCTGCCGACTTTGCCGAAAGGCGGAGCAAGGGCGCCACTGGCGTCGGTGGGCCCGTGACCTGAAATCAACGCGCGTGTACCCACGATCCTGACCCATGGAAATGGCAGCGTGACGCCCGGTGGAAGTTGCAGAGGCGCAGGGAGGGTCAGCCCGAGTTCCGTCAATCTTTGCTCGATCTTCGACATGAGAAGCCTCCGATGGGATGTCGAATCTGGCGCGGCACGTCGACGGCCGTGAGTGAACAGCCGTGAGTAACTGCCGTGAGTGGACGGCCCTGGATGACGCGTAACCTATCGGTGTTCGGCTGGGAGCGCTAGCATGCTTCACGGTCGTGAGCGCGCATGAAGTCGAACACGGGAGAACCCACGGGCACGCCTTCAGCGAGGATTTGCCGCGGTGACGTGTTCTGGATAGGCCCAGATGACTCGCGCGGGCCTGTCCCGGGCTACTCCCATCCGCACGTGGTGGTGCAGGACGACGTCTTCAACCACTCGCGCATCACGACCGTGGTCGTGTGCGCATTGACATCGAACGTACATCGAGCGAACGAGCCGGGGAACGTCCTCCTCGAAGTAGGCGAGGGGGACCTTCCCGAGCGGAGCGTCGTGGTCGTCTCGCAAGTCTCTTCGGTCGAGAAGGCGCGCTTGGGCGAACGGATCGGGTCGCTGTCCGACGGGCGGGTGGAACAGATTCTGGCCGGCCTGCGCTTCCAGCAGGTGTCGTTTTTCGGGCAGTAACGTCGACCGTTGCATCGCCGCATGGGTGCACGGTCGGCCAGCGTCACGGTCCGTCGACGAGCACGATCCGCGGCGATTCGTCGACGTCGACCGCGACGGTCCCGCTCTGAATGGGCAGCGCCGACTCCATGCCATTCAGCTGCTGATCGGCCAGCGTGACGAGCGTTGCCTTCGTCGCCGCGCCGACCGTGAGCGAGAACGCGGGGACGATGGTGTCGTTGCTGGTCGGCGCCCAGAGGACGAAGGCCCGCTGGGTGCTCTTCGAGTCGCGGAACTTTGCGATCCGCACGTTGGCGTTCCCCGAGGGGAGCGGCCCGTCGAAGCCGAACGAGGCCAGCCGCGCTCGCGCCGTCGCGATGAAGAAGTACGCCGGCTTGGGCACCCACTTGCCCTTGGCGGTGGTAAGGCCGGAGGTGTCGAACTGCACGTGGCAGGTGGTGACGTCGACGTCGCAGGGATCGCGGAGCATGAACATGAACGCGCGGTCGAAGCCGGCGGCGAGCAGCGCGAGGTAGGTACGGAGCAGCCATTGGCCTTGAACCACCGGCGCCGAGTTTCTCCCGAGAGCTGGAGCACGCAGCCGCGAGAGCGAATCGGTGTCGTAGCCGAACTCGGTGATCCACAGCTCCTTGCCCGGCAGCTGCGTGTTCCGGTAATCGCGCAACAGCGCCATCGTCTCTTCGAGTTTGGCCGCCTCGGGGCTGATGGCCGGACGCGGGCTCGGCGTCCCGAAAGGGTCTGGCCCGAACGTGTAGTAGTGAACGTTGATGACGTCGGCCGGAAAGCTCCCGCCTCGGTTGGCCGCCGACCAGGTGCGCATCCCATCGAGATAGCTCTCGATGCTTTGTTCCCAGCTGACGATCGTCGAACCGCTGCCGGCCAGGCCGCCCATCACCATCTTGCTTCGTGCTCGTGCCGCAACACGACGCGTCAGGTCACTTGATGCCGCCCTTCGGGCGATCCTCGGGCACGAGATCATCGTTGCGCCAGTAGGTGTCGTTTTTTCCGGTGTCGTCCGTGAAGCCGACGGTCGCGATCTCGCCCTCGATGACGGTAGCGCCCTTGGGTACGTCGTCCTTTTTCACACAGGAGAAGTTGACGAACACCTTTTCGCCCGGTTTGACCGCTCCGGCGAAGATGTTGCCGGCGCAGGTGAGCCTGCGGCGCGGCTTGTCGCCACCCTGAAGCTCGATCTGCTTGCCTGCCTTGTCGTAGAAATAGACGACGATCCTGCCGTAGAGGATCTCGAGCTTCGCGTTGTTGATGATCTTGAAAGTCGGCCCCTTGTCGCCGATCTTTTTGTCCCACGCAACGTCCATGAGCCGCGCCTTGCCCGTGGCCTTGCAGGGATCGTCGAAGGTGCCTTTGCCCGTCGAACGCTCGGGGCAGGGGTGGACGGGCTTCTTCTCGGGGGCGGACGCGACGGGCGCGGTCGAAGCGACGGGCGGTGCAGTGACCGTGGGCGCGGGCGGAGTCGCGCTCGGCGCAGTCGCCTTCGCCTCCTCCTTGTCGCAACCCATGAGGCACACCGCGAAAGCGGCAGCGCCGAACCTCCAAGTTATCCGTCCTCTTATCGACATGGTCACCTCCGGGCCCCCGGCTGCGCCAGCCCCTGCGCCGGCCCGGCGGACGCTACTCCAAGCACCGGGCGATCGCCACGGCTTCGACTTTTTCGGTCGCGGTTTCTCCGACTCCTTGCCGTGAGGCGCGTCGATCGCACGCGCCGCCTCGGCCGTGAGCCTGAAAAGGCGCCTTTGTGAGTGATCGGACGCGCCGCCTTACGCGCGGCGCCTCGAACGTCGGCGCAGCATGGCGAGCGCCAGCATCGCCAGCCACGCGAGCGATGGCCGCGGTTTGGAGGGGGTCAGGCGGCAAGAGCATCCGCTGTCATCCGACTCTCCTCCCGGGACCGCGGCGCCGTCGGCCCCCGGTCGGGATGTGTCTGCCAGCGCATCTGTGGCGCCATCCCTGGCCGTTGCGCCTGCCATGCCGCCCGCGTCGCGAGCGCCGCCGGTGCCCGCCGTGCCGCTGTCGAGTCCTGCCATGCCGCCCGCCCCGCCGGACCCCGCCGTGCCTGCGTTTCCCCCGCTGCCGGCCGCACCGGACGCGCCCGCTCTTCCCGCGCTGCCCGCGGTGCCGCCCGCGCCGCCTCTTCCCGCGCTGCCCCCGTTGCCGGCAACGCCGCCGCTTCCAGCGTTGCCAGCAGCACCGGCCGTGCCGCCCGTTGCTCCGGAGTCCGCACCATCTCGCGCGTCGGCCGCGGCGCCCGTGTCGTTCGCGTCACCATCGCTGCGCGCATCGACGACGGCGTCCGCCGGCTCACTCGCATCGAGCGGAGCATCGTCGGTGCCTCCGTCGCTCGCGTCGACGTCACTGGACGTGACATCGCTTGCGCCATCGGAAGTCGCGTCCTCGCTCGCGTCGGGGGCACCCCCGTCTTCACCGCCGTCGGTTTGAGGCCCGGGAATTCCGACGATGCAGAAGTCGTCGATGTTCCATCCGCCGAAGTTGTTGGTGGCGTTGGACACGAGCTCGAACTTGACCTGTGCGGTCCCGTTCGCCGCTTGCGCGCTGATGTCGACATCGTGCAGCCGCCACTCCTTGTCCACGTGGTTGGCGGTGGTGGCGTTGCTCCACACTTTCACGCCGTTGGCGTAAATGCTGGCCTGATCGCTGGCCCCCGTTTCCACGTTGAGCTGGCGCCGGTACTGCAATCGAACGACGCTCATGCCCGCCGTGCTGATCTGCGGACTTTGCAGGTAGCTCGTTGCGCCGGCCGGGTAGACGCCATCGGTCGTCCATTTGCCGAGGTCCATGCCGTAGACCTTGGCGCCCGACGACGCCACGCGCGGGTCGTTGGTGCCGGCGATCTCGCCGGGCAATCCCCACTCCCACTCATCCGCCTCGGTGGGCGTCGCGCCGTGCGTCCAGTCCGCCGGCGCCACCGCGTCGTCGAAGTTCGTGCAATACAGATTTTGCGCGGTGCCCGCGTAGACCTGGTAATCGGGGTCGGCCGCGTTGTCCGGAAAAGTGTAGGCCTTGCCATTGGCGAACGTGGCGGTGACCCTGTATTGACCGACGGTATTCGCGGCCTGTGCCGGTAGATCGCCGATGTAATTGCCGCTCGCGTCCTTGGTGAGGGGGACCGAGGTAGGCGTGCTCGAGCCCGGAGCCAAGTAGCTGGCCGCCGCCGACGACAGATCCGTCGGGCAAAAGCTATTGCCCCGAAGCGTCAGGGTGACGCCGCGACCGTTCAGCGTCGGCGGCGCGACCCCGGGGACCAGCGCCGCTGCGGTGGGGGTCGACGTCGGAAGCGTGTGCCTTTGAGCGGCCTCGTAGATCGCGCAGAAATTCGGCGTCCCGTTGGCCGTGTTTCCGTCGTCGTCATCGGCCGCGACGACCTGCGTGTAGCTGGTCGGAATGCTGGTGGCCCTGCGCACCGATTCGTAAAAGAGACGGTCGGTGACCCAGTTGCCTTCCTTGTCACCGTAGATGAGCTTGAGATTCTTGCGCAGATCGAACATCCAGCCGGCGTAGGTGACGCCTTGCACGTGCACCTCGGTGCTCGGCGCGGGCCAGCCTTGATCGGTGGTATCGAGATCGCGAATGGGCGTCGTGGGGAGGTCGGTGAAGAACCCGAGTGCCATCCGGTAGTCCTGCGTGATGCTGACGGACAAGGTGTCGCCCACGCCCTCGCCCATGCCGCCGTTCACCGAGCCACCCGCGGTCACGACGTTCTGGTGAAATCCGTGGCCGAACTCGTGATAGATGACGTCGGTGATGCGCCCGGTGTTCTCACACACGTTGGTGCCGCTCGTCCCGGCGATGAAAAACTGGATACTCGACCCGTTCCAGTTGGCGTTGCAGACCTGGTTCTGATTGACGTTGCAGACGAGCGCGTTGTTCAGCCACGCGATCTGGCCACGGGGCACGAATCGCGCGACGTGCTCTTTGACGACGTTGACGCTGCTGAAACAGGTGAGCTGAGAATCGGAGGTGGGCGTCGTGCCGAGATCCCAGATCCCGGCGCCTTCCGGCGTGACCGTGACCGTGCCCGTGACCTTGGCCCCCGACGCGTTGCTGTTGTTGACGGTGACGAGCGTGCCGGTGCAGTTGGTGGTCACCGTGGCGTCGCTGGTGCCCGTCCAGGTGATGCCCCCGTAGTTGTCGGTTTTGCTCGCCACCCCGCCGACGGAGATGTTGGCAAGGGCGGCTGGCCTGTCCACCCTGGTGCCGTAGAGCGGCGAGCGATCCGGCACCTTGTACTTCAGCACACCACCGGCGTAGACGACGTTGTCTTTGCGCGCGACGCCGGCCCCGGTCGCAGAATCGACATAGACCGTCCAGGACCCGGGACCGTTCGGCTCCGTCACCTCGACGGGAACGACGCGCCGGTACTCGATGGCGCCCGATTGGCGAACGATCGAAAGCACGATGGGGCTCGCGGCCTTGCTGGCCACGAGCGTGCGGCCCAGATCGGACAGCCAGGCCGTGGCACCTGTCTTGAGGGCGTCCAGGGTGGCGGCGGTGGCCGCCGCCGGAAGCTGGACGTCGGGCATCGCCGTGGATCCCACGACGAAGAGGCGATCGTTTTTGAACTCGAAGATGAGGTGCGTGTCGAACACCTCCAGGCCCTGGTAAGTCTGCACGAACCCGAGCGTGCGCATCTCGCCGTCGGCGATGTTGTCGACGAGACGGATGTCATTGAGGCTCGAACCCGGCGCGAGAAGCGCGATGTGCTCGGCGATGAAGGCGCGGGTGAAGCGCTCGGCTTCGGCGGCGTCGGCAACCGTTCCGGGAGCAGCGATACCGGAGCCGGTGATGGCCATGGGCACGGCCGTGTGCGCGTCCCAGGTGCCTTCCCATTGCCCCCGGGCCAGCCGAAGAAAGCGGCTCCATGCCGATGCTCGCGCGCTGGGCACGACGCCAGCGGTCGGAGCGTACGCGCGAACCGCATCACCGGCTTTCAGTTCGAGAACACCGGGCGCCGGACCGCTCGTGGCGGGCGGCAGCACGGCTCGAGCGGAGCTGGTGAGCGCACCGAGAGCGAGAAGGCACGGGAGCGAAACGGACAATCTCATGGCGCGCTACCTCCGTAAGAACAAGGACCACGGTCATCTACTTCTTCTACTTCGCGCGCCGAGACGTCTCGCCCATCTCACGCCGCGCTCCCACCGTCAATCTCGGAAAGCGCGGCGCTGGTGGTGCTGCAAACTTGCGACGGAGCTGTTGACGGCAGAAGAAATGATCTTACGGTCAATTCCAGGAGGGTGAGCATGGGAGCCCTGCCGCGCGAGCCGGACAGGCACCGCAAGACGGCACAGCGCGGGACCAAAGTCGGACCGCTCGCCCTTTCCCACCGCTCGCCCTTTCCCGCTTCGAGCGTCGCGCGTGCCGCGAAAACACGCGCTCCACGATGGCGCGCGTGTCTGGCACTTCTGTCGAATGGGGGTCGACTTCAGGCCGTCGATCGGCAAGAAGATGGGTTGTCGTCGCCCATCCTAGATCGCAGAAATCGAGGGCCACATGTTCAAGACGAAGAACGATCTCCCCCAACAAGCGCGCGCGCAACTCGTCGAGCTTTGCAACGCGCGGCTCGCCGACGCCGTCGACCTTCAATCGCAATGCAAACAGGCGCACTGGAACGTGAAGGGTCCGGATTTCATCGCCCTGCACGAGCTCTTCGACAAGGTCAACGAAGATGTCGAAGAGTACGTCGATCTCATCGCCGAGCGCGCGGTACAGCTCGGCGGGATCGCGGAGGGCACCGCGCGCTCCGTTGCCAAACGGTCCACCTTGCCGGAATACGCCGCCAAAGGGCCGAATGGGACCGACCACGTCGACGCGCTCTCCTCGTCGCTCGCTGCGTTCGGTAAGCTCGTGCGACAGGCGATCGACAAGAGCAACGAGCTGAAAGACGCCGACACGACCGACATGTTCACCGAGATTTCGAGGGGGACCGACAAATGGCTATGGTTCGTCGAAGCCCATCTGCAAGCCGAGCGCTAGAAGCACCGCCAAGGGGCGAGGGCGAGGAACCGCTCAGCGGGCAGTCTCTCATCGACGAAACGCTGGACGAGTCATTTCCCGCCAGCGACCCGCCGTCGTGGACGCTCGGCGTGTCGAAGCGACTTCGAGCAGAACCATCGGGCGGCGCGCCATCGGCCGGACGGCGGCGATGACATGACGGAATCGGCGACGAAGAGCCCGGCGGCAGATCAACCGACCGAGGTCGTGGTCCAGGGCAGCGGGAAGAATTTTGTCCAGCAGATCACGTCGGGCAAGCACCGGCTCGTTGCGGACGAGCCGGTCGCGGCCGGTGGAACCGACAGCGGGCCAGGACCGTACGACCTGCTCCTCGCCGCGCTCGGCTCCTGCACGTCGATGACGGTGGGACTCTACGCGCGCCGCAAGCAATGGCCGCTGGAGGCCGTCCGGGTACGCCTGCGCCACATGAAGATCCACGCCGCGGACTGCGAGAACTGCGAGACGAAAGAGGGGAGGCTCGATCGTATCGAGCGCGACATCGAGATCGTCGGAGCCCTCGACGCCGACCAGCGCGCGCGGCTCCTCGACATCGCCAACAAGTGCCCCGTTCACCAGACGCTCAAGTCGGAAATCGAGATCGCGACGCGCCTCGTGTGAGCGTGCACCCCCGCGCTCGCACGCCGATGAGGCTTTGCCCATGAAGAGGGTGGGCCAGGAGATCGAATGTCCAAGAAAGCGCTGATCGTCCTCGGAATCGTCGCGGCTGCGATTTTGCTCCCCATCGGCTGCGGCGTGTCGTCGTACAACGAGCTCGTGACGCTGGACCAGAAGGTCCAAGGGCAGTGGGCCCAGGTCGAGAACGTCTACCAACGCCGCGCCGACCTGATTCCGAACCTCGTGGAGACGGTCAAGGGGGCAGCCGCGTTCGAGAAGGACACCTTCACCGCAGTGACCGAGGCCCGAAGCCGGGTAGGTGCAGCCTCGCAAGCCGCGGCGAGCGCGCCGGGCGATCCGGTCGCGCTGCAGAAGTACCAGCAAGCCCAAGATCAACTCTCGGGGGCGTTATCGCGCTTGCTCGTCGTGGTCGAACGCTATCCGGATCTCAAAGCGACGCAAAACTTCCGCGACCTGCAGGCGCAGCTCGAGGGCACGGAAAACCGCATCACGGTAGAACGAATGCGCTTCAACGATGCGGCGCGCGAATTCAACACGCGCCGCAACGGTTTTCCGACGGTGTTGTTCGCTTCGCTGTTCGGCAGTCGCTTTCAAGAAAAGGGCTACTTCCGTGCCGAACCCGGCGCTGAAAAAGCACCGAAAGTCCAGTTCTGACGCGCGGGCGCGGCGATGGTGGCCAGCCTGGGTGGCGGCCCTCGCGCTCGTGTTCGGAGCGACCCGAGGATGGGCGCAGGATGTCCCCATTCCCCCCCGGCCCGAGCGATGGGTGACGGACCAGGCTGGACTTCTCTCGCCCGCGCAGCGAGCGTCCCTCGACGCCAAGCTCGCGTCGTACGAACGGAAGACCGGCCATCAAGTCGTGGTCTGGATCGGCGAGAGCCTCGGTGGCAGACCTCTCGACGACTTTGCCGTCAAGACCTTCGAAGCGTGGCAGCTCGGAAGAAAGGGGGCCGACGACGGTGTCCTCGTCATCGTGCTGTCGCGCGACCGCAAGATGGCGATCGAAGTCGGCTATGGGCTCGAACCGCAGGTGCCCGACGCCGTCGCCTCGCGCATCATCAACGAGACCATGGCCCCCAAGCTCGCCGCGGGGGACGCGGACGGTGCGCTCGAAGCCGGCGTGGAAGCGATTCTCCAGAGCATCGACGGAAAGCCCTTCGTCGATCCCGAGGGCAAGAGCCGCCCCGCACCCGAAGCAAAGGGCCCGAGCAAGATCCAGCTCATCGGGTTCGGCATCCTGGCCCTTGCGTTTCTGGTGCTTTTTCTCACCAATCCCTCGCTTGCCATCCAGCTGCTCTTCGTGATGGCGAGCGGTCGCGGTCGCCAAGGAGGCGGGGGCGGGGGTGGGGGTGGTTTCAGTGGGGGTGGCGGAAGATCGGGCGGAGGGGGAGCTCGGGGATCATGGTGAGCGAGTCATGATCTTTGCGCGAAACCGCGTTCGAAAACTGATCGACGAAGGCCGCGTGAAGCAGGCCATCGAAGCTGCCGAACGGAGAACCTCCGGCGAAATTCGGGTTTCGATCGCGCCCTGGTTCTGGGGCAACGTCGAGCGGGCAGCCGACAGCGCGTTCTCGAGGCTCGGCATGACCGCGACGCGCGAACGAAATGGGGTGCTGTTCTTCATCGTGCCAGCTCGGCGCCGGTTCGTCGTACGCGGTGACGCCGGAATCCATGCTCGGGTCGGGCAATCCTTTTGGGACGAGCTGGCCGCGTCCCTGTCCGGGTATTTTCGCCGCAACGCGTTTACGGAAGGCCTCATTTTCGCTATCGATGCGGCGGCGGAACAACTTGCACGCCACTTCCCCCATGAAGGAGAGCGCGACGTGAACGAGCTGTCCGATGAGGTCGATCTTTGAGCCCGGAACGCGCGCTAGTTTGGGAACGGCATTTGCTTCTCGCAGAGCATGAACACGAAAGCGGCTTGCTTGTCGCTCGCCTCGCTCCTGACCGCCGTGCTGCCGGCGCGCGCCGATGCCGTCCCGGCCCGCGCCGATCAGGTGGAGCCGGCAGCGCCTTCGGATCCGCTGGCGCGCCCGGCGGCCCCGCAGACGGTCGAGTCTTCGACACCGGCGCAACCCACGACTCCGCCGCCTCTGCCGGCATGTGCGGATTCCGATGCCGAAGGTCCCTTCCTGTCGTCGACAGGTTGTTCGGGGGTGTTCGGCGTGCGCGGAAGCGCGGTCAATGTTCGGGGAGCGCGCGCCAACGAAGGAAGTGGGCTCATGGTTTCGGGGGAAGGCGAGGAGTTCGTCCGTCGCGGTGTTTTCAGCACCCATGGCATGCACCGGCTGGCGATTGGTGGCGGCGGTGCCGGTTTGGAGGGCACGCTGCTCGGCAGCCTCGCGGGAGGATTTCGCCTGCCGCTCGGCGAGCGACACGGCCCGGTCGTGCGCGCCGGGGCCTTCGCTTATTTGCGCGGGAACGATGCATTCTATGCATCGCTCATCGACTTTCCGCAGCTACAGCTGGGATACCAGTACCTCTATCGCCGCGCGGTGCTCGAGCTCGGTGCGACGACCGGTGCGGTGCTGACGGGGCGTTTCCGCGCGGGCGAAGCCGAGACCCGTATTCTCGGGGCCGGTCTCGAGGTCGGCGCTTACGCCGCGCTGCAAATCCCGTGGTTCCGGTTGGGTTTCAGCGCCATGAGATTGCCGACCAACGACGCGCTCTCTTCGCCGGTACGCACCGCGGAAGGTACGCTCTGTGCGATCGCCACGCCGTTCGCCATCTGCGCCGACGCCCGCGCGACGGTGACCGATGCCATCACTTCACCCGGGGCGCCGCCCTCCGAGGTGACGTCGCTTTATGCGGGTCTTGCTTTCGGCTTCACGCGCGAGCGCTGAGGTCACGCGGCGCGCGTGTCTCGAAAATAGCGAAGCACCCACGGAACGCCGACGAATGAAACGCACCCTCCTTCTCTGGGACATCGACGGGACACTCCTCCTCACGGACGGCGCAGGCATGCGCGGGATGGCGCGCGCCGCTCGTAAACTGTACGGGGAGGCGTTCCGGTGGGACGGCGTCCTGGCCAGCGGACGCCTCGATCCGCTCATCCTCGAGGACGCCTTGGCCCGCAATGGTCTTACGCCGAGCGACGACGGACATCGCTTGTTTCACGACGCGTACCTGATCGAGCTCGCCGCCGAGCTCGAGCTGGTCAGTATGCGTGCGCGCGCCATGCCCGGGATCAAGGAGGCGATCGCCATCCTGCGCGAGCGCAGCAGGACGCACAACGACGTCGTGCAAGGTCTCGTGACCGGCAACTACGTCCGCGCGGCGCCGCTCAAGCTCCGGGCGTGCGGCTTCGACCCGGCGTGGTTCGAGATTGGTGCCTTCGGCGACGAAGGTCGCACACGCCCCGATCTCGTGGCGCTGGCGCTGCGACGGTGCCTCGAGCAATTGGCTTGGTCACCCGACCCGAGCAGCGTCATCGTGATCGGCGATACGCCGCTCGACATCGCATGCGCGCATGCCCACGGGTGCGTCGCGTTTGCCGTGGCAACGGGTCATCACGACGCGGACGAGCTTCGCGCCGCGGGAGCGGACGTCGTCGTGCAAGATTTGTCGGACCCCCGCCCGCTGTTCGAATTGATGGCCCACTCGGCCATGGCGACGAAGTGACCCCGCGCGCGCGGATTTACTCGGGGACGGCCGTTCCCGAACCGCCCATCTCCTTCGGAAAATCCTTCTGTTTGGGAAGGCCGTCGCGAACGTGCAGCACGGTCTCGCCGTAGTTGACGTGGATACCCGCCTTGAAGGGGAAATCGGGGATCACCGCCGCGTAGACGTCGGTGAGACCACCCCCTAGATTGGGGTGCTCGGTGAGCACGTGGCCTCCGCAGGTCTTGCACCATTTCCGAGCGCTACCCTCGGTCTTGTTGTAGGTGCCGAGGTTTTCCGCGCCCTTCGTCACCTTCACCGTTTCAGGCTTCCAGAGCGTGAAGGCGTTCACCGGACCGGCCGACCACGTCCGGCACGACGTGCAATGGCAGTACCCCATGGCGACCGGATCGCCCGTCACAGTTAGCTGAACGGCACCGCAAAAACACTTCCCGTTGTGGGTTTTTCCTGCGCTCATTCTCTCTCCTCGCTCTCTGGTTGGCGATGTCGCGAGCCGCAATCGGTCGAGACGGGCTCGCGACACATTTCCGCAACGTCCACGAGCCAGCCATACTACGCGAGCTTTGGCAAAAGGTTTCGGTGGGCAGGCCTGGGCCGGGCCCGCCCTCGACTAGGATCCGGGCTGGGCAGCCGGAAGCTTGACGACCGAGAACGCAGCGCCAAATGGATCGGAGACGGCCGCCATTCGCCCGTAAGGCGTGTCGAACGGAGGGGCCACGAGTTTGCCGCCGAGTGCCGTCACCTTCTTGGCCGCGGCGTCGGCATCGGCCACCGCGAAGTAGGTGCTCCAATGCGCGGGGAGGTCTTTGGGCATGGCGGGTGTCATCTGCATCACGCCCCCGACCGTCTTCGGGCCTTGGTGCAGCGTCCAGTATTCCATGCTCGGGCTATCGAGGCGCTTTTGCTCGAGCCCGAACACGCGGGCATAGAACTCGCGCGCCTTGGTCGCGTCGCGGGTGTACACCTCGTGCCAGGTCATCGCGCCCGGCTCGTCGATGACTTCGGCCCCGCGATGTGCTTTCGCCTGCCAGACGCCGAAAGCGGCACCGGTGGGATCGCTGAGGATCGCCATCCGGCCCTGTTCCATCACGTCCATTGGCGGCATCAACACCTGACCACCTGCCTCCTTGGTTTTACGGGCAATGTCATCGGCGTTGCTGGCAGCCAAGTAGACGGTCCACGCCGGTAGGGAATTGGCTTCGCGCGGCGGCTTGGCCAAGCCAGCCACCTTGCGACCGCGGATCTGGGCGGTCGTATAAAACCCGGAGTTCGGGTCATCGCCGCCGATGAACGACCAGCCCAAGAGCTCGCCGTAGAACTTGCGCGCCTTGTCGAGGTCGGGCGTCTGCAAGTCGACCCATGCCACCGTACCGAGGGCTGCTTTGTCTTGGTCTGCCATCGCTGCCTCCTTCGAGGGGTGCGCGATAGCACGGACATCGCGACGCGTGCAGGGGCCGTCGGCCCCAGTCCAAAAGCTGGCTTACGGCCCGACGTGCGTCATCCGGTCGGCGAGAAAGTCCGATACCCACTGCGCCACCGTTACCGTGCTTCCATTGGCAATGGGTTGATAGAACCGATCGCGAAAGATCTGTTGATGAGGCGTGTCGTTGAAGAGCGTGCTCACGTAATAGCTGGCAAATTGATTCGAACACGCGTAACGCGTGCGCAAATCGATGAGCCCTTCTTGGAACTTGTTGGCGTCGTAAGTGAGCGTCAATGTGCCGAGGAACAAGAGAATCGGGTCATTGTTGGCGCAGTTGTCGTTACCGGCCGAAAAGAAGAGTCGGATGACTTCGTCGTGCACGCTCTCCACGAGCGCGACGCGAGCCAGCGGATACTTTCGCCTCCAATAGTCGACGATGTTCATGAGCCCACTGCCATCGGCCTCGCGGCATTCCGTGCAGTCGGCGGGCAGCGACGCGTCCATGCCCCAGGTGTCGCGCCAGATCTTCTGTAAACAAGACGGCAAATACTTGGTGGAAAGGGGTGGGCCGGAGTCGTCCAGGATGGCGACGGGCACCGAGGCAAAGGAGTCTTGCACGAGGCCGAAGTCGAGACCGGCGCCGAAGCCGCCCGCGCTCGCCCCGGCCAGCACCACTCTCTCGATGCCGGCAAATGTGGGCACGATGCGGGCGACGAACTTCTGCATGTTGGGATAACCGACGAACTGCTGCAACGCCGTGACGCCGGTCACCATCGCGTCGCGCTTGTTGCCGAAATGCACGTCACCGGTGCAATAGGGGACGTAAATCTGGTTCCAGTCCTTGAAAGGATTAGCGGCGTTGGTCATGTCGAAAATGCCGGCCGTGCCGGGCTGCTGAAGTCCAGGCAAGAGGAAGGTCGAGCCGAGCACGGTTTCGCCGCCCGCGGCGAAGACTTGGCTGAGGTTGGCGGGGTTGTGATCGCAGAAACCGAGGCTCGTGCAGGCGCCGCCCCCTTCCAAATAGAGGAGAAGCCGATTCACCGAGCCGTAGCGCACGTAAAATCCGGTGGGCGAGCCGTCCCGGCACATGGCGCCGTCGATCGTGTACCAGTTCCAACCGGGAGGAGCCGACATGCCCGGAACAGGGGCGCCCGATTGCGTACGGTCGAGCGGTGCGCCGGGCGTCACCGCCAGGTTCACGAACGTGCCGGCCCGATCGGGTGTACAGGTCGCATCGTCAGTTCCGCCGGTGTCACCTCGTGACGCCTCGATCCCGCCGTCGGACGGCGACATACCTGCCGCGCCGCTCGCGCCGCTCGCGCCGCTCGACCCCGAGCGACCGCCCCCGCCCGATCCTGCCGTGCCTGCCGTGCCGCCGGAACCCGACGTGCCAGCGTCGCCACCCGACCCGGACCCGCCGTTGCCGCCCGATCCGGACTTGCCTGCGGTGCCAGGAGCCCCGGACGACCCACTGGCGCCGCCCCTCGGGAAGCTCGCGTCTTGGCCTCCCCCGGGATTTCCCGTCGATCCCGCTCCGCCCAGGCCCGCTCCTCCTTTATCATCGGTGGGCTCCTCGCCGGCGCAACGCAAGAGGGTCAAGCCAACGAGGATTGCAGCGCTTTCGATGCGAATGAGCGATTTCATGAGGTCAGGGGTCGACGATCGACACGAGCCGGGCGCGCCCCGGGGCTCGATCGCGTCACCTTTCATCGAGCGTGCGGTGCGGGCGACTTTTTTTCAATCCGTTGGGGCGCTCAGAACGATTGTCTCCAGCGCTCATGGTACAAGGCGCGCCGTCTGCGAGCCGTGGTGGGGGGGTGGCGTCGCGTGACCCGTGCCCAGCGTGCGCCGGCGCAGGTATCGATCCGGCTCGTCTGGCCGTATGCGCGGCTTGCCGCCATGTACCCCGGCGCGCTCGCCACGATGTCGAAGATCGGGCTGGGCCCCGCCGAATACGCCAATCCGGACACCCGGCTTGCCCTGCGCGACGCCATCGAGTTGCTCAACGCGTCCCTCGACAGCTCGGGCGATCCGGCGCTGGGACTCCGCGCCGGCGAGCTCATCGAGCCGGGAGACTTCGATGTCCTCGAGTACGCTGCGCAGAGCTGCACCACGCTGCGCGAGTCCGTCGGCTGCGTCAGCCGTTACGTGCGTCTGTTGAGCGACGCGGCGGAAATTTCTCTCGTCGAAAGCGGGGAGACCGCGACGATCCGCTATCGCCTCGACCTTCCCTATCCGCCGCCGCCCGCCTCCAATGACTTCGTGGTCGCCTTGCTCGTCACGCACGCGCGACGCCACACGGCGATCGACGATCTCGTGACGGAAGTGCAGTTTGCGCACGAGCCTACGACGTACCTCGGTGAGTACGCGCGTGTGTTCGGCACCAAGGTCAGCTTCGCCGCGTCCTGCAACGCCATCGTGATGCGGCGCGATCGGCTCGACGCTCCCATGCAGCGCGCCAACCCGCGCGTCTCGGCGGCGTTCGAGCTCCAGGTGCGGCGCCTTCTGGAAAAGCTGCAAAAAAATCGCACCGTACGAGGCCGGGTGCGCGAGATCGTCTTCGCCGAGCTCAGTCGCGGCGACATCACCATGGAGAACGTCGCGCGCAAGCTCGGCATGAGCGTCGCCACGTTGCGCCGGAGGCTCGACGAGGAAGACACCCGCTTTAGCGCGATCGTGGAAGCATTGCGCGAGGAGCTGGCCCGGCAGTACCTGCGCGAAAAGAATCAGGCGACCAGCGAGGTCGCCTTTCTCCTCGGCTTTGCCGACGTGGTGTCTTTTCACAAGGCCTTCAAGCGCTGGACGGGGCAAACGCCGACCGAATTTCGAGCGCGTGAAGTACGCAAGGGATGAAGGACGCATGCCACGAAGCAACGGCGCTCGCCCGCCCGCTGCGCATTCGCTACGCGAACCAGGATTCAATGACATCGCCCACGCGCAAGACCTCATCTTGCCACAACCGCTGCGAATGGTTGCGAGCGCGCGAGATCGGTATTAGGTGACCTCGTCCCTTCTCGCCCCCGACCCCAACTTTCACCGAAGGAGGACGCTATGGCCAACGAGAAACGTTCGACGAGCGATGTCCCCGAACGCATCCCCCTGCGTCTCGAGTTTCACTACGAAGTCGATGACCGCGGTGACAGCTACCGAGTGTGGGAAGAGCAATTCCGCGAGCCCGTGGGCATTGGCGGCGATCTGAATCATCTCGAGCGCCGCCTGAATCCGTAGCCGTCGAGATCGCATCGACAGGGGTCTCGCGTCGCGGACAAAACGGGGGCGTGCGTTCGCGTTCTTCTCGTGCGCCGGCCGCCCGCCTCGGCAGCTGGAGTCCAAAGGTGGTATGCATCGAGGGTGACGGTTGTTCGGCTCTTCGCCCTAGGGGCAGTCGCATCGGGGGTTCTGCTCGCCAGCTGCACGCGCCGCATCGCTCATCCGCCCGCGGAGGCCAAATCGCCATCAACCGCAAGCGGGCCCTCGATCGCCTCGGCGGGCACGTCGTTCGTCGTCGAAGATTGCCCTGACGCCAAGAAGATGGACTCCAAAGGCGTCGAAGCGGCGATGCGCAAGCTCACGGAGCCCTGCCATGCCGTCAATGCGCCTGCCGCCGACTTTCTCGCGACGCTCGTACCCGGTGGCCGGATCGAACTCGCGTCCCGCGGCAAGGACGGCGCCGACGGCGTCATCCCCATGTGCGTCGTAAAAAACAGTCTCACCCATTCCGTGGCCCTGAAGCAGCGCTGCACGTTCAACGTCAAGCTGGAACCTGCCGCCACCGTGTCCCCCGCGGCCTCGTCGTCCGCGCAGGTGCCGATCCCCTGAAACGCGCGCGAGGTGATGCCATGGATGGGCGTGGATTGACCTTCCTTCTCGTTGGCTGCGCGGCATCGAGCTCCGCGCCAGTCCCCGCCGAGCGGCCGCCGGCCGTTGCACCCGCCGCGGCGCCGGCCCAAAGCTCGGCGCCCGCCGCGGCTTCGCTCGCCGAGACGCGCGATCCGCCGCCGCCCCCCGCCACACCGGACCCGAGTCACGATGGTCATCACCACGAGCATGCTCACGGGAACACCGGCTACCACATGGATTTTTCGGCGGTGGAACGCTTCGCTCGTCACTTCGATGGGCCCGAGCGCGACGCTTGGCAAAAGCCGACCGAAGTGGTGCGCTTTCTCGATCTCGGGGCGGGCCAGGTCGTCGCCGACATCGGCGCGGGGACCGGCTATTTTCTTTCGTACCTGTCGAAGGCGGTAGGCAGACAGGGCCGCGTGCTCGCCCTCGACGTCGAACCGAACATGGTGGAGTACATGAAGCTGCGCAGTCGACGCGGCAACTTCACCAACGTCGAGGCGCGCGTCGTCGCCCCCGATGATCCCGGGCTCGCGCCGGGCAGTGTCGATCACATTCTCATCGTCAACACCTGGCATCACATCGACGAGCGCGCAGGCTACGCAGCCAAGCTGTCGCGCGCGCTCCGTCCGGGAGGGTCGCTCCTCGTCGTCGACTTCACGCTCGAGGCCGACACGGGCCCGCCGAAAGAGCACCGGCTGTCGGCCGAACAAGTCATCAAAGAGCTCGAGGGGGGCGGCTTGCGCGCGGAGGTGGTCCGCGGCGAGACGCTCCCCAAGCAGTACCTCGTGCGCGGCTCGACCGAGAAGGGGAGCTCACGCTAGGGGCCACGGTTCCTTGCGCGGACCCCCCTGCCAGTTGTTGTGGCGGCCGTCCCAGAAGATCAGGCTGACGTCGCGCAGATCGATGTCGTCGATGCAGTTGAGATTGACGGACACGTAGTCGCCGCCGAGCTGCTCGAGGTGCCCGCGGCCAAAGCAGTGCACGCCGCAGCGTTTGCAGAAGTACCGCTGCTGCGTCTTGCTGGCCCATTCGTACATGGAGAGCTTGGATTCATCGGTCAACAGGGCGAAGGCCGCGGGCTTGACGACCCCCCCGGTGATGCTGGTCTTGGTGCAGACCGAGCAGTTGCATCGGCTGCCGGCGGTGGCATCGATTTCGGCTTCGAAGCGGACATCGCCGCAGTGGCAGGTGCCGAGGTGCTTCTTCTGCTTTCCGGTGTTCGCATCCATGGTCGGTCTCCTTGGTTATTTCGAAGTGCTGACAGGACTTTAGCAATGCCAGATGACAGCCTTATGTCAGGTATTATCCGGGATTCACGCCCGCGGTACGAGCGAGGCAGGGTGCGCCTTGGCATCGGTCCCGTCCGCGCCCGCGCGGGCACTGTGATCGACGATGGCGTAGATGCCGCCCGGTTGGAGCGCTTGGAAGACGGCGCGGTTCACCTTGACCGGTTTGGTCAGCCGGTTGCTCCACCACTTTTCCGCGTATTGTTCTAGAACCCATTTCGGGTTTTGACCGTACACTTTGCCGGTCGGACCGACTGCGCGCGCGAGAAGCTCCGCGGTGTAGCCCGTCGCTGCGGCGGCCGTCGAGGAGGGCGGGGCAGCGGCGGAATTCGGTCCGTTGGCCGTGGCGCAACCGCAGACGACCAGCGAGGCGAGCAGGAAAGCAAGGGCGACGACCACAGGCGATCTTTGCATTTCGAACGGTCCTTCTCGGGAGCGCAAGGGACGGCGAGGCCGCGACGTGGACGTGTAACCTCGAACGGCGCACGTGACCAGCGATTCATCGCCACAACCGCGCCGCTCCGCGGCATCGCTCGAAGTTCGCATCCCCGTCTCCTGGTCGCAGATCTCTGCGGCGCGCGTCATCGTGGAGACCGACTTCGCCGATCTCGAAGTCGAGCCTTCACAGGGGTCGCCTTTCTTCCACAATCTGACGTCGTTGGGCATCGCTTACCTCTGCGTGGCGCGTCGCTCGGCCGAGGCGTTCATCGACTGGGCTTGGCTCGACGCGCAGCCCGCGCTTCACGAGGCGGTGGGAGGTGCGGTCCGCCATATTCGATTGGCGGTGCCGCTGCGCGTCGTGGTGGACACCGCCAAAGGGCGGGGAACCATCGCCGCACCGAGCGCACGCGAAGCGAGCAGCTAACACCTCGTCCTCGGCGCGGCGTGGGAACGTCGCGGGGCAAAAGCCGTGCGACGAAGGTCTTAGACTCGCAAAAGTCGCGGCGCGCCGATGGACCGCCTCGAAAAACGTGCCTAACGTGAATCCACGCCGATGGCCGTCGACCCGAGCGCAGCGCAACCACCGCGATCCTCCAGCACGCCACCGGAACCCGAGCGGAGCCGCGCCTCGTGGTTGACCTGGGTCGTCCCGTTTCTGTTGCTCGGCATGTTGACCTGGGGGCAGTATTTTTCCCCGGGCGAGGGCAAACACACGAGCATCAGCTACACCGATTTTTACCACCTCGTTTCGGAGGGTAAGGTCGCGAGCGCGGCCATCAAGGGCCAGAACGTGATCGGCGCCCTCAAGGGCCCCGAGACGGTGGCCGGAAAGTCCGTCACGTCGTTCACGAGCATGCTTCCGCCGCAGGAAGATCGTGATCTTTTGCCGCTCCTTCGAGAAAAGGCGGTGAATGTCACCGTCAAGAGCGAGGAGCAGCCGCTCGTCGTGCAGATTCTCCTCACGATATTGCCGTGGGTCCTCATCCTCGGTGCCTGGGCCTGGATCTCGCGACGTGCGCAAGGAATGCTGTCCAAGAATCCGCTGGCGCGCATGGTCCGCGGGCCGACGAGGCGCTACGTCCACGAGTCGCAAGTCCCCGTCAAATTCGACGACGTTGCCGGTCTCAAGGCCGCCAAGCAAGATCTCCGTGAAATCGTCGATTTTTTGAAGGAGCCGGCGCGTTTTCAGCGCCTGGGAGGCAAAGTGCCGCGGGGGGTGCTTCTCGTTGGTCCTCCCGGTACCGGCAAAACGCTGCTGGCGCGGGCGGTGGCCGGTGAAGCCGGTGTTCCGTTCTTCTCCATCAGCGGTTCGGAGTTCATCGAGCTGTTCGTCGGCGTAGGGGCTTCGCGCGTGCGCGCGCTTTTCGAGGAGGCCAAGAAGGAAGCCCCTTCCATCGTTTTCATCGACGAGATTGACGCCGTAGGGCGTTCGCGCGGGACCGGTCTCGGCGGCGGCAACGACGAGCGGGAGCAGACATTGAACCAGCTCCTTTCGGAGATGGACGGGTTCACGCGCAACGACCTCACCGTCGTCATGGCGGCCACCAACCGTCCCGACGTGCTCGATGCGGCCCTGCTGCGCCCCGGACGCTTCGATCGGCGCATCGTCGTCGATCGGCCCGAACGCGCCGCCCGCCGCGCGATCCTCGCCGTTCATTGCCGCAACAAGCCCCTCGGCAGCGACGTCGACCTTGGCGCCATTGCCGACAATACGCCCGGGTTTTCGGGGGCCGATCTGGCCAACCTCGTCAACGAAGCGGCGCTCTCCGCTACCAGGCGCCACGCGGAGACCATCGACGCCCGCGACTTCACGCAGGCCTACGACAAGATCGTCCTCGGTGACGTGCGCGAAACGCTGCTCGACGCGGAGGAGAAAAAGCGGGTCGCGGTCCACGAAGCCGGCCACGCCGTGGTGGCGCATTTCACACCCGAGACCGAGCCGCTCGAGCGGGTCAGCATCCTGCCGCGTGGCATGGCGCTCGGCGCCACGCACCAGACGCCCAGTGCCGACAAGCACATCATGACGCAGCCCGAGATCGATGCGCGGCTCAGGGTGTTGATGGCGGGGTACGCCGCCGAAAGGATCGTGTACGGAAACCCTTCGTCTGGTGCGGAGAACGACCTTCGCCGTGCGACGGAGCTTGCCATCAAGATGGTGGCCCATTTCGGGATGAGTGAAAACGTCGGCCCCGTCTTCTACGAACACCGCAACGAGCATCCATTCCTCGGTCAAATGCTGGCCACCGAGGGCGCCACGAGCGACGCCACCATCCATTTGATCGAACAGGAAGCGCGCCGCGTCCTCTTGCGAGCGTCGGAAGACGCGAAGAAGACGATCATGCAGCATCGCGATCCGCTCGACCGGCTCGTCGCGGCGCTCCTCGCGACCGAAACCGTCGACCGCACCGAGCTTCAGACGCTACTCGGTCCGCCGGCGTCCCAGGTGACCAAGCCGAGAACGGCGGGGCTCTCGGCGCTGCCCGAGGCTTGACGCTCGCGGCGTGACCTTCAGGGCGTGTTGCCGCCGGCAAGGTGCACCGTGCGCGTCGGGAACGCGAAACTCGTCCCCGCCTTCTCCACCACTTCCATGAACTGAAGCAGGATCTCCTGGCGGATGAGCTGAAACTCGGTGTAGTCGGCGGTCGTGAACCAAGCCATGATTTCGATGTCGAGAGAGCTCGCCTTGAGGTCCTGGAAACGGACGGTGATGCCTTCGGGCCAGATCTTGGGGTGCTCGCGCAGGATCTGTTCCAATCCCGCCACCACCAGCCGCATCTGGTTGGCCGTTGTCCCGTAGACGAGGCCGAGGATGCAAGCGAGGCGGATGCGATCGCGGGCCGCAAACGACTCGATGCGCATCTCGGCGAGCTTTCCGTTGGGAATGGTGATGAGGGTGCGATCGAGCGTCCGTATGCGCGTCGAGCGAAGTCCGATGGCTTCCACCGTTCCCATGAAATCCTCGACCTTGACGAAGTCCCCTTCGCGAAAGGGCTGGTCGACACCGAGGGAGAAGGCGCCGAACAAGTTCTCGAATGTCTTCTGGGAGGCGAGGGCGAGCGCCAAGCCGCCGATGCCGAGTCCAGCGATGAGACTCGCCACCGGGTAACCGAGCTCGGAAATGACCGCGACCATGGCCATAATTCCGAGGGCGACTTTGCCGATTCGTGCGCCGAGCGAAATGACAGAGCGCGATGCGCCGTGACTCATCCCCCACGGCGACAGCCGGATGATGTCGACGAGGACGTCGATCGAGCGCAGCAGCGTCCAAAAGAAGGCTACGAAAAACGAGGTGTGCAGCATCCCCGACACGAACTCGTCGGCCGATGGATAGAGGGCCAAGAGCGGAAGGGCGGCGAGAGAGAGGGCGACCGCGATGGCGAGCGCGAGGGGACCTCCGAGGCGAGAGACGATGGCGTCGTCCCATGTGGCCGGTGTCCTCGAGGTGATCGCGCGCAAGCCAGGCACGACCAAACGGCTAGCGATGGCCCCCGCCACGAGGGACAGCAACGCCAGCAGGGGGAGGGCGATCCATTGCCAGCGGAGAACTCCGCGAGGCCCCGGTCGAAGCAGTGGCTCCGGCAGGTGGTCGAGCATCCACCGCTGGGGAAGCTCGCCGTACCAAGCGTCGACGTATTGCACCGTGGTGTGCGAGAAGAGCCAACGGTCGACGTTGTTGCGCTGGCGTCGCGCGAGGCGTACGGGCAGGAGCTTGCCTTTCGCGTCGGTTATCTTTCCAATCTCCTCGATATTGGCGGGAAGCCCGTCGGCGCGGTTGCCGAGCGAATCGACGGACACGGTTTCCAGATCGATCGAGAGGTGTCGATCGAGCACGGCTTTGAGCATGCGCGCGAGCGCCGGCCCGCGTGCGCTTTCACTGGGCTGAAGCTCGAGGGCATCCGCGGCATGCGCATAGTCGCCCCGATCGCAGGCCGAGAAGTAGTCCGAGAGCGCGGCGCGCGGCGAATCGCTGTCGATCGCTTCTTCCTGCCGAGTTGCGGCGCTCGACGCGGGCGGGGGCTCGGCGAACGCGGCCGACCCGTGCACGAGAAGGAGGGAAAAAATGAGGAGAGCGAAGTAGATGGGGCGCAGCATCGAAACCGCCGACGAGCAGGTTGACCATAGGTGGGCCTTTGGGCGCAACCGGCATGTGGCACCACAAACTCACAAGTTCTCCACAGAGCTGGCACGAAGCGAGCGCCACAATCGAATGGTCATTCAACGGGGAGGTTGCCAATGCGTCTGAACTTCTTTTTCAAGGTCTGCGGGCTGCTGGTGCAGGCCCGATCGGCCGGCACGGTCCGCACACTGTTGTGGGCGGCGAGCGGCGCGGGGAGCTAAATCGTGCCTGTCCGGTCAGGTAACGTGGGCTTAGCGTCAGCTCGATGATCGACCGGGTAGCGAGAAACCGCCGCAGTGGTGCCGAGCAGGGCGGCACCGACAACGCCCGACCCTAGCGAACCCAGTAAAATGCCGGCCTTGGCTTGGGCGAGGAGCGCGGGATCGTCGTTAAAGGCGAGGTTGGCGATGAAGAGCGCCACCGTAAAACCGATTCCCGCGACGATCGCGACGCCATAGAGCTTGGACGGCGGGGCCCCGCCCGGCATCGGGGCAAGGCCGAGCCGCACCGTGAGCGCGGCTGTCGCGAAGATGCCGAGTTGCTTTCCCACGAAGAGACCGAGCGCCGTGCCGAGTGCGACCGGCGTGGCGAGGATCGACAGGCCCACGCCGCGCAGCGACACGCCGGAGTTGGCCAGCGCGAACAGCGGCATGACGAAATAGGCAACGTATGGGTGCAGGACGTTCACGAAGCGCTGGGCAGGCGCTTCGAGGTCCTCGATCACCTCCCGGCTGGGACGCGGCGGTCGGGCGGGGATCATGAGACCAGTGATGACGCCGGCGATGGTGGCGTGGATACCTCCGCGGTGCAGGGCGTACCAGAGAGCGGCGCCCACGATGGCGTAAGCAAGACCATTTCGCACATACTGGCGATTGAAGATTCCGAGGAGCAGCGAAAATCCGGCCGCTCCGAGCAGCCAAGCGACGTCGAGCCGGTGGCCGTAGAAAAGAGCGATCACCAGGATCCCTCCGATGTCGTCGAAGATCGCGAGCGCCGTTACGAAGACGACGAGCGCGCGCGGCACGCGCTTTTGCAGGAGCGTCAGCACGCCGACACAGAAGGCAATATCGGTGGCGATGGGGACGCCCCAGCCTCGTTGCCCGGGTTTCCCCCAGTTGAAGGCCAGAAAGATCCCTGCCGGAACGATCATGCCGCCGACCGCGGCGAGGACGGGAAGGCTCGCTTTGGGCACGGTATTGAGCTCGCCCACGACGAGCTCCCGTTTGATCTCCATCCCCACGACGAAGAAGAAGAGCGTCATCAAGCCGTCGTTGACGAGCTCGGCGACTGTGAAATGGGTCTGGATCGCGCCGGTACCGAGCGCGAGCGGATACGCCACGACACGCAGGTAGCTTGCGTGGAGGTTCGCCCAGACGAACGCGCACGCGGCCGCGAGCAACAAGAGCACGCCGCTCGCCGCCTCGAGGCGCAGAAATGCCTGCAGCGGGCGCATGACGGTGCCGAACGGGCCCCCGCGCGTTCGCCCATCCGTCATGGGAGGCCTCTCCCCTCACGCTTCTCGATCGGATGTTCGCTCGTCGCCATGGACCCTCGACCGGCTCACCGGTGAGGATGGCGGCCCGACCACCCTTGGTCCTGCAGCGCAACGAGCCTGCACCCTTGTTCAACGTCCGACCGGTATTTGCCACATCCCAGAGAGAGCGGAAAGGCGTTTTCGTCAGTGCAGCCGGTCGGCGGAGGAGGAAAGAGCGCTCGCGAGCACCTCGATTGGTTCATCCCAGAAGTAGCCCTGGCCGAGCTCGATGCCGATCGAGATGAGCGCATTGACGTCTGCTTGCGATTCGACCCCTTCGGCGATGACCTCCGCTCCGAGACCCAGAAGAACGCCGGCCAGCCGCCGCAGATCCCGGCTCCGGCCCGCGTCCTTGGACACGCCGTGCACGAAGCGGCGGTCGATCTTGACGATGTCGGGTTCGAGGACGATCAGCGCTTCGAGCGAGCTGTGCCCGAAGCCCACGTCGTCGAGCGCCATGTCGATCCCGTGGGCTCGGAGCGCGTTGCGGCTTTCCCGCAGGCGCATCGGGCTGCCGACGAGCTGCTGCTCGCTCACCTCGATGCAGAGCTGGTGCGGATAGAGAGGGCGGCCGATGATGTCGAAGATGGTCGCCGCAGGAACGCCGATCAGCGTCTGCGGATGAACGTTGACGTGACAACGCCCCGATGTCGTCAGCTGCGTACGGATGGCCATACTCGCCCGGAGACAATTGAGATCGAAGGCGATGAGCGAATTGCTGCTGCTAGCGAGCGCAAAGAGGACGCCCGGTTGCTCGAGCTCGCCGCGTGGACCGCGCACCAAGAGCTCGCTGGCGATCACGGTGCTGTCCGCGATGCGCACGATGTTCTGCGACGCCACGCGCAGGCACCGGGCGTCGGAAAGGACGGCCGCGACATGCTTCTCGTCGATGGTCACGTCGCGGAGGGAGGGGATCCCCGCCGTCGACACCCGCTGCTTGCCTCGGGTCTTGGACACGCGGAGCGGGATCGAGGCCGCGGAGATCACCTCCTCGATCGTGATCGCTTCGAGCGGCACGCGATCGACGCCGATGCTCACGGTGAGCTTTCGCTCGCGCAACGCGGGGGGAAGCACGGCGATGGCGAGCTCCTGCAGGAGCCGCTGACCGACCAGTCCCGCTTCGGTGGGCCGTGTGGCGGGGAGCAGGACGAGAAACTCGTCCCCGCCGATGCGGCCCACACGGTCTTGCGGCCGGAGGGTTGCCTTCAGCGTGTTGGCGACGATGACGAGCGCCGCGTCCCCCATGGCGTAACCCAGCGTGTCGTTGATGCCCTTGAAATCGTCGCAGTCGACCAGCATCACCGATAGCGTCGAGCTGGCGCGGTTCATACGCGCCAGCTCGTCGAGCAGACCCTCCTGCAGACCGCGCCGATTGAGGAGTCCAGTCAGCGGATCCTGCGACGCCTGGTGGACCAGCTTTTGGTTGGTGGTCAAGAGCTCGTTCACCAGGTTGGCGATGCGCTGGTGCGCGAGCAGCCGTTCGGTCACGTCGCGCAGACACAAGAGCCTGCAGCGCAGCCCGTGCCATTCGATCGCGGCCGTGCGCACTTCCGCCGTCCTGCCGCTGCCCACCTCGATCCGAAAATCACCGTCGCTGTTGGCGGGAGTCGCAAGGACGAAGGGTTTGCCGATCAGTGCTCCTTCGGGCTGGCCGAGAAGCTCGAGCGCACCAGGATTGGCGAAGACCACGCTCTCCTCGGCGTCGAGGACGAGCACGCCGTCGGGATGGACCTGAAGGAGGTTACGAAATTGCTGGTATTCCCGATGCCGCGCGACGGCAGCGTGGAGTGAACGTCCGAGCGTGGCGTCCGCCTTGGGCCGGCTCAAGAAACCCGACGCGCCCGCCTGCATCGCCTCCACCCGCAGCGCGTCGTCGTGACTCGCGTTCCAGACGACGATAGGGACGTCGCTACTCGCCTCTTTCAGGCGAGCAATCGACTCGGCAGCGGCGGCGTCGCGAACCCGCAAGTCGAGCAAGATCACATCGAAATGATCGCGACCGAGGGCGGCACACCCTTCGAGCACCGAGGGAGCGCGGCGCATGCGGAAGCCCTCTCCCAGCTTCTCTCGCTCCGGAATTTCGGAGGTGGCTCCGTCCTCGATGAGGAGGACACACAACGGCGGGGCGGCGATACCCGACGCTGCAGGCGAAGGATCGTTGGTGCGGCGCCGTCGAGCCGAGCTTGGTGCCTCGCTCTCCTTGAACAGGGAGCGGGGAAGATCCAAGGTCGCGAGGATCTGCTCTCGTTGATCCAAGGCGCCGAACATTTCGCGCATCTGGCGCGGAGGCTTCTTGACCAGCGTTGGATTCGCCGGGATTTTTTTCATGCTGGAGTTCGCGTCGTCTCCAGCGGCCCGATAACCCATCGTTGGTCCTCATGGCGCGGATTCTCGCCGCGCGGTTGCTCGGAATGCGTGATGCCCGCCGCGACCGAGCTGCGCGCGGCGATGTCCAGCTCGAGCCGGCAATAGCCTTTCATCGTTCCCACCCCCCATTCCAAGCAGCGCCGGGCGCGCACCGAAGCTACTCTCGCGTAAGACTTCTTACGACGCACCCGCCGTCGCTGCAACAGCACGACACACGTCCCCCAACTTCACCATAACAAATGCAAAAGAAGGCTAAAAGCGGGTATGGTTCGACCCCCTCGCGGCCGTACGAGCAAATCATTACGCTCTATCGGGCCTCTATCGGGCCTCTATCAGGCCCCCTGGTCTCTCTCTATCAGGCTCTGGTCTCTCTCTATCAGGCGCTTGTCAGGCTTCTATCAGGCGCTTATCAAGCAGGCGCTTATCAAGCAGGCGCCTATCAAGCGTCCCCCCAGAAGCGAAGCTTCAACCCCAGAGGAGCTCGTCGCTTGCGCCAACGTGCGCCCCTTGATCTTGTGTTGGTTCGCGAGGCCCTCGTACTCCGACCAAGGGCCGATGCTTTGGTGCCGCGCGACGTCAGCCTGCGACAGGCGGTGCGGTCGCACGGCCCCGGTGCTCGAGGTAGAGGTTGTCGCGCCAGCGAACCAGATCGGCGTAAGCCGATTCCAGCGTGGGTCGCGTCCATGCGCGGCGCGTGGCGGGACCGAGTCGGATGTACCCGTTTCCGACCGGCGAAATGCCTTGCAGCAGCGTGGCCATGGCGATGTCGGCGTAGCTGAACCTGCCGAGCAGGTACGGCGAGGTTTTCACGGCGCTACGCAGACGGTCGAGGGCCGGTCGCATTCTGTCCTCGTGCTCGGCGGCCGCCCCAGAAGAAACGCCGTATTTGCGCGCGAACCAGCGCAGCCCCACGCGCGTCACCGGTCGCATGGTGGCGCTCAGCCACGGGGGGAGGGAGAAGGGAAGTCCTTCATCGAGTGCGGCCTCGCTGGTGAGCAACGCCGACACGACGAGCGCGCGCACGTGCGACGAAGCTTGGTCGGCAAGCTCCGTCCACGCGCGGATGTCGCTCTCCTGTTCCGCGGCAATGAGTTTGGAACCCGAGCCGGTGCGGTCGGCGTATCGGGCGATGTCCCACGATTCCCTGAGCACGGCATCACCGTCGATGAGGACGGGGACCGTGGCAGGGCCGTCCTTTTTTCCGACGATGCGGCGCAAACGAAGCTCACCCAAGAAGGGGAGATGCTCCACCGTGCGGTAAGCGATTCCGTGATGATCGAGCGCCCATCGCGCCCGCTCTGACCACGGAGAGTAGCTGAGCTGGACGAGCCGGCGCTCCTTGCTCATGGAGGCGCGCTTATATCACGCGTTTCTCGCGGCGAGAGTGGTGGTAAATTTCGACGAAGATGCGTCCGCCGCCCCCTTCGATGGGCCCGAGTCTTCGTCATACGATCGATGTCGCGCAGCTCATCCAGGACTGCCCGGTCGAGTCGACCACGACGGGGACGTTTTTTCAGCATGTGCGTGACGCGGTGGTCAAGCGCACCGGCGCCCTGCCGAGCACGCTTCTCAAGGGGCTGACGACCAACCGCTGGATGCCATTTCTGCAGTACCCGCTGCGCGACTTCATGCATCTGGCGGTGAACGGAGCGGGGATCTTGCACCCGCACGAGCCGCTCGCGGAGGGGCTGCGCCGGGTGGGGTGGCTGGCCTATCCGAGTTTCGCGTCCACCATGGCTGGGCGCATCGTGCTCTTTGCCTTCGGCGAGAAGCTCGAGCAAGTCGTGCAGGCGACTCCCCGGATCTATGCGATCACCGTGCCCGGACTGGAGGTGACCATTCTCGAGCAGGGCGAGCGCCATGTGCGCATCCAGTTTCGCCGGGTCTATTGCTTCGCGGACGCGTACATGCGCGGTGTGCTGGAGGGAACGGTGTGGTGCCACGGCTTCGACCCGTCCATCACGGTGACCGTCGGTGCGCGCCCATCGGACGCCGAGTACGTCGCCCACTGGTAAAACGGGGGCGCGTCACGGCGCGGCGAGCGCGCTGGCGATCTCGGCGTAATCGGCGTCTTCGATGGCGCCATGCACCGTGCAGCGAACCTTGCCGCGCGGATCCACGAGCACCTGCACCGGTAGATCGGGCGCCTTGGGCAATCCCATGGCCGTCAGCCAGTCGTCGCGCTCCCGCCCGTCACGCAGCCAATAGGTAGCACGGGTGAGGCCGTCGCCGCCCCTGGCGAGGAACTGCTCGAGCTGTCGTTCGTCGTCGTCGAGCGAAACGAAAACGAGCGTCGCCTCCTGTCCGGCCTGCGCGAGCCGCGAGGTAAACGACGCAAGACGCGGCATCTCCTCCTTACAGGGCGCGCACCACGCGGCCCACAAGTTGATCCACAGCCATCTGCCCGTCGGGAGCGTGGTGGTGGGCGCCCTCGCCCCTGGCGCGAACTTGCGCGCGAGCGGCTTTTTCGTGAGCTCGCGGCCCGGCTTGCCGAGCTGTCCGTCGCAGAGCCTGCGCGGAGAAGCCGGTGTGGGCGGCGGCGATGCGGCGGGGCTCGCGCTCGACGCTTTGGTCTCCGACGATCCCCCCTTGGCCACGACGATTTCGCTGCGCTCGCGGGTTGCGCCGCGCGCGGCGGCTTGGCTGGCCTCGTCGCGGCACGCTGCTGGCGCCCCTGCGCAGGCAAGGATGCCGAGCGCGAGGCGGACGCTCAGAGTCGGCAGTCGACCCATGACACGAAGGCGCTGCGGTTGATCGACTCGTCGTCGCATTTGCTGCCGGATCGTGACGTCTCCCAGTTGCAGAAGTCCTTGTCGAGCTGCGCAAACTCGTTGCCGAGCCAGAGAAGGCCGAGGCGCTTGTCGAGCTCCGAGTCGGCGAATTTCTCTTTGACGTGAAACTGGATGGAGTTGGCCCGGCGGTGCGAAAGGGCGCGGTTGGTCTCCACCGTGCCGGTCTTGGAGGCACGGCCCACGACGAAGAAGTAGCGGGCGCCCTTGCGGTCGAGCCAGCGCTCTTCCAGGATTTTCTGGGCGCCATCGTCGAGGTCCTCTTTACCGGAATCGAAGAGGATGACGGCGCCGCGCTTGCGTAGCGGCGTGAACAGCTCGTTGAAGTCCTGACCGCTGATGGAGGCGAAAGTCTTCACGTCGGCGGGTTTGCATCCGCGTCGCGCTTCCCCTTCGGAGAGGCCGCACGAGTGCAGCACGCGCTCGAGCACCTCTTTGAAGCGCGGCGTGCAATAGGCATCCTCGGCGTTGGCGGCGACGGCGACTTTGCTCGGAGCGGCTGCGATGACGAGTCGCTCGCGCGCTGATCGCACGGTGGCGTAGACCGTCAACGTCGAGGCGATGAGCGTCACCACGCCGACCCCGAGCCCGATGAGAGCGGCTCGCGTCGCGTTGACGGGGGGCTTCACGGCACCACCTCCGGCGCGAGCTGCGTCAGCGTGTACCGCAGGCCGAGGTCGGTATCTTCGTCGCACACTTTGCGGTCGCCGAGGTACATCTGCGGCGTCGAGACGGGGATGGCATTGTCGGCCGCAAAATGGAGCTGCTGGTTGAGCTTCTGCTTGGTGGCGGGCGCATCGAGGCAGGTGGCGGCGCTCTGGCCCCAACGCTTGGAGATGACGCGCCGGAGCTCGCCGTCGCCAGCCTTGGCGACTTTGACGAGGTCGTCCTGCTGATCGTAGGCCCACTCCAGCACCTGCCGAGCGTGATCGCCGCCGCAAATGACGGCCTTGGAGAGGGTGCACGCGCCCGGGTGCAAGGGCGTCGTCAACATCCAGTTGCATTCGCTGTCCAGCGGAAAAAGGCTGAGCTGGATGTCGAGGCGATCGTAGGCGCCCTCCGCGATGAGCCGCTGGTGAAAGGCCCGGCAAGTGGGGCAGAGCGGGTCTTCGAAGAGGATGGCGGGTCTCACCGAGTGCGCCGTTTTCAGGTGGAGCAGGGCGTTGTGGGCCTCGACGGCCTTTTCGAGCTTGCCGCAGTTGCCGAGAAACGGTCGCTCATCGGGCACAGCGGCGGCGTAGACGAGCGAAGGGATCAGCGCGCTTGCCGCGAGGGCCAGCGCCCAAAGCACGGGCGGCCCCCATTTGCCCGCGGGGCGCGGCATCGTCTCGCCGTAGCTCGGTTTCGCGGCCCGCAGGGCGAGGAGCGCCGCGACGAGAAGCAACGACGATGAGAGGTAAATCCCGACGCACGTCTTGCAGAGCGAGCCGATCTTGGTGACGGAGATCACGAACATGATCAGCGAGACTGCGAAGGGGGTGGCGCCGGCGGCCGCAAAAAACCACACCGCCCTCTTCGAGGCGCGCGGCCCCGCGAAGAGCAGGTACATCGAGAAGCCGAAGAAGAACGAGAACGCGCCGAGCGCAAAGAGTGAAACGGGGATGCCTCCCCAATACGAGCCGCGGAAGAGGGCCGAATAGGCGCTGTACATGGCGGCGCGGCAAGGGTTCTCTTCGTCGGCGCCGGAGGTGAGGCCGGGTACGAGGCTACAGTGGACGTCGTGCAGACGGCGATCGAGGTGCGCCGCGTAATCCACGCTCGAGTAGGCCGCGAAGGTGAGACCGAGGATGGAGGCCAGTGCGCCGAGAATCGCGGGGCGCCGCAGCCTGGAAGGCATTTGTCCGTCGTCGGGGTAGGTCATGCTAGAACGGGAGACGAATGGTCGTGTCGCCGGTGCGGGTCGGACAGCGCGCGGCGCGGCCGAGGGGCCCGAGCCATTTTTGAGCATGCGAGTTTACCAGGACACGCTCCAAGTATCGACCCAGGGAGAAGGCGCGACCGATTTGACGGGGCAGGTGCACGAAGTGGTGCGCGCCAGCGGCGTCGTAACGGGGCAATGCACGGTGTTCGTTCAACACACGTCGGCCGGGCTCGTCATTCAAGAAAATGCCGATCCCGCGGTGCTGCGCGATCTGGTCAAATGGCTCGCCACCATGGCGCCCGAATCGCGCGCCTGGGAGCACGATGCGGAGGGGCCCGATGACATGCCGGCTCACGCCAAGGCCGTGCTGACGCGCTGCTCGGAGAACATCCCCATTCGAGAGGCGCGTCTCGCGCTCGGCACCTGGCAAGCGATCTACTTGTGGGAACACCGGCGCCGGCCGCATCGGCGGGAGGTCATCGTCAACGTGATCGGAGTCGGTCCGGAAGCGCGCGGAGGAAAGGGTTGAGCGCTGATGACACGCGGTGGTCGTAAACCCAAAGGCACGGTGAGCCGCGACGCCCGGCGGTGGCACCTGCTGCGGCCCATCGTGACGGCTCTGGTGGTGCTGTTCGCCGCGACCGCTCCGCGCCAGGCGTCTGCGTACTGTCGCACCACGACGTGCCCGCCGCCGCTATGCGACCCCGACGCCAACGGGTGTCCGAGCGGCATGCCCATCGCATGGCAGACGTCGTGTGTCAGCTACTCCATGCAGTACCGCGCATCGAAACAGATCAATCTGGCCACGGCGAGCTCCGTCATGGAAAAAGCCTTTGCCGTTTGGCAGAACGTCAGCTGTCCCGCCACCGGGATCCCCGCCGCGATCCGCGTCGATCACCATTTCGGGGACGTTGCTTGCAACCTCCACGAATATAACCAGACCGACTCCAACGCGAACTCCGTCATTTTCCGTGACGATAAGTGGCCGTACGAGGAAACTGGCAACGTCGTCCTCGGGCTGACGACCATCACCTACAGCCGCAAGACGGGCGCCATCTTCGACGCGGACATGGAGATCAACGCCACCCAGCCCCTCTCGATCGATGATCCCGTGCCTATCACCGCCTACGATCTTCAATCGATCGTCACCCATGAAGTCGGCCACTTCCTGGGGATGGCACACTCGCACGACCCCAACGCCACCATGCAGTCCTCCTACACGGCCGGTACCTCGAGCTTTCGCACGCTCGGCGCGGACGACATCCAGGGGATCTGCGCGGTGTACCCGGCCGGGGCGGCTGTCCAATGCGACTTCAATCCGCGCCAAGGTTTTTCCCCCGTGTGCGGGCTCTTTCCATCGGGTGGAGGGGGTCGTTGTTCCCTCGCGCGTCTCGCGCCGACCGACCGGGGCACCGACGCGAACGCGTGCATCGGTTTGGCTGGCGGTTTGGGGGGGATCGCCCTTTTTCGCCGGCGCGGTCGACGCAGTCAAGCCGAAGGGCGGTGACTCGGGCGGGGGTGCGGCTCGGGCATCCAGAGATCCCCGACGTCGAAACGAAGCTCTGCGAACGGCGGCGACGCGACCTCGTCCTCGGATACAGCGAGCGAGAGCAACCACCGGCCCTGAACGTTCTCGTAGGCTTCGAGCACGCGCGCCGTAGGATCGAGGATCCAGAGGTACCGCACCGCGGCAAGGGCATAGGCCTCGCGCTTGGAGGTGAGATCGAGCGTGCGCGTACCGGGGTCGAGCACCTCGCAGATCCACTCCGGCACCAGGCCGATAGGGCTAGGTAGCGCCACGATGCGTTCATGCGGCTCGCGCCAGCCGGCGATGTCGGCGACCACCAGCGTCTCGCGCGGGAGGGTCAGCTCGACTTCAGTCAAGAAGGTCCATCCGGGGGGGACAGGATCGCCGAGCGGCGAGCCCGCGAGCAGCGTTGCCGATAGCTCGGCCAGGGTGTGCGCGTGCGCCGCCTGGCAGATATTGGACAGATGAAGCTTGCAGTTGACGATTTGTCCGACCCTGCCTTGCGGAAGATCGCGCAGGTACCCGACGAGTTCGTCAAAGCCAGGTTCCGGTTGCCGGCTCTGGTGCCCCCTCATTGGAGAAATCATAACTCCGTCCTCCTGCCGAAATCCAATAGGCAAGAGGCTCCTTTGGTCAGAAAAGAGCGAGCGCGATGCCGCAAGAGCGTTGGGTCGCGCCGGTGCCCCCGGGTTCTTCGCGAGGGTCGCGCCAACCGACCGATGCCCGCGCGCAAGCGGCATGATTTCGTGGACGAGCTGGGTCGTGTCGATTAAACTTTCGCGGCGCTGTCAGGGGGAGACAAGAGGAGAAGCGAGGATGCAGGTCGCTCCGATCCACAAGATACCGATCCTCACGACGTTCGACGCTCCTCCGGGTTTGGAGATCACGCACGTCGTCGGACCGTGCTGGGGGATCACCGTTCGATCGCGCAGCATCGTCGGCACCGCCTGCGCGGGCTGCCAGCAGATCTTCGGCGGAGAGATCGCGGCGCTCACCTCGCTGGCCACCGATTCCCGCAACGAAGCCATGCACCGGCTGGAAGCCCATGCCATCGCCCAAGGCGCCAACGCCGTCTTGGGCATGCGCTTCGATTCCGGAGAGCTCATGCAGAACACGAACGAGATCGTCGCTTACGGGACGGCGGTCATCCTGAAGCAAGCGTCGCGCTGACGATGCCGCGGCTTCCGGCGCGGCTCGCCGCCAGGATCGATCGGCTCGCCTGCACGGCACATCGTTTTCATCGTTTTGCGCACCACCCGCTCTGCGATGAGTACCGCGGCGAAGTGGTGCGGCTCGGAAGGCGCAACCGCTTGTGCCGCGGCTGTCTCCTGGTCGGCTCGGGCAGCGTCGGGGGCTTGGCCCTGTCCGTCCTTCTGCCCGCGCCCCCCGCGGCCCTGGCGGTGCTCGGAGCGTTCGGCCTGGCCGGGGTGGTCTACGCGACGATCTCACGCCGGTCGAAGTCTCGGGCACGGGCGCCGAAGCTCGTTTCGCGGTTCCTGCCGGCGCTCGCCATTGCCTATGCGCTTGGTCGTGCCGTCCAGTTCGGCCTCGCGGGCTGTGCATTCGCGGCCGTCTGCGCCATCCCGCTGCTGGGCCTGGTGACGCGCTATCGGCGGCGCGGGCCGGATCGCACGCCATGTGCTTCTTGCCCCGAGCGCAACCAGTCGACACCTTGCCGGGGCATTGCGCCCATCGTTCGTCGCGAGCGCGCGTTCCGGCGGCTGGCAGGGCAGTGGTTGGCCGGGGTCGGTCCCTGAGACGCGAGTGCCCGCGACCAGGCGCGGTTTTGAACGCGCAAGACGCGTCGCCAGCGCGTTCGTCAGAAGCGGGGCGGCACGTTTCGATCCGGCGAGCCGTAGGGGTGGATCTCCACGACGGCTTTGCCCAAATGCACGATCCCGAGCGCCTCGGCGGCGCGGAAGGAGAGATCGATGACGCGATTGGCGACGAAGGGCCCGCGGTCGTTGATACGCACGATGACGCTGCGCTTTCCATCGCGTCTTCGCACTTCTACCAGCGTCCCGAAAGGGAGCCGCCGATGGGCAGCCGTCAGCAAGGAGGGGTCGTACCGTTCGCCGTTCGCCGTTCGGCGCCCCGCTAGACTCGAGGCGTAGTACGTGGCGAGACCGGTCTCTTGCCAGGCCGTCCAGGGCCTCGAGAGCGAATGCGTTTCGGCGGCCGAAGAGAGTCCGCGGTTCGAGCCTGCCGAACCGCACCCCGCCACCACCAGCGCCATGACCCCGAGGCCTGCGCACCCTTTCGTCAACGAACCCATCTCCGGTAGGCTACCAAGGGCCCGGTGATTGGGCCTATTTTGCGGCAATCCCCGTAGCGTGGGCGCCTCACCGTGCCTTCCGGCCCTGGCGAGACGCGGCCGGCCCGCGGGCACCCTCGGAGATGATCGCCCGAGCGCGCGGCCCACCTTGGCGCTTATGGCCTTTAGCGATCGGCACTGCTGCGACTAAGCTCTGCCGAGCCCAGCGCACCTGACCCGATGATTTCCCATTTCCTCCGCCACGCCAGTCTTTTCGTCCTCCTGGCAACGTCTTGTGTCGTCCTCCTGGCAACGTCTTGTGCGAAGACCAAGCAAGGGACGTCGTCCGACATCGGTGGCGACGCCGCGCCGCGGGCGCATGGGGTCGACGTGGGGGCGCGGGTCATCGTGGAGAATGCAACCGCGGCATTCGTGGAGGGGACAGTGGTCGCGGTGGTGCGCGATCGCGCCCGGGTGCAGCTCGCCTCGACCGGCGAGGTCACCGATCAGTCGCTCTCCGAAGTGTACGTGCCGTCCTCGAACGACGTGGCGCCGAGCGCGCCGCCTACGGCCGAACCCGTGCGCGACGTGCACGTCCTCTTGGCCGGACCTTCCCTGCACGGAGGAAGCTACGCCGTCTGCCACATGCCGGACAACCGCTGGCGGGGGTGTCGCATCGAAACCGCGAACGCGCGGGCAAGCGTCGTGGATGACGAGGCGACCGCCGCCGACCTTCCTTGGCACGAGCTCCTCGCCCCGACCCCCGTCACCGAGCTCAACGTACGCCAGCGGTTCGATCGCAATGCCAAACGACGCGCTTTCCGCGATGGAGCGCGCAGTGCCGGACGCCCGCGCGTTCCGGGCAGCTGGCGGCCGGGTCTCAACGAACGCATCATCGCCGAGCGCGACGGCGTGTGGATGGGGGCCCAGATCAAAGGGGTGAAGCGCGGGACGGCGCGGCTGGAATGGGAAAGCGATCGCCGTCTATCGGACACCAACCTGGCCGAGATTTGTCCCGAGCCACCCATGGATTTTGCGCCCACCGTGGGCACCTACGTGCTGGCGCGACCGACCCGCGGAGCGCGCACGTGGGCAGTGCTGCGTGTCGAGTCGACGGGAGCCGGAGCCCTCGTTCTGTCCGACGAGCTCGGCGATCAGCAAGAACGGCCGCTGCGCGATCTCATTCCGCTCGAGCGCGGCGGGAGATAAAACCCAGGATCGGCCTGACCATGCGACGGCGCGTACGGCGGGCTCCGACGGAGCAGAGAATTTACGGGGAGGCGGGGAGGAGAGATACTTGGGTGGATGCCACGGGACCGCGCAATGGCAGCGGCGCGACGTCGTCGCGCGTGCTCTGCCGCCCAGTGGATAAAGAAAATCCTCCCGCCTCCCCGCCTCCCCGCCTTGTGAACCCGCTTCATCGCCACAGCGACGTCAGGGTGGCGCTGCCACAGCGATGTCAGGGCGGGGGCAGGATCGGGGTGAGGCGCAGGACGACGAGGGCGTCGGCCTTGCCGGCACCGAGCCGCACTTCGCCGCGTAGGGTGCGCGCGCGGCCGGCGGCGCAAACGCGGCTCTGCGCGAGAAGGCGGCCCCGTGAGAGGGAGAATTCCTCACCGCTTTGCCCGTCGGTGAGCCGCACGTCGATACCCGTGCCGCCCGCGTCGAGGGCGGCCACGACGTCGCCACAGCGACCGTCGGCGAGGGGGACGTCGAAGGTCCTGAGCTGCGTCGGCTCCAGCGCGAGTACTCTGACGTCGCTGGCGACGCCCACCGTGACGCTCTCTCCGCGAGCGTTGAGTGCGGACAGCAAGCGGCTGGCGGCGAGGGGATGCGCGACGAGCTGGGCGTTGGGCACCCGCTCGCGCCGCATCTCGATGGCGAATGGTCCTGGCCGGTTCAAAGCCTCGATGTCGATGCGCGCGCGGCCGCCCTTGCCGCAAGCGAAGAGGGTAGGACCCTCGCCCGACATGGACGAGGCAACGAGCGCGTTGTTGGCGTCCCACACGTCGGCAGTGAGCCCGGCCACGGGCCGACCGCCGATGACGTCGATGCGCGCGCACCCTTCGGGCAGGTTCAGAGGAAAGCTGAGACGGCGGCCGACGTCGGCCGTTCCGGAGCCAACCGTCGTAGGTTCGCTGTAGCCGAGCGTGCGCAGCGGCTTGGCGCGCTGGGCGCGTTCGATCGACAGATCGGCGGAAGGGGCGACGCGAAAATAGGAGATGGGGCCAGCGATCTCGCGCTCGGCGCCGACCGAGCTGCGCGCCAGCATGACCGCGCAAAGACCTTGTCCGGCGTGCGGACGCAGCTCGACGGAAAGGGGCGTCTGCACCGGCGAGCAGACGATGGCGGTGCGATCGCGCCCGATGGCGGGCGCGCGGAGCAACACCCGCTCGTCGCTGTCCATCACCACCACGTCGAGCTGGGTGAACTCCTCGCCTGGTACCACGTACACGTCGAGACAGCGGCCGCCGTCGAGGGTGGCCGAAATACGGGTCGGCGCTCGCGCGTCGGCTTGCACGGCGACACGACGCACCTCCTCCCAGCGCGCCCCGATCGCGCGGCGGTGCTGGTTGACCTTCTCGTCGAGTCCTGGCCAAGCTTCGATCCGGCCGAGCTCTTCACCCGGTCTTCCGCGCGCACCGAGCGCTTTGCCGATGTGGGCTGCGGTGCTGGGGGCAAGGGTATGCACGCCGATGGCCACGACGCCCCGCCCCGACGCGACCCGCGCGATGAGGTAGGCGCGCGTTGGATGAGGCGGGCAGATGACGATGGCGGGTTGCGGGTCGCTGGCCTCGTCCGCCGCGAGCGTCGTGCCGTCGTCGCTGTAGGCGTAGAGATCGAGGTCCTCGATCCCCTGCGAGCCGCGCGCGTAGGCGAGGACGCATTGGTCGACGGGGACGGTGACGAAGCCGCCGACGCGATCGCCATCACCAGCGATGTCGGTGACCGCGACCTGCAGCGGGTTCGCACCGAGCCCCACGGCGACCTCCGCGTCGCGCGAGAGCCAGCGGCTGCCGTCGAGCTGACCGGCCATGACGGCCACGCTCGTCGGAGCAGGCAAACCCTTGGCACTGGCCGGCGGCGGCGCCGTCCTGCGGCAGCCGGCCAGCGAACCAACGACCGAAAGCAAGACCGCGGCGGCGAGGCGCACGAGGTTTTTTATCCCATCCGAGCCCGATCGCGCGACCACGTTTTTCATCGCCCCTCGTCGAAGGGCCGAGAACCGAGCTGCCAGACGACGAATACCCACGCCACCGCACTGCCGCGGACCTCGACCTCGACGTAAGCTTTTTCGGAGCCGCTCGAGCAGAAGGCGAGCGCCGAGCCGTCGAGGACGCCCGCGCTCGAATCGAAGGTCACGCGCGTATCGACGCGGGCGCTCAAGGTGAGGCTCCTCGGATCGCCGCGTATCGCGGCGATGGCCATGGTGTAACAATTGCCCGGTTCGATGGAGATGGCCATCGAGGTGAGGCCCGCCACACCCAGGCGCTGCTCGATGGGATCGACGTCGACCGGAGGCATCTTGCGGCGCCACAGCGCCCCCGCCAGGCCGCCGCGCGCGCGCGCGCCCCACATGGTGGGGACGCCTTTGGGCAACGCGTAGAGCGAGTCCATCAGCAGCACCGGCACCGGGCCCGGCGCGCCCGCGAAGAGAAGGTCGGCCGCGGTGGTGCTGCCCGCACAGAAATCGAGGCGAACATCGGAAGCATCGCTGCGATCGCGGGCCATGAGACGTTCGCTGGCGCCCTCGCGCAGCTCGGCGTCGAGGTCGATGGGACTCTTACCGAGCAGCTCGGCGAAGAGCTCGATGCGATGGCATCCTTCCTCGAGCCGCACCACTTCGCGTCCGGTGCCGTCCGGTTCGGCAGAGAAGACTTGCGTGTGCGTGCTCGAAGGTCCGGTGTTCTTCACCCGTTGCTCGGCGTGCCGCGCCCGCGCGGCCAGTGGCTCGAGCGGGGAGCGCGGACCGGGATCGGCCAGCGGCGCGATGGGACCGCTGGCCCGCTGGGGCAATGCTTCCGCAATCGGCATGGCGGGGCCGTCGCCCACCGCCACGACGGTCTCCACCGCCGAGCGCGCGACCCGGAGCTCGATCGCGAGCCGCAGGAACGCGTCGCGGGCGGCGCCGCACTGCGAGAGGAGCACCGCTCCCGCGATGCTGCGCTCCAGATGACCGCCGGCACCGTGGTGTTTGGGGCTGGCCAGCGGGTCGATGCGCACGACGAAATCGGTCGACCGTCCGGTGAGAAAAGCGATGGTCGTGCAGCCTGCCCCCTTGTTGTCGAGGGCCGCCTCGGGGACGCGAACGGCGCGCGGCCGCCCGTGTTCGAGGAAGATGGGCGCGAGCCGAAGGGTCTTTTGCCCCGTCGCGGCCCAGCGCCGGGCCAGCTCTTCGGCGTCTGCCCCGAGATCGGCCGCGGCCCCTCGCGCGAAGAGGGAGGTCAACGCGATCGCCAGCCAGAAGACGACTTGTCTCACGGCTGGCAACCGCTCGGCACCGTCAGCCGCCCTTCATCGAATCGATCAGGATCTGTGCGACCTCGGGACGACTGAACTCGGGGGGAGGGAGCTGTCCGGCCCGCAGCATGTCGCGCACCTTCGTTCCGGAGAGAGAGACCTGCGTGCTCGCGTCGCCCGGCGCCGTCTTGGCGGTGCCCATGGTGCTGACGGTCGTCGAGTAAAAAGCATTTTCGAAGTTGAGCGGCGTGATACCGAGCTCGCTCGCCGCGAACTGGGTGAAGATCTTCTGCGCGTCGTAGGTACCGTAGTAGTTGCCGACGCCGGCGTGGTCGCGCCCCACGATGAAATGCGAGCAGCCGTAGTTCTTGCGCGCGAGGGCGTGAAAGATGGCTTCGCGCGGCCCGCCGTAACGCATCGCCGCAGGATATACGGAAAGAAGCGCGCGGTCCTTGGGGTAGTAGCGCTCCAAGAGGGCCTCGTAGCATTTCATGCGCACCGGAGCGGGGATGTCGTCGCTCTTCGTCGCTCCGACCAGAGGGTGAATCATCAAGCCGTCGCAGATTTCGAGCGCGCATTTGGTGATGTACTCGTGGGCGCGGTGGATGGGGTTTCTCGTCTGGAAGCCGACCACGGTGGCCCAACCACGGCTCTGGAAAAGCTCGCGGGTTTTTGCCGGATCGCGATGGTACGCCGGAAACTCGGGGGAGCGCGGTCTTTCGAGCACGCGAACCTCACCTCCCACGTAAACGTTGCCCGACGCCTTCAGGTGCGCGACGCCGGGGTGCTTGTCCTCGGTGGTGCGGTAGACCTCGCGTGCTTCGAGCTCCTTGTCCGGTACGAACTTGTCGCTCACCTCCATCACCGCCACCACGCGCCCGTCGGGCATCTTGAGAGCGAGCTCGCCGCCGACGCGGATGGACTCGGCCTCGGCCGGGGAAACGGCGAGCGTGATCGGCACCGACCACACCAGGCCGTTCTCCAGCCGCATCTCGCGGACGACGCGCAGGTAGTCCTTGGACGTCATGAACCCCTTGAGCGGCGAGAAAGCACCGACCGCGATGTTCTCCACGTCGGCCGCCGCGCGTTCGTCGAGGGTCACCGCCGGTAGTGACTTGGCCCGCTCGGCGAGCTTGTCTTTTTCCGCGCCGCGGGCCCAGCGATCGACGAGCTCGCCCCCGTGCGGAAGGATGAGCGTACGCTGAGCGATCTCGGTCGTGCCTGCGGCGTCCACCGCGCGGCGGATGTAGCCGAGCTGCTCGAGCTTGGCGACGATCTTGGACAGGCTCTGCTCTTTGCTCTCCTTGTCGGTCTCCACCACGACTTCGGCGTTGGTGGGGGCTTCGTAGGGATCGTCGACCCCGGTGAAGTTCTTGATCTCGCCGGCCAGCGCCTTCTTGTAGAGACCTTTGGCGTCGCGCGCGGAAAGCGCGTCGATGGGGCACGCGCAATACACCTCGCAGAAGCGTCCGCCGGTGGCGCGCCGCTGCTCGTCGCGGATCTCGCGGTACGGGCTGATGGCTGCGGTGATGGCGCATCCTCCCGCGCGCGCGATCAGCTTGGCGACGAACCCGATGCGGCGGATGTTGGTGTCGCGGTCCTCTTTGGAAAAGCCGAGCCCCTTGGAGAGATGGAGGCGCACCTCGTCTCCATCGAGCGTCTCCACGTGGACGCCGCGGCGCGCGATCTCCGCGGCGAGCATGGCGGCAAGTGTCGATTTGCCCGAGCCGGACAAGCCAGTGAACCAGACCACGAAACCACTTTGCGACATGTTGGAAGGTCCTTTCAAAATGACGAACGAATCAATTCTAGAAACCCATTAGCACTACTTCGTCGAGGAGGGAGCAGGGGCGTCACGGAGCTGCCACCACTTCCAGGGGGACCTCGACGAACGCCTTTCCTTCGGGATCCCAGGCGAAAAGCTTGTGATCGTCGACCACCCCCTGGCGAATGCTGGTGACGAGGTAGAGGAGGCCTTCGTAGGACGGCTTGTCGCCCCCCATGGTCGCCGCGGCGGCGTCCGTCTCGCTGAAGTAGGCACCGACGTCGAGGTGCGAGTGGTAAAGGACGCGCAGGGGCCGGCCGTTCACGGCGCTCGCTGCCATCGCTTTGGCGAACTGGAGCGGGTCGATGAGGAAGTACGTTCGCCCGGTGCGCGGATAAGTTTCGGGGTCCACGGCGTGGTAGCGGTTGGCCAGGTTGGCGAGCGCCACGGCGTCGTCGCAGAGGAGCTCGACATCGGCGGGACCGGTGAGGTAGCCGCAGGCTTCTTCGTCGTTCGCGTAACTCGTGCGCGCGTGCTCGGACACGCGTTCCAGAACCGCGCGCGTGATGCGCAGAGGACGAGCCGTCACCACGTGTACCTCTTCTCCCATTTCATCGGCGCAAAGTAGCGATCACCTCGATCGGCGATGATCGTCACCACACACCCGCCCCCCTGTCGCTGGTGCAATTGCTCCGCGATCTGGAGGGCCGCAAACACGTTGGCGCCCGAGGAATGACCGACGTGCAGACCTTCCTCCGCCGCCAGCCGGTCGGCCATGTTCCAGCCGTCTTCGGTGGAGACGCGCATGGTCTCGTCGGTGATGCCTGCCTCGTAGATGGCCGGCACGATCGAGCTCGGCAGATGCTTCAGCCCTTCCAGTCCGTGCAGCGCTTCGTCCGGTTCGACGGCGATGCAGCGGATGGGGCGAGTGTGTTCGCGCAAGCGACGGGTGGTCCCCATCATGGTTCCGGTCGTGCCGAGCCCCGCCACGAAGTGGGTGATGCGGTCGCCGAACGCGTCCAGGATTTCGCGCCCGGTTCCCAGGTAGTGCGCCTTGGGGTTCGACGGATTGGCGTACTGGTTCGGATAAAAATACCTCTCGCCGTGCTCGTCCACCATCTTCTGCGCGATCCGAATGGCGCCGTCGGAACCTTCCATGGGATCGCTGTAGACGATCTTGGCACCGAACGCCTGCACGATGTCCTTGCGCGCCTTGGTGACGTTGGAGGGCATCACCAGCTCGACCGGGTAACCGAGCGCGGCGCCAAAGAGCGCGTACGCCACGCCGGTATTGCCGCTGGTGGAATCGAGCAGCGTCTTGCCGCTGGCGAGACGGCCGTCTTCGATGGCATCGAGCATCATGCAGAGGGCGGGGCGGTCTTTCACCGAGCCCCCGGGGTTCGCGAATTCGAGCTTGGCGTAGATCTCGACGCTGGGCGCGCTTTTTCCGATGCGCTCGAGACGTAGAAAAGGCGTTTGACCGACCTGATCGGCCACGGAACGGAGGAGCCGGCTTCGAACGAACGCGAGTCTCATGATGATCGGCGGTGGTCGCTCATGATCCGCGGCGCGCTCCCGTTCCCGCGAAAAGGGCGGCGCGCAGCGACGAGAGCGCCGCCCGCGATCCGGCCACGACCGCACGCGGCGCCGCGAGCTCGAGAAATGACGGTGCCAGCCCGCGTTCGTCGATGGAACCGGGCGCGATGCTGCCCATGCCGGCGCGGCGCGCATAAGACGTCGCGATCTCGTGGCAGAGACCATCGCCCCCCACCGAGGCCACGGCGGCGCCGAGGCGGCGCTGCCCGTCCTCGCCGATCTCGGCGAGGAGCATTTGCCGCGCGTAACGCCGAAAAACGCTCACGCGCCCGAACCTCCGGCGATGGCGGGGACGATCGACACCGTGTCGCCGCCCTTGAGCTCGGTCTTGAGCCCTTCCAGAAAACGGATGTCCTCTTCGCCGATGTAGATGTTGACGAAGCGGCGGACGCCTTTTTCGTCGAGCAACCGGTCGCGCATGCCGGGGTGCTTTTTCTCGAGGTTGTCGATGAGCTCGCCGACGGTGCGGCCGTCGGCGGAGACCTCGTCGTGACCGCCGGTCAAGGCGCGCAGCGGCGTGGGGATGCGAACGATGGTGGACATATCCGATTTCTCCTTCATCAAGCGACCGGGTGGCCGCTGGTGTACCTGGTCTCGACGAGATCGACGATGGTGGGTGCGCGGCCACAGAGCACGCAGTCGTCGCGCCGCGCCATCGGCAAGAGGCGAAGCTCGTCGGAAAGGCCGTCGAACGTCGCCACGCGACCCCACAGGCGCCCGTCGCCGAGCGCGGCAAGCAGGGCCATTTCCGCCGCGATTCCGCCGACGACCCCACACACGGGGCCCACGATACCGGCAGAGGCGCAGTCGGGTGCCGTCTCCGGAAGATCTTCGAACAAGCAGCGGTAGCAAGGACCGCCGCGCGGGCCGGCGCTCACCACGGTCCCGATCCACCGGATGGCGGCAGCGTGGACGACCGGTTTTTCCGCGAGCCGGCAAGCATCGGCGAGCAAGAAACGGCTGGCAAAGTTGTCGGTTGCGTCGACCACGGCGTCCACGTTGCGCGCCAGCGCATGCGCCGTCGTTGGAAGGGCCCGCCCTCGGAAGAGCTCGACGGAGACTCCGGGGCGTCGCGCTTCGAGCGAGCGCTTGGCAGCCTCGAGCTTGCTTTGCCCGATGTCGCTTTCATCGAAGAGCAATTGACGATGCAGGTTGGCCATCTCGACGCGGTCCTCGTCGGCGAGGACGAGCGTGCCCACGCCGGCCTCGGCGAGGGCGATGGCGCACGGCGCCCCCACGCCGCCGGTTCCGACGAGCAGGATGCGCAGTGACGACAGTCGATCAGGCGAAGTATTCATCGAGGCTGAAGTACCGCTCACCGGTGTCCGGCAGGAGGGTGACGACGTTCTTGCCCGGACCGAGCTCGCGAGCCACTTCGAGCGCGACGTGTACCGCGGCGCCGGCGCTGATGCCCACCAAAAGGCCTTCCATTCGGGCGAGGGCGACCTTGGCGTCGTAGGCGTCGCGATCGCTTACCAGGCGAATTTCGTGCACGACTGCGCGGTCGAAGTTCCGCGGGACGAAGCCGGCGGCGAGCCCCTGGATCTTGGTGGGCCCACGTTCGCCCCCCGAAAGCGACGCCGAGCTTTTGGGCTCGACGGCGATGACGCGGGCTTCGCGGCGCTCGCGGCGCAGCGCCTCGCCGACGCCGCTGATCGTTCCGCCCGTCCCCACGCCGGCCACGAAGGCGTCGATCGATCGATCGCGCATCACGTGCAGGATCTCGCGCGCCGTCGTTTCGCGATGGCAGCGCGGATTTTCGGGGTTGTCGAACTGCGAGGGGGAGAAGGCGCGCGGCGTTTGCGCGGCAATCTCGCGCGCCTTGGCGACCGCGCCTTCCATCTGATCTTCCCCTTTCGTCAGCACGAGCTCGGCCCCGAAAGCTTCGAGGAGCTGGCGCCGTTCGAGGCTCATCGTCTCTGGCATGGTGAGGATGCATCGGTATCCCTTCACCGTGCAGACGAGCGCCAGGCCGATGCCGGTGTTGCCGCTCGTCGGTTCGACCACCACCCCGCCTGGTCCGAGCTTGCCTTGACGTTCGGCGGCTTCGATGATGGCAAGGCAGATGCGATCCTTGACCGATCCGCCGGGGTTCACGAGCTCGGACTTGGCGAGCAAGGTCGCGCGCGGCGCGTCCGCACCAAAACGGCGCAGCTCGAAGATCGGCGAGTCCCCCACGAGCTCGAGAATGCTGCCATAGACGAGAGGGTGCGCCGGCAGCGGAGGCAAGGTCGACGGAGTCGGAGCGGACATGGCAGGCCGTGGCTCAGATGACGTAGCTGTAGCTGTCGTGCTGCTTGCGGAGGCCGAGCTCGTCTCCGCGGCGGCACATATCGGCAATGGTGACGGCGTCGAAGCAACCTTCGATGCGGTGCGACAGCTCGCGAAAAACGGCGTCGGTGACCTCTTTACCGTCGGCGCCGGCGGAGCGCTTGTCCTCGTCCTCCGCGCGTCCTGTGATGGCAATCGGCCCTTCGAGCGCCCGCACCACATCGCCGAGGCGGATGTCGCCCGCCGGTCGTGCCAAGTGGTACCCTCCGCGTGGCCCCCGCTTGGCGCCGACGAGCCCCGCCCGTTTCAAGTCCTGGAAAATCTGCTCGAGAAAGCGGGCGGGGATCGCCTCGCGCGCGGCGATGTCCTTGATTTGGGTGGGTCGCCCGTCATTGTGGAAGGCGATGTCGAAGAGGGCGCGGACGCCGTAGCGCCCCTTGTTCGAGAGCTTCACGGGCTGTGGTCTAGATTGTCACATCGGATATGTCAAGAACTGACAGGATAGCTCGATGATCCTCGGCGGAGCGTGGAATGGCCTGCTCCACGGCAGCGCCGAGGCTCGTGCGCTGCACGATGTCTACCCGGCGATCGATCTGCACGCCGACACGCTCATGTGGGCACGCTGGATCGGCTACGACCTCGGGGTCCGTCATCAGCCGTTCTTTCCGGCGGCGGCCTTTTTCGGTCACGTCGACGTGCCGCGGCTCGTCGAGGGCGGCATCGGTGCTCAGTTCTTCGGCTTGGTCTCCCTCCCCGTCGCCGGGCGCGGCCACGTGCGCGCGATCGACGAGCAGATCGACGCGCTGGAAGCGCAGATCGCCGCGAAAGAAGGGCGTCTCTGCAAGGTGCGATCGGCCGACGACGTCGAGCGCGTCCATCGCGAGCGGGTGACGGGGGCCCTTCTCGGCATCGAAGGGGCGCACGCATTGGAAGGCGACCTCGATCGCGTCGAATATTTCGCGCGGCGCGGCGTGCGGTACCTCGGGCTCTTGCATTTCAGCGCCAACGAAGCGGGTTACCCGGCCTACGGCGCCGGACGCCGCGACGGCGAAGGGCTGACGGCGTGGGGTCGGGAGCTCGTGCGCCGCTGCGAAGCCGCTTCGGTCATCGTCGATCTGGCTCACATCAACCGCCGCGGCTTCTTGGACGCCTGTGCGATGACGACACGTCCTCCCATCGTCTCGCACACCGGCGTAACGCGCGCTCACCAACACTGGCGCAACATCGACGACGAGCAGATCCGTGCCGTCGCCACGCGAGGCGGCGTGGTGGGAATCATTTTCTGCCCGCGCTTTCTCGGGGGCGACAGCATCGACGACGTCGTGCGCCACTTGCAACACGTCATCGACGTGGGCGGCGAAGACACGCCAGCCCTGGGATCGGATTGGGACGGGATGATCGTGCCGACGCCGGGTCTCCGCGATGCCGCCCATCTGCCGCTCTTGACGGACGCGCTCCTTCGCGCCGGCTTCCGCGAAGCCGTGATCGCCAAGGTGCTACGGCATAACGCGCTGCGCGTCTTGCGCGACTGTCCCCCTTCGCCTCAGGTGTAGAGCCGGTCGATCTCTTTTTGCCAGCGCTTGAGGACGTTGCGCCGTTTCACCGATAGCTTGGGGGTCAGCATGTCGTTTTCGAGGGTGAAGTCCTCGGCGATGAGGGCAAAGTTGCGGATGCGCTCGTAGCCCTTGAAATCGGCGCAGACGCGGTCGAGCTCCTCGCGCATCTTCGCCCGCACCTTGGGGTCGGCCAGGAGATCCTCGGTCTTCTTCGCACTGACGCCGTGGTGGGAGCCCCACTCTTTCAGCGCCTCCACGTTGGCGACGATGAGCGCCACGTTGTAGGGCTTGTTGTCGCCGTAGATCATGACGTTGGCGACGAAGGGGGAAAGCTTGACGAGCTCTTCGAGCGGCGATGGGACCACGTATTTGCCGTTCTCGAGCTTGTACTGCTCTTTGATGCGCCCGGTGATGTAGAGGTAATTGTCGTCGTCGAGGTACCCCATGTCCCCGCTGCGAAAGCCGCCGTCGGGTGTGAACACGGCGTCGGTCTCGGCCTTGTTCTTGTAGTAACCCTGCATGACGTTGGGCCCATAGATGACGATCTCGCCGTTCTTGGGATCGCCGGTCGCCTGCGTGTCGATGACGACGCGGACGCCGGGGATCGGCCGCCCCACGCTGCCGAGCTTGCGATGTCCCGGTACGTTGCAGCTGACGATGGGGCTCGTCTCGGTGAGGCCGTATCCTTCGTAGACGGTGATGCCGAGCCCGTCGACGAAGTCCGCGACCTCCCGCGCCAGCGCCGCCGCGCCGGAGACCGCGTATTTCAGCTTGCCGCCGAACCGGGCGCGGACCTTGGAGAAAACGAGCTGATCGGCGAGCGACAAGGTGGCCGATTCGAGCATCCCGAGCGGCTTGTTCTGCCGTTTCTTGGCGCTCAAGCGGAGCCCGGCGCGAAAGAGCGCACGGACAGGGCGCGGCTTGCTTTCCATCTGTTTTTCGACATTCGCGTAAATGCGATTGAAGATGCGCGGGACCGCGAAAAGCACGGTGGGTTTTACCTCCGCGAGGTAGGCCACGATCTTGTCGCTGGAGTCGCAGATGCCGGTGGACGCACCGATGGAGATGAGGATGTGAAGCTCGCATGTGTGCCCGAACGAATGGGCCCACGGGAGAAACGAGAGGCTGCGATCACCGTCGGCGATGGGGAGGTTGGTCTGGACGCCGAGGACGTTGGAGACGACGTTGCTGTGCGAGAGGACGACCCCTTTGGGATTGCCGGTGGTCCCCGAAGTATAGAGGAGAGAAGCGATGTCGCTCCCCTCGGAGCGCACGACGGGCACGGGCTGGGCGGCGCCCTTCTGCAGCAGCTCTTTGTACGTGGGAACCCCGGCGGCCGTGCCGCCCGTGGCGTCGGCGATGAGAGCGAGGTGTTTCAGGCACGGGATCTTGGAGGGAAAATCCTTTACCTTCTGGAGGATGGCGGAGTTCGCGACGAAGAGCACCTTCAGCTCGGAGTCGCGCACGATGAAGTCCCAATCCTTCTCGAGCTGGGATTCGTACATCGGTACGATGATTGCCCCCAAGCCGTAGACCCCGTAGGCGATGGCCGCCCATTCGACGCGGTTATTGGAGATGATGCCGACCTTGTCGCCGCGTCCGACGCCGAGCGTGGCGAGACCGGCGCGCATGTCATCGGCGAGCTTGCCGAACTCGGCGTAGGTGATGTAGCGCCATTGCTCACCGGTCTTGGTGCCGAAGAGCTCCAGCGGGCCATACCTTTTGACGCTATTGGCGAGGACGTCGACGAGCGAAACGATCGACTGGGACTCTGTCATTGGGGGCGGATTACACTATCATTTCGCTGCGAGGCGCAAGCGAGTACAACACCCCTGGCGTCTTCTGCGAAAGCGACTGGCGTTATTCCGGAGTCGTCTTCAGAATCCCCCGTCCGTGCGACCCATGCCGAGCTACACCGTCAAGACCTTTGGCTGCCAGATGAACGTGCACGACTCGGAGCGCATCGACGAGACGCTTCGGGATGCCGGATACACGCTGGCCAACGAGCCGTCGAGCGCGGACGTCATCGTCATCAACACCTGCAGCGTGCGCGAAAAAGCGGAGCACAAGCTGCGCAGTCTGGTCGGCACGCTGGCCGACCTCAAAGCCGAGCGACCGGAGCTCGTGATCGCGGTGGCCGGTTGTCTGGCGCAGCAGGAGGGGGCCAAGCTCCTCGCGCGTATGAAGCAGATCGACGTCGTGCTCGGGCCCGACAACATCATCGAGCTGCCTCGCCTGGTGGAAGCTATCCAAGGGGGGTCGCCCCCCATCGTGCGGACGGTCTTCGACGTCGATGAGCCGGTGTTCTTGCGGGCGCGGCCCGATCCGCGCCGAGGCGTCTCCCCCACGGCGTATGTGACGGTGATGAAAGGGTGCGACGAGCGCTGCTCGTTCTGCATCGTCCCCCACACGCGCGGCCCCGAGCGCTATCGACCGAGCTCCGAAGTGGTCGAGGAGATTCGTGCGCTCGCCCTTGCCGGCGTACGCGAGGTGACCCTGCTCGGACAGACGGTGAACAGCTACCGTGATCCGGAGCAGCAACTCGCGCCGGCGCCTTCGTCCGACCCGACCGATCCCGACGAGAGCGAATTCGCGGCGCTCTTGCGACGCATCGCCGAAGCGGTGCCCGATCTTGCGCGCCTCCGCTACACGAGCCCCCACCCGCGGCACGTGACACCCTCTCTCGTCGCCGCGCACCGGGATCTCGACGTCCTGGCGCGCCACGTCCATCTGCCGGTGCAGTCGGGGAGCAACCGGATGCTAAAGCGGATGATCCGCCGCTATACCAAAGAGGAGTACGTCGAGCGCGCAGCGCTCCTTCGCGCCGCCCGTCCCGGTCTCACGCTGAGCACCGACATCATCGTCGGATTCTGCGGAGAGACGGAAGAGGACTTCCAAGAGACGCTCGATCTCGTGCGCGCCGTCGGGTTTGCGGGACTCTTCGGCTTCAAGTACTCGCCTCGTCCCTACACGCCGGCGCAAAAGCTGGGCGACGACGTGCCGGAGAAGACGAAATCGGCGCGGCTCACCGCCCTCTTTGCGCTCGCCGAAGAGCTGCAGCGGGACAAACTCGAAGGGCTGGTCGGCTCGACGCAGCAGGTTCTGGTGGAAGGGGAGAGCAAGACCGGCTCCCACAAGGTCACCGGTCGCACCGAGCGCAACGAGATCGTGCACATCGAGGACGAGGACGGCGCGTCGCTCGTCGGTCAGATGGTCGAGGTCACGATCGTGCGCTCTTTCAAACATTCGTTGGAAGGCGCCATCACGCCTCGATCGCAATTGGTGCGGGCGGGCGATGCGAACCGGACGCGGCGCCGCACGTTGCCCCTGATCGCCACGGATTGCTGAGGTCATGGGGCAGCTGCTCGCCTTCGACGGCGTGACGCCGACGCTCGGGCGCGACGTCTTCGTTGCGCCGGGGGCACACGTCATCGGACGGGTCACCATCGGAGACGAATCGAGCGTGTGGTTCGGCGCCATTCTGCGGGGTGACGTCGGCACCGTCGTCATCGGGGTGCGCACCAACATTCAGGACCTGTGCTTGATCCACATGACCGGGGGAGTATCGAACGTGCGCATCGGCGACGACGTCACCATCGGCCACGGCGTTACCTTGCACGGATGTGACGTCGGTCACCGGTGCCTGGTCGGCATGGGGAGCATTCTTTTGGACGGCGTGCGCGTGGGCGACGACTCGGTCATCGCCGCCGGCAGCCTGGTCACGGCGCGCATGGTGATTCCTCCCGGCTCGCTCGTGCTCGGCAGGCCGGCCAAGGTGCTGCGCCCGGCGACGGCCAAGGAGAAGCGGCTCGGTGTGGAGGGCGCGGCGCACTACGTCGAAAACGCGCGCACGTACCGCACGCTGCTCGCCGCGACGGACGGGGCGCCGACGCGTGGAGCGGTGGAGGGCCCGCCCGCCGAGCCCGCTACCCGCCGCCCACGAAGTGAACGATCTCCACGACGTCCCCCTCGCTGAGCACCGCCGCGGCGTGCTCGGCGCGCGGCACCACTTCCAGGTTTTTCTCGACCGCTACCGGTCCGCCGTCGAGGCCGAGATGGGCGACGAGCTCGCGCACGGTCGTTCCCGCCGGAATCTCGCGCAGTGAGCCGTTGACCGTGACCCTCATGACGGGGGCTATGGTCGCATATTTGGCTTCGCGCGCCAGCGCGTCAACGCCGCAGGAGCTTGCGGCTGTCGGCTGCGGCCAAGGTCGGAGGGGGCGGCAGTTTGAGCACACCGTCGATCGGCTCGGCGAGACCGGAGACTCCGGTCGAGGCCACGACGATGCCGACCACGCGACCCTCGCGGTCGACGAGCGCGCTGCCGCTCGTTCCGGCAGGGTAGGGATGGTTCAGGACCAAGATGGGATCGGCTCCGACGCGCTCTTGTCGGCGGATGAGGCGCGCGCAGATCCGCTCGCGCAGGAGGCCGGAAGGTCCGCGCCACATGTGCCAAGCGCAGAGGCGTTCACCGAGGGGAACGCTGGCCGCGCTCGCCATTTCGAACCCCTCCCAGGGCAGCTTGCCGTCGACCTCGAGGACCGACAGGTCGACTTCGCCAGCGGCGTCGACCTGGCGAATCGGCGTCAGGTGGTGCTGCTCATCGAGCACTTCCACGTTGCGGTGGTCGGCGCAGTGCCGCGCCGTTACGATGCGCGTGCCGCGGTCGGGGACGCGCACGGCGGCTGCCGAACAGGTGCGTGGACTGTGCTTGTCGTTCAGAGCGGGGCGCATCGTGCCGGATACGACCATTTCGGCCTTTTCGCTCCGAGGCTCGTCGCTCTCGACGAGGAGCGTGTTTGGCATGACGAGGGGAGGCGAGCCGTTCGGCTTGATGAGGGAGGCGCCCGCGCCCGTGGCGGCGATGAGGGCAAAGGCTCCCGAAAGCGCAGTCGCGCTGCGTTTCATCCACGGATGAAAGGTCCTCATTTTCTCGCCTGCCCAGCCCCCAAGGGTCCTCTCTTTCCGACGAAGCGCAAGCGGGAAATCATCACGAATTTCGCGATGACACGCGAAAAATGTTCGCGGTCCTCCCCCCGGCACGACTCTGTCAGTTCTTCCAGTTCTTCGCCCTACCAAGTCACGATCGGCCAGTTCGGCGAGGCGGCCATGTAAGATGCGGCGAGGCCCGCGCCAAGGGGGCTCCGATGGCGACGGCCGCGAGGCGCCAGGGGCCGGAGGGCGCCGCGCGCGGCCCGAGAGCGCGGCGTAGGGCTAACCGGGGGGCTGTCCTACCTTCGACCAAACCCGCAGAATGACGGTGTGGGGAGCTGCTCCGCGGGAGACGTCGATCCGAACGACCTCCTCCATCGACAGCGCCGGAAGACGATGCAAAAGGCGCTGCTCCACGAAATCGCGGCGCGATTGCTCGGACGCCTTGCTGAAGATCTCGTCCCCCTCGACGATGAAAGTCGAGACCTCGAAGATCTGGGCCGGCAGAAGGTCCGGTCGCGACGCGAGTCCGGTGCGCCCCCCTGCCGATGACGCACCGTGGCGAGCCTCGGCCGCAGCCATCATCGCCCGAGCCTCGGTTGCCAGCGCTTCGTCGATGGCCTCCATGGTGGCGCGCCCGAGGGGCGCTTCTCCGATGGTAATCACCTCCGGAGACGACCCTTGTGCAGGGCGCGTGAGGGGTGCGGGCCGGTCTTCGTAACCGAGCGTATCGAGCTTGGGGCGATGTTTTTTCGGCAGCTCGCGGGCCAGCTCGTCGGCGACGGCGGAAAGCGTGTCGTGGCCTGCAACGGCGCGGCGCACCGTGATTTCCGGCTGCGAGGCCCGGTGACGCGAGGGGTCGGCACCGGGCGCATCGAGGCGCGAAGGGCGCGAACGGCTCGAGCGCGACACCGAGGCCGAATTGAGCGGCGGTCGCGCCGAGGCCGAAGGAGGGTGCGAGGTGGCGCCCGGGGGGCGGGATGTCTTGCGCGACGGCGCCGCCGAATCGAGGCGCGGGGGCCGCTTGCGATCCGGTTTGACTGATTTGCCCGCCAAAAGAGGAGCCTCCGCGAGCGTTAGTGCCCGACCCCAAGTATCGCATGGCGCGCGTCCCGGCGTGAACAACTGGACAGTTGCGTGGTCGCATGGCTGCTTCGACGATCGATCGGACAGCGAGGAGCCGAAGCAATCGTGCTAGGCTGCCTGGCAGGCGTGGACCGGATCTTTACCGGCCGCGACCCGGAGGAAGAATGTACGGTCCGACCCATCTCCCGAAAGGCGAGAAGCTTCGCAAGGTCACCGTCCCCGAGATTCGCGTTCGAAAGAGCCACGGCCCTTCGATCGCGATGGTGACGGCCTACGACTTTACCATGGCGCGTCTGCTCGACGAGGCCGGCGTCGATATCGTCCTCGTCGGCGATTCGCTCGGCATGGTCTTTCAGGGCCTTCCCAACACGCTGCCGGTGACGGTCGACGAGCTCTGCTACCACGGCCGCGCCGTCGCGCGGGGATTGAGCCGCGCCCATCTCGTCGGCGACATGCCTTTCATGAGCTTCCAGGTCTCGGCGGCGCAGGCCATCGAGAACGCCGGCAAGATGATGAAGGAAGGGGCATTCGAGAGCGTCAAGATCGAAGGTGGAACCGAAGTCGCCGATCGCGTCGCGGCGATGGTCGCGATCGGCATCCCGGTGATGGGGCACGTGGGACTCGTGCCCCAGCGTGTGCACGCGCTCGGCGGATTCCGCGTGCAAGGCAAGACCGAAGAGGCCGCCGATCGCATCATCGCCGATGCGGTGGCGCTCGAGCAGGCAGGGGCCTACGCCATCGTCCTCGAAGCCGTGCCCGCCGAAGTTGCGTCGCGCGTGACGCGTGCTGTCAGCGTTCCTACCATCGGCATCGGCGCGGGACGCGGCTGCGACGGTCAAGTGCTGGTCTGTACCGATCTGGTCGGCATGTCGCGCGGGCACTCGCCTCGCTTCGTCAAACACTTTGCCGAAGTTGGCGACGCGATCGTCACCGCAACGCAGACCTTCATCGACGAAGTCCGCGCCGGTACGTTCCCCGACAAGGAGCACGAGTACCAGGCGGCGGCCCCCGAGGGCGCCGCGCGCCGCACCGCCAGCGAGTAGCCCGGGCAGCGCTCGCGACCGCCAGGCGACCGCCAAGGAGCGCGCTCCCGCTGTGGGGCGAGAGCGCGCGGTCCGCCGGCGGTCCTACTTCTTGTCCTTGTCGCCCTTCGGCGCATCGGCCTTCGGCCCCGGCTTGTCGGACTTGGCAGAGGGGGGCGCCTTGGGCTCGGCCTTGTCGCCCGGCTTCTTCTCCGCGCCTTTGTCGGCGGCAGGCTTCTTGTCCCCTTCGGCCTTGGCGGCCTTCGGCTTGGGAAGCAGGCCCGTCTGGGCAAGGAGCTCGACGCTGTTGGCGTACCCCGTGCCTGCCTGGATCTTGCCGTCCTTCATCGTCAAGACGTCGAGGCTGTGCAACGACACGGGCTTTTTGGTCGCTTTGAGAGGACCGATAGGCCCACTGTGGGTGCCGCTCATCGTCGTTTCGGCAACGGCGAATTCGTCGACGGAGAAAATCGTATCGACCGCGAGCTTGCCGTCGGGAAACGCTTTCGCGAAGGACTGGAAGAACTTCTTGTGCTCGCCTTTGCCTGCCGCGTCTTTGGGCATGCTGATGTCGCTCCAGGTCGCGTCATCCGCCATCGCGCCGAGGAAGTCGGTTTCCGATTTGTTGTCGAAAGCAGCGTACATCCCCTTGATGACATAGGTCTGCTTGTCTTCCTCCGGCGTGCTCTTGGCGATGTGCCACGTCGGATCGCCGCTCGGCAACGGCGCAACCGGACGCGCGGGCGCTCTGACCTGCCCGAGCTGCGCCATCAGCGTGGAGCCGTCCATGTAGCGGTGCTCTTGTTTCACCAGCCCCTCGGGCGTCATCCAGCAGACGGTCGCGCCGCGGATGCCCACGGGTTTGCCGGTCGGCTTGATCCCCATGAACTCCCCTTTGTGCGTGCCGTTCATTACCCATTCGACGACGACGATTTCACCCTTGGCGTAGATGTTCGATTCACCGAGCTTGAAGTCGGGAAAGCCATCGAAGAACTTCTGAATGTCGGAAGCAATCGCTTCGCGCCCCTTCATTTCGCCGGATCCGTATGTGATCGAGACGCCATCGGGAGCGAACCCCTCCGCGAACTTCGCCGCTTCGTGGGCGTTGAGCGCTGCGAGGCCGGCGCGAGCCGATTGCTTCTCGAGCTCGAGAAGGGAGGGCTTGGGCGGTTCGGGGGGCGGCGCCGGAGTCGGCTCGGGCGGCGGCGCGGCCATCGGTGGTGGCGGCGGCGGAGCTTGCGGCGGCGGCATCACTTCGCCCTCGCCACCACAGGCCGAAATCAGTACCGCCACGAGTGCAGCGCCGCAAATCGTCTTCGCCATGACCATCCTCCCACTCCCTGATGTGAGCCATGGCCAATCGCTTCTTTCCGCCCTCGAGTCAACCCTAATCGGGGAAGGCGTCGTGCTCCCTGGTGGCGGGTTCAATCGTTAACGCCGCGCGAAGAGCCGGCGTACCTCGTTGCGCACAATGTGCGTCGATTCTTTTCGACAGAACGTCACCAAGAGCTCGCGCCGAATGTCCGGCGGATTGTCCTTTATTTCCGGTCGACCCTCTCGCGATTGGAAGCGCGGACATACTGATTGTCGCTAGTAGGGGGACAGGACCGGACCTCGCCGCAACGGAAGTGGCCGCCCCGCTGAATTGGCCGAGCGCGATCGGGTATGTCGAAGACTGGTAATGACGAAGAACGGAAAGCGTAGTGCTAGGCGTTTCGTTTCAGCCAGCCCCAAGCGAAAACCGCGACACCGACGAGAGCCAAGGCGGCGGCGGCCTTGCGCCATCCGCCGAAAGGGTTCGGCCTGCGCAGCTTCCGCATCAAGTGTCTTCGTTCCTCGTCGTCTTCGATCTCCATGAGCGCGCCGGAACAGCCCCCCTCGTCGGCCATGGAATCGAGTCGATGCTGGTCGAGCGACGGTGCTGGCGGAGCGTCGCGACCGATTTCTGGGTCCGACCTGGGATCGTGCTGGTTGGTCATGGATGGTCCTCCAGCAATTCGTGTGCCTTGTGGCTTGTGCATTTCGAGCGCTCTATGCGATCCTCCGCCCATGAGCGCGCTCCTTCGGTGGTTGCTGTGGACAGCATCCCTGGCCTGCCTGGCAGGTTGTCCAGAGAAGAAGCCCGAAGGGGGTGGCGTCACACCGCCAGCTCCTTCGGTGACACCCGCCAAAGGGGCGGCGTCCGCAGGCGGCGGCTGGTAGCTTTTTTTTCGGGTCGAAGCGTGCCGGAACGCGAGCGCCGCCTCGTTCGCGCACGCTGAGCGGCTTAGCACGACGCTTTCAGCTGAGTGGCCAAGCACGACGCTTTCAGTTCTTCGCCGTCAGGGGGTTGCGCGATCCTTGGCTGTTGGTGGACGCGCATGCGACACTGACACACCTATGCGCCTGCTGACTGCCCACAAGGTTCTCATTTCGGTGGCGGTGGTGATGGCGCTCCTTCTCACCGCACGAGCGGCTTTCAACTATTCGTCGAGCCACGCGAAATCGGACGCGGCGTCCAGCGTCGCCGGGCTCGTGGCGGCCGGGGTTTTGGGCTTGTACCTGCGGACGATCTGGCGGCGCTGACTAGCAGTACGCAGTCAGATTGCTCGCTGCCCGATCATCATCGGAGCAGGCATACGCCCACTCAACCGCCTGACCGCACAGGCGAAACGCCCCTTCAACGAAGCCCAGCAAGGCGAGCGCCTCGCGGCCGTGGCCATCGGAGCCCTTTGGCAGCGGCCTCGCCGCCTCTTACCATGGCCGCCTCACGGAATTGGCCGATTCGTGATCTTGGTATGGCGAAGAACTGACAGCGTAGTGCGAGGTGCGCGGCGCCGAAAACGAGAGGCCGTCCCGCCCGAGCACGACCAGGTCGGGAGCTCGGGCGCGATGTGAAAGAACGCGCATGGGCGGTAGGACGAGCGCACATCGATATGCGATTTCGAATGGGTAGCGCGAGACGAGCCTTCCTTGTGTTCGCGCATTTGTGTAGGGTGGTGCGCTGGAAGTGGACGACGTCGGACCCGTCGAGGAAAGGCGGGCGGAGGGTTATGACGATGGTTTCGAACTATTGGCGAATTGTCTCTTTGCCTGTTTTGCTGACGGCGCTCGGATCGCCTTTACTCATCGATTGCGGGAAAATGCCGAGCGTTCCTGGTGCCCCTAGCGTGCCGGGAGTTCCTGGCGCGCCTGGCAATTGTCCCGATATGGCCAATGTCGACGCTGTTGCGAACTTCGATTGGCAGAAGGAGTTCAAGCTCGACGCCAGTGCTGCCGGCAAGTTGAAGGGTGGTCTCGCTGCCGCCATCAACCTGAAGGCGCTGGCCGTGGAGATCGACGGCGATCTCAAGACGGCTTGCGGGAACCTGGCCAAGGATCTGGGCGCGAGTGGTGACTTTGCCGACGGCAAAGCCGCCTGCGATGCGGCCATCAAGGCGATGGGCGACGCCCGGGCCAAGATGGGCGCCAACGCCAAAGCCTCGTTGGCAATGGTGCCCCCGCACTGTTCGGCTTCGATGGACGCCATGGCCGATTGTGCGGGCAAATGCGATGCGAACGTGCAGGGCGGTAAAGCCGAAGTGAAGTGTGAAAAGGGCGAGCTCTCCGGCACCTGCGACGCGAAGTGCGAAGGCAAGTGCGAGCTCTCCGGCGCGGCAACCTGCGACGGTACCTGCGAAGGTTCGTGCGATGCGCACTTCACCGGCAAGTGCGAAGGCACCTGCAACGGCAAGTGCGATGGCAAGGACAGCAAGGGGACCTGCGCAGGCAAATGCGACGGTAACTGTGATGCCGGCGCCAAGGGCGATTGCAAGGGCAAGTGCGGCGGCTCTTGTCAGCTCAAGGGTGCGGCCAAGTGCGACGGTCAGTGCACGGGCAAATGCTCGGTGGAGATGAAAGCACCGAAGTGTACCGGCGAAGTCACGCCCCCCAAGGTGAGCGCAGAGTGCAAGGCGAGCTGCGACGCCAAGGTCTCCGGCAAGCTCGAATGCACGCCGGCCAAGGTCTCGCTGAGAGTCGATGGCGCGGCCGATGCGAGCGTGGCCACGAAGTACAAGAGCGCGATCGAGAAGAACCTGCCGCCGATTCTCAAGATTGCCGTCGGGATGAAGGACCGCGTGGCGTCGATTACCGGTAGCGTCGAAGGCGTGGTCGACGGGGCGCAGGGCGCAGTCAAGGCCGCCGCCTCGGGTAGCCCCGTCGTCGGCGCGGCGCTCACGGCGTGTGTCTCCGCTCCGTTCAAGGGAGCCATGGATGCCGCCGCGAGCATCAAAGCCAACGTCAACGTGTCGGTCGACGTGAAGGCGAGTGCCAGCGCGTCGGGTAGCGCCTCCGGCAAAGCGGGCTGACGCTCGGTCACCCGAAGCGCCCACATCCACCGCGTGCCCCCTCGGAATCAAGCCGAGGGGGCACCCGTGGGCACGAGCACGCGCCCCTGGCGCATGACGAGCTTCGTCTTGGGCGTGCCCCAGGGCTGGACGATGGCATGCTCGTGGGGCAGGTCCCAGAGGACGAGATCGGCGTCGAAACCTTCCTTGACCATGCCGACCCGATGGCCGACGCCGAGGGAGTGCGCGGCCTCGCGCGTGGCACCCGCCAAAGCTTCGTCGGGGCGGAGCCCATAGAGCCGAACGGCGAAAGCAAGGGCGAGCGGTAGGCTCTCGGTGGGCGCCGTTCCCGGGTTCGCGTCGCTGGCGACGACGAGCGGGATACCGGCGCTGCGCAACAGGTCCACCGGCGGCGGCGACTGAGCCAGGGTGAAGCTTGCCACGGGGAGAAGCACGGCCCGTGTGCCAGCGCGAGCCAGGGCTTCGATGTCCCTCGCGCCCACGTTCTCGAGATGGTCAGCGGTAGCGGCGCCGAGCCGCGCCGCCAGCGCGGCGCCGCCGACGTCGGCGAATTGGCCGACGTGCAAGCGAATGCCGAGCCCGGCAGAGCGGGCAGCCTCGCCGAGGCGTTCCGCTTCGGCTGCGGTGAAGGCGCTGGCGTCGACGTAGGCATCCACGTAGCGCATCAGCCCGCGCGCCGCGAAGACGACGACGCGGCGCACCGCGGCGTCGACGTAAGCGGCGCGCCGCGTGGCTTCCTCCTGTGGAATGGCATGCAGCGCGAGGTACGTCGCCACCACGCGGGGGAGATCTTCGCGCCGCGCCGCTTCCGCGATGGCCTCGAGCTGCTTTTGCTCGGTGTCCGCGTCGAGCCCGTAGCCGCTCTTCACCTCCACCGTGGTGACGCCGAGCGCTGCCATGCGCTGCAGACGCTCTACCAAAAGGCGCACGAGATCGGACGGCGTCGTCCCTTGCACGGCGACTCGCGTCGCCAAGATGCCGCCACCCGCGCGGGCAATGTCTTCGTACGAGGCGCCACCCAGCCGCGCGGCGTATTCGGCGTGACGCGAGCCCGCGAAGGCGGCGTGGGTATGCGCATCGCAAAGCCCGGGTGTCAGCACCCCTTGCGGCGCGTCGGCGAGCACGGGGGCGCCGTCCGCGCGGGCGAGAACGTCCGCGCGCTTGGCGACGAGCTGGATGGCCCCGGCCTCGACCAGAACACCACCGTCGTCGAATGCACCGAGACGGTTTGCCTCGCTGGAGCGGGCGGGATCGGCGGTGACCACCCGTCCGGCCAAGACGACGAAGGTCTTCATGCACTGCCGGGGCGCCGCTTTTGGGCGATGCGGCGCACGATCTCCTGACTGGCGGTCCCGCCCACGATGGCCGAAAGGCCTTCACGCGACGTGATCGGTCGCGGCGGGCACAGGCGGCGCAATCGCAAAACACGGGTCACCGCCTCGCGGCACCGCTCGCGGAACCTGGCGTCCTTCTCTGCGGCGCGTGTGAGCGCTTCGTGCACGCGGTCTTGCGCCGCCTCGTCGCTGCAGACGAGCAGTGCGTCGCACCCCGCCCACACCGCTTCCTGGGCGGCATCTTCGATGGCAAAGCGCGACGTGATGGCCTTCATTTCGAGATCGTCCGAAAAGAGCACACCTTCGAAGCCGAGCTCGGCGCGGAGCAAGCTGGCGCAGATCGAGCGTGACAACGTGGCCGGCACGCCTTCGTCGATGCGCGAGTACACGACGTGCGCCGACATCAGCGCGGCGATGCCGGCTCCGATGGCAGCGCGAAAGGGGGGGAGCTCGATCTGGTCGAGGCGGGGGCGCGGGTGATCGATGACGGGCAGCTCGTAATGGCTGTCCACCTGCGTATCGCCGTGGCCCGGAAAGTGTTTGCCGCAGGCGAGCACGTTGGCGCTCTGCAGCCCGCGCACGAAAGCGACGCCGAACCGCATCACGGTGCGAGTATCCGAGCCGAAAGCGCGATCACCGATGACGGGGTTCAGGGCCTGCGTGTTGACGTCGAGGACCGGCGCGAAATCGAGGTTGAATCCGATGGCGCCGAGCTCGATGCCGACCGCCTTGGCGGCGTGGAGGACGAGGTCGAGATCGTCGAAGGAGGCGAGCTCGCGCATCGGCGGTAGGGCGAGGGCGGGCGCGGGCAGGCGCGTCACGCGCCCTCCCTCTTGATCCACGCCGATGAAGGGCGGCAAGTCGCGCGGCGAGGCTTCCAGGATCGCGGCGCAGAGGTCGGCCGCTTCGGGAACGCTCGGCAGGTTGCGCTTGAAGAGAATGCAGCCGCCGCGCCGCTTGGCGGTGAGCTCGCGCGCGAAGCTCGGCGAGAGCGCCGTGCCGGCGAAACCACCGACGATCATCTGACCGACCAGCGCCGGTATCTCCAGATCGAGCTGCATGCCGTTCGCGGCCGAGCCTAGCACTCTGCCGCGCCGCCGCGTCGAAACTACGCTGCCCGTTCTCGCGCCCGCGTCGGCCGAGCCCGGTGGCCAACCTCGGAACGAGAATCCGACCGGGTCACGCCGAGCTTTGCGATAGATTGATGGTGGATGCAGGCCATTCACAGGTTCATCCCGCTGGCCATGGCATGCGCCTTCGCGGCATGCGGACCGAAGCGCACCCCCGGTCCTCCGCCGCGCGAGCTCCGCGGCGCGGCAGCCAAGCATCCGCCGCGCATTCACGAGAAGCACGAGCCGGCGCCCATCGCGCGTCCGAGCAAGCCCATGCCGCTCGGCGAGGCGCGCAAGTACTTCCTACGGCTCATCAACCGCGACCGCGAGCGCGAGGGACTGGAACCGGTCGTACTGGATACGACGGCGCAGAAGGCGGCGCAGGAACATGCCGACGACATGGCCGGCCACGGATACACCGCCCACTGGGGCACCGACGGCTCGGTACCCGAAACGCGCTACTCGGCCGCGGGCGGCATGGACATCGCCTTCGAAAATGCGGCCTGCTTTTTCGACAATGCCGAGCGAAAACTCGACAAGGGAGCGCTCTTTCTGGCAGCGGAGCTGGAACGGATCGAGAGCGCCTTCGTCAACGAGAAACCGCCTCACGACGGGCATCGCAAGAACATCTTGAACCCGTGGCACAACCGCGTCGGCATCGGTCTGGCGCAGCCCATCGGGATCACGGTCCCTTGCGCCGCCCAGGAGTTCGTCGATCACTACGGCAAGTACGAGCCTCTCACCGCGTCAGCCAGCGTGAAAACGAAGATCCACGTGGCGGGAGAGATGACGGCTCCGGCGACGTTCGGCGCGGTAGCTCTGGCGCGCATCGATCACCCGAAACCGCGCGAGGCGGCCGATCTGAACGGCACGGGCAGCTACCAGCTGCCCGCCCCCTACGCCACGTACCTGCCCAAGGGTTTTGTCACCCCCATCGAGGTTCGCGTGGAGGGCAATCGGTTCTCGGTCGACGTGCCTCTCGACGACCGCGGGCGTCCCGGCGTCTACGAGGTCAGCGTGTGGGGGCTCGTGCCCGAGAGCAACGACCTCGTCACGCTGAGCCTTCGAACCGTCGTCGTGAAGTAGCGGGGCGCGCCGGGCCTGCGCCCTTGGGAGCGCGAGACGCGCCATTTGGGCGAGGGGCAATGTCTTTTTCCGCCGCGGCGACGAGGTCCTTGGCGTAGGCGGCGATGCGCGCCGAGTCTTCGCCTTCCACCATGACGCGCAGCTTTGGCTCGGTGCCGCTCCAGCGCACCAGCAAGCGTCCCTTGTGCCCCAGAGCGCGCTCGATTTTGGCAGAGAGCGCGGACAGCGCCGGCATTTGGTCGAGGGGCCGTCGCTCGGGCAGCGTGACGTTCTCCAGCACCTGGGGGACCCTCACCATGATTTCTCGGGCGAGCTCGGAAAGCGGCCGCTGCTCGGCGAGCATCATCTCCAAGACCTGTAACGCAGCAACGATCCCGTCGCCGGTCGATGCGTGCTCGAGGAAGACGAGGTGCCCCGACTGTTCTCCGCCGAAGTTGTAGCCGCCGGCGCGCATGGCCTCGACGACGTAGCGATCGCCGACCGCGGTGCGCACCAGCTTGCCCCCGGCGTGGTCCATGGCGCGCTCCAGGCCGAGGTTGCTCATGACGGTGGTGACGAGCGTTTTCTTCGCCAGGCGGCCGGCGCGCAAAAGGCGCGTCGCGCAGAGCGCCATCAGTGCGTCACCGTCCACGATGTCACCCTTCTCGTCGACCACCACGACGCGATCGGCGTCGCCGTCGAGGGCGATGCCGATCGATGCGCCGCGCGCCTTCACCTCGGTGACGACGTGCTTGGGGTGCAGCGCTCCGGCGTCGCGATTGATGTTGCGTCCGTTGGGGCGACAGCCAATGGCGTGCACGTCCGCCCCGAGCTCGGCAAACACGGCTGGAGCCACGCGGTAAGCAGCGCCGTGCCCGGCGTCGACGACGACCCCCACGCCGTCGAGGGTGCGGCTGGAGGGAAATGTGCTTTTACAATAGACGACGTAGCGGCCCGCGGCGTCGTCGATGCGCTCGGCTTTGCCGATGGCGTTGCCGGTCGGGTTCTCGCGATTGAGCCGGTCGTCCTCCAGGAGGGTCTCGATCTCGAGCTCTTTCTCGTCCACCAGCTTGAACCCGTCGGGACCGAAGATCTTGATGCCGTTGTCCCCGAACGGATTGTGACTGGCGCTGATGACGACGCCGGCATCGGCGCGCATGCTGGTCGTCAAGTAGGCGACGGCGGGGGTGGGGATGGGACCGGAGAGCATGACGCGACCCCCCATCGCGCAGATGCCGGCGGCGAGCGCGGTCTCCAGCATGTATCCCGAGAGCCGCGTATCCTTGCCAATCACGATGCGCACCGGACGGCGAGGATCGCGCCGCGCCACGTAGGCGATGGCCCGCCCGAGCCGGAGCGCTACTTCGGGGGTCATCGGCGGCTCGTTGGCGACGCCGCGGATGCCGTCGGTACCAAAGAGCTTGCGGGCCGGGGTGGGAGCAGCGACGGGTCGTGCCTTCTTGCGCCTTTTGATCATGTCATCGTTGGCCGCCGATCGGGCGGCGAGAATCCGAGGAGGTCGGGCTAGTCACGGAAGTTGACGAACTGCAGCTCGACGCCGAAATCATTGGCGCGGACCGCCTGGATACAGGCTTGCAGGTCGTCTCTGTTTTTGCCGGTCACGCGCACCTGCGACTCGTGAATGGCAGCTTGCACTTTCAGCTTCTGATCTTTGATGAGCTTGGTGATCTCGCGCGCCGTCTCGACGGCGATCCCCTCCTTGATCTTGACGAGCATTTTGCTCGACCCTTTCGGTCCGGGCTCGATCTTGCCGACATCCAGAAATCGGAGGGCTACCTTGCGCTTGACGAGCTTGTCCTGCAGGACGCTGAGCGCGGCGCGCGCGCGGTCTTCGGTGGCGGCGGAGATGTTGATCCCTTCGCTATTTTTTTCGAGCTCGGTCCCGGTGTCCTTGAAATCGAAGCGCTGGACGATTTCCTTCTGCGCCTGGTTCAAGGCATTGTCGATTTCGGGCCAGCTCGGTTTCGAAGCGATGTCGAACGAGGGCATTGCAGGAGCATAGTCGGGAGCGAGCCGCGAGCCAACCGCGCCGACGGCTCACAGCGCGATGGCGGGATCTCGCGCAAGTCCGAGGAGATGCGAACGCGCTGCACCGACCAAGAAGATCGATCCCGTGACCACGATGAACCCGTCCCGACCCACCGCCGCCCGGGCGCGCGCGAGCGCCTCGGCAACGGTGGAGGCAACCACGCCCGGCTGGTGCAGAACCAGCCCAGCGGGGTCGGTCGCGCGTCGCCCCTCGGGCGCCACATAGAACCGGTGCCGCGCACGAGGCGCGAGGATGGTCAGCATGGCCGCAGCATCCTTGTCGGCCATGGTTCCGAAGACCAACGCCAAGCGGGCGGGATCGCACGCGTGCTCGGCGAGCGCAGCGGCGAGTGCATGGGCGCCATCCGGATTGTGAGCAGCGTCGAGCAGCACCGCACCGTCCGGAGTGCTGATCGTCTCCAGCCTGCCGGGCCATCGCGCTCGTTCAAGCCCACGCGCGATGGCGTCGGGCGGCAATGCCAATTCTTCGGCGAGGGCCACCGCGATCTTGGCATTTTCGACTTGGTGAGCCCCGGCCAGGCCGGGAGGATGACGCGCGACGAACGACGTGAGCCCGTCGTCGCCGGCGGTGAGGCGAATGGGTGCGCCCACGGTCTCGGCGAGGGCGCGCACTTCGGCCAGGGAGACCGGATCGAGCGGTCCCACGACGACTGGCACGCCGCGCTTCAAAATGCCGGCCTTCTCGCGAGCAATGGAAGCAATGTCGCTCCCCAGGTAATCGGTATGGTCGAGGGCGATGCGGGTGATCGCGGTGGCGCGCGGCGCTTCGAGCACGTTGGTGGCATCGAGCCTTCCCCCGAGGCCCACTTCGACGACGGCGAGCTCGATCTTGCTCTCCGCGAAAATCGCGAAGGCGGTGACCGTGGCGGTCTCGAAGAACGTGAGCTCCGGAAAACGATCGAGCACCCCTTCGAGCGTCGCCAGCAACCGATCGTCCGAGACCGGCTCTCCGCCGATCTGGATGCGCTCGGCGAATCGGACCAGGTGAGGGGACGTGTAGAGCCCGACCCGAAGACCCGCGGCGCGGGCCATGGCCTCCACCATCGCCGCCACGCTCCCTTTGCCGTTGGTTCCAGCGATGTGCAAGCTGGCGAAGCGTCGTTCGGGGTGATCCAAAGCAGCGCAGGCGGCGCGCACCCGTTCCAACCCGAGGAGCGCACCGCGAGGAGCGAGCGCATTCAGACGCTCGAGCACCGCGCCCTTCGATGAAGTCACAGGGCGGGCCGGCGGTCCCGGTGCTTGGTGTGGCCGTTGGTGCTCGCGGATTTTCCGGCGACGAGGTGCATGATCAAGGTGGCCAGCGTCGTCTTCATCTCGGCCCGCGGCACGATGAGGTCGATCATGCCGTGCGAGAGGAGAAACTCCGAACGCTGGAAGCCCGGGGGAAGTTTCTCCCCGATGGTCGAAGCGATGACGCGCGGCCCCGCAAACCCGATGAGCGCGCCCGGCTCGGCGACGTTCACGTCGCCGAGCAGGGCGCAGCTCGCCGCGACGCCGCCCGTCGTCGGATCACGCAGCACGCTGATGAAGGGGAGCTTCGCCGTGTGGACCCGTTCCAGCGCCGCGACCATCTTGGCCATTTGCATCAGAGAGAGGATCCCCTCCTGCATGCGCGCGCCGCCCGACGATTGCAAAAGCACGACGGGAAGCTTGGCCGCCACCGCGCCCTCGAAGAGGCGGGTGATCTTCTCACCGACCACCGAGCCCATGCTTCCACCCATGAAGGCGAAGTTGTAGGCCCCGTAGGCGATGGAATGCCCGCCGAGCTTGCCGCGGCCGCTTTCCGCCGCCTCGACGGCGCGCGTCGCCTTTTGCGCCGCGGCCACGCGCTCCCCGTAACGCTTGCCGTCCGAAAACCCGAGCGGGTCGGTGGGGCGCAGCTGATCGTCCCACGCGTCGAGCTTGGCACCGTCGAGAAGAAGACGTCGCCATCCCTCGATACCGAGGCGGTGGTGGAAACCGCACGCCGGGCACACCTCGAATTGGTCGATGAAGATCTGCGCGGGGTGCGTCTCGCCACATCCGTCGCATTTGCGAAAGACGCCTTTCCCGAGCGATTTCTTGCCCTCCGCTTGGGGCGACTTCTTGTTCGGCCAGGCCATGGGAGCGCGTACATTAGCACCTCGGACCGCGGTGCCAGCGTTCGGGTTTTTTATGCCTTCTTGAAGTACCAGCCACCCGACGCGGTGATTCGTTTGGCCCGCTCGCGCAGCCTCTCCAGCATTTCTTCGCGATTCGGCGGGGGGGGGATAGGACCGCGGGCCTTGGCTCGCAAAATGGCGGATTCGGTCTCGGGCGAGCGCACGGCGATGATCCGAAACGATCCCGTATCGCCTCCGGGCGGAGGCGCTTGCGACATGATGAGGGGCGGTGGTCCCAGGGACATGCTCCCGGGCGGGGCTTGGGACACGAGGGCGGGAGGTGGCATCGATCCCGACCGGACGAGGGCCGTGCGGCGCTCGCGAACGCGGTCGAGGACGAGCTTCGAGCGCGCGTCGATGCGCGTGAAACGCACTTCGAGTCCCGGAGGCTTGGCTCCGCCGGGCGCGTGGTACAAAACGACGTGCCCTTCGCCGCGGAAAACGGGCGCGCCGGTGGACAGGACGATCTCGAACCGAATCAGCTCTCCCGGCTCGCGGGCCGGGGCGTTCGGCAGCAGGACCCCGGTCCGACCGAGGTAGGCGAGGTCCCCTTCGATGAACTCCTTCTCCGAGGCCCAGGGCCGCGTGATTCGGATCGTCGGCGGGGGACGCGGTTTTTCTGGCACGTACCTCGATTCTACCGGACAACGGCGCTTACCACTACTCTGTCAATTCTTCGCCATACGGGACCACGATCGGCCAATGCAGCGAGGGCCGCGTCAGATGCGGCGAGGCCGCCGCCAAGCCCTGCTCGGATGAGCACGGGCCGCGAGGCGCTCGCCGCGGCCCCGCCGGCTCCCCAAGCGCAGGGAACCGTGCTACGGGGCTGCTCGACATGAGCTCCCGATCGGGTCGCACCGTGCTGGTCGTCGGCAGTGGCGGCCGCGAACACGCGCTCGCCAAGCGGCTGGCGCGGTCGCCGTCGGTGGGGCGGGTGCTCGTGGCGCCGGGCAACGCCGGCACCGAGGAGGTCGGGCAGAACGTCCCCCTGCAGGGGGACGCGATGAACGTCGAGAACCTCGGGGCCATCTGCGAGCGCGAAGGTGTCGACCTCGTCGTCATCGGGCCCGAGGCGCCGCTCGTGGCCGGCGTCGCCGACAGCCTGCGCCAGCGCGGCGTGCCCACCTTCGGACCGAGCGAAGCCGCGGCGAGGCTCGAAGGTTCGAAGGCCTTCATGAAGCGCTTCACGTCCCAGCAAGGCATACCGACCGCACCCTTCGAAGTGTTCGACGACGCGGACAAGGCTTCGCGTTTCATCCTCCACCACCACAAGCCCCTCGTCGTCAAAGCCGACGGTCTCTGCGCCGGCAAAGGCGTGGTCGTGGCGTCGAGCGCCAGCGAAGCGGACGTGGCAGCGCGATCGATGTTGTCGGGTGAAGCCTTCGGCGACGCGGGTCGAACGATCGTGGTCGAGGAGCGCGTCCCCGGCGAGGAAGCCAGCGTGCACGCCATCTGCGACGGATCGCGCTATTTTCTGCTCCCGGCGGTCCAGGATCACAAGCGCATCGGCGAGGGGGATCGCGGACCGAACACGGGGGGCATGGGAGCCTACGGTCCGACGCCGGTCGTCACCCCCGAGATCGAAGCGCGAATCGCCCCTTCGGTCATCGAGCCGGTCCTTCGCGGGATGGTCAAGCTCGGGATCCCTTTCACCGGCGTTCTCTTTGCAGGTCTCATGATCGGCCCGGACGGCGAGATCACGGTCCTCGAATACAACGTGCGCTTCGGTGACCCCGAGACCGAGGTGCTCATGGATCTGCTGGACGGCGATTTGGGAGAAGCATTGGCCGGCGCGGCGTCGCTTGGTCTCGACAGCGGAGCGCTCTCCCGCTCGTCGCGTCACGGCGTCGCGGTCGTTCTCGCCGCGGAGGGCTATCCAGGCAAGCCGCGCGTCGGCGACGTCATCGAGGGGCTCGCCGAGGCGGCGCGCGTGCCGGGCGTGAACGTGCTCCACGCCGGGACGCGCCGCGAGGGGAACAAGGTCGTTACCGCCGGGGGCCGCGTGCTGGTCGTGACCGCGACGGGCGCGAATCTCGCCGGCGCGCAAGAAGCCGCTTACGAAGGGGTGCGCGCCATCCGGTTTCGTGGGATGCAAGTCCGGCGCGACATCGCGTCGCGTGCAATCGATGCGCCCGTGTCGCGCTCCACGCCAAACGTTTGAGGGAAGAGATGGCACTCAAAGTTCTCATTGTGATGGGATCGGATTCGGATCTGGATCAGGTGTTGCCCGCCGCGAAGGTGCTCAAGGATTTCGAGATACCGGTGGAGGTCACGGTAGCGTCGGCACACCGGTCGCCCGATCGCGTGATCGAGATGGCTCGCGGAGCCCGCGGACGCGGGGTTGGCGTCGTCATTGCGGCGGCGGGTGGAGCTGCTCACCTGGCCGGAGTCTTCGCCGCCAACACGACGCTGCCCGTCGTGGCACTCCCCATTTCGGTGGGCACGCTGGGCGGCATCGACGCGCTGCTCTCGTCGGTGCAAATGCCGGGTGGCGTCCCCATCGCGTCGGTGGGCATCGGAGGCGCGAAGAATGCCGGGCTTTTCGCAGCGGCCATCCTGTCGGCCGCCGACGCCGTGCTGACAGCGCGGCTCGAAGCCTTCCGCCAGCGCGAAGCGGCGAAGGTCGCGGAAGCGGACGGCAGGGTGAAAGCCAAGCTTGCCGCGGGCTGAGCCAAAGCCCCTCTGGGCACCGCCCCGCGCCGCCGAGCGGACCGCGGACCCATGGACGCCATGACCCACCAAGAGTTCCAGCGCGCGTTGCGCGTGCTTTCCGAAGGCGGCGTCGTGGCCGCGGCCACAGAGACCTTCTTCGGACTGCTCGCGGACGGTCGTCGAACGACGGCCATCGATCGCGTCGTTTCGCTCAAGGGGCGCGAGGCGGGCAAGGGAATAGCGCTGCTCCTGCCAGACCGCGAGGCGTGGGGGTCGCTCGTCCTCGAGATTCCACCGCTGGCGGCACGCCTGGCCGATGCGTTTTGGCCAGGCCCGCTCACCATGGCGCTGCCGGCGCGGCCGGGCGTCGACGCGCGGCTACAGTCGGAGGGAACGGTCGCCGTCCGATGGGCGGGGCCATCCGACGCGAGCCGCCTCACCGCCGCCTTCGGGGCGCCCCTCACCGCCACGAGCGCCAACTTGGCGGGACACCCACCAGCGGAGCAAGCCGTGGAAGTCGAGGTAGCATTTCCCGGTGCTATCTCGCGGGGCGAACTGCTAGTCGTTTCTGGACGCGCGCCAGGCGGGGCCCCCTCCACGCTCCTACGCATCGACGGCGGACAACTGCAAGTGCTTCGTCAAGGGCAAATCCGAGAAAGCGACCTCGCAGGCGTCGTCCCGCGCGCCGCTTTGGGCTAGAAGGTAAGACCCGAAAGATCCGAAATGCTACGACTTCGTCAATTCTTCGCTGGACCCGATCACGATCGGCGCCTTCGGCCCAACGACCACGTGAGGTAGCACATGGCCGACATCGCTCCGCTTCGTCCGCTCCGTTACAAAGCGCCCGACCTCGCTCCGCTGGTGGCGCCACCTTATGACGTCATTTCTCCGGCCGAGCGCGCCGAGCTCATGGCGCGCTCGCCCCACAACGTGGTCCGGCTGATCCTGCCGGACGGCGAAGGGGATGCGAAGTACGGCCATGCGGCGACCCTCCTCGGCGGGTGGCGCAACGAAGGCGTGCTCACGCGAGACGAGACGCCCTCCTTCTATCGCTATCAACAAACCTTCACGCCTCCCGGGGGAGGGGCGCAGCGCACGCGGCGCGGTTTCCTGGCCCTCGTGCGCTTGGTGCCATTCTCCGACCGCGTCGTCCTGCCCCACGAGCGGACTTTGTCCGGCCCCAAGGAGGACCGCCTCAAGCTGTTTCGCGCCACGCGCGCCAACCTCTCGCCCGGGTTCATGCTCTACCGCGATCCGGACCGGGTGCTGGATGCGCCGCTCGAGAGCGGGACCAAGCTCACCGCGTTCGTGACGGCCGACGGTATCGAGCATCGTCTTTCCAAGGTGGCGGGGGCCGAAGCCATCCGGACCATCACCGAGCACATCGCCAAGAGCTCGCTGCTCATCGCCGACGGTCATCACCGCTACGAGACGGCGTTGCATTACGCGCGCGAAGTCGATGCGGCGCGAGCCGAAAAGCCTTATGGTCCGCGGGCTGAGCACCGTTATTTCATGTCGTTTCTATGCAACGGGGACGATCCCGATCTGCTCGTCTTCGCCACCCACCGGCTCGTGCACTCCCTTTCGTCGTTCGATTGGGACGACTTCCTCCGGCACGCGGGCACGCTCTTCGAAGTCAGCCCGCTTTCGGGGGACCTCGGTCAAGTCGAAGGGCGGCTCGCCGAGTCGGGGCGCAAAGGGACGTCCTTCGTCGCTTTGGCGGCGCCGAAGGAGGGGACCGGGCGCATGGCCCTGCTCACGTTGAAACCGAACGCGGATCTGGCCAAGCACCCAACGCTCGGCCAGCGGCCCAAGGCGGTGCGCTCGACCGACGCGGCCATCCTTCACAGCGGGATCCTCGAGCACCTGCTCGGCATCTCCATCGCCGCCCAGGAGAAGAAGACGAACCTCCTCTATCTGCAGGACCCGCGGCAGGGGCTCGCCGCCGTCGAGCGAGGGGAGGGACAGGTGCTCTTTTTGATGAACCCGACCCCCGTTACCCAGGTTCGGGAGGTTGCAGAAGCGGGTGAGGTGATGCCGCAAAAGTCGACGTATTTCTATCCGAAAGTCCTGACCGGTCTCACGATCCACACGCTCGACCCCCAAAGGACCGTCTAGCGCTTACGTCACTCAAGGGAACCCGATTCGAAAGGCAAAAAGAGACATGGCTCGCGTCTACAACTTCAACGCCGGACCCGCCGCCCTCCCCCTCGCCGCGCTCGAACGCGCGCGGGACGAGCTCATCGACTTCCGCGGCTCGGGGATGTCGATCATCGAGCACAGCCACCGCGGCAAGGAGTACGAGGCCGTCCACGACGAGGCGGAGGCGCTGGTCCGCGAGCTTCTCTCGGTTTCCGACCAGTACCACGTCCTTTTCCTGCAAGGCGGCGCGAGCCAGCAGTTCGCGATGGTGCCGATGAATTTCTTGCCGCAGGGAAAGAGCGCCGACTACATCCTCACCGGCGGCTGGAGCGAGAAGGCCCTCGACGAGGCCAAGATCGTGGGCCAGACGCGCGTGGCGAGCACGACGGCCGAAGGGGGCAAATACACGCGCATCCCCGCCGCGAGCGAGATCGAGCTCGATCCCAAAGCCGCCTACGTCCACCTGACCTCCAACAACACGTTGTTCGGCACCCAGTGGTTCGATTTTCCTCAGACGGGCAAGGTCCCGCTCGTTGCCGACATGTCGTCCGATTTCTTGTGGCGCAAGTTCGACGTGAGCCGGTTCGGGCTCGTCTACGCCGGCGCCCAGAAGAACGCGGGGCCGAGCGGCATCGTCATCGTCATCGTGCGAAAAGATTGGGTCGAGGAAGGTCGCAAGGACATCCCCAAGATCTTTCGCTACAAGACCCACGCCGACAATCGTTCGCTCTACAACACGCCGCCCACCTTCTCGGTCTATCTCGTGCGCAACGTTCTTTCGTGGATCAAAGACCAGGGAGGACTTTCGGCGATCGAGAAGACGAACCGCGAAAAGGGTCGCGTGCTCTATGGGGCCATCGACGCCGCCCCCGATTTCTACCGCGCACCGGTCGAAAAAGAGAGCCGCTCGCTCATGAACGTCGTGTTCCGGCTGCCGAGCGAAGCGCTGGAAGAGCAGTTCGTCAGCGAGGCCAAGAAGGCGAAGATGGTCGGCATCAAGGGCCACCGCAGCGTGGGCGGGATTCGGGTATCGACCTACAACGCCGTCTCTCTTGAGGCGGTGCAGGCAATGGTGTCGTTCATGAGCAATTTCGAGAAGAAGGCGAAAGGTTAACCATGGCAGCGGCACGTGTTCTCGTTTCCGATACCTTGAGCGAAGCCGGTCTCGGCGTTCTGAAGAACGCTCCGGGACTCGAGGTCGTCTACAAGCCGGGGCTCAAAGAGGCGGAGCTCGCCGAAGCGATCGGCGGCTTCGATGCTCTCGTCATTCGCTCCGGCTCCAAGGTGACGAGCAAGGTCATCGAAGCCGCCAAGGGGCTCAAGGTCATCGGCCGCGCCGGCATCGGCGTCGACAACGTCGATGTGCCGGCCGCATCGCATCGCGGCATCGTGGTCATGAATACGCCCACCGGCAACGCCGTCACCACCGCCGAGCACGCGCTCGCCCTCCTTTTTTCGCTCGCTCGCCGAATCCCGCAAGCTACGGCGTCGATGCGGGCCGGCAAATGGGAAAAGAACAAGTTTCAGGGGCGCGAGCTGGCCGGCAAGACCCTCGGCGTGATCGGGCTCGGCAACATCGGCCGCATCGTGGTCGACCGCGCGCGCGGCCTGCGCATGAACGTCATCGCCTTCGATCCGGTGGTCACGCCGGAGAGGGCGACCGCGCTCGGCGTCGAGCTCGTGAAGCTCGACGACATCTGGGCCCGCGCCGACGCCGTCACCGTGCACACGCCGCTCACCAGCGAGACCAAGGGCCTCGTCAACGATGCCTCCATCGCCAAGATGAAGAAGGGCGTTTTGCTGGTGAACTGCGCGCGGGGCGGGATCTTCGACGAAGGGGCGCTCTTGCGCGGCCTGGAGAGCGGGCGGGTGGGCGGCGCAGCCCTCGACGTGTTCGTCGAGGAGCCACCGGGGCAAAACCCGCTCCTCGCGCGGGAAGACGTGATCTGCACGCCGCACCTCGGCGCCTCGACGGAAGAAGCGCAAGAGCGGGTGGCGGTCGAGATCGCCGAGCAAGTGGTGCAGTACTTGACCTCGGGGACGATCACCAACGCCGTGAACGTCCCTTCCGTGTCGCGGGAGGTGGCGCCGCGCTTGAACCCCTACGTCAACCTGGCCTATCGCTTGGGGAGCTTTCTCGCCCAGGTGCAGAAGGTCACCCCACGTACCATCGAAGTGGAGTGCACGGGTGAGCCCGCCGATCTCGGGACGTCGGCGATCACCGCGTCCGCCGTGGCCGGCGTGCTCGAACGCTTTCTCGAGGCGAGCGTGAACCAAGTCTCCGCCCCGCACTTGGCGAAGGACCGGGGCATCGCGCTGCGCGAGCTGAAGACGAGTCCCCGTTCGGGCGGGTTCAACGCGCTGGTTTCAGTGCGTATCGAGGAGACGGGGGGCACGGTGGTACGCGCGGAGGGGACACTCGCCGCCGACGGCAGCGCGCGGCTCGTGCGCTGGGGCGACTATGAGCTCGATGCGCACCTGGCCGGCTCGGTGCTCGTGCTCCTCAACGACGACCGGCCCGGCGTCATCGGCGCCGCCGGCACCGTGCTCGGGCACGCCAAGATCAACGTGTCGCGACTGCAGGTCGGGCTCTCGCCGGGCTCGAAGCACGCCGCGTCGCTCTGGAGTCTCGATTCGGCGCTGCCAGGGTCGGTGCTCGAGGACATCCGCCGTCTGCCTAACGTGACGACGGCGCTGAGTGTGATTCTTCCATAAGTGCACCCCGGTCGTTGGACCAACGACGCACGCGACGGCGGCGCCTTTCGCTTGTAAACCGCAGCGCTGCATCGTCTCGGTGAACCGGAAAAGCTTGTCGTGACGGGCGAAGGGCCTGTAGTCTGCGTGGCTGGCAGAAGTGGGTCGGCCCATCGTCGCTTCCTCCGTCGCCAAAACGGGGAGGTCAGAGGAAAACCATGCGAGTAGCGCAGCGCGCACGAACGCACCAGGTTCTGGCGGTCTTCTTGAGCAGCTTCATCGCCGTCGGCTCGGTGCCTTGGACGGCCTGGGCCGTTCCTCCCAAGCCAACACCGGCCGCCAAAAAACCACCGGCCAAGCCCGCCAAACCCGAAGACGATCCGAAGCGCTCCGAGGCGAGAAAGAAATACGCCGAGGGCGAGACGAAGTTCGCGGCCGGTGATTACGAAGGCGCTTACGCGGCCTACAAAGCAGCGAACGAAGCCGTCCCGGCATCGCAGGCCCTCTTCAAGATGGCCGTTTCCTTGGAGAAGCTCGACAAACCGTCGGAGGCGCTCACCACGTACCAAGCATTCCTCGGGTCGAACCCGCCCCCCGCGATGGAGCCGAAAGTGGCGGAGGCGCAGGCGCGCGTGGCCGACCTCAAGAAGAAGATCCCGGTCATGGTCAAGGTGACATCGGACCCGCCGGGTGCCTCGGTTTACGTGGACGGCGTGGTGCAAATGGGAACGACGCCGATGGAGGTCAAGGCGCCGGCCGGTCATCACAAAGTGCGGGTCACATCACCGGGCTACGACGCCTTCGAGAAAGAGATCGAACTCGACGCGAATGCAGCCTCGCTGACCGTCGACGCGGTGCTGCAGAAGAACGTGCCCATCGCCGAGGCGCCGCCCCCTCCACCGCCGCCCGCGCCAGCGCCGGCCAAGCCGCCCGAGCTGCCGCCCGAGAAGCGTTCCAATGTCGCGGCCTACGTCGTGATCGGCGTCGCCGGTGCCGGTGCCATCGTGGGAGGCATCTTCGGTGTGAAAGCACTGCAGGAGAAGAAGGACTTCGACAACGGCGAGAAGACGACCGACAAGGCAGACTCTGTCGAGAAGAACGCGCTCATCGCCGACATGGCGCTCGCTGCCGCGCTGACCCTCGGGCTTACCGGAACGGTTCTTCTGCTGACCAACAAGGGAAGCGACAGCGCAGCGGTGCGCGCGCCTCGCACAGGATTCGAGTTTACGCCGGTGCTCACGCCGCAGCGGGCCGGCGCTTTCGCCACGGTTCGGTTCTAACCAGGAATGGGTCAATCGACGATGACGACCAAGTGGCAGCGGAGATTTTGGGCAGCGAGTGCAGTGCTTGGGCTCGGATGTTCGGTGGTGGGATGCGAGCTCATCGCGGCCGTCGATCGTGACGAAATCCCGACCGGCGCTGGGGGCGCCCCCGATGCTGCGGGAGGCACGGGGGGTACGGCGGGCAAAGGTGGAACCGGTGGCGCCACCGGTGGAACCGGCGGCTCGGGCGGAACCGCCGGTCAGGGCGGGACTGCCGGCGGGACGACGGACGCGTCCCTCGACACGACGGGCGACGCCCCTCCGAATCCCGACGCGAGGCTGGATCAGACTTCGGACGTATCCGTCGACATCTCGACGGACCAGGGACCGTCCGACACGCCGCTCGACGTTCCCGGCCTCGACAGCGTGCCCGACAGCATGCCCGACACCACGACGCCCCCGGACGCAGACGGCGGCCCCGACGCGACGCCCGACACCGTTCCACCGCCCGATGCGGGGGATGCGACGCCCGACGCGGGCGCGGATGCCGACGCGACGCCCGACACGGGCCCGGATGCGGAAACCGACGCCGAGCCGGACACGGGAGAGGACGCCGGTGTCGACGCGGGCGATGATGGCGCCGACGGCGGCGCCGACGCCGAAGACGACACCCAAATCGACTGAGTGATGTCGACACGGAGGGCCGGGCGGCTCTCGGCTCTCCGTGCATGGAATCGACAACGCGTCGCCGGCGCGACCTGACTTCGAAACTCCGCTCAGCGATCGACGATCACGGGCACACCTGCGGTGGCGCAACGCAGTGCGTGCAGTTCCCTTCGCCGTCGAAATCACAGCAAACCTGGCAGTCCGGGGGAGGAGGGGGAGGAGGCGGATCGCCTGGGTCAGCAGGAGGGCAACGGCCCCTGCAAACGTTGAGCTGCGCGATACAAATCGCACCGCAGATAGAGGCAAGCGGTAAGCAGAGGACGGCCCCAGCGAGGCAAAAGGCATAGTCCTCTGCGCAGTCTTCCAGACAATCCGACCGAGGGTCGGTGATGGGCGCGCTCCTCAATTCGCCTTGCCCGGGAGCGGTGGGAGCGGAGGGCTTTGACGTTTGGCGCGAGACACCGCCTTGCTCGTATTGCTCGATCAGCTGCCGGGCCGCCGCGGTGGCACGGCTCGAGACTCCGCGTCGCTCATATTGCTCGATCACCTGCCGCGCCGCCGCCATGTCGCCCGCTGATACCTTTCGACGGATGGCTTCCTCCGAATCGACGGCCTCCGATCCATGGGGCCCTGCCGCGGCCTGCTGCGAGCTCAGGTTGGCACCTTCGTTCGCGGCGGTGTTGACGCCTGGCTCGGCCACCGCTGCGCGATCGCCCGATGGCTGCGGTCCAGTATCGGAGGGCGCCGCACCACAAGCGATTGCGAACGTCGAACTGCAAAGAAGTCCAATGATTCGCTTCATGATTTTTCTCCCGGCAGGATCATGCCTGCTCTCCTCGTGCGCCTGATCCGACGCACGACCTTCGTTTCACATAGAGAGCTCGCAATGACGAAGCAAGCAACTCAACTTAACAATTGACAATTCGACTTAACAATTCGACTTAACAATTAACAATTCGACTTAACCGTTCGACTCAACGATTCGACTCAACGATTCGACTTAACCATGGGCGAATCTGACTCGGCAATGGGCGGGTCGGGGTCCGTCGGGCCATTCCTTTACTCTCGCTTCAGGACCAAGATGGGATCGGCTCCGACGCAGCTCTTGGCGGCGGATGAGACGCGCAGACGCCTTTGCACGCAGTTTTCTCGGGCATCGCAAGGGCCCCTTCGATTCTGCTTGCCGGCGCGCATGAGAATACTGATTGCGTCGATCGGTCGTTTCGAGGCGAAGCAGCAAGGCCGGTGGGGATTCGCGTACACCGTACGACCGACCGGCCTTGCCACTGTCAACGGGTCGATTGCGGACACATGACAAATGCGTCATCTCTCGATTGGTTGCCGATCAATCGACTGTCGATAACGCGCTATGGTCCGTGACGCGCGGTGTGGGCGGTCGAACGACGACCTCTCACTTACTAGCCCCAACCTCGATCATGGCAAGCCGCGAGGAAACCGCATCCGAGTTGCTCGCAGCGCGCGCGGGGGACGCCCGGAAAGCGGTCCGAGCTTCGTGCGGCGAGGAAGGGTCCGCGTAAGGAGGCGAGATGATCCGCGAACGCTGCGAGGGTCTCGTGCTCGAGCGAAGAGAACGACGGGGTGGGATCGGTCGAGCCGAGATCGAGCACCCCGACCCGGATGGGCGCGAGCGCGCAGAGGTGTTGCGCGGCGAGCGCGTAGGCGCGGAGCTGGAAAGTGGGATCGGCGGCATCGTCCTGCCAAGCGCTCTTGTAGTCGACGATTTCCGCGGAGCCGTCGGGGAACGCGACGAGAAGATCGATCGTGCCGCGCAGGTGCAGCGTTCCTTCGGGGCGCGCAATGGTGACGACGAACGGTTCTTCCCGGTAGCGTGCGGCCCCCGCGTCCCGCACGCGTGCAGCGTAAGAGCCACTCAAAAATGCGGCGATGGAGCGCGCCATTTCCAGGGCGCGCACTGGCTCGGCGCGGTGGCACGACAGTTCCGCGGCGAGGTGCACTGCGACCTGCCGCGAGTCGGTCGGTTCACCCCAGCGCGCGATGGGCCACGTCTCGAGGACGCGGTGGGCCGCGATGCCGAGCGCGCGCCGTTCTTCGCGTTCGTCGCTTCGGTTCGCGGCAAGGCCCGCCGAGGAAGCGTCGCTCCGGTTCGCGGCAAGGCCCGTCGGGGAAGGGTCGAGGCCAAGCTCGTGCACGAGGCGGTAGCGGCGCGGACATCCAGCGAATGTCGCCAGCGGCGTCGTCGAGATGTGCAAAGGGCCGCCATCGCCGACCGGCGGCGAAACGTAAGGGGCCGCCGGTATCGCGACGCTTGGCGGGTGGCGCATGGGCTCGCGCCCGAGGTACGACGCCGCGTTCTCGATGGCCGCGCACGGGCAGGCGCCGTCAGCCGTATGCGTGCGCAGCGTGGCGGCGGCCGATCCCTGGGGCGCCTGCGGCGGCACGAGCAGAAACAAGCGCTCTTTGGCGCGCGTCATGGCCACATACGTGAGCCGGCGCCGCTCGGCGGTATCGCGCGCGATGGCCTCCAGGCGGAACTCGGCCGCCTCCGGGGTGAAGAGGGGGCCGCCCTCGGGTCGCACGTGCCGGAGAACCAAACGCGGCGCTTCGGCGCCGCGAGCCGAGGTGAGCCCGAGCGTCAGCGGCAGCGGGCGCACCGCCGCGCCGAGGTCCACCAGGACCACCGCGCGGAATTCGAGCCCTTTGCTGGCGTGCATCGTCATCAGGGTCACGGCATCGTCGGAAGGCAGCGATTCGGCCGCTTCGCGTTCGTCACTCTCGTCAGCGATCTGTTGCTCGAGCCAGCGCACGAAGGAGGGGATTCCCCCGCCTCGTTGGGCGGCGAGCGCGATGAGGCGCTCGAGGTTGCCGAGCCGTGGTACGGGGCGGGGGAGAGCGGCACCCACCCGGTCGAGATCGAACGTTTCCACGGCGTGGCGGATGGCGTCACTCGGCCCGAGCCGCAGCGCGATCTTCCGCAGTGCCGTGAAACGCGCGTCGAACCGGGCGAGGCGCTGCCTTTCCTCGTCCGGGAGCGCCGACGCGGTGCCCGCCTCGCCACGAAACCACGACCCGAAGGGCGCAAGACCGCGGCCGGGCTCGGAGAGGAGGGCCAGCGACGCGTCGGTGAGGCCGAGCGCCGGACCACGCAAGACCGTTGCCAGGGCATGCCGATCGAGCGGGTCGAGCAAGAGGCGCAGCAAGGCGAAGACGTCCCGGACCTCGCGCGTTTCGAAGAGCCCGCGCCCCGCCACGAAATAGGGAACACCGGCGCGCTCGAGCGCGAATTCGAGCAGCGGGAGCGTCGCGCGCCGTCGCGCCAAGACGGCGATATCGCGCGGGCGAAGGTCGCCCCATGCCCCTTCATGTACCGCGCGATCGACGACCCCCGCTGCGACGAGCGCCTCCCGCATCGGTCCGGTGGCGCTGCGCACCAGGGGCGGCGCGTCGCCAGGCAGATCGTTGCGATCGTCGATGATGACGACACCGCCCGCGGTTATGCCGTGCACGTCGCTGCGCGCGGGGCGAAGATGCTCACTTTCCGCGTAACGGATGTCGAAAGGGTAGGGTGAGCGCACTTCGAAATCGCGCGTGGCAAACCAGTTGACGAAATCGAGCACGGAGGCGTGCGATCGGCGGTTGTGCGAGAGGGTGACCAGCGAGGCCACCGGCGCCGCCGACGAGGGGAAATCGTTTCCGAGCTCGAGCGCTTCGACTGCCGGACGGCCACCGAGATCGGCGCACACTTGGGTGAAGACGGTGACGTCGGCGCCGCGGAAACCGTAAATCGATTGCTTGCGGTCACCGACCACGAGAAGACCGGTGGGCGCCAGGTCGCTGGCGGCGGGAAGCTGCCCGGCCGGTCGTTCGCCGGCGCGGTCCTCGCGTTCGCGCAGCAAATAGACGAGATCGCGCTGCACGCGGCTCGTGTCTTGAAACTCGTCCACGAGCAGGACGTCGTAAGCGCTGCGGACACGGGCCCCCACCGCGGGGATGTCACGGGCCGCGTCACGCGCCGCGCGCAGCAGATCGCCGAAGCCGAGCCGTGCGGCGCGCCGCCGAGCGCGCCAGCGCGACGCCGCTATCTCGGCCAGTAAATCGCGCGCGCCCACGGCATTCCGCGTGAGGTCGGGCGCGCCCGCGACGAACGCCGCCAAGCGGCGCGCGCGTTCGGCGTTGGTTTCGCCGCGAACCGACTCGCGGAAGGCGATGAAGGCTTCTTCGGCGGGCGACGGGCGCGCCGGGCTGCGGCGGGTAAAGAGCGGCTCGAGAACGCTCGCCAGGTGCTCTTCGACCGCGCGCCGCCCAGCCGCTCGTGCGTCTCCAGCGAGCCAAGCATGCGCCGCCACCGCCCCCGCGAGAGCGGGCTCGCCGAAGGCCCTGCTGCGCTCCGTGGCGAGCGCGCTCGCCAGCACTCCGAGTCGCTCCATCCATGTGCGGGCGACCGGTTCGAATTCCGTGCACCCGAGCTCGTGCGGCGCCACGCCCTCCTCGTCCACCCTGTCGAGCAGCTCGCCGATTCGGCGCCGCATCATGGACAGCCCTCCGCCAGCGTCGAGGAGCGGCACTGCGCCGCGGTGGCTCTGCTCGATGGCGCGCGACAAAACGTCGTCGACCGCGGCATCGGTGGACGTTCGCGCGCCTTCGTCCTCCAGCACGCCGAAGCCCGGTGAAAGTCCGAGCTCGAGCGCCGAGCCGCGCAAGAGGCGTCCCGCGAGACCGTGCAGCGTATCGATGAGTGCGTGAGGGAGCTCGCCGAGTGCGGCTTCGGCGCGCTCGCGCAGGATGCGCGAGGCGAGGGGAGGCGAGCGCGTCTGCTCGGCGCGGGCGGCGAGCACCGTCAGGTATGGCCGTGTCGCGGCGTCGTCGCGTGCCCGCGCGACTGCCCCGAGCACGCGCTCCACCCGTTCGCGAATCTCCGCCGCCGCGGCCCGGGAGAACGTGGTTGCGGCGATGCGCGAGGGGAGGACCGGCGCGGCGGCCCGATCGTCGGTGGATTCCCCTTTCGACGTCAATCCGAGCGTGAGGAGGGCGTAGAGCGAAACGAGCCGAAACGTCTTTCCGGTCCCCGCGCTGGCCGTCACGACGAGGTTGGTTCGAAAGGCGTAGAGGACGTCGTCGATGGTCATGACGGCGCGCCGTCCACGTCGAGCTCGGGGTCGTCGATGGGCATCGCCGCAGGACGCCGGCAGACGTCGCGCACGCTGCAGCGGGCACACACCAGGGCGTCCGCCGGCCGCGGCGCGACGTCACCGCTGCGCAACCGTTCGACGATTGCTCTCCCGCGTTGCTGCGCGGACGCCATGCTGTCGGGCGAAAAGACCTGACTCTTCTCGGCCGGAAAGACGCGCGGTGGACGCTTGGAGGTGTCGAGGTAGAGGGCTCGGATCTCCGGCATGCTGAGGGGACCGAGCTGCAGCCAGAGCGCCATCGCATAGAGGGGCGGCTGAAAGACGAGGGTGCCCACGTCTTTCCACGCGGGGAGCGTTCCCGTCTTGTAGTCGATGACGCGGGCGCGCGTGCCGTCGCGGGTGACGTCGATGCGATCGATCCGGCCCTTGACGAAGACCGCGTCACGCCCATCGCCGATCCGCAGCGGTGGCCATGCGGCGCGCCCTTGCCGACCGCCGTCGCCGGTGCGCCCGTCGCTCGGTCGCATCTCGCCGAACGATCGTTCGCCGTACGCGAACCGAAAGCCGGACGCGTCGTCGATCGACCAGGCAAGGACGGCTTCCACGTCCCTGAGCGCGCGTTCTACTTCCGCGCGATAGAGTGGCGAGCTGCGATCACGCAGCATGGCGCGCCGGGCGGCGGCAGTGCCTACGGCGATGAGATCGGGCCTCGTGCGATCGTCCCAGTGCGCGCGCGTGGCTTCGAAGGCGACGTGCAGGGCCCGGTGCACGAGCGACCCTCGCTGCCACGGTTCGAGCTCCTCGCCGGCCGCGTCGGTGCTCGCGGCGCCGAGCACGCCGAGCGCAAAGGCGGCGAAACGACAAGCCGCGGCCCGCTCCAGCGCCGTGGCAGCGATGGGCCGCTCGACGCTACCGCCAATGGCACGCCCGAGATGCGCGGCGACAGCGGGATCCGAGACGGCAATGGCGCCCGTCACCGCGGTGGCCGGCACGCGGGGGTCGAGGAAGAAGTCGAGGCGCGCCTGCTCGATGGCGACACGACGCGCCAGGTCGACGTCCGATGTCCCTCCCCCTTGGCTCAGCGCCACGAGCTCCGCCGCGCGCGGCGACAGCGGTCGCCCGCGGGGATCGAGCACGGACGAAGCGCCGACGGCGACGCTTCGATCGGAGGCAAGCTCGCTGAACAGGGCGGCGGGGGCCGCGGGACGCCCTTCGGCGTCGGTGACCGACCGCGTGACCAGAATGCGGCGCGCCGAAGCCATCGCGGCGAGCAGCGCCGTGCGCCGAGCGGCCAACGCAAGCGACGCCGTGTTGGGGCGTTGCCTGGCCGGCAGTGACATCACGAGCTCATTGCCGAGCACCGGCTGCACGGTCGGCGCGGTTTCGAAGATCCCCTCGCTCGCGCGCGCGACGACGAGAAACGCCGAAGGAAGGAAGGCGACCTCCGCCACGCGGACGATCCGCACCGCAGCGGGACGGTAGGTCGCCACGGGCGCCACCCCGGCCAGCGCTTCTTCGATCTCGGCGCGGAGGCGCTCGATGGGGATCGTTTCGGCGCCAAGCCCCAGCGCATCGGCCGCCGTTTGCACGCGTTCGACCGCCAGAAGGAGCGCCGCTTGGCCCGCGCTTTGCTCGCGGAGTTGCGCGCGGAGCAGGCGCCCCGTGCGCGTCCGGATCTCGTCGGCGCGAGGGTCGCCCGGGTCCGAGGGTGGTGCTTCCTCGAGGGCGACGAGGTCCGCGACGGCAGCGAGGGGCGCGGTGCCGAGCCCCATCGCGCCCCATACGTCGAGGAGACACGCCGCGAGGACGCTTCGCGGCGCATCCGTCTGCAAGGTTCGACGGGCGGCGAGGATCTTGTCGAGACTGGTGAGCAGCCACGGCTCGCCGGGATGTTCGGCCGTTTCGGCGGCCAGGAGATCGCCAAGGAGCGTTCCGTCGCGATCGACGCCGACCGGGATCCGCGAGAGCCTCCGGCAAAGCGTGAGCGCGCGTTCGCGGCGCTCCCGCGCCGTCGACCCGTCGACGAAGGGCGCAGGATCGACGACGGTGGTGCGGAGCAGGTCGACCAGCGCGTCGCGCGCCAGCGGCCCCGCCGCGATTTCGAGCCATGCCAGCGCCGCGCGCACGATCGGTGTGGCGATCGGTGGGCGGCCGCGCGGCTCGGAGAAGGGAACCCGTGCCTCGTCGAGCGCGGCGCGCAGCGGCTCGAGGAAGCTCTCGTCGAGCGAAGGCAGGACGATGGCAATGTCGGCTGCCCGAACCCCGGCCGCAAGCGCATCGCGTACGGCGCTGGCGACGGCGCGCGCCTCGGCGCCGTCACTGGAAGCCTCGAGCAGCTCGAGCGCTCGGGGGAAGGCGACCT
>Ga0193706_1000050_pt1 | contig 111394 bp, 95 predicted proteins | sample U3c1metaG_FD_160130 | JGI IMG/M metagenome (GOLD analysis project Ga0193706, IMG submission 160130) | Soil microbial communities from a riparian zone of the East river system, Colorado, United States - U3c1 | ecosystem: Environmental > Terrestrial > Soil > Riparian zone | place: USA: East...
CCCTTGTCTGGGGCCTTCTCGGTGGGGTGATCGGGGCCCTTCGGGTCCGACGCCGTGCCATGCGCGTCGGCGTGCTTCTCTTCGAACAGGCGCAGCCGGCGCTCGAGCTCCTCGATGCGCTGCTCTGCGCTCGGGACACCGGGGGGCGGCGGAAGAGCGCCCGGAGGCATTCGGTCGGGCGGCATGGGCTCGATGCTCGTCGGCGGGCCCGGGGGAGGCTGACCAGGTGCAGCGGGGGGCGCTTGCGGCTCGCGCGGCGGCTCGGTCGTGGGGCCTGTCTGCGCGAAGGCGAGGGCAGGGAGATGCAGGGCGATGAGGGAAACGGCGAACCAGCTGCGAAGACGGTGCATGGCGAAACCTCGACGCGTAATGATTCGATGGACGAAGCACCCCCACTGACGGGGATCGCAGTGCCATAGCCGCGTCGCGTCGTGAGCGGCAAGTAAAATGGCCGCCGCCAGAATCATGAGCACCGCGGTCTCGAATCGAGACGGCGCGGGACGCGCCGGTGAAACGCCGTTACCGTCCGGCGTCGGGTGCGTGGACCGTGGGGCAGCCGAGCTGAATGAACGCCCCCGCCGTGTGCAGCGTCTGGCACGCCTCTTCGCACGCAACGATGCGCTTGGGGTGCGCCGGGTCGTCGTAGTACCAGCCGTGGCCATCGCGCACGCACTCGACGGGCGATCGCACGCGCGGAAAGAGCGCACCGTCGCTCTTCGCGGTGAGATTGACCTTGTCGTAGTCGAGGTCGGGCGACGGCGCCGGGAGCAGGTATTCGCAGCGCCCCTCTTGGTCTTGGTCGCGGATTTTTTTCACGAGATCGGCGAAAGGATTCCGCGGGCCGGACTGGGTGGAAAGGCGAATCGGGGCATTGGTTCGACCGGCTGTCGCAAGAGTCCTGTAGTCGTCGTTCAGAGAATCGTCGACGACAACGACGTAGGTCTTCGGCCTCTCCGCGCCCTTCAGCAGGTTTTCAATGTCAGAGATGCGATCCACGTCGTCGCACTGGTCCCCGAGCCAATCCGATCCCATGACGAGCACTTGGGTGATGCGCCGGCCCGGATTCTTGAATTCCCATGCTTGCTGGTAATCGAGACTGGCGATCAGCGCCGGCCCGAGCGTACTTTCACCGTCCGGTTGGCCGACCCCACCGAGGGCCTCGATCAGTCTACCTTCGTTGAGCGGTGCTATCTCGAGGGTAGGAGCATAGTCCTCCTCCTTGCACGACCATGGCCACTCCTCACATTGACAGGGACCCAGCGGATCAAGCGGAGGACGAAGCGGGTTTTCGCATCCGCACTCCCGGAGGCAGTCGCAATTCGTCCTCATGGCGCAACCGTCGACGCAGCTCTGGGGGGGGGGTTCCTTCTTAGGGTAAGTCGTGAAGCCGACGCCGACGCCTTCGAAAGATTCGGACCCACCAGCGTCGGAAATCGGGCCCCCGGGGCTGGAGAGGCCCAGACTGTAGAGCCAAGTGGTGAGCAGGAACCACTGTTGGCCGCCGAAAGAAGTGTTCGAATGATCGAGCACGAAGAAGAGGTCGAGTCCCATGTCCGGCGCAGGGTAGCCACTGGGCTTGCACACCCCGCTATCCTGCGGCGCCGCATCGGTGAGGCGGGCGGTCGTCGCCAGAATCTCGTTTCGCTCCGAGCACGCGCTGGCTCCGAGGATGGCTGCGCAAGCCCCTGCCAGCCAACGCAGCCGCGCGCGCCGGAACTTGTTCGCTGCGCGCTTGGCGCGATCAGTAGGCAAGAACATCGGCCGTGATTCCAATGAGCGCCATCGGACGAAACCGCCAAGGTTCGAAGACGGGGATGAAGATCTCCGTACCCTGCGCGTCGTAGTCCTGCCGGACGTAAGAGGTGCCGCGGAGATCGAAATCCAGGGAGAACCCGAAGAAAAGCTCGCTCTTGCTGGTAAAGGCGTAGCGCGCCGTCCCAAGCCCCCGCAACATGGGGACGAGGCTCGTCCTTGCCGGCGTTGCCGTGACTCTATTCGCGTCCCCCGAGGACGTCGACGTGATGTGAACCCAATCCACGCCCCCGCCGAGGCCTCCGCGCACCATCCAGCGGCTCGAGAGGGTGCGATCGACGACGAAGAGCAGGCGAATACCGCCTTGATTGAGCGTCGTCGTCACGTAAGGGGGGGCCTCCAGATCCTCCTGAAATCGTTGCTCCGCGGAGAGCCACACCCCCGGCCTCCAAGGGCCGCTCTTCATGGCCAAGCTCGCGAATGCGGCGGGGCCGTGGAGGAGTGCGCGATTCGTGTCCCACGCTTGAACGGAATAGCCGAATCCGATATCGAGCCGCAGGGGAGGCTCGGGCAGCGGAGGGGGCAGCACGACTTTGGGAGGCAGGTCGGCGTCGTGCTTTTTCTCCACGCCGATCTGTCCCCCCAAGAGGAGCTCGTCGACGGCTGCTTCGACGATGTGGGCAATCTCCTCGCGAGCGACCTCGTCCAGGCTGATGACGAGCGGCACTTGCCGGACGAGGACGCGGTCCTGCCGGTCACCGGTCAGGTACAGGGTGACTTGCCCGGCGTCGCGCAGATCGATCCAGGCGCGCGCCACGGCGGCCGGCGCTCCCGGGTGCGGCGTCCACATCTCTTCGGCTTCCAGATCGGGCACCGTCGAGAACCGGGCCGTCACCTGGAGACGATCGAGCAGCTCGGAGAGGACCTCCATGAGGGCGCGATCCTCATGCTTGGCCACCATCTTGATTTCGACGCGACGAGGCGTGCCTTCACCCGGCGGTCCCTCGGCCAGCGCGGTCCGTTCACGCGTGCAGAGGAGCACCCACATGCACAGCCCGATCAACGAAGCTCGTCGAGCCGCTTTCGCGCCCTTTCGGCGTGAATCGAGTTGGGATGAAAGGCAAGGAGTTGCTGCCATGCGAGGCGCTCTTCCTTGGCCGAGCCCAAACGCGTCAAAGCGAGGGCCTTCCCCAAGCGAGCTTCCTCGGCCAACGTACCACCGGGACTCTCATCCAGGTAGCGCGTGAAGAGACCGAGAGCCTGCGTCGGCTCGGCACCGCGATCGAGCAGCAGGCGCCCGAGCAGCACCCGCGATGTCGTCTCTTCGCGCGTGCCGGCATAGTTGCGAGCGAGCTGGGTGTAAAGCTCGAAGGACTTCTGCGAGTCGCCGCGCCGGCGCGCTTCATTGGCGGCCGTGAAAAGGTCGTTGGCGGAGGGGACGACGATCGCGGGCGGTACGTTGATCGGCTCGTGCAACCGCGGGCGCGGCGCGACGACCGGTGCCGGCGCGACCGGTGTGACCACGACGGGCGCCGGTTCCGATTCTTCTTCCACGGCCTCGGGCTCTTCGGCCACGGGACGTGGCGTCACTTTGGTGCGCGCGATCGGTGCTTTCGGCTCCTCGACCGGGGCTGGCGCGACGGTCTCCGCCGGAGCGTTCAGCAGGCGCTGCACGATGACGCCTCGTACCGACCAGAACGACGCCGTGGCACCCGTGGCCGCGAAGAGAACGATGGCACCGACGGCCCACGATCGCCGTCGCCTCGGAAGGCTCCCGGTGTACGTCGTGCGCAAGGCGGGGGAGATGATTCCCGTCGAGATCGACGCGGCTTTACCGAGCGCCTCGTTGCTGATGCGAGCGATGAGCGCGTCGTCCCCGGGGGAGGGATTGCGCTGGGCGGCAAAGTCGCGCACGGCGCTGCGCACCAGGGCGCACGCCGCGCACTGGAGCGTGTGCGAGTCGAGACGTCGCCGCTCGTCGGCCGTCAGGGTCCCTTCCTGCTCGCGATCGAACAGGTCTTCAGGATGCACGTCGACGGGGTGGCTCATATTTCGCCCCCCAGAAGCTCGGCCAGGGTGGGGTCTTCTTCGATGCGGCGGCGCAGGGCCTCTTTGGCGAGGCGCACGCGGCTGCGAACCGTGTTGATGGGGGCGCCCGTCGCGTCGGCGACCTCTTGCATCGAGTAGCCGAGCGCAATTCGCAGCGCGAAGGTGTCGGCCTGCACCGGGGGAAGTTCGTCGAGGAGGGTGCGCAGTAGGTTGCGCCTTCGCGCGATCCAGGCTTCTTCACCGGGCGACGCTGCGTAACGTTCGCTTGCCGGCGCGTCTTCGAGCGAATCGGCGCGGGTCTCGCGCGCGAGGCGTCGGCGGCGCGCCGCCATCGCGGTGCGAACGGCGATGCGCGAAGCGTAGTGCATGACGGAGCACTCGCCGCGGAAAGCCGGAAGCGCTTGCACGAAGGCAACCATCGTCTCTTGGGCGATGTCTTCGACGTCTGGTGCACCGCGGCCGGCGATGGCGCGAACAGCGGCGAGGAGCGGCTGGCCGATGGCGCGCAGGAGATCGCGCATGGCGCCGTCTTCTCCCTGCTTCGCCCGGAGCGCCAGGTCAGCCAGCGGATCAGGTCGCGGCGGCTGGTCCTGGGTCTCGGGCTTGCCGCCGTCGACCACTTTCAGCATGTATGCAGGTCCTTGTAGCATCACCTTACCGCATCGCTTTGAAAAGCGCATCCGCGCGCTTTGGTAAATGCGCGCCCGTTGTGAGAATCGCGTCCGCCCAAAAGAACCTCCATGGAAACCGTCGTATTGCGGCGTGTCGACCGCTCGAAACTGTCCTCAATACGCGCTTCCCAGAGCCCCCACCAGTTAAGTCACAGCCAAACCTGTAAGCAGCCCCGCGGTCCTCGAATCCACGCCGAAGGCCTCTTACCTCATGGCTCTAGTGGCAAGGTGGCGGCAAAACTGATCAAAAGCGCACCGGTATCGGGCCAGGGGGCCAGGAGCGCGAGAGACCCCGCTATTTCATGGGTTTGGCGCGCGTGTCCGGCGTCAGACGGTGACGCCGAGGGGGGAAGCGCGCCGCGCATCGTACTGGCGAACGAGAAGAAGAGACGTCGGGCACTGTTCGACCATCAGCTCCGGCGCGAGACCGAAAAGCCGCCTTTCGAGCCCCCACTCGTGCCCTGCCCCGACAATCACCAGATCGTAGCCCCGGGCGGCTTCTTCGACGGCCGCGACGGCCGGCTTCTCGTGGCTCACGAGCTTCATGCGCACCGAAGTTCGGTTCCAGGGGCCCCCCTCGGCAAAGGTTTCATCGATTTCTTGCTGGGCGCCGAGGCGCTCGCCTTCCATCCGCCCAGGCTTGATGACGTGCAGGATGGTGACCTCGGCATTGGACGTGGTCATGCGGCGGGCCAGGCCGAGGGCGGCCTTGTCGTCGGGCGACCCTTGGAAAGGCACGAGAACTTTGCGGACGGTCTGCAATCCGCGATCGACGAAGACCCCGACGGTGGCCGGCGCCCTTTCGAGGACGTCGGCAACCGTGCCGCCGAGGACGGTGCGCGTCACGACCGGCTTGTGCCAGCCGAGGAGAACGAGATCGGCGCCTTTGACCTCCGCGACATTGCAGATATCGAGCGCGGGTCTCGGCGAAACGAAAGCGATCGGGCTCACGGAGACGTGAAGACGATCGGCTGTCTCCATCAACGGTTTGAGCCCCTGGATGCCATTTTCGTCGTCTTGGCCAACGATGTAAAACGAGGCACGGTCGGTGGGGCGAATGAGCCGCAGTGCGTAGAGGCGGTGGTGCTGCGGCTGATCGGCCACGAGGGCGCTCGCCAGCCGAACCATGGCCGGCCCAGAGCGATCGAAGGCCACACACATGAGCACCGTGAATCGTGGGCTCGCCGAAGCCGGCTCGGGTGACGGGGTCACGATCGGCCCTGGCTCCTCCTTGCCGATTTCCGAGGTGGGGTAGACGAGCTGCAAGAGCGGGGTCGTCATGAACGTCGTGACGAGCGCCATGATGACCATCATCGTGAAGAGGGCGGGGGAGATGACGCCGAGGTCGAGCCCGATGTTGAGGACGATGAGCTCCATGAGCCCGCGGGTGTTCATCAGGATGCCGACCGCGCAGGCTTCGCGCCATCGCAGGCCGGTGAGCCGGCCAGCCACGAAGCTGCCACCGAACTTTCCGATGCACGCGACGACGATGATGAGTCCGCACATGAGCCAAGAGCTCGCGGTATCGAGCAAGCCGATCTGGGTGCGCAGCCCGCTGTAGGCAAAGAACATCGGAAGTAGGAAGACGACCACCAGGTCTTCGAGCTTTTCCGCGAGCAGGCGCCCCGCGTGCCCCTCCTTGGGCATGATGGCGCCGAGCATGAAAGCGCCGAAGAGGGCGTGGATGCCGATGTACTCCGTGAGCCAGCTCGACGCGAGCAGGACGAGCAGCGTCACCGCGACGAGGTTCTGCGTCAGCCCTTCACGGCTCGCGCTGAGTGCGCCGAGCCGGCGCAGGAACGGCCGCACTACGATGAGCATCAGCGCGATGTAAGCGAGCGCGAGCCCGACGGTGATGGCGGCGCGCTTGATGTCCGTCGATTTGGCGACGGAGACCACGAAGGCGAGGAGACACCACGCCGTGACGTCGTCGACGGCGGCGGAGGTGATGGTGATCGCACCGACCTTCGTTTTGAGCAGGCGGCGCTCGGCCAGGATCCGCGCCAGCACCGGGAAGGCGGTGATGCTCATGGACACGGCCATGAAGAGGAGGAAGGAGGCGAAGGGGACGGCGGGCGACGAAAGGCGTGGATAGAGGTAGAGCCCGAGCACGCCGCCGAGCAGGCTCGGTACGATGATGCTCGAGTGGCTGATGGCGACCGAGGTGTGGGCGCGCCCGCGCAGCAGCTTGGGGTCGAGCTCGAGCCCGATCAGGAACATGAAGAGAAGGAGCCCGACCTGGCTCATCATGCCGAGCAGCGGCATCGAGCTCGGAGGGAAAATCGCCGTCATCGTGTCCGAGCTCACCGCCCCGAGCAGGGAGGGGCCGAGGAGAATCCCGGCCACGACCTCGGCGATGACCATGGGCTGACCGAACTTCGTCGCGGCCAGGCCGACCACGCGCGAAAGCGCGATGATGAGGGCGGCCTGGATGATGAAGAGGGACAGCGGGCTGTGGAGGACGGGCGCCAAGAGCTTCCCTTATCACTACTGCATCCGATCCTCGCCATACCAGATCACGATCGGCGAATTCGGCCATGCTGCGCTCGTGCTGGCCAGCGGGGGCGCCCGGCGCCATGATGTCGGCCATGTCATCCGATTCGAGCAAGACGAGCCTTCCGGAGGGCGAGGCGCTCCCCGGGCGAAACGAGCGCATGCCGGTCGCCGACAAGCACTTCGTGACCGGCGCGCGGCTCGAACCCCCCTTTGCGGGGATGGAAACGGCCGTTTTTGGCATGGGCTGCTTCTGGGGCGCGGAGCGAAAGTTTTGGCAACAGGATGGGGTCGTTTCGACGATGGTCGGTTACGCGGGCGGGCAGACGCCCCATCCTACCTATCGCGAAGTCTGCACCGGGCGCACCGGTCACGCCGAGGTGGTGCGCGTGGTGTTCGACCCCAAGGCCATCCGCTACGAAGACCTGCTCCAGGTCTTTTGGGAAAACCATGACCCCACGCAGGGGATGCGGCAGGCCAACGACATCGGGACCCAGTACCGCTCCGCTATCTATTACGAGGGGGATGCGCAAAAACGCGCGGCGGAGGCTTCGCGCGCCGCTTACCAGGATCGATTGCGCGCCGCGCGCTTCGGAACCATCACCACCGAGCTTGCCCCCGCGCCCACGTTTTATTACGCGGAGGATGAGCATCAGCAGTACCTGGCCAAAAACCCCGAGGGTTACTGCGGTCTCGGCGGCACTGGCGTCAGTTGCCCGGTCGGCGTCGACACGAAGGCCGGCGAGCGAGCGACGTAGTCGCTTCCGTTAGCGGGAACCGCGGCGCTCTCGGCGAACCGCTCGGTCGAGCGCTCGACGTGCGCAATCGAGCCGCATGACGCAAAGGATGCGCATCATGCGTGCCCAGCGCGCATGAAACGGGCCGAAAGCGCACAGTTCGTCGACCTTCGCCCGATCGATCCACGCACTGCCACACTCGGGGTCCGGGTGGGTCCGCGACTTGCTAGTCGGAGCTTCCTGGAGGACCGACATGCCGGAAAAGCGAACCATCCGACGCGCGCGCCAAGCGGTGCGCGAGGGTAAAGCGCCCACGACCGTAGCTGGAGAATTCGTCCGAGAAGAGATTGACCACGTCCGAAGCGGCAAGCACGGCGCGCGATCGGCCAAGCAGGCCATCGCCATCGGTCTTTCGAAGGCCCGACGTGCAGGCGTCCGCCTTCCCGCGCCGAAGAAGGGACGCGGAGTCTCGGCGAGCACGCGCCAGCAAGCCCGGCGCGACTTGAAGCGAGGAAAACATCCGCGTCCGGTGTCCGCCAAGCGATCCGCGGCGGCCGAGGGGGCGCTGCGCCGTGAAGGTCGGCAAGCCGCGTCGCCGCGCGCGCTCGCCTATCAAGCGCGCAAGGCGAGTCGCCGCCGCAAGGCGACGAGGGCCCCGACGCGAAAGAGCAAGAGCACGACCAAGAGCACCAAAAGCAAGAGCAGCAAGAAGGCAAGGAGGACGCGATGAAACGGGTAATCATCGAGAGCGCCGTTTTGGCGGCGCTCGTTTTTGGTTTGGCGACGTGCGAGCGAGATGCGTTCTCCAGCGGACGACCCTCGTCCCTGGAAAAAGGGTACGATGCGGGGTGGCCGTCGGCCCAGGTCCCGGAATGGAACGATGGTGGTCCGCGCGAAATGGCCCCCGCAGCGCCGCTTCAGGCGCCGACGGGAAGCGGCGGCTCGGGCGGCGGCTCAGGTGGAACCTTCGGATCGGGCGGCACCGGCGGCTCGGGCGCGACCGGCGGCTCGGGCGCGACCGGTGGCTCGGGCGGCACCTTTGGCCCCGGCGGCAGCGGTGGCATCGGAGGGATGAACACCGGAGGGACCCTCCGGTAAGAGCGGTCGGCTCTCTTTCTCTTAGCGACGCGAGGGACGGGTTCGGCGACCACGCCGCGTACCCGCGCCGATCATTGTCATGCTCACTGCGATGAGCGAGAGGTCAACTCGCTCATCGCGGTGCCGGGAGCCGGCCAAGGTGCAGCCGCATCCCCGCGAATCGTTGCGTACCGGTTCGCCATCGCTGGCGTCGGTCGGGAGGCTCGTTCCCGCGTCGGCTCCGATCGTCACGGCGACGGTCTGCCAGTCCAACGCGCACACCGCGCGAGCCGTTGACTCGGGGGGGCAAGCGCGCGGCAGGACATCGGAGAGGTGCAACAGCGCATCGAAATGCTCCCCGAGATCGTCGGAGACGCCGATGGAAAAGCGATCGATCGCTTCTTTCGTGCAGACGAGCAGCCTCTCTCCCCAGAAGGTGAGACAGTACACCCCCGCATTGCTGGTCTTGCGAAAAGCGAAGTCCGTCGTGCTGGCGACGTTCACTCCGGTGCCCGCGCCGCCCACGGCCACGACGGCTCCGTCGGATGAGAGGGCGAAACCGGAGACGTCGCCCGGCGCTTGCCACACCTCGTTCCAACTCACCGCGCCGTCGCGGCTCACGATCACGCGCCCCAGGTCGTCGGCGTTCGTGCGAACGTAGACGACGTCAGGATTGCGCGGGTCGACGGCGCCGATGAAGATGGAATAAGAGCCCGAGAGCTGAAGCGGAAACCGCGCCCAGGTGTGACCGCCGTCATCCGAGCGCAGCATGGCTGCGGTGCCGTCGGGCAGGACCTTGCCGCTCACGTAGACGCGGTCGGGGTTCGACGGTGCGACTTCGATCGTCGTGGCCACGAAGCTCGTGCCGAGCGAGGAAACGACTTCGTCCCACGTGGCGCCGGCGTTCGTGGTCTTGGCGATGGAAACGGTGTAGGCGCCGTCGGCGAAGCTGGAGAGAAGGGCCAATGCTTCGTGTGGCGTCGGCAGCACGGTGACGTCGACACCGAACCAGGTGCCGGTGAGACCCGCGTTGCGAACCCACGTACAACCGCCGTCGGCGCTGACGCTGAGCCCCTTGGAGTGCGCGACCACGGCGCTGCCGTTGGCGGTCACCGCGATGGGGGGGTCTTCGACGCCGAAGTAGCCGATCGCCGTCTCGCAGATCCAGCGAAATGTCTTCCCGCCATCATCGCTGTCGAGCAGGCCGAAGGTGGTTCGGGCCACGATGTGCGAAGGATTCGCGGGGTCGATGACGATTTGATCGGCGAGAGGATAACGACCGTTCGCCCGCGCCGGAGGACTCGCCAAAAGAGCGAGCGCTGCCGTCGTGAGGGCAGCCGCCCATCGCCGGCTGCGCTTGGACTTGTCGCGGCCGCTCTGCGATTGGAACGACGCTTCGCTGGACATGGTTCAGTCGGTTTCGATGCGTGCGAAAAAGCCGTGTCGTACCCAGTCGCGGAACCACACCATGACCTGCGTGCCTTCCTCTTCCGTGAGTTGTCCCGCGGCGGCGAGCGCTTCGAGTGCGGGCCCGAGCGGCGTCCCACCCAGCAGCGCCATGAGCAATGCATGCATGGCACGGCCGAGGTCCATGCGCCAGATGGTCGCGCCGTCGCGGAACACCGCCGTGGCCGACCATGCCGCGGCAGGCACGCTGGGTGCTCGATCGGTTCGAAAGGCCTGAAAATAGGCGTTCACCGGGTGGGCGAATTCGAGGACGCGCACGGTCGCGCTCGGGGCGAAGCGTGCCCCGGCCCATCGGTCGGCCGCGACGGTGGCCAGCCTGGCGAGCTCGAGCTTCTCGGTCGACGGCGCGTGCAGCACCTCGACCATGGCCCATTCCAGCGCCGTCAGATCGCTCCCGAAAACCAGCGGGGGGCGCTCCTCGCTGCGACAAAACGCGGCCATGTGGCGTCCGAAGGAATTGAGATTCGGCGATTCGGACGGATGACGCGCGATGTAGCGCAGGCACAGGGCCTCGAAGGCGTCGTCGCCCATCGCGTACTCGAGTGCCGGGTAATCGTCAGCGAGGCATTCCACGAGACGGGCTCGGTAGGCATCGCCGTAAATCGCGAGCCGTTCGATCGCAGCGAGACGGCTCGAAGGCAAAATCACCCGTTCGACGTCACCGAGGGACACCCCGAGCCCGCCGTGTGCCGCATGCTGCTCGATGCCGTCGGCAACGCCCCCTGGGTGCATCACGGCCCTGGCGAACCAGTGCTGGAGCGAACGAAGGGGGACGTCGAGCGGCGGCGCGCGAACGTCGGATGCATGGCCGCTCGAACGCGGTGAGCGTTCGACGTTTGCGCTCGGCCCCGCGTGCGCGGGGTGCCTGTTGGGCGTTGCGCTGGCTCGCTCACGGACGAATGCTTCGGCAGGTCCACCTTCGAGCGGCACGCCGACCTGTTCGCCGGCGCGGACGGCGATCGAGGAAGCCGAAGCGGCGTCGGTCGGCTCGCTCATGGTCGGGCCGCCGGGCCGCGAGGTTCATGCGCTGCCGGGCTCTCCGGCTCTCGCTGCCCCACGAACGCCGTCGCTTTGAGCGCCTCGCGGTGGACGTCTTCGAAGGGGGGAATCTCCGCATCCCACTCGAGAAGCAGGGAAGTGCCCGGCGCGCGGCCGTAGGCTTCACGCGCGAGCTCCCACACGGGGTCGATGACAGGTCCGATGTGCGTGTCGACGATGTGCGTGCCCTGGTTGGTGTGCCCCGCGACGTGCATCTGCGCGACGCGGTCGAAAGGTACGCCGCCGAGGTAAGCGGCGGGGTCGAAGCCGTGGTTAAACGCGCTCACGTAAATGTTGTTCACGTCGAGCAAGAGTCCACAGTCCGCCATTTCGGTCAGCCGAGCCAAGAATTCCCACTCCGTCATGCAAGAACCGGCGAACTCCACGTACGACGACGGGTTCTCGAGCAGAATCGGCGCGCCCAAAAAATCCTGCACACGGCGGACGCGCTCGGCCGTGTGGCGCAAGGCTTCTTCCGTGTACGGCATGGGAAGCAGATCGTGCGTGTTGCGGCCGGCGACCCCCGTCCAGCAGAGGTGATCGGAGACCCAAAGCGCCGCCGTTCGCTCGCGCAGCGCTTTGAGGTCGGCGAGGTAGCTCATGTCGAGGTCGTCGGTCGATCCGATCGACATCGACACGCCGTGCATGACGATGGGGTAACGCTCTGCGATTTGGTCGAGAAAATACAGCGGACGCCCCGCCGTCTGCATGTAGTTTTCGCTGATGATCTCGAACCAGCCCACGTCGGGCCAGTGCTCGAGGAGATGCCCATAGTGCACCGTGCGCAGCCCCAACCCGATGCCGAGGTCAGGGAAGCCGAAACGGTTCGCCACGAAGCGCGCTCCTCGAGCCGAGCCTTCTACTCCGACTCAGACCTTGCAGCCGCCTTGGCCTTTGCAGCCGTTCTGCCCCTTGCAGGAGTTCTTTCCGTCGACCTTGCAGCCACCTTGGCCCTTGCAGCCGTTCTGCCCTTTGCAAGAGTGCTTTCCCTCGGATGCGCCCGCCGCGGGAGCGCCGCTGCCCGCGGGGGCGGGGGCGGTGGCGCTGTTCGCCGGAGCGGCGTTCTTGTCACAGCCGGCGGTGGCTCCCATGACGATTCCAGACACTGCTGCGGCGAGGAGGCTCTCGGTTAGTCTCATGATCTTCGTTCCTTTCGTTGGTACCTACAGCGTGGGATACGGTCGAGCCGGAGCGCGACCGCGCGGGTGCCACTTTCTTACTCGCGAGACGGCCTGCCCGTTTCGGTCCGCCGCGCGGTTTGTGACCCTGCCCTGAAGGGGCACCCCTTATAACTGATTTGGACCGGGATCAGGGAGGCTGATCTGGTAGACACGCCTGCGGTGGCCATGACGGTCGAAAGCGATCGACGGACGAGCGCGGTGGTCCTCGCGTTCGTCGCGGGCACCCTCGAAATCCGCGGCTTCGCCGGAAATGGTGACTCGCAGATCCCAGGTTCTCTTGCGGCGTGCGCGACTTGGGACCCTCGCACGCGCTGCCTTCGTGCGCCCGCGCTCGCTTATGCCGACATCGTGCGCGCTCTGGTCGCCGGCAAAATCGCTTACCAGGACGCCGCGCGGCACTACGGCGAGCTCGCCGAAGGGGCACGGGTTCATCGGCTGCCTCGCTTCTACCAATCCGAAGCCGTCGAGGCATGGCAGAAGGCGCGTGGGCGCGGCGTCGTCGTCCTTCCCACCGGCGCGGGCAAAAGTCACGTCGCGATTCTGGCCATCGATGACAAGCGACGTCACACGCTGGTCGTCGCTCCCACGCTCGACCTCGTGCGGCAGTGGTACGATCTCCTCACGCTCTCTTTCGGTGGCCCGGTGGGGCTGGTAGGTGGCGGCGAGCACGACGTCAGGCCGCTCACGGTGGCGACCTACGACTCGGCCTTCCTGCACATGGATCATCTGGGCGCTCGTTTTGGGCTGGTGGTTTTCGACGAGTGCCACCACCTGCCGAGCGGCTCGTTCGCGCTGGCAGCGAAGGGGTGCCTCGCCCCCTTCCGCCTCGGGCTCACCGCCACGCCCGAGCGCGCCGATGGTCGCGATGCCGATCTCGACGATCTCATCGGTCCCATCGTTTATCGGCGCGACATCGTCGAGCTCTCCGGTGACTACCTCGCCGACTACGACGTCGAGCAGGTGAGCATCGAGCTGACGGCCGACGAGCGAAAGCTCTACGACGCGGAGCGGAGCATCTATCGCGCCTTTCTCGGCCGTCATGGTATCCGCATGGGCAGCCCGTCCGGGTGGGGGGAGTTCATCCTCTTGTCGTCGCGCAGCGCGGAGGGCCGGCGCGCCATGCTCGCCTATCGCACCCAGCGGCGGCTCGCGTTCGCGGCGTCAGCCAAGCTCGATTACCTCGAGCACCTCCTCTTCGTGCACCGGCGCGATCGGCTCATCCTTTTCACGCAGGACAACGCGGCGGCCTACGAGATCTCGCGCCGGTTTCTGGTGCCCGCCATCACTCACCAGACCAAGGTCAAAGAGCGGAGCCGAATCCTCGCCGGGCTCGCCGAGGGTTCGTATGGCGGCGTGGTGACGTCGCGGGTGCTCAACGAAGGTGTCGATGTCCCCGACGCGAACGTCGCCGTGGTTCTCTCCGGTAGCGGCTCGGTGCGCGAGCACGTGCAGCGCCTCGGCCGCATCCTGCGCAAGAAAGACGGCAAACGCGCCATCCTCTACGAGCTCGTCACCGAGGGGACAGGCGAAACGTTCACCAGCGAGCGGAGGCGCGAGCACAGTGCTTACCGCTGATCTGGTGAGCGCGCGGCGGCGCGGCGCCGAGTTGATTCTTTCCAAGCTCGATCCGGCCGCGCGCCCCCGGGCCGTCGCGCTGGCGACGGACTTGCTCCGGCTCTACCAGGATCACATCGGCCGTTCGCGCGAAGAGGTGGAAACCGCCGCGGCTGGGATCGAAGTCCTTCCCCGCGAGGTGCGACTCAAAGAAGGGTTCCTCAAGCTGCTCGACGACCGTGCCACGTGGGGCATCCCCGGCGGACTCGATCCGGAAGAGGTTCGCCGCGACGTGTTTCTCCGTGCCACGGCCGTACGTGCGGCTCTGTCGCCGGGACAGCATTTCGATCGCGCCGCCGTACTCGGCGAGATCGCCGTCGCGCATGCGGCGCCGCCGAGCGCGATCGAGCAGGCGCTCTATGCCGATCTGCGCGGAGCCGCTCTCCTCGCCGGGGTGGAAACCATCTCCGCGCCTGCCCTCGTCGAGGTCTACGAGCGCGGACAAGCGCAGGCGGTGCTTCTGCGCGCCGTGCGCATCCAGGTCGGCGTCGAGTGCGCATCGCCCGGCGCGGCGCGCGCGCTCTTCCGGCGACTCAAGTTCCTCGGTCTGCTGCATACCATTGCCCCGGCCGAAAAAGGGTACACGATTGTCATCGACGGTCCGCTCAGCCTCTTCGACGCCGTCACCAAGTATGGACAAAAGATGGCCCTGGTGCTTCCGGTGCTGGAGGAGTGTCAGCGCTGGACACTCGTGGCCGAGGTCCGGTGGGGGAAAACGCGCGCTCCCCTGACGTTCCGTGCTTCGGGAGGCTCGGCCGGCAGCAGAATGAGCGATCCGCCGTTGCCCGACGCCATCGGCGAGCTCGTGCGTCGCTTCGCCGAGCTCGGCACGGGTTGGACGGCGAGTGCCAACGAGCGCGTGCTCGATTTGCCCGGGGTCGGTCTCACCATCCCCGATCTCGTCTTTGCGCGTGGCGGCGAGAGGATCTTCTTCGAAGTGCTCGGCTTTTGGAGTCGCGACGCAGTGTTTCGCCGGGTCGACCTCGTGGAACGCGGCCTCGGACACAAGATGCTCTTCGCGGTGAGCTCGCGCCTGCGCGTCAGCGAGGAGGTGCTCGATGAGAACGCCTCCAGCGCGCTCTATGTCTACAAAGGTGCGATGAGCGCGCGCGCCATCGCCGAGCGGCTCGATCGTCTGGCGATGCGCAGCCCGGGCTGATCCGCTCACGTCGGCTGAAGGCACGGTCACTGCGAAGCGTGGCACAAGGTGTGCCTGGCCAATGTGTGCCACGTCATGGGCCTCGATCGGCGCACCCATCCGGTGGTGCAGTCCTTGCAATTACCTCCAAGATGCGCTTTATGCCACCCGATACTGTGCCAGCCACTCGCCGATCTCGTTTCCCGATCGCGTCGTGTGCCGCCATCCTCTTCGGCGGTATCGCCGCCGCTTCTCCCGCACGCGCGGAGTCCTCGGGGATACCCGAGGGAGGAACGCCTTTCTTTTGCACGTCGGCGTCGATCCCTTCCCAGAGCCACACGCTGCCGCTCAATGTGCCCGCGGTTCCCTTGAACCGGTCGTCGCTCGCGGAGACGGCCTCCTTCACGATGGTCGGCACGTACGCAACCATCAACGCCGAAGCCACGCTCGAATTCTGGGACAGCCTCTTGGGAAGCTTCTGGCTGCTCCGTCCCGCTATGCCACCTCCGGTGGGGGACTATATGTTGCGCTACGAGGAGCCCTGCAATCGAACCGACGGGGGGGCCTACGAACAGCGATTGCACACGGTGGAGCTTCCGTTTCGCTTCACGTTCGATTCCCCATTGCCGACGAGTGCTGGCTCCCTGACGGCCGACCAAGGGATCTCGGACGAGAAACCGGTCGTGGCGCAGGTCGTCACTGCGGAGGGAGTCTGCCAAATCCAAAGCTTCAAATGGGCCAAGGTCTGGGTGCTTTGGAACCTCGCATCCGAGCTGCCTCCTTTCATCGAAGCCGTGCAGGCCGTCTCGCGGCGAGCGAACGGCGCGCCCGCTTACCAAAGGAACTATGGACGCCCCGCGGACCCGCCGGGAGCGGTCGGCGTGATTCAGGAGATGATCAACTGCTATCCGCCGATGTCGAACGACGCCGGCTTCGTCAATGGTCGAGGAACGTTCACGCTTCGCTCGCATCTCGCAGGTGCGGCACAAGACTTCCCCCTTCTCTCCGTCGATGTTCAGCTGGACTGCCCGCCGCCGGAGGTGGGGCCGTGTTCCGACGCTGGTACGGACGCAGGTCCCGATGGCGCGCGCGGCACCACGGACGGCGAAGCGGGAGCCGTGCCCCCATCCGATGTACGGGCGGTGGACGATCGCGGCACCGGTTTCCTCGATGCCCCATCCGGAGTCGACGCCACCCCGAATGTTTCGCCGGATGCGCCGCTCGGCGCAATCGACGGACAGGGACCTGTCGCGACGACCGATGGTGCGGCGTCCGCTGGCGAGGACCGCGGTTGTTCGGTGGGCAAGGTCGGCGATGGCAGTGCCGAGGCCGCCAAAGGTTGGCTGCTCAGCGTCGTACTGCTGGGGACCGCGCTGCGCCGGCGTTTCCGGTCCACCCGCCACGCCTGAGTGGTCGTCGGGCGGTCGTCGCGTATAGACTGCGCGCCATGGTCGATCATGCTCGAGCAGGAAAAGGCAGAAGAGGCGACGATCATCGTGCGGCGCTGACGCGTTGCCTCGGCATGGCGGTGCTTTTGGCCACCACCGCGGCGACACCTCCCGATCGCCCCGTGCTGCGGTACATCCCCCAGCATGCCGAGCTGAAATACACGTTCGGCGGTGTACCCCCCACGCACAAGATCGCGCCGGGGACGCGCATCGTGTCGTGGAGCGAGGACTGCTTCGACGGCGCGGTCACCCGACCCGATCAGCTGCCCTCCAAGGTGGTGCCGCCCCACCACGACAATCCGCAGACGGGCCCGTTCTTGATCGAAGGCGCCATGCCCGGCGACACGCTCGCCATTCGCATCGAGAAGCTCGAGCCGGCGCGCAACGTCGGCCTCTCTTCGTGGTTCCCCGGTTTCGGCGCGCTCAACGGGACCGATCGCACCGCGATTCTCGGCCCCGAGCTGCCCGAGAAGGTGTGGTTTTACGAGGTCGATCCGGCACGTCGCGTGGTGCGCACGCAATCCTCGGACAAGCGATTCAGCTGGGAGGTTCCTCTCACGCCCTTTCTCGGTTGCCTCGGGGTTGCGCCTTCCGGCGGCGAGGCACGATCGACGGTCGTGCCCGGCAATTTCGGAGGCAACATGGATTGTCCGGAGGTCCGCGCCGGCAACACGGTGTACCTGGGCGTTCGCATTCCCGGCGCGTTCCTCTCCTTCGGCGACGGACACTATGCGATGGGGGACGGCGAGATCATCGGAACCGCGGTGGAAGGGGCGATGAACGTCGAGATCGTCGTCGATCTCATCAAGAATCGCGAAACGCCGTGGCCGCGCATCGAAAATGCGGACTACATGATGTCGCTCGGCGCCGCGCGCCCCCTCGAAGATGCCGCGCGCATCGCATTCAAGGACATGGTGCAGTGGGTGCGGGAGAAGACCGGGATGGGCGAAATGGACGCGTACCAGTTCGTCTCGCAGACGGCCAAGGCGCCGATCACGGAGATGGTGGACCCGGAGTACACCGTGCTCGTGAAGGTCGAGAAACGCCGGCTCCCGCCGCGCCGACCGTAGCGCGCGAGGGGTCTGCCGAGACGCAGGCAGTCGTGGTTAAGTCGGCGCCGTCAAGTCGGACAGCGAGATACGCTGGCGCAGGCGCCGCTCGCCGCTGAGATCGATGACCGAAACGCGCACCGAGCCGCCATCTGCCCAGTCCACCTCCACCAACCCGAAGTTGAGCGCCGTCAGGAGCGGTCCCACGCGATGGCGGTTCGGTTCACCGTGCCCCTGCTTCCAGCAATGAGTCAGACCGCTGGAGGTGACTTCCCATAGCGGGTAACGGAGGGGATCCATCGCGATGCGTGAGATTTCGGCCATGTGCCGATCGCCGCTCAGCACGATCACGCCGCGCGTCCGCGTCGCTGCGAGCAGGCGAAAAAGGCGCGCGCGCGCCTTGGGGAAGTTTGCCCACTTTTCGTGGTCGTGCTCTTCGGGGATGATCTGGGTGCTCGAACCGAGGAGATGAATCGAGGACGACGATTCGCGCAGCTGGGCCTCGAGCCATGTCCACTGCTCGGCACCGAGAATGTCCCCTTCGGGACCCGGCTCGTCGCGGTGGTAGCGCTCGTCGAGCAGGATCACCTTGACCGATTGGGCGCCGTTCCCGAGCGTGTAGCTGGTGTAGAGCCCTTCTTGGCGGCGCCTCGCGCTGTCGGTGGGTTCCCCGATGAAGTCGAGGAACGCCTGCTGGCTCTCGGCGCGCTTCGGATACGCGCGCCACCCGTCGTTGACACCGTAGTCGTGATCGTCCCAGGTCCCGACCACCCGCGTTCTCTGCACGAGCTTTGCGTACTCGGGATGTCGCGCTTGGGTTTCGTAGAGCGCGCGCATGCGGCCCATATCTTCCGTGTCGGCGTAGATCGTGTCTCCGAGCCAGATCCACATGTCGCTCTGTAACGAAAGGATCGATTCCCAGAGCGGCTGCGGATAGTGCACTTGATTGCAGGAACCGAAGGCGATTTTGATGTCGCCCTCTGCCGGTCCCGCCGGCGCGCCGCATTCGCTCAGCGCCGCGCACGGGGCAACCTGCCGGTTACGACAACCGCCGATCGCGCCGAGCGCCCCCCATGCGGCGAGTTGCAAGCTGGATCGGCGGGTGATTCGGAAGGACAAGGACGCTCCTCGTCACAAGACCTACCCCGGACTCGCCTTGCTCGCCACGAGTGGCGTGAACAAAGGAAGGGTTACCCCGCGGCGGCCGCCCCCGGTTTCATGACCGCCAGAGAGCCGCCCCGACGACGATCGCGTTGTACGTCATGTGCGTGGCGATCGGCACCACCAGCGACCGCGATCGTTCGTAAACAACGGCAGCCAGAAAGCCCAGCACGAAAACAGGAACGACGGCGATGGGCGGATGAACCACCGCAAAAACGAGGGCGCTCGCTAGCGCGGCGCCCCAGGGTCCGATGGAGCGCCGAAACCCGCCGAACAAGACGGCGCGGAAGATGAACTCCTCGAACAGGGGTGCCGCGACGACGGTGAGAGCGATGAACCAAAGAATGGTTCCCGCGCCGGTGTCCGAGTGAGAGAGGGACAGCGTGTCATCTCGTAAACGCCGAAGGACATCGAAACGATCGACGACCATCAGATAGCCCCGCCCGCAAAGCCCGCCGACAGCCCCGGCGCCCACGCCGGTCAAGACCCCACGCAAGAGTCCGCGTCGCGGTGTCCTGAGGCCGAGCGTTGCCCAAAGGTGGGGGATTCGACTCTGCCAAAAAATGAAGAGCGAAGCCACTCCGACGACCAAACCTGCCCCCACGAACGCCAACAGCAACGCCGCGCCCGGTGAAAAATCGAGCCCCCCCAAGGTCAACACCAAAAGGCCTTGGAGTACGAAGAACGCAAGCGCAACGATGAGCCCGTCGGCGACCGCTACCGAAGGTGCCGGCGCTTCGCTCGGATCGAGCAAGAACGGCGCGTGGTCGCGAACCTTTTGCCAGAGCGCATAGGCGAGCAGAGCCGACAACACCAGCTGTGCGAACTTGGCCCATGCCGATGGGGTGTAAATGGCGTGGGCGAACAAGCCTGCCAGGGTCATAAACAAATACACCATCGAGCCGCGCACGCGGTGCCGCGGCTCGGTTTCGAACGCATCGGTGCCGAGCACACCCAAGCCGGCGCCGATGAACGCATAGAGAACGACTCCCACGAGGACGAGAACGAGGGTCGGGATGCCGTTGAGAACGGCGGTCGCGTCGGCGCTGGTCAACACGCCGAACGTGACGACGGCGATCACCGAGGCGACGACGCCCCAGAAGGCCGCCTTGCGGACCAGCACCTCGTCGATCGCCAGTGGGAACGTGAAGTACATCCATAGGGCAGGCACCTCGACGGCGAATGTGGTGCACGCACCCGTCGCCAAGACGATGGCCGACAGTCCAAACGCCATGGCGCCCGCGTGTCGGGGGTGCGTCGCCAAGACACGCCAAAGTCTGGGGTTCATGATCATCTGCATTCCCAAGATGATCACGGGAGCCAAGAACACCTGTACGAACGTGCGCCGGTCTCGAACGAGGAAGCGCAGCTCCTTTCCAGCCACCACCCCGAGCGCGCCGAGGCGACTTTCGCCGACTGGCCTGGCGGGCTGGCGATGACCTTGATGGGGACCGGCGCCGGTGGTGAGCCCGTCACGCAACATCCAGCCCCCCAACGTCGTTGCACTGCCGGTGATGACGAGAGCGAAGAGGGCGCAACCAAGAACGGCCATCACGGCCTCTTTGCCCCCGGCTGCGATGCCGATCGGCATCAATGGATTGACGATCACCCAGGTGGGAAGGCGCCTTCCCAGCCGGTCCAGCGTCGTTAGCCACTGCGGCGACATCGTTGCAATGGCAATAACCAATGGAATGGCTGCCACTAGCGTGAGCGCCGCCTGGAGTCGCGCGACGTTGCGAAGGGAAAAAAACCTTCGCAAACCCGTTTCCGCGACGATGCGCACGCTTCCCGCGAGCAAGCCGATGTAAATGGTCGAGGCAAGCCCCCCAGCAACGCCGCGCCAAGAATAGCCGGCGCACCAGAAGACCACTGAAAAAAAAGGAAAGACCGTGAACCACGCCAACGGGTTGGCGACGGCGGTTTCCAGCAGGCGCGCGAGGAGCAAACTCCGCGCCGGCACCGGAAACGTGAACCACCATTCCAGGCTAAAGTCCACCTTGGCGAGGTCCTGGTTCGACGCCGTGCTATTCAGCACGACGGCGGCGGCGAGCAGGATGCCCACGACGCCGAGGGGAATCAGCATTTCTCCGGCATCGCCTTCCCCATACCAGCCGCGCTGCGACGGAAAGACGGCACGCGACGGCACCCGGGCCTCTCGAAAACCAGCTGGGCCTCGTTCCTCGAAAATCCGCATCAGCTCCGAGATGCGCCGTACGGCGTTGATGTCGTCGCCGATGCCGTCGTCACGGACCTGCCTGGTGAAGGCGCGCAGCAGCGTTTCCCGCCAATTCGCGTCCTCGTGCTCGTGCCGCCGCTCGGCTTGTACGCAACGGTGTGCCCAATCGACCCATACCATGGTGTCGCGCGTCACGAGCTCACTCTGCAAGTTGGCTCGTCGTTCTGCGGCGACCGCTACCCGATGAACGAGCAGCGTGGACTGCACCATCCCATTGAATAAGAAAAGAATGGAGAACACCAAAAACAGAACCCCGGCGGATCGCTTGCGCGCGGTCGCACGGCGGGCCGTCGACGGCTTCTTGCGTCTCGTGATCGACATTCGGCTGGTCAATCGGCGCACGGCGAGGCCGATGACGAGCCCGGCGACGCGCAACGTCGACGGGGGCGGTCGCTCTGGCCCGCGCAATGCCGCGCTCATGCCGAAGCGGGCGGCGCGATCTCGCCGGCGACCGCAAAAAAGATGTCTTCGAGCGAGCTTTCCGCGTTGGCGCGCCGGCGCAACTCCTCCAGAGTGCCCACCGCGGCCAGCCGGCCCGCGTTGATGATGGCGATCCGATGGCAAAGCCTTTCCACCTGGTCGAGCAAGTGCGAGCTCAAGAGAACCGTCGCCCCGCCTTGGACCATCTCGAGGAGTAACTCGTTGAGCCGCCGGGTCGCGATGGGGTCGAGGCCACTCGTGGGCTCGTCGAGGACGAGCAGCTTCGGTTGGTGCATGAGCGCGCACACCAGGGCGAGCTTTTTTTTCATCCCACGCGAGTAGTTGACGGCGTATTCGTCGGTCGCGTCGGCAAGCTCCATCCGCTCCAACAGCGGCCAAGCCCGGCCTTCGATCTCGCTGCCGGAGAGACCGTGCATACTCCCCACGAAGCGGACGATTTCGATAGCTCGCAGGTAGTCATGAAAAATCGGCTCGTCGGGTAGAAACCCCACCAGCCTTTTGACTTCGACACGGTCGTCGAAGCAGCTTCTCCCGTCGACCAGCGCCGTGCCGGCCGACGGCTTGAGGATACCCATGAGCAAGCGCATCGTCGTCGTCTTGCCGGCACCGTTGGGACCGACGAGCGCAAAGAGCTCGCCCCGCGGGATGTCGAACGTGACGTTGGAGAGCGCGGTGAACTCCCCGTACCTTTTGGTCAAGCCTCGGATCTGCACCATCGACGTCGACACTTGCTCCTCCGATTGGTGAAAGCCCGCATGATGGTACTGCCACGTGCAATCGAACGCGAGCGCGGCCGGTTCGGAAATACGAACGATGTCCGCCCGCATTCCGTATCACGCCCAACGCGCGTTCGCACCAGGCTCCCTTCGAAGGCGCATCGGCTCACCCGGCAAACTTGTCGCCGCATGGCTACGCTTCGCTTGTACGTCTCTGCTGTTCTTGACAATAACGTAAAGTTTTCCCCCTCGACTTGGCCAATTCGAAATGCGAGAGGCTAATGCGAGAGACGAGTTTTCTGGCAAGCGTGGCTCCCGCTGCAATTCACTGCGGGGGAAACGAGCAATACTTGTTGTTCGACATCGACGGGGAGATTCCCACGCCATTGCTGTGGTCAATGCACCCGTCTGCCCTACCATCAGAGGAGAATTTGCAATGAATCTTTTCATCGCGCCGTCTCGGCGTCCCTTCACCCGATTCTTGTGCATGACTGTAATGGCGTCTTCTTTCGCCTTCGTTGCATGCAACGAAGCACCGAAGGAAGCGCCGGTGAGCTCGCCGCAAGAGCTATTATGCCCGGAGGACGGCTGTCCTCATCCCGATCCGCCCGATCGCCCACCGACCAGGCCGTTTTACCCCGCCCAGGGCTGGACCGTCATCGACGCTTCCCAAGAAAATCTCGAAAAAGGAGTGAAGTGGTGGGCCTATCTTTGGGACGAAAACAGACTCTACGTGAAGGGCTACTACCCCCAGGATTTCGGAGGAGGCTTAACCTACGACCCTAGGCACGTGGTCATGTCCATCACTGTCATGTCCGCCAGCGAATGGCATGCCGAGACCGATCTTTACTTGCCCGTCGAGGGGCCCCCGGCGACCTACACGGACCGCCAGCACGGGAGGATCAGTTCATGGATGGGCGAAGACGGTATTGCGCGGCAGACCATCGGTCTTCAGCAAGCGCTCTTGTGGGGCGATCAGACCGAGATCAGCGGAGACTTCGAGGACGACGGCTCGGGTGCCCATCTCGTGGGGGGAAGGGACACCAGTCGCGGAGCCGCCGCGGTGGCAACCGTCAGCTTCTTGAACGACTTCCATGCCACCGGCGCCCTGCTGTCGCCGCCGGGCTATCAAATGAGTTGCGATGAGGGCTGCGCCAGCGGCTTTACGAAATACCTCGAGCGAGTCGCTGAAGTCGCCGCCAGCGGCGGCGGCAACGATTGCGCCTGGGCCGCTGGTGCGGGATTCGTATGCGTCGGCGGCACGGTCTTGTTTGCGATTTTCGGACCGCCCGGATGGGCAGCCGGCCTGGCCCTCGCCACGGTGTGCGGCTCGGCGCTCGGTTGGGCGAAAGAGTGCGTCAACAGCTTGGGAAATCGATCCTCCGGCGGCGCTTGCGTCGGTTACACCGGGCCGCAGACGGTGGTGGGGCCGGACGGCAGTGTCATGCAGGTCAACGGCGCCACCGTCATCAATTGGGCCCACTGCGAATTCTGAAGGAGGTCCCCTCGAGGCAGGCCAAGACATCGGAGCCTGCCGCTCTTGCTACTTGTCAGTACCTTGCCTCGCGCGACCGGAGCCGTGTCTCCCTTCGGTCGCGCGGGGCGCTCTCGATCGTGACCATCATCCGGACTTGCCTTGCCGGGTGGTGTGCCGAGACGGGGTCACCCCGCCGCGTCGAGGGGACGCCAGCGCTGCTCGCCAATACGAAACCAGCGGTCGATGCGCGAGCCGTCGAAGTGGTAGCGCAGGTGGGCCCCCTGTTGGGGGCAGGGAATGGCCTTGGGCCGGAGAACGGCGAGGCAGCTCCCCCCCGGGTGACGGACGCTGTTGTAAACGAGACCGTTGGAACCGGCCGCACGCAGCGGCGCGGCAAACGCCTGCGAGGTTCGATAGTCGTCGGGGCGATGGAGCTCGGGGTGGCCGGTGCGCACGTCGTGAAAACGCTGCTCGACGCGCTTGGAGACGAGCACGCGCAGCTCGATCTCGGTGCCGCGCGGCTCGGCGGTGGCGGCGAGGAAACGACCGAAGTGGTAAGCCGTTTCCCACACGGCCGTCTCCAGCGCGCGGGCCGCGTAATAGACGCCGTAGCTTCCGTCGCTGAACCGCGAAGGCCAGCCGACGTGGGTGAATGCCGCTACGATCCAGCTCGCGCCCGGGCCGGAAGGGCGCTCGTCGGGGGGGATGCGCGCAATCTCGCCCCATTCCTCGCGCACGCGCGGGTTCGTCATCTCTTCGATGCGGAGCAGGGTCTCCCAGTCGGCACGCTCGGCGACGTGCTCGAACACGTCGACGGGCGGATAGCGTGAATTGATGGCGCGGAATGCTTCTGCCCAGCGGACGCGCGTCGTGCGCGTCACAGGCCGTGCCCCCGGACCGCGTCGAGGTACGCGCGCACCGTGGCCAAGTCGACGACCTTGCCGCCGAGCGCGCGGTCGAGCGCCGAGCGCCCGCCGAACGCCGCATTCGGCTTGCGCATCCAGGCATCGGCCTGTTGCGGATTCGGAAAGAGCAGCTTGAGCGCCTTGTAGATACCGAGCACGTAGCTGATTCGCTCCAGCGTGTCGGCGCCGAGCGCTCCGCCTTCACCGCGCTTGTAGTTGTAGAAGGTGGAGCGACTGGGCGCTCCCAGGAGCACGCGCGCCTCGGCGTCGCCGACATCCCACGCTTGCATGATGCGAAAGAAGGCTCGCTTGGCGGCGGCGTGATCGAGCGGATGAACGGAATCAGTCGCTGTGGCTTCGCGCGGCATCGATTCAAATATGAATCAAATGGCTAAAACGGTCAATATCTGGACTTGCGCTGGATACGGCTTCCGGCTCCTTGCTTTCCCGCGCGCCTGGTTGAAAGATGGGGAAGGATTATGATCACCGTTCGCAAGGCCGCCGATCGCGGCCGTAGCCAGCATGGCTGGCTCGACAGCCGGCATACCTTTTCTTTCGCCGACTACTACGATCCCGCACACGTCGCCTTCAGCAAGCTGCGTGTCATCAACGACGATCGGGTCGCTCCCGGGCGCGGATTCGGCACCCACGGTCACCGCGACATGGAGATTCTTTCCTACGTCATCGAGGGTGCGATCGAGCACAAGGACAGTCTCGGCACCGGCTCCATCATTCGACCAGGCGACGTGCAGCGGATGACCGCTGGCACCGGCGTGCGGCACAGCGAGTTCAACCCCTCGGCGACAGACCCCGTCCGTTTCCTACAGATCTGGATCCTTCCGCAGGCCGAAGGGCTCACCCCGGGGTACGAGCAGCGCACCTTTCCCCTTGCCGAAAAGCGCGGCCGCTGGCGACTCGTCGCTGCGCCGGACGGGCGCGATGGGTCGGTGATTTTGCACCAAGATGTCCTGCTTTTCGCTGGATGTTTCGAGCGTGGCGAAGAGGCGAGCCTTTCACTCGCGGCGGGCCGAAAGGCGTGGGTCCAGGTCGCCCGGGGAGCGATTTCGGTCAACGGGACACGCCTCGAAGAAGGGGACGGCGCGGCCGTCGAGGGGGAGCGTCAGCTCGGGTTTGCCGACGGCGCGTCGGCCGAGTTGCTTGCCTTCGACCTGCCCTGAGCGGGCGGTCGGGTGCTCGCTCGCGCTTTCTTTGTTTGCGCCTGGGTAAATGATGTTTGCGCTTGGGCAAAAGGCGCGTAACGCTAGAGGGAGATGGCGCAGGAAAGCAAACGGGGGTCGCGAGACGTCGCCCTGTTGTACGCGCCGACCGACGATGGCAAAGGAACGCGCATCCTGCGTGCCCGCGGTGGCAACATCGAAGCCGGGGAAATCCGGCCGGTCAAGGACGGCCAGCCCCTGCAGGGTGGTGAGCTGGTGAGGCTCGAGCCACGGTCCGACGCGCCGTGCATTTGCGATGTCCACGTGCTCCACGAGACGCAGCGTCGCGAGCCGAGTTCACCTCCACCCGCGCCTTCGGTCGAGCCCTCGGGTCGGCCGGCGCAGGTCGCCACCGAGGACTATCGGGTCAACTGGGATCGCGTTTTTGGGGCCACCAAGCGCGCCAAGCCAGACCGATCGCTCAACTGACTGCGCGCCGGTGGCAAGGCGGCGGGGTTCACTCGCTCAGGCCGAAGAATTCGCGGATCGACTCGAGGATCCTGCTTCCCTCGGTGACCATCTTGCGTTTCTTGGCTTCGGCGTCGAGGTTGTCGCGTACTGCCAAGAGCTCGACCCGTCGTTGGGCAAGGACCGTCGATATCTCTTTGGCGATCTCCGGCCTTCGCGCGAGGATCTCCCGGAAGTCGTCTTTGTCGACGCGCAGGCAATCCACGTCGGTCTTGGCGATGACCGTCGCCTCGCGCGGCGCCCCGGTCATGAGCGCCATCTCGCCGAAGAAGCTGGGAGCCTGGAGCTCGGCCACCTTCTTCTCTTCACCGCCCGCGCCGGTCAGTCGCACTTCGGCGCTTCCCTTGGTCAAGATGTAGAGCCAGTGCGCCGTCGACCCTTGCCGCGTGACGATCTCGCCCGCGCTGAACGGGGCCACGCGGACGGATTCGGCGAGCTTGTCTTTCTCCTCGACCGAGAGCTTCGCGAAGAGCTCCACGTTGTGCAGGGCAGCCAAACGGAAGGACTGCTCGCGCGCCCGCTTGCGCTCATCGTGCTCAGGGTCGTCGTGCGATAGGAACACCGTCGTCGCCGGCAGTGCGAGCGGCATCTGCGCTCGCCGCAGAGCGGCATAAATCCGCTCGCGTACGAGAGAGCTGGTGGGGTCGTCGGAGGACAAGTCGGTGAGCCAATAACGGACGGCGTAGTAGGCGTAGCTGTCGCGGTTCTCTTTGCCGAGCTCGAACAGAATGCAATGTGCTTTCGGTTCGGCAGCCACCTTGGCGATGGGCGCGGCTTGGAGCGCTTCGTTGACGATGCTGATGACTTGCCCCGGGGCGAAACGATAATCCACGCTGAAGTACACCCACATGCGGTGGGGGGCCTTCTCACCGCTGCGCTTGCCGAGCACTTTGATGGTTTGGGCGAGGAGCTGCGAATTGGGGACGATGAGCGTGTCCCAGTCGCGGGTTTCGATGACGCTGTGCCGCCACCGTATCTGACGCACCCGCCCTTGCACCTTGCTCTCGAGCTCGACCCAGTCCCCTTCGTGGATGGAATCGTCGAGCTGCAGCGCGAGGCCGCCCACGATGTTGCCGAGCGTCGCCTGGAGCGACAGGCCAATCACGGCGGTGACGACGGCCGACGTCGCCACGATGCTGCTCAGATTGACGCCGGAGCGGTGCATGAGCCAGACGCCGGCGATGATGTAGGCCGCGCCCACCGAAAGCTCGTGGACGATGTCGGGGTAGTTCCAGCGCGCGAGGTGGAAGAGCAGATCGAAGAGCGCAAAGGCCGCCAAGTTGATGATGAGCAGGACCTCCAGCACCTGGGCCGCGTACCCGAACACTGCCGATGTGCTGGACAAGGTCGGGCCGAAGAGGTTGAAGAGCTGCTCGGCGGCGATGGCGACCGCATAGAACGCAAAGAGCAGCACGCAGCGGCGCAAGCGTCGCCGCGGAGCGCCCGGCGCCGCCCGAAAAATGGCCGCCACGATGACGATGGCGATCGAAAGTGGAAGAAGCAGGCGAAACGGACCGTTCAAGGTTCTGGCAGCTCCGTTCAGGGGTCGGCTTGCTGCAACACCAGACCGAGGAGGTTATCACCCCGCCGCGCCCATGACGTGGCCTTCATGGCGCGGGCGCCCGCGCTGCCTCCTAGGAGCTCTCCGGGTGGCGCTTTTCCGGGCGCTTACCCGCGCAGAACGCTGCGCGCAATCACAGTGCGCTGAATCTCGCTCGTGCCTTCGTAGATGCGAGTGACGCGTACGTCGCGAACGTGTCGCTCGGCGGCGAAGTCGTGGACGTAGCCGTAGCCGCCGTGCACCTGCAAATTGCGGTCACAGATCCGGCCCGCCGCCTCGGAGGCGAAGAGCTTGGCCATGGACGCCTCGCGGGTGAACGGCTTGCCTTCGAGCTTGAGCTGGGCTGCGCGCAAGCAGAGCAGTCGTCCCGCGTCGAGCTCGGTGCGACTGTCGGCGAGGAACCATTGGATGGCTTGAAAATCCGAGATGGGGCGATCGAATTGACGCCGGTCTTTGGCGTATTGAGCGGCTTCCTCGAGCGCGGCCATGGCAATGCCGGTCGCCTGCGCGCTGATGCCGATGCGCCCGCCGTCGAGTGCCATCATCGCAATCGCGAAGCCCTGCTGCGGCTGCCCGAGCTGTGCACTGGCTGGAATGCGGCAATCTTCGAACGTGAGGGAGACGGTGTTGGAGCCCTTCAGCCCCATCTTGCGCTCGGCGGGCCCCACCTTGAGACCGGGCGTTCCTTGTTCGACGAGAAAGCAGGAAATGCCCTTCGCTCCCGGGTGCGTTTCGCGCGGCGCGGTTCGGGCCCACACCACGATGACCCCGGCGTGCGCGCCGCTCGTGACCCAAGCCTTGGCGCCATTCAACGCGAACCCGTTCGCCGTCGGTGTCGCCGTGGTCTGCATGCCTCCTGGGTCGCTTCCCGCGCCCGGCTCGGAAAGGGCGAACGAACCGGCGGCGAACTCGCCCGACGTCAACTTGGGGACGTACGCCGCGCGCTGGGCGTCGTTGCCGAAGCGGCAGATGATCTCGCCCACCATGTTGGTGACCGCCATCGTTACCGCCGTCGACGCGCACCCGCGTGCGATCTCCATCATCGAAAGGGCATACGCCACGGGGCCCGCCTCGGCGCCGCCGAATGACGCCGGGACGTTGACGCCGAGCAGACCGAGCTCGCCGAGGCCGCGTACCTCAGCCATCGGAAAGCGACTCTTTTCGTCGATCTCGCCGGCGACCGGGAGCAGCTTTCGCTCGGCATAGTCGCGCGCCGTACGCTGGATGAGTTGCTCGGTTTCGGAGAGTTCGAAGTCCATGCTAATCCACCTCGAACATGACTTTGGCGGGCCAGCTGCCGGGGGAGGGAAACCGCATCGCTTTGATCACATCGACCATGCAGTCGACCGGACCCGTTTCTCCCCGTTCGTCGGGGGGCGCTACGCCGGCGGCCATGGCGGTGCCGTTGGTGTGGACGTACACCGTGGCGTGGTACTTACCGGGCGCGCGGTTCGCGCATTGACCGAGCTTTCCGCGCGCGCTGCCGAGCGCCTTGGAAATGCGGTCCGAGCCCCACGGCACGGCCTCGCGCACGTCGGGCGAGGGGTCGAAATCGAAGGACCTCTGTGCCTGGCCTTCGCCTTCCTGAGGAAGGGGCCAGCGCGCGCTCTTGGCGGCGCTGAGCATGCACCGCTCGGTATCGCGATCGCCGAGCGTGCTCTCCGCGAAGTAGGCCCACTTGGCGTTGCCGTCGAGCGCGATGCGGATGGCAAACTTCACGTGGCCGCCCAGAAACTCGACCCGTGACGACCCTTGCGAGAGGCATTCGCCGAACCGCGGTACGAGTGTGGCGAACGTCTCGTTCACTTTTCCCTCGTCGAGCGATCCGAGCTGCCCGCCCATCGAAAATTGCTGCTTCGGTTTGGCAGGAGCTGCTTTGGCGGTGGCTTGCGCCTTGGGCGCAGAGGGAGGAGGTGCCGAACCGCCGCAAGCGGCGCCGGCGATCATCGTGAGAGCGAAGACCAAGGATCGCGGGGCCGTTGCGGTCCCCAAGCGGACCGCGGCGTGCTTGACTTCCATGTCAGCGTTTAAGCACATTTTGAGCGATGACGAGACGCTGAATTTCGCTGGTTCCCTCGTAGATTTCCGTTATCCGCGCATCTCTATAGTGACGCTCGATGCCGAACTCCGTCGTGTACCCGTAGCCGCCGTGAATCTGGATGGCCTTGTGCGTAATGCGGGTACACGCCTCCGACGCGTAGAGCTTTGCCTCGGCGCTTTCCAGGGAGTGGCGCACGTGCTGGTCTTTCATCGACGCGGCCCGCAGGGTGAGGAGGCGCGCGGCATCGAGCTCGGTGGCCATGTCTGCCAGCATGAACTGGATGGCTTGGTGGTTGGCAATGGCGGTGCCGAAAGCCTGCCGCTCTTTGGAATAGACGACCGACTTGTCGAGCGCCGCGCGCGCGATGCCGAGCGCCTGCGCAGCGATGCCGATCCGCCCCCCGTCGAGTGTCGCCATGGCGACCTTGAAACCGCTGCCGACCGGGCCAAGAACGTGCTCGTCGCCGAGCTTCACGTTCTCGAAGAAGACCGTGCACGATTGAGCGGCGTGAATGCCCATCTTCTCGTCGTGCGGGGCCAGCGTGACGCCCGCCATTTCCAGCGGCAACACGAAGGCGGTGTGCTTGGCTTTGCCGTCGTCGCGACTCGTCACCGCGAAGACGATGATGAAGTCGGCTTCGGGGCCGTTGGTGATGAAGTTCTTGGACCCATTCATCACCCAAGAAGCGCCGCTTTTCTCGGCGACCGTCTTCATCGTCTGCGCGTCGGAGCCGCTCATCGGTTCGGTGAGCCCGAAGCAGCCCAGTTTTTTTCCAGCGGCGGCGGGCGCGAGGAACGCGCGCTTCTGCTGATCGCTTCCGAAGGCCAGCACGGGGTCGCAGAAGAGCGAGTTGTTGACGCTCATGATGACGCCGCATGACGCGCAGGCCGCGCTGATTTCCTCCATCGCCAGCACGTAGCTGATGGCGTCGAGCCCGGTGCCCCCATGCTCACTCGGCACCATCATGCCGAGGAAGCCGAGCTCCGCCATGCGCGCGACGATTTCGGTCGGCCAGCGACCCGTCTTGTCGAGCTCCATCGCCTTGGGAGCGATCTCCCGCTCGGCGAAGTCGTGAGCGGCTTTTTGGATGAGGAGTTGTTCGTCGGTGGGCGCGAAATTCATGGCGGTGGCGGGTAGGGCTAGCACGTCGGCCGGGTGACCCAAAGGTCCGTGACGGCGCGGCTCATCAAACGTTTGCTTGACACCTGCAAGCGATTGATTAAACGGGGGAACCTCGATGAGGCAAGCGGCGCCGTCGTGAGCAAGAGAGAGCAGCTCCTCGAAGCGGCCATTTCGCTCTTCAGCGAGCAAGGTTACGCGGCCACGGGCACGCGCGCCGTCGCGGCACGGGCCAAATGCAACGTGGCGCTCATCAGCCACTATTTCGGCTCCAAAGAGGGGCTGCTGCGCGAGGTAATCGTGCACGGCATCACCACGGTGGGGGACGAGCTGCGTCACCTGCACGCCACCCCCATGCCGGCCGAAGATCGTCTCGACCGGCTCATCGACGCCATGGTCGATCACTTCGACCGCTGCTGCCAAGGCATGCAGATCATGTGTCATCAACTGGCGCAGGCGCAGAGCCCGCTCCTGGCCGCCATTCGTCCCAAGATCGCCGAGAACGTCGATCTCTTGACATCCATTCTCGAGGAAGCGCGCGGCGCCCATCGTCTGCGCGACGTCGATCCGCGCACGGCGGCGGTCCTGCTCATGGGGATGCTCCAGTACTATTTCGCGACCTATCCCGTCGCCTCGACGCTGATTGGCCCGCGCTCGCCCGCGACCATCGCCGTGCTCAAGCGTCACATCTCCCAGATTTTCTTGCAGGGGGTCCTCAAGGAACCGGCCGATAGCCCGTCGTGGCGGGCCCCCGCGCTCGATTCCGCGGCTTCGCCTTGACCTCGGGTAGAGCTCGGACCTAGCTCACACGCCGGCGGACGGCTTTTTCGACGGAGATCGAGGGATGAAGAAAATAGCGATTTTGGGTGCGTGTTGTGCGATGGCGGGTGAAGCCTCGACGAGCCGAGCGGCCGCGGAGGCCGCTCCATCCGATACGCTCGACGTGCGATTGGCGCCAAGCTCGAGCAGCGGGCTCACCTCCGAACAGGTGGCAGCGCGCGCGCAGGAGACGAGCTTCGATGCCGGCGCGCGCCGGCAAGCCCTCGCCGCCGCCGAAGCGCGGCTCGAACAGGCCAAAGTCGCGTACTACCCGAGGCTGACGTTGACGGGCAGCTACACGCGACTTTCCGACATTGCCCAACCGTCGTTCAACATCGGCACGACGATGGGGCAAACGGGCTCGCCCTTTCAGATCGTGATCCCGTTGAATCGCTTTCTCTTTCAAGCAGGGCTCACCATCCCGGTCTCCGACTACGTGCTCCGCTTGTCGCAGAGTTACGCCGCGGCCTCGCGCAACCAGCGGGCGGCGCAGCTCGATCAGCAGGCCTCGCGTCTCAAGGCGGCCAACGACGGTAGGCTCGCCTACTACGCCTGGCTGAGAGCCAAGGGGCAGATGACCGTTGCCGACCGTGCGCTCGATCAATCCAAGGCGCACCTCGAGGACGCGCATCACGCGTTCGAGGTAGGCACCGCCTCCAAGGCCGATGTGTTGCGCGTGGAGTCTCAGGTTGCCAGCGCCGAACTGGTCGTCGCTCAGGCCAAGAACCTGGTCGACCTCACCGAGGATCAGATTCGCACCGCGATGCACGATCCTGGCGGGCAGCGCTACCAGGTGGGCGAGGACTTGCGCGTCGACCCGGCCCCCGTCGCCGGTCTCGACGACCTCGCCGCGCTGCGCGCAGAGGCCCTCGACCGCCGGCTCGAAGTGCGCGCCCTCGACGAGACGGCGTGGTCGCTCCGGCAGCAAGCCAAGGTCGCGCGCGCTGGCTACTACCCGCGCGTCGACGTCTTCGGCAATGCCATCTTCGCCAATCCGAACCCGCGCATTTTCATTCCATCGGCCGATTTCCGAGGGTCGTGGGAAGTGGGGGCGCAGCTGGTGTGGACCCCCAACGACGCCCTCAACGCCGGGAGCGCGAGCGCCGACGCGGAAGCACGCGCCGCCCAGACGGAGATGCAAAAGCAGGTCCTGCGCGACAGCGTGAAGCTGGAAGTCATCCAGGCCCACAACGCCATGCACGAAGCGGAGGTAGCCATGCAGACGACGCAGCGCGGACTGGCCGCCGCCGAAGAGGGGTACCGGGTTCGTCGCGAGCTCTTTCGGAATGGGCGCGCCACGAGCGTCGAGCTCACCGACGCCGAGCTGGAGCTTTTCCGGGCTGGTCTCGAGGCCATCAATGCGCGCGCCAACTTGCGCTCGGCGCGGGCGAGCCTTCTCCACGCCGTCGGTCGGGACATCCCCGCCCTCGCGGCCGCAAGGTGAGACTACTCTTCGTCCGCGCGGAGTTTGGCGAGCACGCTGAGGTCCTCGAGCGTCGACGTGTCCCCCTTGGCGTCCGTGCCAGCGGCGACGTCTTTCAGCAGACGCCGCATGATCTTGCCGCTGCGCGTCTTCGGTAGCGCGTCGGCGAAACGGATGGCGTCGGGCCGCGCGAATTTGCCGATCTCCGTCTCGACCTGCGTCATCAGCTTCGCTTTCATGGCGCTGTCCGCCGAAAAACCCGGTTTCAGGGTGACGAAGGCCACCAGCGCTTGCCCTTTGAGATCATCGGGCCTTCCCACGGCCGCCGCTTCCGCGACGGCGGCGTGGGCGACGAGGGCGCTCTCGATCTCGGCCGTGCCGATGCGATGGCCGGCCACGTTGAGCACGTCGTCGATCCGCCCGACGACCCAGTAATAGCCGTCTGCATCACGGCGACCACCATCGCCGGTGAAATAGGCGCCGGGGATTTCGGTCCAGTATTGCTGGCGAAAACGGTCGTCGTCGCCCCACACGGTGCGCAGCATCGACGGCCAGGGGCGCTTCACGACGAGGAACCCGCCCCCCTCCGTCGGACCTACCGATTGACCGTCCTTGTCGACGATGTCGGGGACGACGCCGAAGAAAGGGAGCCCGGTCGATCCCGGTTTGGTCGCGGAGGCTCCGGGGAGCGTGGTGAGAAGAATGGAGCCCGTTTCCGTCTGCCACCACGTATCGACGATGGGACAGCGCTCTTTGCCGATGACCTGTCGGTACCACATCCACGCCTCGGGGTTGATGGGTTCGCCCACCGTTCCGAGAAGGCGCAGACTCGAAAGATCGCTCTTGTTCGGCCACTCGTTGCCCCAGCGAATGAAGGCGCGGATGGCGGTCGGCGCGGTGTAGAGGATGGTGATGCGGTGGCGCTCGATCATGCGCCAGAGGCGGCCATTGTCGGGGAAATTCGGCGCTCCTTCGTACATGAAGCAGGTCGCGCCGTTGGAAAGGGGACCGTAGACGAGGTAGCTGTGCCCGGTGACCCAGCCGACGTCGGCGGTGCACCAGTAGAGGTCGTCGGGGCGCAGATCGAAGATGTACTTGGTGCTGACGTGCGCGCCGACGAGGTACCCGGCGGTGGTATGGAGCACGCCTTTCGGTTTGCCGGTCGATCCCGAGGTGTAAAGGATGAAGAGGGGATGCTCGGCCTCCAGTTCGACCGCTTTTTCCCCCTCGTTTCCGGCCGCCGCGAGCGCCTCCGTCCAATCGATGTCCCGTCCCGCCTTCATCTCGATGGGGGCTTTTTCCTGGCCGAGGCGCCGGTAAACGAGCACCCGTTCGATGCTTGGGCACTGTGCAGCGGCTTTGTCGGCGGTGGCCTTGAGCGGTACGAGTGCGCCGCGACGCGTGCCGGCATCCTGCGTGATCAGCACCTTGCACTGACAGTCGTTGATGCGGTCGCGCAGCGCATCGGCGGCAAAACCTCCGAACACGACGGTGTGCGGGGCGCCGAGCCGCGCGCAGGCGAGCATGGCGATCGCGACCTCCGGCACCATGCCCATGTAGATGGCGACGCGGTCCCCCTTCTGGACGCCGAGCTTGGCGAGCGCGCCCGCGCAACGCACGACGTCGCGGTAAAGCTCCTCGTAGGTGATCTTGCGCACGGTGCCAGGCGCCCCTTCGTCGAGCTCGCTTTCCCACAAGATGGCCGTCTTGGTGCGGGTGCTGGTGGCAAGGTGCTGATCGAGGCAGCTCTCGGTGACGTTGAGGGTGGCACCGTCGAACCAGCGCGCATGGGGGGGCTTCCAGTCGAGCAGCGTCGTCCACGGTTTGCGCCACACGAGCGTCGCCGTCTCTCGCTTCCAGAAAGTCTCGGGCGAGTCGATGCTCTCCCGGTAGAGCCGGTCATAGTCGGCGCGCGAACCGATGCGCGCCCCCGCCGCGAACTCTTTCGGTGGCTCGAAGCGGCGGGTCTCTTTGAGGTGGGACGAGATCGACGACGCGTCACTCATGAGGGGCCCTCCGAGCCTGTGCGGCGCTCTTGCGCCAGCGACAGCGAAGCCTACCGCGAACGATCAGGTTCTCGCAAAGGGGGTCCTGCGCTCACCACAAACCGTAGCCGACACGGAGCTCGAGACCGATGCTGCCGGTATTCTTGAAGCCGACCGTCTTCTCATCGGCCGTCTGGGCCGTGAGCCCGACGCCGGCGTCGAGCAAGAAGTGGCCGAGGTTCAGCTCGTAGCTGCCGGTGATCTGGAAAAACGTGCCGGCCGACGTCTGCCCCCGACGCGTCGTCGATTCGAGCGCGGCGTCGTACTTGATGGTGTGCACCGCGCCACCGAGCCCGACCGTGCCGACGAATCGACCTTTACGGCCACTCGTCATCAAGCGAACGGCGGGGCCGATGCGCGTGGAAGTGAAGGTGTAGTTCTTGACCGTGGCGTTGGCGCAGCCGGCGCCGGCGTTGACACAAGCCGCGATCTCGTGGGCGCCGTTTTCCCCCAGGAACTCCACGGCGAAATGGGTCGAAAATCGATAGCCGATGCGCAAGCTGCCGAACCCCCCCGTCGTTCGTCCTTTGTCGTTGTTCAGGCCCGGAGGCGCCGTGTTGCCCATGGAGTCGAGGCCGAAGGTGATGAACCCGAAGAGCCCGCGCTGCGAAGGAGGCACGTAGGGGGGCGGTCCGTTCGGCTCGGCCGGCTTTCCCTCCGGAACCACGTCTTGCGCCGTGAGCTTGGCGTCAAACTCCGTGATCTGACCGGCATAGGCGACGACGTTGCTTTTGTGGCGCTGCGTGGAGGTGTAGACGTAAAGCGCGTGAGGACCTGCGGAGACCGGCCCTCGCCACTCTTCGTAACCGACCTGCACGCCGTCGATGGCGATCGCCGCTTGCGAGTCGTGGGCACGAATGACGAGCATGCCCGACAAAGGCGAGAGCGTGAGAACGAGCGGTTGATCCTTCTGTCCGCTCACCACCGTCACCATTTTTTCTTGTCGCGCGTAGCCGGGCGCCTCGGCGACGACGCGGTATTCACCGGCCGCGAGCCGCACGGGGCTCTTCGCGGCTTCCGGGGTCAGGATGGCATCGTTGATGCTCACTTTCGCATCGGGCGGCGTCACCTTGACCACGACCGTTCCCAGCAAGGCGCTCATGTCGCGAATCGCGTCCTCGGCAGCCTTTTTGTCTTCGGGTGAGAGCTGCGTCGCAAAATCGCGCAGCATCCGTTCCAGCGTGGCGATGGCATCCGCGTAGCGAAAAAGCCCCTTTTGGCAGACGGCAATGTTCTGCAGCGCGACGGCGGTGGGGTTCTTCTGGTAGGAGGCTTCGAACTCGACCAGTGCGCCGGCGAAGTTGCGATCTTCGAACATGTGCACGCCGTTGGTGAAATGGCGTTTGGCGTCGTCGCCCGCCTGAGCCTCGACGGGGCGCACGAAGAGGAGGAGCGCCGCGACGGCCGAGAGCAGCGCGAAGAAACGTCGCTGCAGGCAATTCATCGGGAACGACCTCGAGCGACGAGCGCCAATGTGATCATCAGGGGTAGCTGGTCTTGATCTGGAGGCCGCCGGCCACGCCGGCGCGCGTCGAACCCGCGGCGGCGGGGGCAGGGGAGGGTGCTGCTGGGGTCGGGGCGGGGGCCGCCGGGGCCGGGGGCGCCCCGCGGCGAATTTTACCGCCAGCGGCGATGGGCAAGGGATTCGACTTGCTCCCTGCGGCGCGCGGTTCGGCGCTCGCGGCGGCTGCCGGGGCGTCGGTTGCCGATGAAGCGGCGCCGGGCGCTGTGCCAGCGGCCAGTGCAGCCGCGGTGCTCGCTCCCGTCGACGCGGTTGCCCTCGGCGAGACAGGTGACGTCGGTGACGGCGTGACGGTCGCGGCGGGGCCCGCCCCGCGCGACCGCAGTAGGCTGAACGTCAAAAGGAAGGCCGCCCCCATGACAATGGCCCCGAGCACCAGGATTGCGCGCCGTCGCACCCCTTTGGCGCGCGCTCCACGCGGATCGTCGGGACCCGCCGATTCCGCATCGCTCGCGGCCGCTCTACCTCCCCCGGCGGTCCAGCTGACCCGCGTGCGACCGCTCGGTGCGCCCTTTGCCCGCTCGGCGTCGCTCGCTCCGCTCCCCGCCGCCGCCGCGCTCATCGGCGCCCTCTGTCCCGAGGCTTGCTCCCCGAGGGTGCGGACGTTTCCGATGCCGGTCGCCTGTAGCGCCTGGAGCATTTCCTTCGCCGTCTGAAAGCGCAGGGTGCGGTCACGCTGCAGGGCGCGGGCCACGAATTGCGCTAGCGGCGCGGGAACGTTCGGATCGAGCGACCGTATGTCGGGGGCATCGGTCGTGCAGATAGAAATGATGATCTGCTCGTAGGCGTCCCCCGTGTGCGGAGGCCTTCCCCCGAGGCACTCGAAGAGAATCGCTCCGAGCGACCAGAGATCAGTGCGAAGATCGAGATCGGCGAAGGCCTGCGCCTGCTCGGGCGACATGTAGAACGGCGTTCCGAGGACGACCCCCTGCCGCGTCAGCGTTCCGGCGTTCCCCGCGGGATCGCCGGGGCGTCGCATCATTTTGGAGATCCCGAAATCCACGATCTTGGCGAAAAGCGGGTCGTCGTCTCGGTCGACGAGGAAGACGTTGTCGGGCTTGAGATCGCGGTGGACGATGCCCGCCTCGTGGGCACGATGGAGACCGCGCAGCGTCTGGGCGACGATGTGCACCGCTTCTTCGCACGCGATCCGCCCGAGCCGGTTGATCCTGCCGCGCAGATCCTCGCCGCGGAGCAGCTCCATCACGATGTAGGGAAGGCCGGCGTCCGTCGTCCCGGAGTCGAAGATGTGGACGATGTGCGCGCTTTCGACAAGACTGGCCGCTTCGGCTTCGCGCTGAAACCGGCTAGCGATATCGACGTTACGCGCGAATTCGGCGTCGATGAACTTGAGGGCGACTTTCTTGCCGATGGAGGTGTTGGTCCCCTCGTAGACCGCGCCCATGCCGCCGCGGCCGATGAGCGCGCCCACGCGCCATTTTCCGCCGACCACCTCCCCCGCCAAGACCTCTGGGGGACGGTTCGCCTGGTCCGCCGTGCTCATGCGTTTGGTCAGCGTATCACCACCGGACGCGCTCCGTTCGCTCGAACCCGCCTCCCACCTCAAAGGTGGTACGACCAACTACACGAAAGACTCGCTGGGGCCGAATTGGGCCGCGCGCTGGGGCTCACCCTCTCGCGGTACCGCGAAGGAAGAAACCGAGATCCTCCAGGGCGCGCAGGGCCGCGGGCGTCGTCCTTAGGCGGACGCCGACTTGGTGTGCTTGTGGGCCGCCTTGGCGAGCCGGCTCTTGGCGCGCGCCGCCATCTTGACGTGCACGATGCCTTTGGAGGCCGCTCGATCGACGGCTTTGATGGCTGCTGCCAAGGCGCCCGCCGAGTCGGCCGCCGGGGTGTTCGGCGTAGCGAGTGCGGCGCGGGCCTTCTTCAGGAGGGTGCGAACCGCCCCTTTGACGCTGCGGTTGCGCTCCGTGCGGCGGATACGCTGGCGGTTTCGTTTCTCGGCGGATGCGTGATTGGCCATGAGAGTTCCTTAGGCCTTCTTGGCCGCGGCAGCGGTCGGAGCGGCGTGGGGCTGGGCGTCGGCGGCTTTCGGGTCGTAGCCGGCTTGGTGGATCGGAAAGGCCGGAGTCCCCTCCCGCCGCCGCGCGCGCTTGTTCCATTTGCCGTTCTGCGTGGCCTTGCGCTTGCGGATGCGTTCGAACTGCTGGGTAGAGGAAACCATGATTTTGCCTTGGAAAAACGATCCGCCTAGGGGTATTCGGTCGGGCGTTGACCGCCCGTCCTGGGATGGCGAGGAGCGGACCTCGTCGCGCTCATGGCCATCTTGCGGGCGCGGAATATGAAGGAGGCAGCGAGGTTCGTCAACATCCATCCGCGTTCTGCCGCTCCGGACGACGTCGGGCTAGTGTCCCTCGCCCTCTTCTGTAGTAGAAGCTCGACGCGAGGACGTCTCGATGCACATCGTCGTTACCGGGGGGGCTGGCTACATCGGCTCGGCGCTCGTCCCCCTTCTATTGAGTGGCGGCCACCGGGTGACGGTCATCGATCGGCTCTATTTCGGCGACGCCTCCCTGCGGCGCGCGAAAGAAGGGTTTCCTGGCGAGCTGCGCGTCGTGCGGGCCGACATCCGGCGTGTCGATCCGCGCACCTTCGAAGGGGCGAACGCGCTCGTCGATCTGGCGGGGATCTCCAACGACCCGTCCTGCGAGCTCGATCCCGACCTTACCCGCAGCATCAACCTGGAGGGCTCGCTGCGGGTGGCGCGCCTCGCTCAGGCGGCGGGGGCATCACGCATCGTCTTTGCCTCGTCGTGCAGCGTCTACGGCCATGGAGCGGGGCTTCGGCTCGCCGAGACATCCCCGCTCAACCCCGTGTCGCTCTACGCGCGATGCAAGGCCGATGCCGAGCAGACGCTCCTCGCGCTCGGCAAAAGCACCGGCATCGCCGTCACGGTGCTGCGCTTCGCGACCGTCTTCGGCCTCTCCCAGAAAATGCGCTTCGACCTGGCGGTCAACGTAATGACGAAGAACGCCTACGTCGCCCGCAAGATCACGGTCGAAGGCGGAGGCCAACAGTGGCGTCCCTTCGTGCACGTCCTCGACGTGGGCGAAGCCATTCGACGCGTGCTGGAGGCGCGTCAGCCGCTCACCGGCCACATCATCAACGTCGGGTCCTCCGACAACAACGTCCGCATCAAGAACCTGGCGTACCGCGTGCGCGATCTCGTGCCCGGCACCGAGGTCGTCATGGCGCCGACCGACCCCGATCTGCGCGACTACAACGTCGCCTTCGAGCGCGTGGGTGAGCTCCTCGATTTTCACCCGGCGCGCACCATCGAGAGCGGCATCAGCGAGATCCTGCAGGCGCTGCAAACGGGCGCCATCGACCCCGACGACCGTCGCTGGTACACGCTCCGCCAGTACCAATTTTTGGCCGACGTCGAGCGCACCTTCAATGACGTCGCCATGGAGGGGCGGGTCCTCTCCTAACGTGGCGAGTCCTCTCGTCGTGGTCTAGGCATGGAAAAGATCGAGTTTTATCGACACGACATCGGCGAGGCGGAGCTTTCGTCGATGGCCCGCACGCTGAAATCGCTTTTTCTCACGCTCGGCCCGCGCGTCGGCGAGTTCGAGCAGGCCTTCGGCGCGTTTCTCGGGCAAGAGCACGTCATCGGCGTATCGAGCTGCACCATGGGGCTCGCGCTCGCGCTGGCGGCCATCGGCATCCAGCAGGGTGACGAAGTCATCACCACGCCGATGACCTTCGTCTCGACGCCCAATGCGGCTCTCTTTCACGGCGCGGTCCCGGTGTTTGCCGACGTCGATCCCAAGACCGGCATTCTCGACCCCGCCGCGGTAGAAGCTGCGATCACGCCGCGCACCAAAGCGGTCATCGTCGTGCACTTGTACGGACAGCTTGCGGACATGCGGCGTCTGCGCGCCATCTGCGACCGTCACCACCTCGCCCTCATCGAAGACGCGGCCCACGCCATCGAGGCGGAGAACGACGGCGTGCGCGTGGCCGAGCTCGGCGATCTCACCGTGTTCAGCTTCTACGCGACCAAGACGATGACGAGCGGCGACGGCGGTGCAATCGCCGCGCGCGACCCGGCCATCGCCGAACGGCTCCGTCGGCTGCGCAACCACGGCGTTTCCAAGGACGCCGCGACGCGCCACGGCGGCCGCTACGTACACTGGGACATGGTCGAATTCGGTTACAAGGCCGCCCTCACCGACATCGAGGCGGCCTTGCTCTTGCCGCAGATCGAACGGCTGTGGCGCCGCCGCGAAATTCGGCAATCGCTGGTCCTACGCTACGAGGAGGCGCTGCGCCATCACCCCGCCATCGACCTCTTGTCGTGGGCGGGGCGCTCCGGGCATCACCTCTTCACGGTGCTGGTGCCCCTCGGCCTTCGCGACGCGGTCCTCGATGGGCTCGGTGAGCGGGGGATCGGCGCGGCGGTCAACTACCGCGCCGTGCACACGCTAAAGCACTACCGCGACAAATTCGGACACGCGCGCGGCGCGTTTCCGGTGGCAGCCGACATCGGCGATCGCACCATCTCCCTCCCCTTGCACACCCAATTGACCGAACGCGACGTCGACCGCGTCGTTGCAGCGCTCGACGAGACCCTTGCAACGCTCCGATGAGCTCCGCCGCGCTCGCGCACTCCGTCGTGATCCCGCTCTACAACGAGGAAGGCAACGTCCGCGAGCTCGTCGATCGCCTGGTGCCGGTCCTCGAACGAACCGAGCAAGGCTTCGAGATCGTCTTCGTCGATGACGGGAGCCGCGATCAGACCTCGGCCATGGTGCGCGCGGCGTCGACCACCGATCCGCGCGTGAAGCTGGTGCGGTTCTCGCGCAACTACGGCCAGGAGGCTGCGGTGCAAGCCGGGATTCTCCACGCCTCGGGACGATGGATCGTCCAGATGGACGGAGACCTGCAGAATCCGCCGGAGGAGCTCACCAAGCTCCTTGCCAAGCGTGACGAAGGGTACGAAATCGTCTACGGCGTGCGCACCAAGCGGCGCGATCCGCTGCACCGCGTGCTCGCTTCGCGGATGATGCTGTGGTTCATGCGGTCGGTGCTCGACGTCGAGCTACCCGAAGACGTCACCACCTTCCGCGTGATCGAGGGGGGGACGGCTCGTCTCATTGCGGGCCTCCCCGAGAAGAAGAAGTTCTTCAGCGCGCTCGCGGTGTGGACGGGCGCGCGTGCTACGAGCGTGCCCGTGGAACATGCCGCGCGCACCCGAGGCGTCACCAAGTACAACCTCGGCAAGCTCGTCAACCACACCTTCGACCTCATGGTGGGCTTTAGCACGCGGCCGCTCCGGATCATCGGCGTGGGGGGCGCCATCATTGCTTGCTTGGGCCTCGGGTTCGGCCTTTTTCGCATCGCCCAGAAGCTCCTCGGAGCCGACATCACCATGGGATACACGAGTCTCTTTTCCGCCATCGTCATCCTGGGAGGTTTGCAGCTCATCGCCCTCTCCGTCATCGGCGAATACATCGCGCGCATCTTCATCCAGACGCAGGACCGTCCCCTTTACAACATCGCCGAGAAGATCGGATTCGGTGACGAAGCGCGGTGGGTGCAGTCCGCGAACGACGGGATCGCGCGAGGCGCATCATGACCGGCCTGGCACGGGTGCTCATCGTGGGGTGCGGCTTTCCGCAGCTCGGCCTCTTGCGCGCGGCGCGCGGGCTCGGTCTCGAGGTGATTGGCGTCGACGCCAACCCGCGCGCCATCGGCGCCGCGGTGTGCCACGACTTTCGCGAAGTGTCGACGAACGACGTCGACCGTATCGCCGCGCTCGCGCGCGAGCTGCGCGCCGACGGCATCACCACCTGCGGTTCCGAGATTGCCCTGGCCAGCACGGCGCGAGCCGCCGAGGTGCTCGGTCTGCCCTTTTACGGCGACGTCGCCACCGTCGATCGCTGTCAGGACAAAGATCAAATGCGCAACGCCTACCGCCGAGGCGGTGCGCCCATTCCCGCGTTCACCGTGGTGACGTCGCTCGCCGAGGCAGAATCTTTCGTCCATGCAGAGGGGCTCCCCGTCGTCATCAAGCCGTCGCGCGGATGGGGCCAGCGCGGGGTCTCCAAGGTGGAGAAAGCGTCCGAGCTCGCCCCTGCCTTCGAACGCGCCCGGGCCGCTTCCTCGGCCGGGGTCGCCGTGGTCGAAGCGTTCATCGAAGGTCGCGAGTTCAGCGTCAACGCGTACACCGCCCAAGGCACGACCGCCGTCTACAGCGTCACGGAGCGCATCATCACGCACTATCCGGATCCCCCGGGCATCACTTTCGCCGAGTGGTTTCCCGCCGGCCTCGACAGCGACGACCAGGCGCGCGCGGTCGAGGCGGCGCTTTCGGGCGTGCGCGCGCTCGGAATTCGGCGGGGGCCGACCTATACGCAGCTTCGCATGGGGCCGCGCGGCGCGATGATCGTGGAAACGGCGTACCGGCTCGGCGGTGGGCTCGACCCCGACGTGGCCTTGCTCGCCTCGGGGACCTCCCTCTTCCGCAAGATCCTCGGGGTCGCCCTGCGGCGAGACGATTGGGAAAGCGAGGGACCGGAGGGCGAGCCGCATGGCGGCGCCATCGGCAAATTCCTCGTCGGTCGGCCGGGGCGCGTGGTGGGCATCCACGGACTCGAAGCGGCGCGATCGATGCCCGGCGTCATCGCGGCCGAGGTCTACGTCGAGCCCGGAGGCACGGTATATCCCCTCACCGACGGCTCCAAACGCGCCGGCCACGTGCTCGCCGTGGGCGCCGATCGCGATCAGGCGAACGCTCGCGCCGAAAGCGCCGCCCAAACGATTCGCATCGAGACGGTGTAGCCATGGCAGCGGGGCGTAGTTTCGTTCAGATGGTGCGCGATCGGCTGACCAAGCAGGGCCTCTACGACACCCCGTCGTATTGGGACATGAAGGCGGAAACCTACGAGGGACTCGCGCGCAGCAACTGGCCGAGCAATACGTTCAACCGCTTCTGGGACGAGCGCCAAATGGCGATCCTTTCCGGCGTACTCGGCGACGTGGGCGGTCTCGACGTGGTCGACGTCGCTTGCGGCACGGGGCGCGCTTGCCGGCACCTCGCTCGCGCCGGCGCCAAAGTGACGGGCCTCGATTTTGCGCCGCAAACGCTGGCCGCAGCCCGCGCCGAGACGGCGGCCGAAGGTCTCGCCATCGATTACCGGATTTATGACGCCCTCGAGCCCCCGCCCGCCGATCTGCGCGGGGCATTCGACGTGGGGCTCACCATCTCTTGTTTGGCGATGGCATGCCCCGCGCCGAGCGACTTCGAGCGCGCGCTCGGGCACCTGGTGTCGCTGGTGCGGCCCGGAGGGCGCTTCTTCTTTCTCGAGCCTATCCATGAGTCGCGTCTGTTGCGGCGCATCCTCAAAATGAGCGTGCGCGAGTGGATCGAAAGGTCGCGCGCGCACGGTCTCACGCTTCTCGATCGAGGGCGCATGGGCTTCGTGCCGACGCGCTTGCTCTTTGCGTTCCGCGATTGGCCCGCGGCCTACGTGGCTCCGTTCTTTCGCGGCGGGGAGCGTCTCCTCGACGCCTCTTCGCTCCTCGAACCGCTCTCTGACTACACGTGGCTCCTCTTCCGCCGCGAACCGAGCCTCGGCGAAGGTGGGCCGGAGGCCCGGCCAGAAAACGACGGCCATGACTAGCGCGGCCTCAGCCTTGCCGGGCACATCACCGGCGTCGTCGAACGCTCGGGCGGCGCCGCGACGACCGTCCTGGGAGGCCTTTTACCTGGAGACCGCTCCGCTCACGGCGGCGTACTGGGGCGCGGCGCTGCTGTTCTCGCTGGCCTTCTGGGTGACGCCCTTTCCTCCCCTCATCGACTACCCCCAGCACGTCGCGGTAGGCGCGCTGCTCCGCCGCATGGCGGACCCAACGAGCCCCGAGCAAAGCCTCTACGACGTGAACCTCGTCACGTATAACGGCGGCTTTCATCTGCTCATCGCGGCGCTGTCCTTCATCACGCGTCCGGAGACGGCAGGGCGACTCCTCATGTCGGTCTACCCGCCGGCATTTGCGTACGCCGCGCTGGCGCTCACGCGGGTCGCGTCACGGCCGAGCTGGTACGCGTTTTTGGCGTTGCCGATCACGTTCAGTTTCGCGGTGGGATGGGGTTTTGCCAACTACGTGCTCAGCGTTCCCTTCGTGCTCCTGACCTTCGCCGTCTGGCTCCGGGCTCACCGCGGCGAGCCCGGTCAAATGTGGAAGGTCATGCTGGCGAGCTTTTTTCTTTCGTACACCCACGTGCTCGCGACGCTCTGTCTTTGCGTGATGATCGGCGTCACCGGTTTCGCGACGTTCGCCTCGTCGAACGACACACTGCGAGCCCGCTTCCTCGCCTTGATCAAGCTGCCGCTGGCGGTTTGGCCGGCCGTCCTCTGGTCGGTGGTCGTCTTCGTGCGCAATCGTTATTCGCCGCACGCCAACTGGGAAGGCTGGGACGACGGCTACGACGACCCGCTCTGGCGCAAGCTCTTGCACGTCACGGCCTATTCGGTCGGAAACTTCTCCGATCATACCGACCAGGTTCTGCTCACCATCGCCGCGGCCATTCTCATCATCCTCTGGCAATGGCCGCGCGAGAAGACGCGCGCCGAACCGGCCATGAAGCTCCTCGCTATCACCTGGGGCGTGCTCTATTGCGTCATCCCCAAGGTCTTCATCGCCACCTGGTTCATCTTCGAGAGGTTTCCCACTTTCTTCTGGGTTTTCACCGTCGCTGCGACACCAGTCGCCCTCGGCAACTTCGCCTTGCAGCGCTGGTTGAAACCGTGTGCCGTCGGCCTGGCCGTCGCCGCGGCCATCAGCACCGTGCTCCATTTCGCGCGCATCCCCGACGAAGAGGATGCCAGCGCCATCATCGACGAGATCCCGGAGGGCAAGCGCGTCATCGCGGTCACCTGGTCGAATACCGGCCGCCCGGTGATCCTCCGCGAAATGTGGGTCCATCTGCTCGCCTATTACCAAGCGCGGCGCTCGGGCATGATTGGCTATTCCTTTGCCAAGTTCGAGAGCATGCCGGTGCATTACGCATTGGGAAAAGCACCCCCGCTGATCCCGGGCGGGATGGAGTGGGACGGTGCCAAGTACGACCCCTTCGCTCCCTATGCGCGCTTCTGGGACACCGTCCTGGTTCGTACCCCAGACGTCGCCCCCTCGGTCGACCCCCGTGCCCGCACTTTCCGCAGTGCCGCCTCGGGCGTCCATCTTCTCGCCCATCACGGGCGATTTTGGCTGTATGACGCATCGGTGCTGCGCATGCTGACCCCCGAGGGACCGGGCGACAAGGAGCCGAATTGAGCCGCGGCGTCGCCAAGTTGCGCCTCTCTCCCGGGCCCGCCCGCCGCACGTCGGGCCGCGCGCCGCGGGCACGTCGACGAGCACCGTGCGCCTGGGGGCACCTCGGGCCGCGCGCCATCGGATGCCTCCGCGAGGCAGACCCGCACCGAACAGCCTGGCTTGACGGCCGCGGCACCCGAGATATCGTGGAAAGAGAGTCGGGGTTCTTCCCGGACTCGGAAGTCACTTCTTTTAGCTCAACCCAAAACCCCCAACAACCATCACCTATCGAATTCAAGAGAAGAATCGTGATCACGCCTGCTCGGCCATCACGGGAGGATACGGAGCTTTTTCATGGCGAATGAGGATGCGCGCAAGCTGTTCGTGGCGGGACTGCCAGACAGCGTGACCGAAGAAGTGTTGAAGCAGTTGTTCGAGGCTACAGGTGGCACCGTCTCTGAGATTAGCCTTCCCAAGGATCGGGCGACGGGTCGACCGCGGGGTTTTGGATTCGTAACGCTCTCCACTTCGGACGAGGCGCAGGCGGCGCGCGACTCGCTCGATGGATCGATCCAAGCTGGAAAATCGATTTCGGTGCGGCCGTTCCAGGCCGAACCGCCCAAACGTGATTCGATGAGCCCCGGCAGCCCGTCGCGCGCTCCTGGCGCCGGCGGTCCACCGGGCGCGCCCGATCGGACGCTCTACGTCGGAAACCTTCCTTACGACGTGACGCAGCAGGAAATCGAGACCCTCATCGCAGCAACCAATGCGGGTCCGGTGGCGCGCGTCCATTTGCCGACCGATCCGGAGGGGCGCAAGCGCGGTTTCGGCTTCGTCACGATGGGCACGGCCGATGGCGCCAAGGGCGCCATCGAAGCTTTGCGCGGCGCCGACCTTCGCGGTCGTCGTCTCGTCGTGAACCTCGCCCACCCGAAGGGCGAACGCCCAGCGCGCGCCGATTTCGCCGGCGGTGGTGGCGGTGGCGGCTACAGCGGTGGCCCCAGCGGCTTCCCCGCCAGCGGCGGTTTCGCCGGCGGTGGCGGCGGTGGTGGCTTCAGCGGCGGCGGTCCCCCGCCCGAGCGCCGAACATTCGATCAGCGGCGCCGCGGCGGAGCCGGGGCCGGCCCCGGCGGCGAAGAAGGCGCCGGTCGTCGCAAAAAGAATTGGGACAAGGACCGCGACGGTGGGCGGGGCGGCGGCGGAAGCGGACGCGGCGGCTGGGACGAAGAATAGACCTCCGGCGTCGTCCGAAAAGCGAATCCCGGGCGAGCGCTGATTTCCTGACCTTTCGCCTTGACGGAACTCTAGGAGATCCCTAGAGTTCGGCCTCTTTCTGTTCGGAGCATTCGATGCGCGACATCATCAAGCTGACCTGCGGCAACTGCAGCCGCGCGAACTACCACACGACCAAGAACAAGCGGACGATGGCGGAAAAGTTCGAGATCAAGAAGTTCTGCCCCGCGTGCCGCAAACACTTCCCGCACAAGGAAGGCAAGATTTCGAAGGGGTGAATTGCCTAGGCCCCCCGCCCCGTGATACCTGAGGGGGCCCTCTGACCGAGGTCAACCGACTGGCCATCCCAGTCTGAGCCGTCCCGTGTCTGCGGGATCGACTCGGCGGGCGTCCGTCGGGGCATGTCGAACCGCCGGCTTTCGAGAGGGACCCCTTCAACGATGCTCGAGGCAATAGCCAGATGATCTTCGACTGGCTCTATGGCCTGTTCTCCAACGATCTCGCGATCGATCTCGGGACGGCCAATACCCTCATCTACGTGAAGGGCAAAGGCATCGTCTCTTGCGAGCCGTCCGTCGTGGCCGTGCAGCGCGACGTGAGGGGCGGGAAAAAAGTCCTCGCCGTCGGTCGCGAGGCCAAAGAGATGCTCGGGCGGACACCGGGCAACATCCAAGCGGTTCGCCCGCTGCGCGACGGCGTCATCGCCGACTTCGAGATCACCGAGGCCATGCTGCGCTACTTCATCGCGCGGGCGCACAATCGGCGCACTTTGGTGAAGCCGCGCATCATCATCTGCGTCCCCTTCGGTATCACCGAAGTCGAAAAGCGCGCCGTCAAAGAGAGCGCCGAGAGCGCCGGCGCGCGCGAGGTATACCTCATCGAAGAGCCGATGGCGGCGGCCATCGGCGCCGGGCTTCCCATCACCGAGCCGAGCGGCAACATGGTCGTCGACATCGGCGGGGGCACCACCGAGGTCGCCGTGATCTCCCTGGCCGGCATCGTCTATTCGCAGAGCGTTCGCGTCGGCGGCGACAAGATGGACGAAGCGATCGTCGCCTACATGAAGCGCAAGTACAACCTCGCCATCGGCGAGCAAACCGCCGAGCGAATCAAGATGACGATCGGCAACGCCTACACGCTCGAGCCGCAATCGACCATGGAAGTCAAAGGCCGCGACATGGTGGCCGGCATTCCCAAGACGGTCGTCGTCAACTCCGACGAAATCCGCGAAGCCCTCACCGAGCCCACCAACGCCATCGTCGAAGCGGTGCTCCTCGCGCTCGAGCGCACGCCGCCCGAGCTCGCGGCCGACATCGTCGACAAGGGGATAGTTCTTGCCGGCGGGGGTGCTTTGCTGAAGAACCTGGACGTGCTTTTGCGCGAGGAGACGGGCCTCCCCGTAATGGTCTGTGACGACCCCATCAGCGCCGTCGTGCTCGGCAGCGGCAAGACGCTGGATCACCTCGAGCTGCTCAAGGAGGTGACGATCGGCTAGCCGATCGCCCCTCCGTTTGGGTCGCATGATGCACCGGTCCAGGTCAAAGCTCGCGCAAGGGGTAGCGAGGTGAATCCTTATCGCCGGTACCAGGACGCCTTCATCGTCGCCGTGTTGCTCGCGGTGCCCTTCTTTTTCTTGCGGGCGAGCATCCGCGATCCACAACAGCTGAACGGTCTCGACCGGCTCGTCATGCGGATGGCGGCTCCGGTCCAGTACGTGTCCAGCCTGATCGCCCGCGAGGTGTCGAACCTGTGGGGCAACTTCGTCTACCTCGTCGAAGTCAAAGCCGATCATCAGCGCCTCGCTTACGAGAACGCGCGTCTCTCCGACCGCGTCCGCCGCCTGGAGCAGAACGAGATCGAGCTTCGGCGGGTGAAGCGTTTGCTCGGGCTGCGCGAAACGGTCCCCGGCGATCCCATCAGCGCGCAAGTCATCGGCAAGGACCTGACCGAGTTTTTCCGCGTGGCGAGCGTCGTCGTCGACCGCGCGGGGAGGGAAGTGCGCCCCAACATGCCCGTCATCGCCTTGGACGGCGTGGTGGGCAAGGTGCAGCGCGTCTCCGGCGAGCGGGTCGACGTTCTTCTCGCGGTCGACAGCGGCAGTGGGATCGACGTCGTCGACGAGCTCACCCAGGCCCGCGGCTTCGTGCGCGGCACCGGCGACCCCTCGCGCTACAGCTGCCACGTCGAGCTCATGCAGCGAAGCGACGAAGTGAACGTGGGAGATCTCCTGGTGACGAGCGGCGTGGGGCGCGCCTTCCCGCGCGGCATACCGGTGGCGCGGGTGACCAAAGTCGTCCGCCGCGATTTCGGCATGTACCAGGTGGTGGAAGCGGTGCCGACGGTCGACTTCTCGCGCCTCGAAGAGGTGCTGATCATCACGTCGCCGCCCGGCGACGAGCCCGCCTTTCCGAGGGCGAACCGGTAGGCGCGCCGTGCGAAACGCGCTCTTTCTCGGTGTGGGGCTCTTGCTCTTGGTGGTGCAAGGCAATCTCTATCGTATCCTCGGGCACATCCCGTTCGCTGGCATCATGCCGAACCTGGTCTTGCCCCTCATCGTGTTCATGGGCGTTCACGAGTATTCGGTGGTGCGCGGCGCGACCTTGTCATGGCTGCTCGGGTACGCGCTCGATCTCTTCGCCGGCGCACCGGTCGGACTTTTTACGTTCATCTCGGTGGCGATTTTCGTCCTCTCGCGCGCAGCCGGTGTTCGCCTTGCTGCCCAGACCATCCCCACGCAGCTCGCGCTCGCTTTCGGGTTTGCCTTTTTCGAAAGCATCACCGTGCTGATGCTCGTTGCCATCTTCGGCAAAGATCCGCATAGCCCGCGCGCACTTCTGTCGCTCGTGCTTCCCCACGCCGCGGCCACGGCGCTCGTTTCTCCCCTCGTTTTCCGCATCGCCGAACGGCTGCACCAGGCGACCATCACCGTGCCCAGGCCGGAAGGGGCTGGCCGGTGAGCGTCCTCGTCCAGCGCTCCGACGTCGGCGAGTTCCGGCGCCGCTACAAGTGGATGGTGCTCTTTACCGTTCTTGCATTTCTTGCGCTCCTGGTGCGGCTCTTCCAGCTCCAGATCATCAGCGGCGACGATTACCGCGCCGAGGCGCGCCACAACATCATCTACGAAATTCGGTTGGCGACGACGCGTGGCATCGTCCGCGATAGCCAGGGAAAAGTACTCGCTGCCAACCGCCCTTCCTACAACGTCTACGTCGTGCCGTCGCGTCTCGACATGAAGGAGACGTGGAACGCGCTAGCGGACTATTTGCGGCTCACCTCCGACGAGAAGGCTCGCCTCGAGAAAAAGCTGGAGGACATCCGCGCCGACAAGGGCTCGAAGAGGCTCCAGCAGATCCTGATCCGCGAGGACATCTCGCGCGACGTGGTGGCGGCCCTGGAGACGCATGCCGCGGAGCTGCGCGGCGTCGACGTGGTGCCGGTGCCGGTTCGTTATTATCCGCAAGGCGAAATCGGCGCGCACGCGCTCGGGTACATGGCGCAGATCGACCCCGATACCTTGGCGCGTCTGCGCTCGCTGTCGTACGTGGAGGGGGACCGCATCGGCGCGGCCGGCGTTGAGCGCGGTTGGGAGAGCTACCTGCGCGGCACGCGCGGCTGGGAAAAGGCCGTGGTCGATGCGCGCGGCATCCGTCACAACGGACCCGAGACCAAGAAATTCATCGACGATCCGCGCCGGCTCGACCCCGTTCCCGGCCGCGATCTGCGTCTCACCCTCGACGTCGACCTCGAGCAGGCCATCGAAAAAGCCATGCGCGGTCAAGCGGCCGGCGCGGTGACCGTCGTCGACGTGCGTACCGGGCGTCTGCTCGGCCTTTTCTCCAAGCCAGCTTACGACTCCAACGAGCTCTCCGGTGGGGAAGGGGTCGACGTCATTCGCAGTAGCTTCCGCAAAATGAACGTCGACCCGCTGCAGCCGATGCTCGACAAGACGATGTCCGGCGCGTACCCGCCCGGCTCGACGTTCAAGCCATTCTCCGCGCTGGCCGCGCTGGAAGACAAGATCCTCGACCCGCGCACCAAGGTGAAGTGTACGGGCTACTACGCGTTCGGACGCCGCATCTTCAAGTGCATGCACGTGCACGGGCAGGTCGAGCTGCACGAGGCCATCGTGAAATCGTGCAACGTCTATTTCTGGCACCTGGCCGAGGCGGTCGGTATGGATCGCATCGCCAAGGTCGCGCTCGATTTCGGCCTGGGGCAAAAGACGGGCGTCGGTGTGAACCCCGAGGCCGGCGGTCGCATTCCGACGCACGCCTGGACGACGTTGCACCACAAGGGTCAGTTCCGCGTCGGGTACACGTTGAACCTCGCCATCGGCCAGGGCGCAGCCACGGTCACCGTGCTGCAGCTCGCCCTCGCCTACGCCGCGCTCGCCAACGGTGGCACGCTCTACCAGCCCCAGATCGTGCGCGCGGTCGAATCGAGCGACAGCGCCATCGTGCAAGATTTCCCTCCGCGCGTGCGGCGCACCATCTCCGTTCGTCCCGAGAACCTCTCGCTCGTCGACGACGCGCTGCGCGGCGTGGTCACCGAAGAGGGTGGCACCGCGTACCAGGAGCGGCTCAATGACGTCGACATGTCCGGCAAGACGGGCACCGCGCAGACGTCGCAAGTCTCCCAGCGCGACATCGAACCGGGCCGCGCCTGGTACTTCAACCGCGCCCATGCCTGGTTCGCCGGATTTGCTCCCGCCAAGAGCCCGGAAATTGCCATCGTCGTGCTCATCGAGCACGGCGGCGCGGGAAGTCGCGCTGCCGTGCCCGTCGCCATGCAGGTGGCGCGCGAGTACCAAAAGCTGCAAGCGAGCCGGCTTGCCGCGCGCCCCGCCACCGCGCGTTCGGGCCAGGTCGGCCCCGCCGGGAGCAAGAAGCCATGATGATGGGCAACGACTACTTTCGCCTGCGCGAAAGGTTCGATTGGCCATTGTTCATCAGCGCCGCGCTGGTGGCCGTCATCGGCATCGTCAACCTCTACAGCGCGACCAGCGTCTACAGCGGCGCCCGCGCCGAGCAGTACGTCAACCAGGTCTACTGGCTGGTGGGGGGCGGGATCCTCGCTGTGTTTGCCGCGTCGGTCGACTACCGCCATTTCGAACGGCTCGGCTACGTCGTCTACATCGTGGGCGTTCTCTGCCTGGTCCTCGTCTTCATCTTGGGGCGCGATATTCGCGGGTCAGCGCGGTGGATCGTTCTCGGCAGCTTCCAATTTCAGCCGAGCGAATTCATGAAGCTCGCGCTGGCCATCGCCCTCGCCAAGTTCCTCCACGACGATCCGCGCGGCGAGGCGCGCACGTTGAAAGATCTGGTGGTGCCGGTCCTTTTGACGGTGGTCCCGGTCTACCTCATCGGGCGCCAGCCCGATCTTGGCACGGCCATCATCTTGATGTTGATCTTCTTCAGCATCGCGCTTCTCATCCGTCTCCGCTGGCGCAGCGTCGTGGGCCTGGCGGGCATCGCGGCCATCATCGTGCCCCTGGCCTGGAACTTTGGGCTCAAGGACTATCAGCGGCAGCGCATCACGTCGTTCTTGAACCCCGAGGCCGATCTGCGCGGCGCGGGTTGGCAGGCGCACCACGCGCGCGTCGCGATTGGTAACGGCGGTCTCTTCGGCCAGGGCTACATGCGCGGCACGCAGAACCAGTTCAAATTCCTGCCCGACCAGTACAGCGACTTTCCCTTCCCCGTTTTCGCCGAGGACTGGGGCTTTTTGGGCGGCGTCTTACTCCTCGGGCTTTACGGGTTTATCAGCATCTGGGCCATCCGCGTCGCCTCGCAGAGCAAGGATCGCTTCGGCGCCGCGCTGTCGGTCGGTATCGGCGCCATGATCTTCTGGCAAGCGTTCATCAACCTCGGCATGGTGCTCGGTCTTCTTCCCGTCGTCGGCGTCACGCTGCCGCTCTTTTCGTCCGGCGGCTCGTCGGTGCTGACGGTGCTCATCGGCGTCGGCCTTCTCATGAACGTGAGCATGCGGCGCAACTATTTTGCGCCGGTGAAGCGCGGCGATCTCCTGGCGCGTTGAGCTCGCGTCGCGGCTACGGCACGCAGACCTTGCGGTTCGCCGGGCCCCCCCCCGAGGAGCGGCAGCGGAACCCCTGATACGCGTAGGCGCCGCAAAACCCGTCGGCGTCGGGGAAGCCAGCATCGTCGGGGATGTCCTCGCAGCTCAAGAAGCAATACATTGGGTTCTTCATCGATTCGAATGGGGAACAAACCTGCGGGTAGCCGGTCCTGCATTCGCCGGGCACGGCGCAGCAATCGGCATCGGTCGTGCAGATGTGCGTGCAGTAGCCGCCGGGCACCCTGTCGATGCACACCGCGGGGCCGCCCCGCAATGCCGCGTCGTACGTATCGGGGAAGCACTGCGCCGCGCTGGTGCAGGACTGGCCGGTCTGCTCGCCCCCGGGTGGGGGCGCATCGTTACCGCAGCCCGAGGGCCCGAAGACGACGGCCCCCGCCAAGACACCGATGACAAGCTTTCTCATTTTTCCCGTTTCCTCAGCCGCGGTGCTCGAGTTCGCGATTTCCATAGGTGCTTATTTGGGAATGTAGACGCAGCGCCCGTCGGTGCAGGGGACGCCATTGCAGCAGTCGCTTTTGGTGGTGCAGACCTGGCCGTATTCGGCGCAGGGGGGTTTGGGACCATCCGGGATGTCGACGTCGCTGGTCGAGCCATCGGCGGGCGGACCGGCGTCACCGGACGGCGGGGGACCGCAGACCCCTCGCGTCGAGCCAGGAGGCAACGTGCAGGGGAGCCCGGGGCAGCAGTCGGCGGCGGTGGTGCAGCTTCCGCCCCGTCCGATGCACTCGCCGCCGCAGACGAACGGCGGCACGCCTGCATCGGCAGTGAACCCCGGATTGGGGACGCAGGCTAATCCGCAGCAATCGGCGCTGGTGGCGCAAGCCTGCCCGGCTTTAGAACCGCCGTCGTTGCAGGGCTGTCCAGTCATCGTGCAGCGCGGAATACCGAGGATGTCTTGCTGGCAGGCGAAAGGATTCTGATTCACGTTGCCGGAGCAGCAGTTGTTCTCGGCGTTGCACGACATCGTCGCGAGCTTGCAAATGGCGCCGGCCGGGCGGCATGCATTGCCGTTGTCGCATCGCCCCACGGGGTCGCTCGGGTTCGCCTTGCTGCACTCGACGCCCGACGAACCCGGGAAGCCGACGGCACCGCAGCAGTCCGAGTTGGTGGCGCAGATCTCGCCCGTGGGCCGGCAACCGCTCGGCGGCTGGCACACGAGCAGGCCCGATCGGTGCGGAGCACATGCGCGGCTGCAGCATTCGCCGCCGCACTCGGGGATGCCACCGCTGCCGCCACCGTCGGTGACCACGGCACCACCGCAGGCCTGGCCGGCGACGGTGCATCCGGGAACTCCCGGCGGCTTGGTCTGACCGCAGGTGCCCAAAGTGGCGCCCGCTGCCTTGTCACAGAGCCCACCGCAGCAGTCGGCATTCGCCGCGCAGACGTCGCCGTTCTGCGTGCAGAACGATCCGCTCGCGCAGACGCCGCTCCTGCAGAGCTTGGAGCAGCAGTCACCGTGCGCGGTACATGCGTTGCCCATCGTTCGGCAGGACGGGTTCAAAGGAGCGCAAACGCTGGCCCCGCTACAGGTGCCGCTGCAACACTGCGCCGAGCTCGCGCAGGGCTGGTCGTCGGAGGTGCAAGGCGAACCGCCGCTTCCCCCCGAGCCGGCAGCTCCGCTCCCGCCCGTGCCGGTACCTCCGGTGCCTCCGGTGCCTCCGGTGCCTCCGGTACCTCCGGTGCTCGCGTCCAGCGTGCCCGAGTCGAAACCCGCTCCGCCCAATCCACCCGCACCCCCCGCGGACATCCCATCGACGTCCGAACTCCCGCAGCCTGTGGCCGCGACGATCGTCGCGCAAGCCGCGAGCGCGGCGCATGTAAGCAGGTTTCTCACGTTGTGCTCCTTCGAAATGGGACCCCCCAGTGGGCTCCCAGATAGCGTCGGCGCCCTCGCCAAACGGCTCACCGTCTGAAAAGTACAGTCGGCTTTGGGAACGACGCGATGCGAGGGTGAAAATGTGCCCAGGCAGGTCGCGGACTTCGTGAGCCGTTTGGGACCCGAGCGGTCGCTATGATGAGGAACGCATGGTGCCCAAGCTTCGCCTCCTGCCCGCTGTCGGCGAAGCCCGGTCCACCCCCGATCCTCCCGATGCCGAGCTCTATCAGCGTCTCGTCCGCGGCGAAGCGCGCGCGGCGGTGCTGGCGTGGCGCGCGTACGCAGTCATGGTGCGCGGCCTCGTGGTGCGCGCGCTCGGGCCGGGCGCGGAGGTGGAGGATCGCGTGCAGGACGTGTTCGCCGTGTTCTTTCGCAAGATCGCGACGCTCAAGGACCCGAACGCACTGCGATCCTTCCTTTTTGGGATCACCATTCGCGAGATCCGCACCGAGCTGCGGCGACGGCGGGTTCGCCATTGGCTGCAGCTCTCCCGCACGGGCGAGCCGGTGGAAACGCTCGCCGTCGGCGACGAGAATGCACGCCACGCGTTCGAGAGACTGCATCGCGTCCTCGAATCGCTCGACACGAGGGGCCATCTCGCCTTCGTTCTCCGCCACTTCGAAGGCTACGAGCTCGTCGAGGTAGCGGAGGCGCTTTCCTGTTCACTGGCCACGGTCAAACGCGTCCTCGCTGCGGTGGAGACACGGGTGTGGTCGCTGGCCGCGCAAGACCCTTACTTGGCTCCGTATCTCGAGCCAGAGGCAGCTGAGAGTTGACCATGGATTCGCAAAAGCAAGGTGTCTCTCGTCCGTTCGCTCGCCTCGGCGAGCTGGCGCGCTCGGTTGCAACGGGAAGCGTCTCGCGCGCCGTCGATGCGGTCGGCGAACGCCGTGCCGTGGAAGCATTGGCAAACCGCCGGCGCAACCCGCGAGGGCACCGGCTCTTCGGGCTGGCCACCGTCTTGGCCACGGCGGTTGCGGCCTTCGTCATCTTCACTCTTCAGATCGCGCGAAACGCCGTGTCCTGGACCGTCGACGGGGCGCCTCTCGGCGAAGGCACGTACGTCAGTCCCGTGCAAAAGGAAGCGATGGTCCGATTCTCGGAGGGGACCGAGTTCGCGGTTCAGCGCGGAAGCCGCCTGCGCGTCGCCGAGGCAGGGGCCAAGACGGTGAAAGCGGTGCTGGAGGTCGGCGCGTCGCGCGTGCGGATCGCCAACCGTTCGCCGGTGAGCTTCCGCATCGAGGCCGGTCCCTTCTCGGTCTCGCCGGGCGCGGTGGCCAGTCTGATGGTCGAATGGCTCGCCGACGAGCTCTTGCGCGTCAGTATCTTCGAGGGCGAGACGTCGGTACAGGGAACACCGAGCCCGCTCCATCTGCACGCTGGACAGCAGGTTTCGGCCAATGCCAGGGACGGGACCGTCGAGGTAGGCCCGCTGGCGCGCACGGCGGCGCTCACCCCCGCGGTTCCCGAGGTGCGCAATGAGGCGCCTCCGCGCCCGCTCTCCAGCGATGAACCCGCGCCGCTCGTCGCGCCCGCGCTCTCCAGTGCGGCAACGGCGCGGCGTGCGACGTGGTCGGACGCGGTTGCCGCGGGAGACTATGCATTCGTCCTGCGCGAGGCCGAGCGTCGCGGCCTCACCTCGGTCTTGGCCGAGTCGTCGCTCGCCGATCTGGTGGCCGTGGCCGACGCGGCTCGCCTGAGCGGAAGAAAGGAGCTCGGCAAGCGCGCGCTTTCCGCGGAACGGAGTCGATTCGCGCGCACGAACGCGGCCAAGGACGCCGCTTTTTTCCTGGGGAGGATCGCCGACGATCAAGAGCATGGATGGGCGAACGCCATCACTTGGTACGACACGTACTTGTCCGAGGCGCCGCATGGCCCTTTCACGACCGAGGCCTTCGGCCGCAGGATGGTGGCGATCTCGCGGCTCTCCGGACGCGCCGCCGCCCGAGCGACCGCCGTCGAGTACTTGCAACGCTTTCCCGGAGGGCCACACGCCGCACTGGCCCACGATCTGGTGCACGAATGAACGGATTTCACCAAGGCGCGGGCCCCCTGTTCGTCGACGACGAGACGACGGACATCGCGCAGATCGCGACACTTCGACCGTGACCGGCGATATGCTGGGACGATGGATGGGGTGCTCTGCCGCGGCGTGTTCGCCTGTCTCGCCGTCGCAGGGATCGCGGGTGCGGCGCCGGCTCGCGTGGCGCTGGTGCACGAAGTCGAGCCGGATGCGCTCGAGCAGCGAACGCTGACGCGGCTGCGCGCCGAGCTCATCGCCGCCGGCTTCACCATCACCGAGGTCGAGCGGCACGGCCAGGACGTCCGTGAGGCTGCCGAAGCAGAGCCCACGGCAGCGGGCGTATTCGCCACCATCGTCATTGTCCCCCGCACGGCCGACATCGCCGACATCTGGGTCGCCGACCGCATCACCGGTAAAACGGTCGTACGCCGCATCCAGGTCCCGCCCGGGAGCGGACGCGATGTGGCACCTATCCTCGCCGTGCGCGCCGTCGAGCTCCTGCAAGCGAGCCTGCTCGAGGCGATCGACCCTGCTCCTCGGGCCGAGCCCGCCACCTCGGACGTTCCGCCCTCTCCGGTGACGATCGTCCCCAGCGACGTCTCGGCTTGGATGCAGGCACGTCGTCCCCGCAGCGATCCCCGCTTCGCGCTTCAGGCGGGGGCGGGGGTGATCCATTCCTTCAGCGGCGTCGGCCCCGCATTCTTGCCCCTGCTCGGCTTTGCCTACCGCGTCACACCCGATCTCGCCGTCGGCGTGCGCGGGGCAACCGCTTTCACCGCCGATCTGCGGGCACTGGGCGGGACCATTGCCGTGCGCCAGGACGTGGTGAGTCTCGAAATCACGTACACGCTGCCGCTCGAGGGGGCTACCGTGCGGCCCATCGCGATCGGCGGCGTAGGCGTCTACCACCTCGACGTCGTCGGCGTGGCCGCCCCGCCGTACAAGGGTGAATCGAACGATCTTTTCGCGGCGATCTTCGGGCTCGGTCCCGGCGCGAGCGTTCGGCTCGGCGAGCGCGTGTCGCTGCTCGCCGATGTGCGCCTCCTTTTCATCGCCCCTCAGCCGATCGTTCGCGCTGCCGGAGCCGAGGTGGGGCGCATGAGCCGCCCTACGCTGTGCGGCGAGCTACTGGTCGACGTGGCGTTCTAGCGTTCCCCCGCGCCCATCACCAAAACCTCAGTCGGTCGAGAAGAGCTCGTCGAGGTCGCTCTTGGTGAGCTTCTTGGCGCCGCCGGCGTCTTCGGTGAGCACGCTCGACACGAGCTCGCGCTTCTTGGCTTTGAGCTGCAGGATCTTCTCCTCGATGGTCCCCGCGGCAACCAAACGGTACGCGGTGACGACCTTGGTCTGACCGATGCGGTGCGCACGGTCGGTCGCCTGATCCTCGACGGCGGGGTTCCACCACGGATCGAAATGGATGACCGTATCGGCGGCAGTCAGGTTCAAACCCGTGCCGCCGGCTTTCAAGCTGATCAAGAACACCGTACACCCCGGATCGTTCTGGAAGCGGTCGACCCGCTCGGGCCGGTCCTTGGTCGATCCATCGAGGTATTCGTAGGTGATGCCGTCTTTGTCGAGCGCGTTCTTGATGAGCTGCAGCATCGTCACGAACTGGCTGAACACCAGCACCTTGTGCCCGCCGGCCTCGCACTCCTCCACCAGCTCGCGCAGCGCGATGAGCTTGCCTGAATCTTCGTCGGAGAACGGACGCGGAAGCCCGAGGAGGCGCGGATCGCACGCTGCCTGCCGCAAGCGCGTGAGGCCGGCCAAGATCTGGATGTGCGCACCCGACACGCCGAGACGCTCGACGTCCCCCATGATCTGCGCGCGCACTTCGCGCACCACTTGCGTGTAAAGCGATTTCTGCTCGCCCGCCAGATCGCAGATCTGATCCATCTCGATCTTCTCGGGAAGGTCCTTGGCCACCTCTGATTTCGTGCGGCGGAGGATGAACGGGTGAATCGTGGCCCGAAGGCGCGCGGCGGTCTTGTGATCGCCGTCGGCGATGGGCCGCGCGAAGCGCTCTTCGAACTTGTTGAGCGGTCCGAGCAACCCCGGTGAAACGAAGTCGAAGATCGACCAGATTTCGGAAAGTCGGTTCTCGATCGGCGTTCCGGTGAGCGCGAGACGTCGCTTGGCGCGCAAACGCTTGGCGGCGGCGGCGGTGGCGGACATCGGATTCTTGATGTGCTGCGCCTCGTCGAGAATCGCGTAGGTGAGGTCGAGCTCCTTCAGCATCTCCTCGTCGCGCCGCAAGAGGGCGTAGCTGGTGATGATGACATCGGCCGTTTCCAGCTCGTCCTGCTGCTCTTTGCGCTGTTGGCCATGCCAAAGCGCGACGGTGAGGGTCGGCGCGAAACGCTCGATCTCGCGCACCCAGTTGGTGACGACGCTGGTCGGAGCGACGATGAGCGCCTTGACGCTCTTTTCCTCCTGCTTGACGGACAAGAGGAGGGCGATCGTTTGCAGCGTTTTGCCGAGACCCATGTCGTCGGCGAGAACGCCCCCCGAGCCGATGTCGTGGATGAACTTGAGCCACGACAATCCCTGCTCCTGGTAAGGACGCAACGTCCCTTTGAGGCCGCGGGGCTTCTTGGCCGCCTCGATTTCGTCGATCGACTGCAGCTTCTTGAAAAGATCCTTGGTGGTGGCCGGCACCAGGGCTTCCGAGGCGTGCCCGAGCAGCTCTTGTAGCCGTCCCGCCTGGGATAGGGGAAACCGTCCGTTTTTCCCGGCCGCCATCATGAGCTCGACTTCGCGCTCGAGCATCGCTTTGACGTTCACCGGGTCGAACGCGGCGAACGAGCCGTCGTCGAGGCGAACGTACTTCTTGCCTTCGGCGAGACAGCGCGCGAGCTCATCGCGCGACACGCTGACGCCGTCCGACTCGAAGCTCAGCTTGAGCGACAGCCAATCCATGCCCGAGGAAACCCGCGCGTGCGCGGCGATGGGTTTGCTCCGCACCTGCGTGTCGACGAGATCGTCGGGGACGAAGAGATCCCAATCGTCGGGGAGGGATCCGATTCCCTCCGACCAGAACTTGATGGCGTGCTCCCCCTGCGCGACGAAGTATTGCCCGGTTTCGTCGGGGCGCAGTCCCAGGGCTTTCAGCCGTTCGGCGGCCGCTTGCTGAGCGGCGATGTCGCAGCGAATACAGCGTGCTCGCTTTTGTCCCTCTTCCGGCGGCTTGATGATGACGGGGGGAGAGATGCCGTCGGCGCGCACCGCCACCTCGGTGTCCCGGTACGCCGCGATGAGCGTGACGTGCGCTTCGATGAGCGAGCCCCCGGCGCGCATGCGGAACGTCGGTTCGAGGTCGACGACGTCGGCCACTTGACCGAGATCGGGCAGCTCGGCTCCGACTTCGAGGGCGACGCGCGGCAGGCCGTCCATGATGACCTGCACCAGCTCGCTCATCGGCTCGGCGATGGTCGGCGAGCGCAGCAGGCGCAGAAGCGCGGCCGGCGAGGTCCGCCGATCGATGGGGCGCGCGATCCCTTCCGACGTGTCCACGTGCCACCCCGGCGCCCCTTCGTACCACCCGCCCTGCAAGAGCGAGAATCGCCGTCTGTCGCTCGGCCGCTCGAAGCTCGCCTTGGCGACGATGGTCTCGCCACCGATCATCTCCAGATCGAAACGCGGTTTCAGTGGCTCGTCGGAGAAGCGCAGCTGCATCAAGGCTGGCTCGAGCAGCACGCGCCGACCGTTGAGCATGGGGAGCAGGTCGGCGGCGTCTTCACCGCGCACATCCACGGCGGGGTGCCGCGGGTTACCGCTTTCGAATCGGCGCAAGAGGCGCAGCGCGTCGCGGTCCTGCGTGGGGTGCAGCGACTGCCACGCCAGCGCCACGGAGGGGAGCAGCGGTACCCGCGCCTCGGTATCGAGCACGGTAACGGTGAGCCCTTGCTGACGCGCGTGGACGCGGAACTCGATGGGTCGCGCATGGTTGGTGCCCGGTGGGGGCAACCACGCACCGACCCCGGTCGCACGCGCGCTCGCTTCGGCGGGCGGGAGAGCGCCGATTTCGCGCGGGGCAGGGACGATGGCGCCGGGCGGCATTCCCCCGCCCACGGCGCGCCGCCTCCGATCGCGGCGTCGTGACTTGCTATCGCCTCCGGCATGGGCCGTCTGGGGGACGGGCTGGGGCGGCTCGCGCCGCGGCTGGGCGCCGCGCGCTTGGTCGCGCACCGTGATGAGCAGCGCGGCGACGTGCTTGCAGTGCTGCCCCGCCTTGGCAAAGGCGGGGCAAGTGCAATTCGACTGGATTCCCTCCGGCGTCAAATCGACGCGCACGGTATAAGGGTCGCTGTCGGACCCTTTGACGCGCCCTTGCGCGCTCGCTTCGGCGACCTGCACGTCCTCGACCACGCGCCTTCGCGCGTAGTCGAGCCCGCGCAGAAAAGTTCGCGCCCCGAGCAGACGTCGGAGTCCGCGATCACTGAGCGTTGAGAGAGCATCCGAGATGGGGGATGGCAAGGCGGGATTCTCGCTCCCCTCGCGGCGCTCGGACCTTTACAAGAAGAGAGGTGCGAGGACGAGGGTGATAGTCGATAGCATTTTTATGAGCACATGCAGAGACGGTCCAGCCGTATCCTTGAAGGGATCGCCCACGGTGTCGCCGACGACGGCGGCCCCGTGGACCGGATTCTTGGTTTTCGTGCCGTCCGGAGCCGTCAGGTATTTGCCACCGTGGGCGCCGGTTTCAACGTACTTTTTGGCATTGTCCCACGCGCCGCCGGCGTTGTTCAGAAAGAGGGCCATGAGGATGCCGGCGATGGTCCCCACCATGAGCAGCGCCGCGACTCCCTCCGCGCCGAGAAGCGGATCGTCTGCTGTCCTCAGGGACTTTAGCAGCAAGCCTACCCCAATGGGCATTCCAACGGCCAATAGCCCAGGGGCCACCATCTGACGGAGTGCGTCTTTGGTGACGATGTCGACGCAGGTCCCGTAGTCGGGCTTGTAGCCAGCGGGGAACACGATCATGCCGTTCTCGCGGGGCAGGGATTTGAACTGCCGACGCACTTCTTCGATGACTTTCTGGGCCGAGCGGCCGACGGCCTTGATGCAGAGGGCGCTGAACCAGAAGACCAACATGGCTCCCAAGAGCGCACCCACGAAGACCGCGGGTTTGTTGAGGTTGACCGCCGTCAGTTGGTGGCGGGTGCCCTCCGAGTAGTGATTGACCTCGTCGATGTAGGCCGAAAAGAGAAGGAAGGCCGCGAGGGCGGCTGACCCCACCGCGTATCCCTTCGTCAGAGCTTTGGTCGTATTCCCCACCGAGTCAAGCTTGTCCGTTCTTTCTCGTACTTCGGGCTGGTCGTGGCCGATCGACATCTCCACGATTCCGCCGGCGTTATCGGTGATGGGGCCGAAGGTATCCATGGCCAGGATGTACCCAGCGGTTCCGAGCATCCCCATGGTGGCCACGGCTGTCCCGAAGAGCCCCGCATGGGTGAGGCCGCTGGCGTCGCCCAGCGCGTACGAACCGAGGATGGCTGCGCTGATGACCAGGACCGGCATCCACACGCATTCCAGGCCGACCGCGATGCCCTGGATGATGTTCGTGGCGGGGCCGGCGACCGAGGCTGCGGCGATCTCCTGCACCGGCTTGAATCGGTATTCGGTGTAGTACTGCGTGATGTAAACGAAGAGCAGGCTGGTCACGATGCCGAGCACACCGCAGAGGAAGAAGTTCAGCCAATAGTCCTGCAAAAGCCACAGCGACGCTCCGGCAAATCCCGCCGCGGCCAGCACCGCGGTCACGTAAAATCCGCGGTTCAGCGCGTGCATCGGGTCTTCTTTGCCGTCGGTCTTGACGATCATGACCCCGAAGATCGACGCTAAAATGCCGAACGCCCGGGCGACGAGCGGAAAGAGCATGATTCCGAGCACGTTGGTGCCGAGCTTGCCAGCGTTGGTCTGGTACAGGGTGGCGGCGATGATCATGGCGCCGATGTTTTCGGCGGCGGTGGACTCGAAAAGGTCCGCTCCACGGCCGGCGCAGTCGCCGACGTTGTCGCCGACGAGGTCGGCGATGACGGCGGGGTTGCGCGGGTCGTCCTCGGGGATCCCCGCTTCGACCTTGCCGACCAGGTCGGCGCCGACGTCAGCGGCTTTGGTATAAATGCCGCCACCCACCTGGGCGAAAAGGGCCACGAACGACGCCCCGAAACCATACCCAGCGATCATGAGGGGGATCTTCGGGGCAATCGCCTGAGCTACGGCAGTGCCGCCCGAGAATCCACCCTTCACGGCGAAGATGATGCCGAAGAGCCCGGCCACGCCGAGAAGGCTCATGGCGACCACGAACAGCCCGCTCACCGCGCCGCCGCGCAGGGCCGTCTGCAGCGCGTCGTTCAGCGAGGTGCGCGCGCCCGCGGCGGCCCGCACGTTGGTGCGGATCGAAATCCACATGCCCACGTAGCCCGCCGCCACAGAGCAGATGGCACCCAGCACGAACGACAGCGTCGTCCACCCGGCGAGCTCCAGGGCCGTGTCCGTAGGGTCGAAGGTTTCGTGCTGACGGACGAAGCCGTACACGATGAAGATGAGACAAGCCAAGGCGCCGGCCATCGTCGCGATGGTCTTGTTTTGTCGGCGCAAGAACGCTTCGGCGCCCGCTTTGATGGCGTCCGAAACCTCGCGCATGGCGGGTGTCCCCGTGTCGCGGGCGAGAACCCATTTGATGAGGTAGCCGGCGAATGCCAGACCAAAAAGACTGATTGCCAGAATGAGCCCGAGCTCCACCATCGCACGTATCTCCTTGGGCGCACTCGCGCGTCCCGTGGACGCGCGGCGGCGAAAACTTCGCGCCGGTGTCGCTTCCGCTTCCCCTGCCGGCTTGGCCGACACCCAACGCGGTCGCCACTTAACACGTGTTCACTTGGCAGCGCAAGCGTGAAGTCTCACCACCCGCGGCCGACCCAAATTGAGGCGATTTGCCGCGCCAACGGGGCCCGCGCCCCAGAAAAAATGCCAGCCGCCCGGCACCGAACGCGCCGTCCGTCGAGGGCCGGATGCGCGCTACTGCTTGTTGCCGCCGGAAAGCACCATCAGATGGTATTTCGCGTACTCGCTTTGCCCGAGTGTGAAGAGCACCTCGATGAGCAGGCGATAAGGCGTCGTGGTGTCGGCGATGACGATCGCCTCCGAGCTCGACGCATCGAGCCCTTTGGCCTGGCGAATCAGTTTGTCGGTCTGACGCGCGGCCTGGAGCGCGTTGGCGAGAGGAACGATATAGAGGTCGTTCGGCCCGTTGCGCTTGTACTTGGCGTCGATGCCCGATTGGGCCAGCGAGTCGCGGCCAGGGAGCATCACGACGGGGTGCGAATCCTCACCGACCAAGATCTGCGTCTTGGAGATGAGAACCGACGTGCCGTCCGATGACGGCTCGGTGGTGATGATCGACGTCGGCAGCGTCATGTCCTTCGACTGCGGGATCGACGCCGAAGAGGAAGCCATCCCCTTCAAGAGGAACACCAGGATGATCGTCATCATGTCGAGCATCGCGGTGATGTTGAGGTAGTTCACTTCGGGAGCGCCCGCGTTCTTTCGGATCGCTTTACGCAGCTCCATTTTGTAGCGGACGATGCTCGCGCTCTTGGCGGGTACTTGTCGAACGTCGGTCATCGCGGCACCCCGAAGTGGACGTCCGGGAAAAGATCTTCACCGTCCTTCGAGCGCCGGAGCGCGTCGATGGCACGGATGATCGTCTGGTAGTCGATTCCCGGGCTGGCAGTGATGGTCACTTGTGTCTCGTCCTTGAAGTCGCCCGACGAGTCCTTGAGCTTCTTCGCGCACTCGGTGAGGCCACTGTAGTCGTACTCGTTGCCGGCCTTCGGCACCGCCAAGCCCGGTCCCGGCGCCGTGCAGCCAGTGGCGATGTTTCCGCCCGATGCTTTCAGGGAAAACCCGTCGTTGACGACGAAGATGGCCAGGTTGAGAGCGTTGCTCTGAATGGCGGACCGCACGCCTTTGCCACCGAGCGAGGGGGGTGTCGAATCGATCGTCGCCGTGAACGTCACGGCGACGGTGGCGAGCACGAACATCAGCACGTTCATGATGATGTCGAGGAACGGGATGATGTTGAGCTCGCCCGCCTCTTCACCTTCTTCTAGCTCCTTGGGCTGAGAAAGGCGGCGAACTTTGGACCGCTGTGCTGCGCTGAGCTCTCCGGCCATCGCGGTGGCCTAGTAAGTAGCGGGGCGATTCGTAATGGTGAGCAGATTGAAAACGCGCTCCATCGTCCCCTCGAGGTCGTGCTGAATGTTCTTCGACCGGGTGTGGAGAATGACGTGCGCAATCATGCAGGTCACGGCGATGGCGAGGCCGAATGCCGTGTTGTACATGGCTTCGGCGATGCCGTTCGACAGGATGCGCTGTTTGTCGGACTGAGAGAGTCCTTGGGCGGCGACGGCGCCGAACGTGTGGATCAGCCCGGAGACGGTACCGAGCAGACCAATGAGGGTGGCGATGTTGGCGAGCGACCAGAGAGCGCCGATGCGTTTCTCGACCGCCGGCTTCAGATCGCCGAGTTTTTCGCTGAGGGCGGCGTCGATTTCATCCGGTCCCTTGTTGGCGTGCGTGAGACCGCTCTTGACGAGTTGCAAGATCGGGTAGTCGCTCGCGTCGCAAAGCTTGATGGCGCGGTCGATGTTGCCGGCCGCTACCAGCTTCTTGATCTGAGCGAAAAACTCTTTCGAGTTGACCCTGTATCGCCCGAGCTGAAACGCGAAGCGCTCAATGATGATGGTCACCACGATCGCGGAGCAGACGAGATTTAAAAGTAGAAACCACGGGTTTTCCTTGAATGCCGCAAATGCCCCCGTGTCGCCGCTGCCCGTTGCTCCCTGCTCCACCAGAAGGAGAAGACGCATCCCTGAGGCTCCTTTCCTGACGCCAAATTCGTCTAAATGTCTCGGTGAATTGCGTGGACGAGATTACGACGGTCCGGTTCGCGAATATAGCGGGCTACTTCCCACCGAGGCAAGGGAACGTCGCCGAGAGTTTAGTGGGATACACGCGCACTTACCGATCATACGTGCACCGAGAGGACACTCACAGGCGCTCATTCGCAGCGAAGAAGCGCCTGTTCTCCGCGTCGTCTCGGCTCGGCTCGCCGCGCCTGAATTCGCGATTGTGTGGAAAGTCTGGAGTGCCGCTGTGGCTGGATAATTACCAATTATCCACAAATCCCAGCACTTAGAGCGATAGAAAAGAGAATCGAGGGCTCGAACTCCCTTGACGACCCAATGTCCGACTCGTCATGATGCAGGCACTGGGGACGGGTGGCCATCGGCGTTCGGCCACGCCCGTACCGAGCAAAGCGGTGGGACGTCAGAGAGCGCTTGCGAAAGTGGAAGTTGGTAAGTAGCGTGGCCCCCCGGCGAGACGAGCGACTGCCGTAGCGTGGGCAGGAAGAACCCGTAAAAAAAACTCGGGCCCCAGAGCGTATCCAAAGGGGCGTGTGAGGAGGATCCAGATGGCCGGCTTGTGGAAGCATTTCAATGATGGTGGTTGGGGCATGTACCCGATCGTTCTCTGGTCGATTATCACCATCGGCGTCATCGTCGAGCGTGCTCTTTACCTCTACGGTTCGTCGATCAATAAGGAAGTGTTCCTGGCGACGATGCAGAAATGCATCCTGGCAGGCGACGTCGCGAAAGCGGTCAAGATGTGCTCGGCGGCCAACGCGCCGCTCGCTCGCATCGTGCAAGCAGGTCTCGTCAAAGTGAATCGTCCCGACGAAGAAGTGCAGGCGGCGATGGACGAAGCTGCTCTTCGGGAGGTCCCGAAGATCGCGACGCGCACCGGCTACCTCGCCCTCTTGTCGAACCTCGCGATGCTCTCGGGTCTTCTCGGAACCATCGCCGGCCTGATCAAGAGCTTCGGCGCCGTCGGCGGCGAATCGGTCGATCCGAGCCAGAAGGCTCGAATCCTCGCCGAGGGCATCTCGGAGGCCATGAACTGCACGGCCTTCGGGCTCATCGTGGCCATCATCGGCCTCATCGGGTACGCCGTTTTGAACGGCAAGACCCAGGGGCTCGAAGACGACATCAACGAGGCCTCGGTTCAGGTGCTGAACCTCGTCGTGTCGAACCGCCAGAAGGTGAACCTGGCGGGCGTGCAGGGCTAAAGAAGCCAGGACCCGAGTGAGCGCTCCCGCCGGCGGCCGGCGTTGGGGGGGCGCTCCTCGAGTCTGCACTGCGCGAGCAGAGACCCGGGAACAAATCCAGAAGCAGGGCTTCTAACCCGGGGAACTCTCCAAACGTCGACAAGGCTCCAGCGTAAGGAAACAACCCATGGGTGGCGTTAACGTAGATTCGGGAGGCAAAGGAGGACGAAAGTCCGTCGACAGCGAGATCAACATGATCCCGATGATCGACCTCCTCGTTTGCTGCATCACGTTCCTCCTCATCACCGCGGTCTGGTCGCACATGTCCCGCATGAACGCGGACGCGCAGGTGCCCGGACCTCCCAACCCCGAAAAAGAGCTGAACCCGCAGCCGCCCGACAAGATGCTTCATGTCGAGATGCGCACGGACGACAAGTTCACGCTCATCTGGAAGCAGGGGCCCACGGTCGTCAATTCGATCGACGTGCCGCGAAAGTCCGTCGAAGTGAATGACGGGGCGTCCTCGAACATCCGCTATCCCGATCTTGCCACCAAGATCAACGAGGAGTGGAAAGTCAACGGCTCCCATCGCGACTCCAGCGACAAGAAGATGGATCAGGCGGTGCTCCACACCGACAACAAGACCGTCTTCAAGGAGATCATCGCGGTGATCGACGCCATCTACACCCCGAAGCGCGACTTCGGCGGCGCGACCAAGCAGTTGCCTGCATTCAACGTCACCTTCTCGGTGAACTGAGGAACCATGTCGATCCACGAGCCCGGTCGGCGGCTGATGCACTTCGTGCCGCTGAAATTCGTTCAGAAAAAGGTGTCCGGTGGCGGTGGCCGATCGGTCTCGGCACCTCTCAACCTGACGAGCATGATCGACTTCTTGGTGACCATCGTGGTCTTCCTGTTGGCGTCGTTCTCCGCTTCTGGCGAGATTCCGATCGACAAGAACGTGAAGCTGCCCAAGGCAGAGAACACCATCGACATGATCGATGCGCCGATGATCGCGGTCAACGGCAGTCAGATCCTCGTCGACGGCACGGCCGCCGGTTCGACGCGCGCCCTCGAAGAAGCGGGGCGTATGCAGCGAATCGACGAGCTCTTCAACATTCTGAAGTCCAAGCGCGAGCTGTGGAAGGCCACGCAGGGCGGTTCGGGTAAGTCGTTTCCCGGCGTCTGCGTGCTGCAGGTCGACCAGGCCGTTCAGGCGCTGGTCGTGAAGAGCGTCTTCCAGACGGCGGCATTTGCCGGCTATCCCAACGTCAGCTTCATGGTCGGGCAGCTCCCCAAGCACGAGCACTGAGTTTCGCTTTGCCGGAGATGCCCAAGAGGTGCATCTCCAGCGAGGCCCGTCTCGAGTCGCTGAGGCGCCGCCGTCGGCGGAGGGGTGCCGCTCCGTGATGGTCGTGGTGCGATGAAGGAAGAGCCGACTCGAACGCGTGGCCTTGCCGCCATCGAAGAATCCCGCATCAGCCGCAAGCAAGGGCGGCTGCCCGCCATCTCCACGCGATTCTTGCTGTGGACGGCCACCGTGATCGTGGCGTGGGGCATCTACTACTGGCGAAAAACGCAGGGAGAGATCGAGTCGCAGAAGGCGTCGCTCTTCGCGCGTCAGCGCGGCATCGTCACCGAGCTCGGGGGCAAGTTCGATCCGCTCCGACAGCGCATCGAGGATTGGACGACGAAGGAGGCGGGGGCCTATGCGGGGGAAGTCGCCGAGCCAGAACTGGGCAAGTGGGACTTCGCGACGCAGCCAGGCATCTACCTTCGCTTGCGACTTTCCGATGCGACCGGGGTGACGACGCTGCGCAAAGCGGCGCAAGCGTCGCTGCGCGATGCGTTCACGGCGTGCCTCTTCCGCGAGCCGAACGCCGATCCGTCGTCGGGCCCGGCGTGCAAGGCGTCGCACGACTGCGCGGCAGGCACGTTCTGCAACGAGCTCGATCACTGCATGCCGCCGGCGCAGCCGTACAACATGCGCGCGGCGTACCACGGTACCCGCGTGCTGGGGGAAGAGTGGACGGTGAATCTGCGCTCGGCCGGCGACGACATGAAAATGCGGCTGCTCGAGCGAGAGTTCGACAGCGCCATCAAGGACGATATTCCGCTGGTCATCGATCTCATGACCCGGGCGCAGTTTTTTCTCCTGGTGCTCGACGAAGATCCGGCCGAACCCCCGCCTGGGCCAAAGCCGACGCTGGAGGCGATTCAAGCCATGCCGCACCCCGTGCGGGTGAGTTTGTACGGGGTGAAGCCTGGCATGGAGCGTGTGCTCTTGCGCCTGCGCCGCGACATCGACGGCCGCTTCATTCCGGCCGGTGGAATCGCGCTGACCGATCCCGACCTCGTCGCCGTGCAGCAGCGTCAAGTCAATAGCTGCCAGCTGGCGCTCTCGGTGCGCGAGGTGCTGAGCAGACTGGCGAAGTAAGCAGCGCAACGCTGAAGGCCCGGCTGGAGCCCTGTTCCGGACTTGCTCCGGCGGGGAGGGGGCGAAGCCCCCGCAGGGCGATGAGCCGTTCTGCGCCTCGTCGCCGACAGCTGAACGTCCGCCGGGCCGGAGAGCCCGGTGGGGGAGGGGCCCTGTTCCGGACTTGCTCCGGCGGGGAGGGGGCGAAGCCCCCGCAGGGCGATGAGCCGTTCTGCGCTTTAGCGCAGACGGCGATCACCGACGTCGACGATGTGCGCGTCGATGAGCGCGTGCCACGCGAGCGTGACGAAGAGGACGGGTTTGAGGCCCGCATCGGAGTGGCCCGCGAGCTCCGAGGAACGCCAGCGCAGGGCGCCGCGAGCGCCGAGGAACGGGCCCGAGGCCTTGCCGAAGAGCGGCACTTCCGTTCCGAGGGCGGTTTCCATCCCGGGGCGCTCGGTGAACGATCCGTCGCGGTTCGAGGGCCAGAGAACCCCCATGTCGAAGCTGATGGCGTCGATGGTGAGGTCGAGAATGGCCGGGCCGTGCTCGAGATCGAGCGCCCAGCGAGGGACGAAGAAAGGGCGGAGCGTGACGCCAACGCCGAGCGAGCGGGGTAATGCGACGTCCGAGCGACCGAGAGCATCGGTGTAGACCGTATACAAGCCGGCCGTCTGGAAGAAGATGGCGCGGCCGATAACGGCCGCGGTGGGACCCGTCGAACCGAACGTCGCGCCGCCGGCGAGGGAGAGATCGAGATCGCCGTCGAAGCGTCCGTACACGCCGTCGGTCAAGTTTGCGGCCGGGCCGTCGGCTGCTGCAGGTTGGGATGTGCCGAGCGCGATCGCCAGGGCGAGCGCGCTCGGCGCGACGCGAAACGTGGGACGAAAGAGACGCCGAGGCGTGAGCGGGATCATGCGGGGAGGGCCGACGTGATGGCCTCGCGCAGCTCGGGCGCGAAGATGAGGCGCACGCGCGTCACCGTCTCACCGCGAAGCCGGCCGAGGAGAAATGAGACATCCCCCGGTTTTTTGGTGACGCCGTGAGGAAATTCGACAGTGAGCGGATCGTCGTCGTCGGAGAAGGGGGTGTCACTGGCGACGTCGAGCCCGACGTACGATTCGGGGGCGAGCCCGCGCTTTCGTGCGAGATCCCGCGCCGCGGCGAGCGCCGAAGCGCGGGAGGCTTCGTCCGTGCCGTAGAGCTCGAGTGTCTTGAAGAGCGAGCGGCCGCGGATACGCCGACAGAGGTCGGCGAGAACGGCGTCGGAAGACGATTCCCAGGCGTGCATGGCGGCGAAGAGCGCCCCGTCGTCGAGCTCCAAGTAGTCGCCGAGAGGGGCGTCCCCGTGATAGGCGATCGAGGTCAAGGCGGGAAGCGTGCCCGCCAGCTTGGCGCCATCGCGCAGGAGGGCGGCCGCCCGGCGGAGGATGGCGCAGATCATCCATTCTGCCGCACGCGCGGCTTTGTGGAAGTACACCTGCTGGTGCATGAAGAGCCGCGCTAGCACGAACGACTCGAGCGAGACGATCCCTTTGGCGCCATCGATGGCGAGGGGGGGCGCCTTTTCGCCGGTCGTCTGCGCAAAGGTCAGCGCGCGCAAGAGCCAATCGAGGTCGTAACGACCGTAGGGGACGCCGGTGGCGTGCGCGTCACGTAAGAGGTAGTCGCAACGGTCGACGTCGAATGTGCCGCTGACGGCGCGGGCGAGGTAGGCGAGCTCGTGGCGGCCGACGACGAGCTCGGCGACTGCCGCGGCCAGATCGGGGTCCTCGTCGGCGAGCACTTTGCCGACGCCCGAGCTGCGATCGAGGATGATGCGCGTGCTCCACGTTTCGTGGCTCGGCGCGGTGGGGAGCGCTTCTTCGAAGAGGTGCGAGAGTGGGCCGTGGCCGACGTCGTGGAGAAACGCTGCGGCAAGCGCCTCGCGCGCGCGCCGCTTGTCGAGCCGATGGTGAGGCGCGAGGCCCCCTTGAACGTCGCGCAGGCGCGCCAGCAGCCTTCTCATGACGTGAGCGCTTCCGATGGCATGCGCGAAGCGCGTGTGCTCGGCGCCGGGAAACGCGAAGGACGCCACGCCGAGTTGGCGAACGCGGCGCAGGCGCTGCACTTCCGGCGTCTCGAGGAGCCGGACGATGATCTGGTCTTCGGGTGTATCGAACGGGATGAGGCCGTGGACGGGATCGCGGAGAATCACGGTGGTGCCTCGAACGAAGATGTCGGCTCGGTGCCGGGCGCGGTTGCGTGGGAGGCACCGACGTCGGGCATGCTTACGCCTGCCACGAGCGTAGCGCGCGGCGTGGCGACGCTCCCATCGACGAAATACACGCGGGCGCGCACGACCGGCGACTTCGGAACGACGGCCGTCAGCGTCAGATCCGCGGGACGCCGCCCCGTGCCTCGCTCGGCATGCCAATCGGAGCGAAACGGCGCCTCGGGCCGGTTTCCCAGGTCGAGCGCCCATGCGATAGGGCGCGTCTCGGGCGGACAGCGAAGGATCACTTCCATCTCGGTGGCGCCGCGCGGTCGTGCCGCGAGCTCGACTCGTTGCGTTTCGCACTGGCAGCCGCAACGCTCGAGCCGAAGCGGCGTCGCCCCGTCGCGCAGCAGGCGGCTGCGCATCGTAGCGATGGCGACGGGGCTCGTGTCGCCCAGGATGAAGCGCCGGCTCAGCTCTGCCGCGGCGGCTCCCGTCGTGCCGGAGCCGGCGAACAAATCGATGACGAGACCATCGGGAGGCGATGCCGAAGCGATGATGCGCTCCAGCAGTGCGCGGGGCTTTTGCGTCGGATAGCCGGTCCTTTCCTCGGCGGCCGCATGGCGAAGCGGGGCAATGTCGACCCACAGGGCATCGACCGGTCGGCGGCGTCCGAGCCGCCCTTCGGCGTCCTCTTCGAGCCAGTATTTGACGGCCACGCTGCCGGACGACGTTCGGTGGACCCGCCCCTCGGCCTCGAGGCGCGCCACCGACGCGTCGGTGTAGTCACCCCGCGGTGCCAAGGTGAACCAGCGACCGGAGTCCGCGTCGCGGCGCGCGGAGCGGCGAGGCACGGGGACGAGGCGCTCGGGTGGCACGAGGCGCGCCCTGCCGCTCGCTCCATAGACGATGATGGTGTCGAGCGTTCGTCCAAATTGGCCAGAGCGAGCTTGCCTCCCCAGGTTCGGCGCGCGCCGCCACACGATTTCGTTGAGGAAGCGATCGCGTCCGAGAAGCTCGTCGCAGATGGCCCGCACCAGGTAGCTCGCGCGCCAGTCGACTTGGATCCAAATCGAACCGGTGGGCTTGAGGAGCTGCGCGGCGGCGGCAATGCGCGGCATCAGCATGTCCAGGTAAGAGGCCGCATCGTCCCATCGATCGCGGTAGGCGGCGGCGCGTGCCACCTCGCTGCCCAAGCGCTCCTCGTGGTCATAGTCCACACCGGACGCGTAGGGGGGGTCGAGGTAGACCACGTCGGCCTTTCCGGCGAGGCCCTCCAGTGCGAGCCCCCGCGCGACCGCCAATGCATCGCCGTGAATGACGCGATTGCGGACATGATCGCTATTGTCAGAAAGTTCCGCTGTCACCGCCTCCGAGCGGGCGACGATCTCTTCGTCGAGCTCGAAGGGGGGAGGTGGGGAATCCAGGGACGCGAGCGCTTCGGTCTTTCCCTCCCAGGTCAAAAGAACCCGCCTCTTGGCCACGGGACATAGCTTACTGCTTTCTTGCCGACGCAACTGCGTCAGTTCTTCGCCTTAGCCCGATTGCGCTCAGGCAATTCGGCGAGAGCTCGCCCAAGATGCGGCGAGTTCCGCCGCGAGGTCGAGCTCAGTAGGAGCCGTCGGCGCTCGCCTCACTGGTCTTCGCTGAAGGGGAATTTGTGTGTGCGGTCAGATGGTTGAGTCGTCGCATGGCTGCTTCGACGATCGACCTGGCATCGAGCGCCTTACCCCGTAGTGCCGAGGCAAAGCGGCGACGAACGAAAGTCTATCCGTACGAGGGATTAAATGATCGCCATGGAGCGAACTGTGCCTTTCTAGGTGGACAGAGGGGAAAGAACGAGGCTAAGTGTGAAACTCCCTATGTTTTCTGCCCTGATACTCGATCGAGGTCGTTGCGCGGCGACCGGGGCCGAGCACTTCAACTTACTTAGGCTTCGTCGCGGAGGCGGACAGTCGTCTCCAATGCTCAGGACGTCGAACACGCGGGGGTAAAGAGAAGTGCATGCCGTTGGGTGATGGCCGCTCGCCGCGCAAACTCGGCGACATTCTGAGAGCTCTTCCCTCCGGAGAGCTCGATTCGCTCATCTCGCGCCTCGGCATCTCGATTGTCGCGGCCAAGCGGATCGATACCCCTTCCCAGGTCGCCCGCGCGCTGGTGTCGCTGCCCGAGGTGCGCGATTCGTCGCGGCTTCCCAATGCGAGCGCCGAGCTCTTGCATCGCATCGCGGAAGCGCGCGGCTCGCTGCTCGTGCAGTCGATCCCGATGGGGCTCGAACCACTGGCAGCGCGCGGCATCGTTTTCGCCCGCATGCGCAGCGGAGCCGATACGCCGCCGTCGTCGCAGTCGGGCCGCGGAGGCGGACCGCCGTCGTCGCAGACGGGCCGCGGAAGCGGATCGGGAACGATCGAGCTCGTCCTTCCCGCGGCGTACCTCGTCCAGCTCCGAAGCTGGGAAGGCGAGGATCCGCGCGGTATCCGTGCGCTGCTCGCGCAGGCGCCGTTCGAAACGGTGAGCGCCATCGCCACGCACTACCTCGGTCGCCCCGCGACACCGCCCATCGCGCTGTCGTTGGAAGTTGCATGGGAGGTGCTCTCCGATACGACCAAGCTCACCGAGGAAATCGAGAAGCTCGCTCCCGTGGAGCGCCGCCTTTTGGAAGCGCTCGAGCGCGAGGGGGGCGAGGTCGACACCGAGGAGCTGCTCGATCTCGAGCGGGAGCCCATGCGGCTGCGCGGGGCGACGGGGGCGACCCCGTCGCGACGTGGCGTCGGATTCGCGCTCGAGCGGCGCGGTCTCTTGATCCCCGTGCACCCCAATCGGCACATCGTGCCGACCGAGGTGGCGCTGGTCGTCGGTGCAGCGCACCAGGCGGCGCGCGAGACGCGCCGCGCGGAGGTCCGATCGTTCGTGCTCGACACCGATCATGCGCCGAGGCGCGCGCGCTTTGCCGACGATCCGGTGCCACTCACCTTGGCGCTCGCGCTCGCCATTCGCGAGCCGGGGGTCGAGGTGCGCGAAGGGGTGGGCACGCCGCGCTCCCTCGTCACCCGCTTGGCGCAGAGGTTCGGCCGCGATCCGGAGATCGTTGCCCTCATTGCCGCGCTGTCGCGCGCCATCGGGCTGTGGGACGCATCGGCGATGTCGTCGGCGTCGCCGCCCGGCTCGTCGCAGCTGCATGAATTGCAGCGGTCGCTCTACACGGCGTGGTGGAGGGGCGGCGCGTGGGACGAAGCGCGCCCCGATGCAGAAATTTTGCGTCTCGCGCCCGAAGCGCGGGATTCGAGCCCCGTCGGCGTCATTCGCGAAATGGTGCTCGACGCCCTGCGCGAGCTCGGTGAAGGGCGCTGGGTGCCGTGGGAAGCAGTCGCTGGGTACGTTCGCGACGACACGCGCACGGCGGGTGTCGCGCGTCTCTTGCGGCGATGGGCGGAGCGCGCCAGCGTCGAGCCGCCGTCGCCCATCGACGTCGCGCGGCGCGTTGCCCTCGAGAGCTTGCCGGCGCTCGGCGCGATCGATCTCGGCATCATCGACATCGGCAATACCAACCCCGACGACGAGGAGCCCGCCACCGAGCTCGGTCCCACCTTGCGTCTCACCCCGCGCGGTCGTGCGCTGCTCAGCGGCAAGCACCCTACCACCGAGCCCATCGCCAGTCGTTTCATCGACAGCCAAGTCCTGCGTCTCGGCCCGCAGACGCGCGTGGCGGCGGTCCTCGGGCTGCAGCCCCTGGTCGAGATCGGCAAAGTGGCGGGGCAGATCGACGTCATCCTCACGCCGACGAGCTTGGCGCGTGCCCTCTCGGCCGGCGTCGAGGCGGAGATCGTGAAAGCGCGCATCGAGTCGGTGGCGCCGATGCCGGACACCTTGTCGCGCCTCATCGCGCAGGCCAGCGTCGTCGTGGGCCGCGGCACGCTCGTCCAGTCGAGCGGGTTTCTCTGGGTGGAGGACGCCAACATTCGCGAGATGCTGCGCAGCCGCCGTCAGACGGCCGATTTGTTCATCGATCCCAGCCCGCCGGGAGGGCTGCTGGTGCACCCCTCGGTCGATCTCGAGCGCCTGGCGCGCCGTTGCCGTGCGCTCGGCATCGAGGTCGCGAGCGACGGACAGGTGGTCCGCAGTCGTTCGACCATTCCGCCCCCTTCGCCCACGACGCCGCCCTCCACGAGGCGCCCCTCGACGAGGCCTCCGCGCAGCCCGAGTAAAGTCTTACTGCGACGTCGAGCTCTTCTCTCCGAGCCGCGACGCAATCCACGTCTCGTCGCTGCGACGGGGAAATACCTCGGTCACCCTGCCGCCGCTCACGAACACCTCGGCTGGCAAAGGGCGCCCGTTGTAGTTGCTGGCCATGGTAAAGCCGTAGGCGCCACTGTCGCGGATGATCACCAGCGCGGGGGCTGGTTCGGCGGGAAGCTCGTAAGAGCCGAAATCGTCGGAGCTCTCGCAGATGGGCCCGACCACGCGAAAGGCCGCGCGAGCAACGTCCCCTGCGCGAAGCGGTTCGATGCGGTGGCGCGCCTGGTAGAGCGCGGGACGGAGGAGATCGTTCATCCCCGCGTCGATCATGAGCCAGCGACGACCGCTCGAACGCGACACTTTGACTTGAATGACGCTCGCCGCGAGGACGCCGAAAGGGCCGACCAGTGCGCGCCCCGGCTCGACGACGAGCTTGAGATGCGAGGCGCCCGCTTGCTTTTGCAGCGTCCGCAGCGCGCTCCCGAAGTCAGCCGGCGTCGCGGCACAGCCGTTGCCATAGTCGATGCCGAAACCACCGCCGGCGTCGATGAATTCGAGCGGTCCGTGCGACGCCTCGCGGGCGCGCGCGATGTCGAAGAGAAGCCGCGCCGCGGCCTCGTAGGGCGCGGTGCTGGTCTGGGTGGAGCCGATATGCGACGACATTCCGACGAGGGCGACGGCCGGTTGACCGTCGATGGCGGCGAAGGCTTCGCCGAGATCGGCGCGCGCGATGCCGAACTTCGCCTCGTCGTGACCGGTGGCCACGTGGGCGTGCGTGTCGATGGCGATGCCCGGGTTCACCCGGAGCGAGACGCGTGCGCGGCGTCCGGCGACGCTGGCGCGCGCGGCGATGCGCGCGATCTCCTCGATGCTCTCTGCCTGAATCGCGTAGATACCGGAGGCCCCGGCGTGGAGAGCGCGGTCGATCTCCTCGTCCTGCTTGGCCACGCCGCTGAACACGATCTTGTCCGCCGTAAGTCCGGCCCTTTCGACGAGGGTGAGCTCGGCCCCGGAAACGACGTCCGCGCCGCAGCCCTCGGCGAAAAGCGCCCGCAGCACCGGGGCGGCTGAGTTCGCCTTGGCGGCGAAGGCGATGAGGTACGGACTGTCCCCGAGTCCCGCTCCAAGGGCTCGCGCGGCGCCCCGGATACCGTCGAGATCATAGAGGTAGGCAGGAGTCCCACATCCCGCGGCGGCGAGAATGGCGTCGATGGGCGTTCCGCCCAGCGTGGCCACCCCCTGTTGATTCCGACCGAACATGGGGTGCGTGTTTAGCACTACTTCCATGGCTTTGTGGCATTCTGGGCCCATGCTCGCCCGTCGAACGAAAATCGTGTGCACGATCGGTCCAGCAAGCGAAACGAAAGAGGCGCTCGAGCAACTCATCCAAGCAGGGATGGACGTTGCCCGCCTCAATTTCTCCCACGGGAGTACCGACGATCACGCCCGCCGCCTGGCGACGTTGCGCGCCGCCGCGAACAAGGCCGGTAAGCCGGTCGCGGCGTTGCAAGATTTGTGCGGTCCCAAGATCCGGACCGGCTCCTTTCCCCGCGGCGCATACGTGGTGGCCGCCGACAGCGAAGTCTATCTCGTCGAGGGAACGAGCACGGCGCCCGATTCGGGCGCGATTCCCATCCAGTACGAGGGGCTCGCCGAGGATGTCGTCGTGGACGACGTCATCCTGATCGACGACGGACGCGTCGGGCTGCGGGTGCGCAAGATCGAGGGGGGAAAGGTGTTTTGCGTGGTCGAGCAGGCGGGGGTCGTGCGCGACCAAGCCGGCGTGCACCTTCCGTCGCGCAGCCTTCGCGTCTCCTCACTCACCGAGAAAGACAAGGCCGATCTCGCCTTCGGCCTGTCGATCGGCGTCGACTACGTGGCGCTCTCTTTCGTCCGAAGTTCCGAGGACGTGCGCCTCGTACGCGAGATCTGCGAGGCGTGGGGCAAACCGACGCCGATCGTGGCCAAGATCGAAACGCCGGCGGCGGTGGAGGATCTGGAAGGGATCATCGTGGCGGCGGATGCCATCATGATCGCGCGCGGCGATCTCGGCGTCGAGTTTCCGCCCGAACGCGTTCCCGTGTTGCAAAAGCAAATGGTTGGCCTGGCGCGGATCCATCGCCGGCCAGTCATCGTCGCGACCGAAATGCTGCAGTCGATGGTGCACGCCAGCCGCCCTACCCGCGCCGAAGCGAGCGACGTCGCCAACGCCGTTTTCGATGGCACCGACGCGGTCATGCTCTCCGCGGAATCCGCCACCGGTGACCACCCATCCGTCGCCTGCGCGATGATGGCGAGGATCATCGCCCAGGCCGAATCGAGCCCTTTCTATGCGCCGTCGTCCTGGAGTCCGACGGAGGCGACGTCGATCGCGGAGGGGGTGGCGCGCGCCGCGGTCGCGGTTTCGAAAGAGGTGCACGCCAAGCTTCTCGTCGCGTTCACCGCGAGCGGTTCGACGGCACGCTTCGTCTCCAAGGCCCGCCCGCGCGTTCCCATCCTCGCCTTTTCCCCCAGCGAGACGACACTTCGCAAGCTCTCGCTCTACTGGGGCGTCGTCCCCCGTTACATCGAGCAGCTGCGCGACACCGATGCCATGGTGGACCGCGCCAACGACTTCGTCATCGCCAACGGGCTCGGCTCTCCGGGGGACAAGATCGTGGCCGTGTTCGGCGCTCCGTCAGGCGTCGCCGGCGGCACCAATTCGATTCGTGTTCGGGTATTGGAATGAGCCCAGTGACGGAAGCCGCGTCCCTCCCCCAGCTAGATAAATACGAGGTTTTGGAAGAGCTCGGTCACGGCGGGATGGCCACGGTGTACCGCGCGCGGGACCTGCGTCTCGACCGCGAAGTGGCGGTGAAGATCATTCACAAGCACCTCCGCGAGAACACCGAGATCGGGGCGCGTTTCGACGCCGAAGCGCGCGCCGTCGCCAAGCTCAGGCACCCCAACATCGTCGAGGTCTACGATGTCTCGGCGCCCGACGAGCCGGACAAATACATCGTCGTCGAGCTTTCGCGGGGCACCACCTTGCGCCGCGTGCTGACGAAGTTTCACGACATGCCCCCCGAGGTGGCGGCCGCGCTCGGCCTCGATCTCGCCTCTGCGCTGGCGCACGCCCACGGCGCCGGCGTGATTCACCGCGATTTGAAGCCGGAGAACGTGCTCATCGAGATCGGCGACCAAGTCCAAGTCAAGCTCACCGACTTCGGCATCGCCAAGATCCTCGACGCGCAGGGGGTGACATCGACCGGTCAAGTCTTGGGTTCGCCGGCGCACATGGCACCCGAGCAGATCGAAGGGGGCGAGGTCGATGCGCGGGCCGACGTGTTCGGCCTCGGGGTGCTCCTGTACGAATGCATGGTCGGACACCTGCCTTTCGAAGGGAAGAATCCGGCGCAAGTGCTGCGCCGGGTCCTGGAAGGATCGTATGCGCCCGCCGATCGCGAGAAACCGACGATCGGTGGGCGCTGGGCGAAGATCCTGGCACGCGCGCTGGCCAAGGACGCGGTCGACCGCTACCCCGACGCGCCGGCGCTGGCGGCGGCGCTTCAGAGCGAGCTCGAGGCGCTCAAGATTGCCGATCCGCGCGCCCAGCTACGGGAGTTTCTGCTCGATGCCGAACAGTATCGGGTCGAGCACAGGACGCGCATCGTGTCCATCCTGACGCAGCGGGGGGAGCAGAGTCGCAAGTCGCGCGATCTGCCCGGTGCCGCGGCGGATTACAACCGCGCGCTGGCGTATGCGCCTCAGGATCCGACGCTCCTGCGGCTGATCAGTCGGATGCAGCGGGGCCGCGCGGCGCGGGGGGCAATTTTGACGGCATTTTCGGTCGCCGCTGGAGCGGCGGCCGTGGGAGCCGTCGTGGTGGCCTTGAAAAAGCCTGTCCCGAGCCGCCAGTCGCCCGTATCGACGCAGACGTCCCTCGTGCCTGCTTCGTCCACCGAAGCGCCGCCAGCATCGGCTGCGGTCAGCGCGCCTGTCCCACCTGGCAGCATCGCGGCCACCAAGGTCGCTGCGCCTGAGCGGCAGGTCCGGCACCAGGCCGAAGCAGGCTCGCCGGGACCCGTGCAGCAGTACCGGGACGTGACGTTCACCGTGTTCCCCGCCAGCGCGCTGGTGAGCATCGATGACGGCCCCTTCGAGGAGCGGTTCATGAAGGTGGTCCCGAGGGTCCCGGTCGGTCGCCGCATCATCCGCGCGAAGGGCCCCCCCCCCAGCAAGTGCTGCAAGGGGCTCGAACAAAAAGAGGACATCAAGCCCGACGACGGCTCGGGCACACCCCAGCAGATTTCCCTTTCGCTCACGTTCCACGACGCCAAGATCTCGGCGAGCTCTGCCCCCGAGGGGGCGGAGCTCCGTTGTCCGGTCCTCAAGATCGCCGGGAGAGCCTCCCAGGTGTACTCGGTGCCCATGTCGAGCTCCGATCTGCAGGATGTGAACTGCGCTGTAAGCATGCCGGGGGTTCCAACCCCGCAAAGTTCGGTTACGCTGCGGGCGGGTGAACTCACCGACGTGCCATGGACCGCCCCGTAGCTCGACCTTGTTCGTGTGTTGCCAGCGCAACGTCGGGGGGTCCGGTCAACCGCCTCCCTGATGCCGAAGCTACGTAGCGTCTCCGTCCTACTCGTGCTGCTCGCGGTCAGTTTCGCCGCTGCGCCCGCTCGTGGCGACGACGCCACCGAGCTCGAACGCGCCAAGGCGTCGTACGACGCCGGGCGCTACGCGGAGGCAGTCGACCGCTTTCGCGAGATCCTGAACAGCGCTTCGCCGAACGCCCTGCATGAACCCATCGCCATCGAGCGGGCGCGCGCTTACAACGCCGCCTGTCTCATCGCCCTCGGGCGCTCCGACGAAGCCGACGCCGAGATCGAGAAATTGATCCGTGCTAACCCCGTTTTCTCGCCGGACCCGGTGGCGTTCCCCGGCAAGGTCGTCGACCGCTTCATCGAGATCAAGTCGCGCTTGAAGCAAGAGCTCGAGGCCGCGTCGCGCGCCCGTGCAGCCGCCGAACAAGCCGCCAAAACCAAAGTCGAGCGACAGCAACGCGAGTACATCGAGTCGCTGCAGCGGCTCGCCAGCCAAGAGACCGTCCTCGTGCGCCACTCGCGCTGGATCGCGATGTTGCCCTTCGGCGTCGGGCAGTTCCAGAACGGCCAGGACGCGCTCGGTTACACTCTTCTCGTTGTGGAGGGAGCCCTCAGCGTTACCAGCATCGCGTCGTACATGGTCCGCGCGGGGCTCATCGCCGACTCCTTGTCGGTCCCGGGGCCCATCGATGTCCCCAAGTTCCAGTCACAGGTCAACACGGCCCGCGACGTCAATCACTACGCGACCGGAGCGCTCGCGGTGGTCGCGCTTGCTGGCATGATTCACGCGCAAGCCACCTTCGTCCCGGAAGTTCAGGAGACGCGCCTTCGTCCACTGCCTCCGCCCCCACCTTCGGTCGTTCCCAAGGTGGGCGCGGGCCCGGCGGGCTTTTTCCTCGGCGTGAGCGGCCGTTTCTGAGCGATCAAGTCTTGGTCATGGCGGCGAGCCAGAAGCCGCCGAAGATCGAAAGAGGCGAGTCGGCGAGCGCCCATTCGCTGACGGTGAGGGCTTTGCGCAGCCATGGCACGCGAAACGCGAACGCCGCCGGGGTCACGATGCGGACGCCGCGTGACGCGGCAATGCGCCATCCGGGGGGCAGGAGCTTGGCCACGCGAAAGGGGGAATCGAAGCGCGTGTACACCGCGCTTTCGTCGGTCGAGGCGCTGATCGCGCCCGCCGGGCCGAAGCGCTTCACCAGACCGCGCAAGCTGTAGGGGTTGTAAAAATCGGCGATGACGGCGCCGGTGGGGCGCGTGACGCGTGCCATTTCGGCGAGGGCCCGCTCGATGTCCGGCACATGTGCCAGCACCTTGAACGAGCACGTCACGTCGAACGAGGCGTCGGGGAAGGGGAGATCGAGCACGGTCCCGGTGGTGACGTCGAGCCCGCGTGCGCGGGCCTTTTCGAGCATGCCCGGTGAGAGGTCGATGCCGCGCGCGCTCTTCGTCAGCTTGGAGAAACGCCGTAGCAGAAGTCCAGTCCCGCAGCCGACCTCCAGCAGATCGCCGCCCGCCGCGTAGCGGGCCGCAAAGTCGACCTGAAGGTCGTCGACGAGCTCGTGGTAGCCGCCGGGGTCGTTGTCGCCCCTGTTTGTCTCATAACCCTTGGAAAATTCGTCGTAATAGGCTTGAGTAGTAGTGGAACGGTGTAGCGTCTCCGCTCCCGGGCGCGGCTCTTGGGCGGACATGATCGGTTTATAGCAGCGCCCGGTGTTTTCTGGTCCAAGGTCATGAGTCGTAGGAGCAACACGAGGGGTTCATGAACGACGCGCGCAAGCCGCCGGGAGGGCGCCCACCTTCTTTCGTCGACGACTTCGGAGAAGAAGTGACGTCGGTCTCCAAGCTGCCCGTGTTCGATGCGCGCGCCAAGGTGGTGGCCGCCCCCGTTCGCGATCGCGCGACCTTGACCGCGGTGTCGGGGCCCAACGCCGGCGCCATCTATTCGCTCGTCGCCGAAGAGAACCTCATCGGACGAGGCAAGGAGTGTTCGGTCCGCATCATCGATGGGGGGATCAGCCGTCGTCACGCTCGCATTTTGCGCGCGAGGCCCGGCCAATTCGTGATCGAAGATCTCGGTTCGAGCAATGGCACCACCGTCAGCGGCACGCGCGTCGTCGGGCCGCATCCACTCGCGGAAGGGGATCGCGTCGCCGTGGGCCCCAACATCGAGCTGCGGTTCGGCTTCACCGACGAGGCCGAGGAGGGGGCGCTGCGGCGTCTCTACGAGTCGAGCGTGCTCGACGCGCTCACGGGCGCCTACAACCGCAAGCACTTCGAAGAGCGGCTGGCCTCGGAGGTGGCGTACGCCAAGCGGCACGCCGCTCCGTTGTCGCTCCTCATGCTCGATCTCGATCACTTCAAGAGCGTCAACGACACCTATGGCCACCTCGGCGGGGACCACGTTCTTCGCACCGTGGGCGCTCTCGTCAAACGGACGCTGAGGGTGGAAGACATCTTCGCCCGCTACGGCGGTGAAGAATTTGCCATCATCGCGCGCGGCATCGATGTCGCCAAGGCATACCTCTTCGGCGAACGCGTGCGCATCACCGTCGAAACGGCGAAGATCGAGTTCAATCAGCTCCTCATCGCCGCCACCATCAGCATCGGCGTGGCGTCCCTTGCCTGCTGCGGTGACGTGGCGACGGCGGAGGCCTTGGTCGGCAAGGCAGACGAGCGCCTCTACGTGGCCAAGGGGAGCGGCCGCAATCGGACCGTCAGCGGATCGCGCGCTCGCTGACGGGCGTTTCTCCGTGCGGGCCGGCGCAGGCGGTGTAAAAAGACCGCACGATGTCGGATCGCTTCTTCATCACGACCCCCATTTACTACATCAACTCCGCCCCGCACCTCGGGACGGCCTACACCACCATCGCCGCCGACGTCTTGAAGCGCTACCACGGCCTGCGCGGACGAGCGGGTTTCTTTCTCACCGGCACCGACGAACACGGTCTCAAGATCGAGCGGGTCGCCAAGGCGCGGAACCTCTCCGTGCGCGCTTTCGCCGCTGAGATGAGCGTGCCTTTCCGCGAGATGTGGCCCAAGCTCGACTGTCCTTACGACTACTTCGTTCGCACCACCGATGCCGACCACGAGAAGCGCGTGGGCGAGATCTGGGAGCGGATGAAAAAGAACGGCGACCTTTACCTCGGCTCGTACGAAGGTTGGTACTGCGTCGGCTGCGAGGCGTACTACACGGAAAAAGAGCTCGAGCCGGGCGGCATTTGTCCGCTGCACAAGACGCCCGCCGAGCGCATCCGCGAGTCGACCTACTTCTTCAAGCTGGCCAAATACCAAGATCGGCTCCTCAGCCTCTACGATCGCCGGCCGTCGTTCGTGCAGCCCATCACGCGCATGAACGAGGTGAAGAGCTTCGTCCGCGGCGGGCTCGAGGACATCTCCGTGTCGCGCACCACGTTCTCGTGGGGCGTCCCGGTGCCGAACGACCCCGCGCACGTCATGTACGTCTGGTTCGACGCGCTCTTCAGCTACTTGACCCCCATGCTGGCGACGCCCGAGCGCCGCGCGTTCTGGCCGGCCAACGTGCACATGATGGGCAAGGACATCCTCCGGTTTCACGCCGTGTACTGGCCGGCCTTTCTGCTCTCGGCGGGGTTCTCGGACGACGAGTTGCCGCGGGCGATCTTTGCGCACGGCTTCCTCACCGTGAATGGGCAGAAGATGTCGAAGAGCCGCGGCAACACCATCCAGCCGCTTGCCCTCGCGGAAGCGTTCGGCATCGACACGCTCCGTTACTACCTCATGCGCGCCATCGCCTTCGGGCAGGACGGCGATTTCAACGTCGCGGAGCTGATAGGGCGCCACAACGCCGACCTCGGGAATGCTCTCGGCAATCTCTGCAATCGTGTGCTCAAGCAAACGGAGACCGTGTGCGGGGGAAAATTCCCGCTCCAGGGGGAGCCCGAAGATCTCGAACGAGCGCTCCTCGAGGAGCTGGCCAAAGGCGCGCGGGCCGCGGCGGAAGCCTTCGACGCGATGCAGCCGCACCGCGCGCTCGAAGCCATCTGGCAAGTCGTGGGAGCGGCGAATCAATACATCGATCGGGCAGCGCCGTGGGCGGCGAACAAACGCGGCGACATCGGCCGGGCGTCGACGATCCTGGGGACGGCGCTGGAGGTGCTCGGCGCGGTGAGCACGATGGTCTGGCCGGTCATTCCGCGCAGCGCCGATGCGATGCGGGCTCAGATCGGCCTCTTGCCGATCGCGGTGGGGGACCACGATGCCTGGCCCGTCGCGGTGACGTCACGGCGAGCGGGGGAGCCCCTCGGCGTCGCGGCGCCGATTTTTCCGCGCATCGACGCGGAAAAGGAGGCGCGGCTCCTGGCGGAGTTCGGACCGATCCCGGACGAATCGATGCCGACGTCGGGCTCGCCGGCGGCGGCGGGAACGTCGGACGAAAGCGCGCGCACCGGCGGCAAGGCCGTGTCCGAAGCAGCATCCGGTTCCGCGCCGTCCCCCGCGACCATTCCCTATGATGATTTCGCCAAGCTCGATCTGCGCGTCGGCGTCGTGCTGCGCGCCGAGCGGGTAGCGGGCAAAGACAAGCTGCTCTCCCTCAGCGTCGACGTGGGCGAACCGGAGCCGCGCCCACTCGTCGCGGGGCTCGCGCTCTCGTTCAAGCCGGAGGATCTCGTAGGAATGCGGGTGATTGTCGTGGCCAACCTCGAGCCCCGAAAGTTCGGCAAGGGTCTCGTGTCGCACGGGATGCTGCTGGCGGCAGGCCCGAGCGAGGCGCTCACCTTGGTGACGGTGGGACCGACGGCCGCGCCCGGCACGAAGGTGAAGTAGCGCGCTCCAGGCCGGATACCTAGCAGTCCAGATCCGTCGGTAGCCCCGGATTGGCGATGCCGAGATCTTCGGCAAATTGGAGATAGGCATCGACGCGCTCGGTGACGCCCGAGACCGATCCGTAGCCCCCCATGTTGCACTCCTGCCCGCCGTTGATGGTGCGGATCGTTTCGCCGAAGCCGCCGCCCGTGGCCATCGCGTCGTGGCACGTTCCCGATCCGGCGCCACCGCTCGTCATCCAGAACCAGATCGCCGTTTTCCAGGCCAGCTCCGGACTGGTGGCGACCAAGCTGGGCGTGCTCAGAAGATCCACGCCGAGCGCGGCGCCCGCCGAGCAATAGTTGTAGTTCCAGCTGAGCTGAATCGCTCCGCGGCCGTAGTACCACTTGCTCTGGTCGGTCGTCGCGGCATCGCAAGCGCAGCCGTTTCGGGTGGAGCAGTAAGCTTCCTTGGCGATTTGCTCGGCGTACCGGAGGCTGCCGGTTTCGCGCTTCACGTTGGCGAGAAACGCGGCCGCCTCGCGTCGGCACGTGTCGAGGCTGCCGGTATTGACGAAGGCGGGGTAAGCAGCGGCGGCAGCGATCAATCCCTCGTAGGTGTAGACCGCGTGACGGCTGGCCAGCGGAAAGATGGAATCGAAATAGGCTTTGGTGACGACGTTCGCCAAACCGCAGTTCACGGCCCCGTCGACGCTCGCATCGAGGACACCGCCGTCGCGCGCGTCGCCGGAACTTGCGTCGGCGGCGCGGCCGTCGTTTGCATCGGCCCGGCCGGCGTCGATGCTCGCGCCCCCCGCGCCGCTGGAACCGCCCGGGCCGGCATCGGCGCGTCCCGCCGTGCCGCCGCTACCAGCATTCCCCGCGGCGCCGGCTGCGCCCGTTCCGCTGGTCCCGCCCGTTCCGCTGGTCCCGCCCGTTCCGCTGGTCCCGCCCGTTCCGCCAGCGGTCGTTCCCCCCGATCCCCCGGTCGCGGATCCCGCCGATCCACCGGCCGAGGATCCACCTGATCCACCCGTGGCCGTTCCCCCCGATCCCCCGGTCGCCGATCCTCCCGACCCGCCCGTTGCGGATCCGCCGGTACCACTTTGACCCGCGCCGCCGGCGGGGGAGCCGCCGGTGCCCGCGCGGGAGCCGCCCTCCGCCCTGCCGCCATCCGACCGCCCCAGATCGTCGGCTGCGTCGCCACAGGCAGCGAAACAGAGGGAGCCCGCCAGCACCCCGCCGGCCCACCGACCAACGCCAACGCGAGCTCTCTTGGACTGGCCATGACTTCTTAAGATAAGTGTCATGCGTGCCCTCCTAGCAAAGAGCGTGCGACGATGGCGACACCGACCATCACCCCGCACCAGGAGACTCCCATGGCCGACACGATCCACATCACCGCTTCCCTCCGCATGGAACGTCCGGTCGAGGAGGTTCGAGCCCAATACCGCGACATCGATCATCACATCCGCAACAACGTGCACCCCAGCATTCACTACCAGTGGGAACCCAGTGCACCCGGTGAGCGGAAAATCAAGACCACCTTTCGCATTCTGGGCGTGCCGCAATACGACATCTCGCTCCTCGAAGACGCGGAAGACGGCTCGTTCGTGATTCGATACCTCGAGGGGTCCAACGCGGGGATGGTCCTGGTCCACAAGTTCGTACCGCTCGGCCCCCATGCTACCGACGTGCAGCTCTTTGCCGACGCGCCCTCTTCGATGGGGCGCAAGCTACTGGGTCCGCTCTTCGTGGCGGGCGCGCGGCAGGTCATGAAGAAAGCGCTCGCGGAGGACAAGCGCGATCTCGAGAAAGGGGCTTTCAAGTCGGGAACCGCCGCCGGCAACCTCGATGCGGCCTTGACGACCGTAGCGCCGCTCGCGGCGCGTGATCCGGCGACCAAGCGGTTGGTGCTCGAAGCAGCGTGCCTCGTTTCAGCGGCCGACGGCGAGGTCGATCCGGTCGAGCGTGACGCCCTCGAACGCTTGGTCAAGCTCCTCGGTGCCGAAAGCGACTTGCCTTGGATGACGGCGCGAATCGCGGATCTCACGAAACTCGCTGCGTCGACAGGCATTGCCACGGAAGCCGAGCGCCTCGGAGCGTGGCTCAAAGCGAACGACGTCGCCCATCCGGCCCTCGTCGCTGCCGCCGTCGTGGGTCTGGTCAGCCAGGGCATGTCCCTCGGCGAGCTGGCATTGCTGCGGCGGCTGGCGGTCGCGGCGGGAATTGCCGAAGAGGAGGTGGGTCCCGTGGTGGAGAGGGCCGATAGCGCGCTCTCCACCGTGGCCTGACGCGGCGCGCCCATCAGCCGCGCACGTTCACTTGGACCTTGCCGTGATCCGTTCTAGAACCAAATTCTGCTTCGCCGGCCGCCGCGCGCCAATGGCGAAGGCGCGCGCGACGCGCTCACCGGTTTCGATCGCGGCGCTGCGCAGGTAGAGCCGCGCCAGTGGCTGGCCGCGTTCGACGGCATCGCCGGGCTTCGCCAGGATCTCGATCCCGACGGCAGGGTCGATCTTCTCCTCCGCCCGCAGACGGCCGGCGCCGAGGGCGACGGCACAAAGCCCGATCTCACGCGCGTCGATGCCGGTCACGAAGCCACGTCGCGCGGCGAGTACCTCGGTCGTCACGGGCGCCGAAGGCAAGCGGCTCGTGTCGGACACGACGCGCGGATCGCCGCCTTGCGCGGCGATGATGCGTTCCATGCTGCGCGCGGCCGAGCCGTCGCGAAGGGCCGCCGAGAGTTTCGCTTCGGCTTCGCGCGCGGTCTTGGCGACTCGCCCGAGGAGCAACATCTCGCGACCGAGGGCGAGCGTGCACGCCACGACGTCCTCCGGTCCTTCGCCGCGCAAGACGTCGATCGCTTCGCGGATTTCGAGCGCATTGCCCACGCATCGACCGAGGGGACTCTGCATCGACGTGAGGAGCGCGACGACCTTCTTGCCGGCGCGCGTGCCCACCCGCACCAGCGCCCGAGCGAGCTGGCGGGCGCTCTTCAGGTCCTTCATGAATGCGCCGCGCCCCACCTTGACGTCGAGGACCAATCCGTCGATCCCCTCGGCGAGCTTCTTCGACAGGATGCTGGCCACGATGAGCGGAATCGATTCCACCGTCCCGGTGACATCGCGCAGGGCGTAGATGCGCTTGTCGGCGGGCGCGATTTCGTCCGTTTGTCCGATCAGGCAGGCACCGGTCTCGCGCACGACGCGCTCGAACGCCTTTTCATCGAGATCGGTTCGAAAGCCGGGGATGCTCTGCAGCTTGTCCACCGTTCCGCCGGTGTGTCCGAGCCCGCGCCCCGACACCATCGGCACGAACACGCCGCATGCAGCGACGAGCGGCGCCAGACAAATCGATACCTTGTCGCCGACGCCGCCGGTGGAGTGCTTGTCCACCTTCGGTCCGTCGACGCCGGGCAGGGTGAGGACCTTGCCCGAGTGGAGCATGGCCTCCATGAGGGCCACCGTTTCCCCATCGGACATGCCGCGCAAGAACATGGCCATGAGCATGGCGCTCATCTGGTAGTCGGCGACTTCCCCGGCGACGAACCGAGACACGAACTGGGCCACCTCCGCCGCGCTGAGCGCCCCGCCGTCTCTCTTTTTTTGTATGAGCTCTACGGAAGTCATGCGGTAATGCTACTCACCTTAGCCGTTTCTAGAGCTCCGATGCTTCGTTCCGTGCGCCCCGTTCGAAAGGAAATCGGCCCTCGCGGGCCGGTCGGCCGACCGCGCGGTCGTTTCACGCAGCACCGGCGGCTCGACAAGCTGCGCCTCTTGCTGGGCCAGCATCCCAAAGGGCTCACGCTCTACGAGCTGGCGGAGGCCGTCGGCGTGACCCCCCGCTCGATGCGCCGCTACTTGAAGGAGGTTTCGCTCGAGCTCGAGCTCGAACCGTTGCCCACGCGCGCCGGTGGTGCGCTCCGGTGGCGCGTCCGCTCCGGTGAGCTGCCGCGCAAGATCGAGCTGCGCCGCACGCAGGCCTACGCCATTCTGGCGGCGCGTAAGCTGTTCGAGCCGATGAGGGGGTCGACGCTTTTCGACGAGATCGAAATGGCAACCGAGCGGCTGCTCGCCTTGGCCCAGCGGCCCGGGCGGGGGCCGAATGCTGGACTGGCCGACGCCCGCCTCGAGCAGCGGTTTCTCTACCTGCCCGTCGCGCCGAAGGACTACGGCGCGCGGACCGAAGAGCTCGACGATCTGTTCCAAGCCGTCGCCGATCTGCGCCCCTTGCGCTGCCGGTACCGCAGTGGCGCCAAGGAGAGCGAGGAGACCATCGTCATCCACCCTTATGCGATGGTCCTCTACAAGGACTCCATCTACTGCGTCGGTCTTCATACCGGTCGCGGCGAGATCCGCACCTTCTTGCTCGACCGCATGCGCGATACGGAGTCGAGCGCGCTCGAACGTTTCGAGCTTCCGCCCGACTTCAAGGTCGACGACTATTTTCAAGGTGGGTTCGGCATCTGGCGGGGCACCAAGAAAATCAAGGTGGTGATCGATTTCGACGCCTCGGTGGCGGAGCTGGTGCGCTCGCGACGGGTTCATGAGACGCAGAAGCTCACCACGCTGACGAACGGCACGCTGCGCTTATCGATGACGGTGGGGGACACGACCGAGCTTGCTTCGTGGGTGCTCGGATGGGGACGAAAGGCGACGGTGGTGGAACCGGAGGCGCTTGTACGCGACATCGCGACCGAGCTGGCCGAGACGCTCGCTCACTATCCCGAGCCGAGTGTTCCGAGCACGGACGGTGCGCATCGCGGCGCGTCGCACCCACGCGAAGCGTCGCCGGCGCGCGCCAAGAAGGGCGAAGCGCGAGGAGCGCCGACTCGGGCGCGCGGGCGCAAGCGATGAAGCACAGCCGCCCCGGCCGAGGGCGGCGCGCGCGATTTCCGATGGCGATGCCGTTTGTAAGTCATCGCGGAGCGTGGGAGATTGGAGAGAGCGATGGATCTCGTGACGCTGAAGCGTGACAAGGCCGGGGGGGACGCGGCGGAGGACTTCACGGCGCAGAAACCTGCCGTCGACCCGGCGACGCTCATCCATGCCCAGCTCCGCGCCGACCCCTTCTGGCAGCGGGTGCCTGCCTACGCCAGCGTCAGTGAAGAGACGTTTCGCGATCACGGCTGGCAGAGCAAGAATTCCATTACCAAGGTCGAGAAACTCCTGGAGAGCCTGAAGGGCGTCGTTTCCGACGAATTCATCAAGGACGCGGCAGTCGGCTTCCAGCGTGCGCCCATGAGCGTGCGCGTCACGCCGTACATCATGTCGCTCATCGATTGGAGCCAGCCTTACATCGATCCCTTGCGCATCCAGTTCATCCCGCTCGGGTCGCGACTCTTGCCTGACCATCCCAAGCTCGGGCTCGACTCGCTCCACGAGCAGGCCGACGCGCCGGTGCCTGGCCTCACCCACCGCTATCCGGACAAGGCCCTCTTTCTGCCGCTCAACACCTGCCCCGTGTACTGCCGGTTTTGCACGCGCAGCTACGCGGTCGGCGTCGATACGGAAGAAGTCGAAAAAGTCGAGCTTCGCGTCAGCGCCCTCCGCTGGCAACAGGCGTTTCGCTACATCGCTTCGCGCCCCGAGCTGGAAGACATCGTCATCTCCGGCGGAGACGCTTACAACTTGCGCGCCACCCAGATCACGGAAATCGGCGAGACCCTGCTGGCGATGCCCAACATCCGCCGGCTGCGCTTCGCCACCAAGGGTCCGGCCGTGATGCCGCAGAAGATCCTCACCGATCTGCCGTGGACCGACGCGCTCACACAGGTCGTCGACCACGGGCGCAAGCTGCACAAGGAGGTCGTCCTCCACACGCACTTCAATCACCCGGCCGAGATCACCGCCATCAGCGAGGAGGCGATGAACCTCCTGTTCGAGCGCGGCATCACGGTGCGAAACCAGAGCGTGCTCCAGCGCGGCGTGAACGACACATCTGCCGTGATGACGCTCTTGGTCAAGCGTCTCGGGCACCTCAACGTGCACCCTTACTACGTCTACATGCACGACCTCGTGCAGGGGGTCGAAGACCTGCGCACCTCACTCGACACGGCGCTCATCATCGAGAAGCACGTGCGGGGCGCGACGGCGGGATTCAATACGCCCACCTTCGTCGTCGACGCGCCGGGGGGCGGAGGAAAGCGCGATGTGCATTCCTTCGAGCACTACGACAGAGAGACGGGGATCAGCGTCTTTACGAGCCCGAGCGTGCACAGGGACGCGCACTACTTTTACTTCGACCCCTTGCATCTGCTCTCCCCCGAAGTGCAAAAGCGCTGGAAGAGCCCCATCGAGCAGGAGGCCATGATGGCGACGGCCCTCGCCCAGGCCAAAAAGCAGGTGCGCGTCAGTCTGCCGCCTCCGCCGTTCGCTCGGTAGCGGGACGGGCGCGTCCTTCGCCAGAGCCGAGCGCGATCGGCCATCGATGGGGGCGGCCACGCGAGAGGCGACTCCGCCGACAAAGGGCCTCTGAGAAGGCTCTGAGAAGAAGGTCTCGCTGCGTCGTGCTACGACGCAGTGAGTTACGAAACGGTTACGAAACGATCTGGTACGGAGATTCCCGCGCCGTAGTATAGAGGCCCCAATGGAACACCAGGCTGCCCCTGCACGGGTACAATTCGAAACAGAACCAGGGCGTTACCAGCACTGGAAGCTCTCCTTTCCCGAGACCTACGGGGGCGATGTCGCCGAGCTGGCGCTCGACGTCCAGGAGGACGGAGGGCTCGTTCCGGGCTATCCGCTCAAGCTGAACTCGTACGATCTCGGCGTCGACATCGAGCTCGCCGACGCCCTGACCCGCATCCGGTTCGAGCATCCCAAGACCCGCGCCATCGTCGTCACTAGCGCCAAGCCGCGCATCTTCTCGTCGGGTGCGAACATCTACATGCTCGCCAGCTCGACCCACGCCTTCAAGGTGAACTTCTGCAAATTCACCAATGAAACCCGCATCTACCTCGAGGAGATGAGCAGCGAAAGCCACATCCCGAGCCTCGCCGCGCTCAATGCGACGGCTTCCGGAGGTGGGTACGAGCTGGCCCTTGCATGCGACGAGATCGTGCTCGTCGACGACGGCTCGAGCGTGGTGAGCCTCCCCGAGGCTCCCTCCCTCGGCGTTTTGCCCGGCACGGGCGGACTCACGCGCCTCTCCGACAAGCGCAAGGTGCGACGTGACCTGGCCGATGTGTTTTCGACCCTCGCCGAAGGGGTGCGCGGCAAGCGGGCGGCGGAATGGCGTCTCATCGACGAGTCCGCCGAGAAGAGCCAGTTCGACAAGGTCATCCATCGCCGCGTCGACGCCATGAAAAAGCGCTCTCCCAAGACGGGAAAGGAAAAAGGCATCGCCTGGAAGCCGCTCAAGGCCGAACGCGAGGCGTCCGTAACGCGCTACACGCACGTGACGCTCGACATCGACGTCGTGCACCGTTTGGCGCGCATCACGATCGAAGGTCCGGGCGAACGCGAACCGACCACCGTGGAAGCCATCCACGCCGCGGGCGTCGATCAATGGGCGCTGCGCGCCTTTCGCGAGCTCGACGACGCGCTGCTTCATCTCCGCTTCAACTATCCGACCGTCGGGCTTCTGCTCGTCGAAACGAAAGGCGACATCGATCGCCTCGTTTCCCTCGACCGCGCTCTCTTTGCAAACAAGAAGGACTGGCTGGTCCGCGAGATCCTCCTTCATATGCGCCGCGTTTTGCGCCGCATCGACACCAGCGCGCGCAGCGTCTTTGCTCTCGCCAAGGAGGGCTCGTGTTTCGCCGGGTCGCTCCTCGAGATCGCCCTCGCCGCCGACAGGCTCTACATGCTCGACGGGGATCGGGGTCCCAAGCTGGCGCTCTCACCGCTCAACGGGGGCGTCCTTCCCACCTTTGCCGGCGTCTCCCGGCTCCAGTCTCGTTTCTGGGGCGAGCCGGATCGCGCCACGCAGCTGGTCGAGGCGATGCCGATCCTCACGACGAGCGAAGCGGTGAAGAGCGGGCTCGTCACGTTCGCGCCGGACGACATCGACTGGGACGACGAGATCCGCGTCGTGGTCGAGGAGCGAACCAGTCTTTCCCCCGACGCGCTGACCGGACTCGAACAGAATTTGCGCTTTCCCGGCCCGGAGACGATGGAGACCAAGATCTTCGGGCGTCTCTCGGCCTGGCAAAATTGGATCTTTCAAAGGCCGAACGCGGTGGGCGCCGGCGGCGCGCTCACGCGTTACGGTAAACCAGAACGACCCGAGTTCGACTTCGGCAGGACTTGACGCTACGGCCCCGGTCTTTGGCAGCAGCGAGGCCAATTCCGCCAGAGTGGTGCAAGAACGAACGATTGGAAAGGGCGAGCGATGTCGCAAGTCATCAACGACGAAAAGATTCCCAACAACGTCAACTTGGCCAGCGACAAGAAGCTGCAGCGCGCGCTCGAGCAGTGGCAGCCGAAGTACCTCGATTGGTGGCGCGAAATGGGCCCGGAAGGGTTCCAGAACCACGACGTTTTCTTGCGCACCGCGATTTCCGTGGAGTCCGACGGCTGGGCCCATTTCGACTACGTGAAAATGCCGGACTACCGCTGGGGCATCTTCCTGGCCGACCCCATTCCGGGTCGCACCATCGGCTTCGGCGATCACTTCGGTCAACCGATCTGGCAAGAGGTGCCGGGCGAGCACAGAAACACGCTGCGCCGTCTCATCGTGACCCAGGGAGACACCGAGCCCGCCAGCGTGGAGCAGCAGCGCGCGCTCGGGCACAGCTGTCCCAGCATGTACGATTTGCGCAACCTCTTCCAAGTGAACGTCGAAGAGGGGCGTCACCTCTGGGCCATGGCGTACTTGCTTCATTCGCAGTTCGGGCGTGACGGACGCGAAGAAGCAGAGGCACTCCTCGAGCGTCGCAGCGGCAACGCCGACAAGCCGCGCATCCTCGGTGCTTTCAACGAGCCGTGCACCGATTGGCTTTCGTTTTTCATGTTCACGTTCTTTGCCGATCGAGACGGCAAGTTTCAATTGCTGGCCCTTGCCGAGAGCAGCTTCGACCCGCTGGCGCGCACGACACGTTTCATGCTCACGGAAGAAGCGCATCACATGTTCGTCGGGGAAATGGGCGTCGGACGCATCGTCAAACGCACGGCCGAGCTCATGATCGAGAACAAGAGCGACGACGTGCGCAAATTCGGGGGAATCGATCTTCCGACGATGCAGAAGTACTTGAACCTCTGGTACTCGCTTTCGCTCGACCTCTTCGGAGGCGAAGTGTCGTCCAACGCCGCTTCGTTCTTTGCCGACGGGCTCAAAGGTCGCGCCAAAGAGGCCAGCTTCGAAGATCACGTCGCGCTGGAGGCGAGCTACCGCATCGAGCGCGCCCTGGATGGCAAGCTCGTCGCCGAAGACGTCCCCATGCGCAACGCCATGAACGAAGTGCTCCGCGACGCCTACGTGGTGGACTGTCAGCGCGGCCTCGATAGGTGGAACAAGATGCTCGGCGAAATGGGCGTCGAGCAACGCCTGGTCTTGCCGAGCCGCCGGTTCCATCGGAACATCGGCATCCACGCCAATGTGCACTCCGATCCGGAGGGTCGTCTCATCTCCAAGGACGAGTTCGACCAACGGCGCGACGCGTGGTTGCCGTCCGCGTCGGACCAGGCCTACGTGAAGAGCCTCATGGTCAAACCGGTGACGACCCCGGGTCAGATGGCCAACTGGATCGCCGCCCCCGCCCAGGGGATCAAGGGGCGGCCGGCCGATTTCGAGTACGTGCGCACCGGCGAGACTTGATTATTCGGCCGCCCCGCTGCTCGCGGCGACGACGTCGCGTACCGCTCGGTAACGGCGGTAATACGCGAGCACCTTGATGACGTAGTCTTCCGTCTCGTCGAAGGGGGGGATGCCGCCGTGCTTGACGACCGCGTTCTCCCCGGCGTTGTAGCCGGCCAGCGTAAGCTGCAAATTGCCGTTGAACATGTTGGCGAGGACCCGCAAATATCGGACGCCCCCCAGGATGTTCTCACGCGGATCCATCACGTCGCGAACCTGCATGCGCTGCGCGGTCTCGGGCATGAGCTGCATCAGTCCTTGTGCCCCGACCCGCGAGACCGCGCGGGGATCGTAGTCGCTTTCGACCCTGATGACGGCGCGCACCAGCTCCGCGGGGATTTGGTAAAGCGTGGCCGCCTCGAGGATGGTCTCGTTGTAACGGCTGTAGCGCTCGGGGGACGCATCGCTCGGCGCGACGGCCGGACCACGCCGCCGCCCGTCGCGTGACCGCATGTAGAGCCGGTAACGACCGTCGCCGGCGGGCATGTTGGTAAAGTGGACGGTGCCGTCGCGATCGACGTAGCTGTAGATATCGGCGAAGGAAGGCGAAACCGACAAAAGCAAAGCCAGAGCGACGAATGCAAGGCCAAGGAATCTACGCATCGAGAGCTCCAAATTTCAGCGTAGCACGCGCTTTTCGCACGTCGTTCGGCCGAGGCAAAGCGGTCACGTGTAGGATGGTATCTGCGGCACTTTTCGGGGGACAACTTTGTCCATGATCGGGTCTTGGCAAGTTTCTATCGTGGTGGGCATCGCGGTCGTGTTCGCCGCGTTTCTTCTATGGAAATACTGGCCTTCCCCGGGCACGGCGGAGCCGCTGGTCCGGTCCTACGGGTGGCGCAGCCGCCATTCGGCACCGGTCGCCGCGAAGATCCGGGAGGCGCTCGAACGCGCGCGGCGGGCGAAGACACCTCGCGAACGCGCCGAGGCGCTCCTGGCAGCCGCGGAAGCAGCGGCGCTTGCTCCCGACGGAATCACGTCAGCGATGGGATTCTACCTCCGCGCCATGCGTGCCGACGTCACGTTCTCCGCGCCAGTCGAGGGAATTTCGGCGCTCCTCGCCGCCGAACGCCCGGAGCTGCTCGAGCACGTCTTGTGGCGAAGGCTCTCTCACCTGGATTGGTCGGACAAAGGGAGCGCCGCGGCCAAGTGTACGCTCGACGCCTTGATCGCCCTTTACCAGGGCGAGCTCCGCCAAAAGGACCGTGCCCGCGCGCTAAAGAAGATCGCCGCCCGCCTTTGATCGGGTCGCGGTCGTGGTCGCGGTTGTGGTCGCGGTCGTGGTCGTGGTCGCGGTCGTCTTCTGCGGTCTATCCCGCTGGCCAAAAGACGTGTGGCAGCGCGTTGCGGTGCGACAGCGCGAGGAGATCCATGGTCAGCGCGACCGTCACATGCACCAGAAAGCCCGCGTAGATGCTCTTGGTCCGCATGGACAGGCTGCCGAGCACGACGCCCGCGATGATGGCGCCGTTGGCTTCGAGGTAAGGCTTGCCGAAATGGATCATGCAGTACGGCACGCACATCGCGAAGATCGCGCCCGACCCGAGCGACCGCCGCAGCGCCCCCAGCCAGAGCCCGCGAAAGAAGAGCTCGAGCCCGAGGAATTGACTGAAGTAGATCGCCTCCCACAGCAGCAGATCGAAGTAGCTGCGCGAAGCCCCCTTGTAAAACGGGTAGTAGTTGCCGAAATCAGGCTGCCGCGCGACGAGCCAAAGCGCCGGCAGCACGATCGATAGGCAAAGGAAGTAGATCCAGGCATGGGTGATGAAACCGCGGGTACGGAGCCCCATGTCGAGGAGCTTGTCGTACCGGAAAAGAAGCTTGTAGACCGGGAAGGGAATGAGCACGTAGCCGGCCAGGCGCGCGAAGCCCCACCACGCGTAGCTATAGAGCTCGTCGTATTTGGCGAGCTTGACGCGCGTGCCCTCGTGCAAGAGCTCGTAGTTGACGAGCCACGGTCGGATGAGGTCCTCGTAGGTGCCGCGCCCGCCGTAGTAGTCCTGCAAGGTCAGGATGATCGCGGCCATCACCAGCATCACCGCCGGCCGAAAGTCGAACTCGTCTCGTCCGAGCATGATGCTTCGATGGATCTGCGCCTCGACGTCGAGATCGCGCCACGTCTTGCGGAACACGAGCCAAATGAAGGGCGCGATGGCGATGATGACCGGAATCGGCAAAAGGGCGCGCTGGTACGTCGTGCCGAGCACCCTGGCGAACGAAAAGCCGGGCGAGGCGAAAACGGAGCTGCCCGGCTCGGGTAACGCCGCCAGAAACCAGCAAAGGGCGATCCCGTTCACGCGCTACAAAGCTCGATGCCGCGGTCGAGTCGGGCGAGGCTTTCGTCCTTGCCGAGAACGGCGAGGACCTCGTAGAGCCCCGGGCTGATGGTGCGGCCGGTGAGCGAAACACGTGCCGGTTGCGCGACGTCCTTGATGGCGAGGTTCTTGGAAGCGAGCCAGGCCGTGATGGCCGCTTCCAGCGTGCTCTCGTCCCAAGTGGCGAGGGGGAGAAGGATGGACTTCAGCTCGGACAGCTTGCCGGCCGTCTCCGGGGTAAGAAACTTCTTTTTGGCCTTCTCGTCGAACGTCGGGGCACGAAAGAAATAGTCCATCGCGTCGGCGGCCTCGCGCAAGGTCCGCGCTCGCTCGCGCACCGTGGGAATCGCGCGCAGCAGCTTGGCCTCGTCGGGGTCGCTGATGCCGATGGCGCCGAGAAAAGGGGTCGCCATTTTGGCGTAGCGGCGCACCGGCGTGAGATCCGGACGCTTCAGGTGCTCGAACACCACGTCGGCGAACTTCTTGGGGTCGAACTTGCCGTCCGATCGCCCTACTGCCGCAAAGTCGAACTTCTGGATGAGGTCCTCGCGCGAGAAGATCTCCTCGTCGCCGTGCGACCAGCCGAACCTCGCCAGGTAATTGAGCACGCCGGCCGGTGGGTAACCGAGGTTCTTGTACTCCTCGACGCTGACAGCGCCGTGCCGCTTGGAGAGCTTGTCGCCGTTTTGCGCGAGCATCAGCGGCAGATGAGCGAACGCCGGTGGCGCGTAACCGAGCGCTTCGTAGATCATGATCTGCGGCGGTGTGTTGACCATGTGATCGCGCGCGCGGGCGACCAGGGTGATGGCCATGCTGACGTCGTCGACGACGGCGCCGAAGTTGTAGAGTGGCACACCGTCGGTGCGGACCAGCACGAAGTCCTGCTGCGCGCTGTTGGGCGTGGTCACCGCGCCGAAAACGAGGTCGTCATAGGTGACCGATCCGGCTTCGGGCGCCCGAAAGCGCACCACGAAGGGTCGATCGGGCTGGTCCTTGCGGTCACGGCACGTCCCCGGGTAGCGGAACATCGCTTTGGGGTCCTTCGCTTTGACCGCCGCCCGCTGGGTATCGAGCTCTTCTTTGGTGCAATAGCACCGGTAGGCCCGTCCGCGGGCGATGAGGCGCTCGGCAAACTCGCGGTAGATGGGGAGACGCTCCATTTGCAGGTAGGGTCCGTAGGGGCCACCCACCTCCGGCCCCTCGTCCCAATCGAGTTCGAGCCAGCGCATGGCATCGACGATGACCCGGCGGCTTTCCTCGGTGCTTCGCTCCCGGTCGGTGTCCTCGATGCGCAGGATGAAGGCTCCCCCGTTTTTTCGTGCCCAGAGCCAGTTGAAAAGAGCCGTGCGGACGCCTCCGATATGAAGATAGCCGGTCGGCGACGGGGCGAATCGAACTCGCGGCGCGGGCGAAGAAGCCATTCCGGCTCGGCGTTTAGCAGAGGGGCCCCGGTGCGGCTAGCGCAACCGCGGCAAGGGCCGGGGCTTGCTCCCCCCCGGTCGCCTCTGCTAAAGCTCCGCCCCCTGTGCGGTCATCGCCCGGCGCGACCGCCCGTCCAAGAGAAACCGACGCGCACCCTTTTCGGAGCCTGCAATGAGTAAGTCGCCCGCTGCCATCGTGAAGCAACAGTTTGGTGACAAGGCGAAGCTCGTCGCCGCCTTGGGCCCGCTCACCAGCGACGACCTCTGGCTCGGCCGAATCAACGAGAACAAGGGGCTCGCGCGTGTCTCCAACGCCAAGCTGCTGCGGCTTTTCGGCGTGCTCAGCGCGGTCAAAGAGAAGTTCGGGACGCGGGCCAAGCTGGTCGACGCGATCTGCGAAATCGAGAAGCGCGTCAAGGACGAGGGATTCAAAAAGCGGCTGCTCGCCTATCCGGTGCCGCGCCTCTACGATGCTTATCGCAGCGCCGCCAAACGCGCTGGGATTCGCGTCGAAACCAAGCCCGTCGTCGTTCGATCGGCCCCCGAGGGGGAGACGCCGAAAGCGGCTCCGGCCAAGACGGCGAAGCAAGCTCACGCCGCCGCCAAGTCGGCGGCCAAGAAGAAGGCGCCCGCTGCCAAGGCGCCCGCCAAGAAGAAGGCTAGCTCGAAGAAGTCGACCGGCAAAAAGAAGAGCCGCTGACGCGTGCCCCGTCCTGGTAAGCGGATGTCGACGCCGTAAAGCGCCCACTCCGTTCGCCGTCATCAGGACGTGACTTTTGCCGTTGTTGACGGGGGGCATCCGGGGGTGTTAAACGCCGACGCACGCCTTTCGATTCGCCATGATCAAGAAAAAGCCGCCGGTCCCCGTCAGTGAGAGTGGCTTCCCTGCCGTCCACGACCTTTTGGTTCCCAAGGCCATCTGGTTTACGAACGGTGTCGGCGTGCACAAAGATCGGCTTTCGTCGTTCGAGCTAGCGCTCCGCGATGCCGACGCCGAGACCGCCAACCTCGTCACCGTCTCCTCCATCTTCCCACCGCATTGCAAGGAGATCAGCCGCAAGGAGGGCTTCAAGCTCATTCGCCCCGGCCAGATCGTCCATTGCGTGATGGCGCGGCAGGACACGAACGAGCCCAATCGCCTCATCTGCGCCGCCATCGGCCTTGCTCGTCCGAGCAATCCCGAGCAATACGGGTACCTCTCCGAGCATCACAGCTACGGTGAGACCGGCAAAAAAGCGGGCGACTACGCCGAAGACCTCGCCGCTACGATGCTCGCCACGACCCTCGGTATCGAATTCGACTCCGAGCGCGCCTATGACGAGCGCAAAGAGGTCTACCGGATGTCGCGTCAAATCGTGCGCACCCGCTCGGTGGTGCAATCGGCCGAGGGGGACAAGAACGGTCGCTGGACGACGGTGGTCGCGCTCGGCGTCTTCATCTTCTGAGCGCAATCCTCTCCGGAAAATCCGCCTTTTGCGCGGCGGATCCGCCGCGCTACAATCAAGTCGCCATGACGCGCGATGAGGCCGTCGCCATCCTGCGAAGCCCGGAAGGGCGCGACGAGACGCGGCGGGTCTATCAATTGCGACGGGCCTTCGAGTTGGTCATGCAGACCATCTACGTGGGCGACTACTCCCGTTCCGAGGCGGAGCAACTGGTGGAAGGGCTCGCCGCCCTGGCCGAGGAGTTCTTCCCCGGCAGCGCCGAGACTTTCTCCATCATCTACGGCCGTCGCCTCGGCCGCGTGATCGCCGAGGTGTACGGGGCGGATTAGTCCGCCGCTGAGAAATCTCTGATTTTTCAGCGCCCCGCTGCGCGGGCCAGCTTCGCTGGGCGTCCTACCTCTTTCTTCGGGGGCTCCGCCCCCGCCCCGCCGAAGCAAGTTCGGATCAGGGCCCCACCCCCGCGGCACCTCCGGCGCCGATGCGCGATGCCAGCAAGACCTGCGTTGGTAGCGGGGGGTCCGCAGACTCCGGGGTCGACGCGAGCCCGTTGTTAAGGGGCGAGCCCTTTCTCCTTCAAATAGGCGCGGGTGAAAGTGGCGGCCCTGTCGTAGTTGGTTTGCGTGTCTTGGATGGTCTTTTGCTCGGCGAGCTTGCCGACGATCATCACTTTGACGTCGATCTTGAAGTCGATGACGCGGCGGCAGCGCGTTTCGCCGAGGCGCTCGGGGTACATCTCGCCGGAGATCTGGGTCTTGTCGGCGAGGGTGCTGGGAAGCACGCGAAAGGTGTAGCGGTTCGTTTTGCGATCGAGGCGGCCTTCCTCGATGTAGTGAAAGCGATCCCCCACCAGGGCCTTGAGCGGGCCCGGCAGGTTGTCCACGACGGGGTGGATTTCGACCCGCCGCTCGAGCGCGGCATCGGTGACCTTCTGGTCCAGCACCTTCCAGACGGGGAACCTCAGCGTATCGAGGTAGAGGCGGCGGTTATACTCTTCGTCGAAGAAGAAGACCTGCCAGAGCGCGGCCTCGCCGCAGTCGAAGTCGTGCTGGATTCTCGCTGTCGCCATGCAGCTAGCACTACTTCCACGAGCGGCCGGGGGCCAGCGCGATCAGCGCGAGCCTTCCCGCGGGCGTTCGGACGCGTAGTGCTAGGCGAGGTACTTGGCGTAGATGTAGAGGTCGTTGCCCGTACAATAGAAATCGCGGATGCGGGCGGCCCGCTCATACCCCGAGCTCTCGTAGAGGGCCCGGGCCGGAGCATACGACTCGAGTCCCGCCGTCTCGACGCGCACCAGTCGAGCGTGGTGACGTCGTAACGCCTGCTCGACCGCACCGAGAAGCTCGCGAGCGACGCCCGAGCGGCGCGCCGCCGGGTCGACGACCAGCCAGTACAGGTCGAAACATCCGTCCGTCATCGGCGTGGCACCAAAACAGGCGTAGCCGAGAACGCGATCTCCTTCTTGGCAGACGAGGAAGCGATAGTCGTCCGCCGCCGGATCGGCCAGGGCGGCGTCGACGAGCTCGATCGCGACGGCCACCTCGGGCGCGGTAAACTCGGCGGTCGCCTCGAGCAAGCTAACGAGCTTCGCCCGATGATGCTGCGCGAGGCTCGCGAGCATTCCCTACACCCTTCCTGCGCCGAAGCGCGTAGCGAACCAAAAGACGCATCAGCGCTGGGTAGTCGATGCCCACCGACTGGGCGGCACGAGCGTAGCCGGCGTCGGGAGACAGGTCGCAGTTGGGGTTCACATCGATGACGAAGGGTACCCCCGTGGCGCTGAGGCGGATATCGACGCGTCCGTAGTCGCGTACGCCGACCGCTCGGCAGGCCTCGGTGGCCGCGCGCCTCAGGCGGGCAGCCACGTTGGAAGGAAGCTCGGGGTGCATCACGGGCTGGGTGCCGAGGTCCTCCACTGAGCCCGTGCGCCATTTGGCGTCATAGGAGACGATATGGGGCTGATCGGGGGGGAGGTTGGAAAAATCGATCTCCTGCAGCGGGAGCACGCGGGCCTGAGGAAAGCCGAGGAGCGCCACGTTGAACTCCCGGCCTTCGGTGTATTGCTCGACGAGGCAGGGGGCCTTGAAGAGGTTGATGACCTCTGCCACCCGCTCTCGGAGGGATGCTTCGTCATGAACGACCGATTTGCCCCAGATGCCGGCCGACCCATCCTCTTGCGCCGGTTTGACGATAAGGGGGAAAGGTAGGTCGACAGGGGCGTCCGGCCATTCGAGCAAGACGCCGCGCGGCGTCGGCACGCCCGCCTCGATGAGGCGCTGCTTCACGCGGTCTTTGTAGAGAGCCGCGGAGAGCGCCTCGGGAGGCGAACCGGTATAGGGGATGCCCATCAGGTCGAGGACCGTCGGAACGGCGGTCTCGAGACGGGCATCGCTTCCCAGCGACTCGCACATGTTGAAGACGCACGAAGGCTGAAGGGATTCGAGACGAGCACGTAGCTCGGCGAAGTCGCCTTCCGTCGGTACGAGCGTCGCTGTATGCAGCCCATCGCTGGTCAATGCGGCCGCGACTTCTTCTGCGACCGCCTCGACCGTTGCCCTGGACTCGTGGCACGGATCGGCCTCAGTCCTGGCTTCTTCGAAATCGACGTTGTAGATGATGGCAACGTCGATGAGCTGCTGTCTCTTCTTCGGGGATCGCTTCGCGGCTTGCGCGTCGTCCATGAATCAGTCCTTGCTAGGCATCTTCGACAATACGTCGCCCCCATTTCGCAGATATCGCGCGGCGTATTTAAGGTCAAGAAGCTCGTGATCGAAAATCGACATGCCGGTTCTCGTTCGGCGACCTCGTCGGGCTTTCTGAGGCAGACGATCCTCATCGCCAAGAAGGACCTCGCGATCGAACTTGCGACCGGTGAGATCGTCGCTACGAGCGGCTTTTTCGGCCTTCTCTTGACGGTTCTCTCATCGCTCGCACTCTCCTACGGAGCCGACATCCGCACCCGAGCAGCACCGGGAGTCATCTGGCTCTCGGTAACCTTCGCCTCGGTCCTCGGTCTGAGCCGTGCATGGACGCGCGAGCGCGAGGAGGGGGCGCTCACTGGACTCGTCGTCTCGCCGGTATCGCGGAGCGCGATTTTTGCGGGAAAAGCGCTGGGAATCTTCGCTTTCATCGGCGCTATCGAGGCCATCGTCATACCCGCTGCAGCGCTTCTTCTCGGCGGCGAGATCGGCGATGGGGACGCGGGCGGTTTCGATTTGGTCCGGCACGGAGGCGCACTTGCCGTCATCGCCTTCTTCGCCAATGTGGGCATAGCAGCGACCGGCACCCTCTTCGGCGCCCTCACGGTGCGCACGCGGGCACGCGATCTGGTCTTGGCGAGCGTCTTGCTCCCTCTGCTCGCTCCGACGTTGGGCAGCGCCGTCTCCGCGACACGCGAGCTCTTCGAAGGGGCGACGCTGGCCGAGCTCGGCGACTACCTCGAGCTCATGCTCGTCTTCGACCTGGTCTTTGGATCGGCCGGGCTGGGTCTCTTCGGCTGGCTCATCGAAGGGTGAACGCACTGGGGCGTGTGTCGAGCACTACGCTGCCGTAAATGTGCAGGCAGGAAAGATCGCGCGAACGTGAGAGTTCGCGCAAGTGCGTGCTAACCTGCCGAGCGCGATGCGATTCGCTGTCCTCGGTCCGGCCAACGGCGACCTGGCGGCCCTCGAGAAGGGTGCATCTCTGCTGCTCTTCGAGCACCAGGCCGAACAAGTCGTCTACCTCGGGGCCGATGACGCCCTCGATCGGTTGGTGCTCGACTGGGCGCGGCGCCTGGTGGGGGTCGATCCTTCGGACGAAGGCATCTGGACCCGCGCCGCGACCCGTTGCGTGTCCGCTTCCGCTGCGGAGATCGACCAGTTCGTCGCCGCCGAGCGCAGGCGAGAGCGGCTGAAGGCGCTCAAATGCTTGCCGGTCGCCACCTCGCGGACCATCGAGCTGCTCGAGGGGCGCGTGGCGGTGCTGCTCTACGACAAGGCGCTGCTCGACGAGGAGGACATCCTGCCGGCCTCCTTGCTCATCTTCGGCAAGAGCCGCGAGCCCCTGGTGAGGCAGGTAGGGTCCCGCACCTTCGTCTCGCCGGGCGAGCTCGGACCCAAGAGCGGCATCGCCCTCTTCAGCAACGATGATGCCGGCGAGATCAGCGTCTCCATGTACGAGCCAGGGGGCGAGCGTCTCGAGACCTACCCCCTCGTCGCCCCGCGAACCGGCCGTTTCACGGTGCTCGATAGCAAAGTATCGACATAGAGCACGGAACGGTCGAAGCCGTCGGTGCTCGAGGTCGCCCTGTTTTCCGGGGGCGCTACCCCCACGCGGTTCCCGCATCTCGACGATCGGTCTGGCCGCGCGAAGTCCGAGGCGGTAGTCCTAGCGGTGCCGTGAACGTCTTCCTCTTCGGCGGGAGTTTCAATCCTCCCCACATCGCCCACGTCTTTGCGGTCACCTACGTCCTCGCCACCGAGAACGTCGACCTGGTGGCGGTCGTCCCGTGTTACCAGCACCCCTTCGCCAAAGAGCTCGCGCTTTTCGAGCATCGTTTCGCGATGTGTGAGCGCGCCATGGGTTGGCTCCCTCGCACGAAGGTGCTTCGCGTCGAGGAGGAGCTCGGGGGGGAGAGTCGGACGCTCCGCACGGTGGAACACCTGCAGAAGGTCCATCCGGATTGGCGCATGCGCCTCGTGCTCGGAGCGGACATTTTACTGGAGGGCCCGCGCTGGCAAGGATTCGACCGCGTGGCCGAGCTAGCTCCCCCCGTCATCCTCGGCCGTGCTGGCGTGGTTACCCAGGAGGCCCCACGCGCCATCCTGCCCGACGTCTCGAGCACGGCCATCCGCGATGCCATTCGAGCCGGTCGCGCCGGAGGGATCGCGTCGCTTCTGCCGCGCGAGGTCCTTGCCTACATCGAAGATCAAGGCATCTACCGTGGCCCGTAAACTCAGCGTCTTCGTGCTGGGCGCCGGTAAGGTGGGGACCGCGCTCGTCCGCGCCTTGCGCGCGCGAGGCGTCAGCGCGACGCTTCGCCCGGCGCGCAAGGGCCTTCCGCGAAAACCGATCGACGCCGATCTCCTGGTCTTGGCGGTGCGCGACGGAAAGCTGCCGGCCGTGGTCGAAGCGTTGGCGTCGCTCGAGCGCGTGAGCCGGCGGACGGCGGTCGTGCATTGCGCGGGGGCGCTCGGCATCGAGCCCCTCCTTCCCCTAAGGCCGTTCACCCGTGGGGTGGCGCAGATGCATCCGATGATCTCCTTTGCCTCGACGAGTTTCGCGCCCCATCTCCACCGCGGGCAGGTGAACGTCGATGGCGATCGGCCCGCCGTCCTCGTGGCGGAGCGGGTGGCGCGACGGCTCGGCATGTCGCCGCGACGCCTTCCGGGCATCGACAAGGTCGCCTATCACGCTGCCGCGGGGCTCGTCGCGAACGGCGCGGCGGCCCTCGCCGCGGCAGGGACCGATCTCCTCGCCAAGGGGGGTGTTCCGCCGTCGCTCGCCGCGAAGATGCTGGGTCCACTCCTGCGCAGCGTCGCCGACAATGTGGAGCGACTCGGTCTGCCCGCCGCATTGACCGGGCCCGTGCGGCGGGGCGACCCACAAGGGGTCGCGCGCCACCTCGACGTCATCGGCGATCGCGCGCCGGAGCTCATTCCGCTCTACCGCGCGCTCGTCGCCGCCCAGATCCCGATGGCGCGAGCCATAGGGGATGCCGAGGCTTCCGTTTTCGACGCCATCGAGCGCCTCATGGCAGGCGATCTGGCAGCGAAAAGCGGACAGAGTAGGGTTAGAAGCTAGGCATAGCCCGTCGTGGACCTCCGAAACCGCACTATGCTCCTCTGCGGAGCACTGGCGCTGGCCATCGCCGCGTCGATCCTGCTGCGCGGGCGGCGGCGCGACGTGCATCTGCTTTTTGCAGGGGTCGCCACGGACATGGGGCTCTGGTACCTCGCCCAGTCGTTGTACGGCCTGTTCCAAGCGAGCATTTGGGCACGCCTCACGGCGGTCCTCGCCATCCTCTTGCCGCAGTTCACTTTGCATTTCTTCGAGGCCATCGTCCCGCGTCGCGACGGAACGAACTCGGCGCTGGTGCGCTTCGCCGGATTCGCCGCGGTCCCCTTGCTGCTCCTCGTCCTCTCGCCGAAGCACGGCTCGGCCGGCGTCCGCGTGGCCATCTTCCTCTATGCCTTCGGCCTGCTCGCGGCCGGTCTCTGGTCACTCGCCATTCGCGGCCAGAAGAGCGGCTCGCGGGCGACCCAGCGGCGGGTGAGCTTCCTCGTCGTCATCGGTGCCCTCGCAGCAAGCTTCAGTCTCGCCGATTTTCTCTGGTTCATCGGGGCCGAGCTTCCGCCGGTCGGCGCCGTCTTGTCGATCGTCTTTCTCTTCTTGCTGGCGGAGTCGCTGCGTCGTGAGCGCTTGCTCGACCTCTACGAGATGGTCGGCCGTCTCATGGTGTCGACGGCGCTGGCATTTCTCTTGGCTGGCATCTTCTACGTGTTCGTCACCTATCTCGGCCGATTCAATACGATTTACTTGAACGCCGTTCTGTCGGCGATCGTCATCCTCGTGCTCTTCGAGCCGATGCGGACCTGGGTGGAGAGGCAGATCCACCGCATCTTCTTTCGAGAGCGTGTCGACCTCGAGAATTCCATCGCCGATGCCCGGCGCCAGCTCGTGCACGTGCTCGAGACCGAGGAGCTTCGCCAGGTGGTGCTGACGGCGCTCGAAAAGTCGCGACACGTCACGTCGGCGGCGCTGTATCTGCTCGACAAGGTCGGGACGGCCTTCGATCTCGCGGGAGGGCTCGGGCCGGAGGTGCCGCAGCGGATCGAGCTCGCCTCGGCCAGGCCCTTGCTCGATTTGGCCGCGCGCGGACCGGTGGTTCTGGAAGAGATCGTGCGCGAAGTGGACGATCAGCGGGCGCGCGGGGACCTCGGCGACCCGACCCAAGGGGAGGCCGTTCTCGCGTCCGCGGCGGTGCTCGGTCCGCTGCGCGAGGGGGTCGTGATCGGCATCAAAGCGGAATCGGGCGAGCTGGCGGGGCTGCTCGTGCTCGCCGACGACCGGGTGCGTGACGCCTATTCGTACGAAGACTTGACCCTCCTTGCCACGCTGGCCGCGCAGGTCGGCGTCGTCATCCAGAATTCCATCGTGTACCGCCGCATGCAAGAACGCGATCGGCTCGCCGACATCGGCCAAATGGCGGCCCGCCTCGCGCACGAGGTGAAAAACCCGCTCGGCGCCATCAAAGGCGCGGCGCAGCTCTTGGCGGAGCCGAGCCCGGGGGTGGCCGACCTCGATCCTTCGTCGCGAGAATTCCTCGGGATCATCCTGGAAGAGGTCGACAGGCTCGATCGCGTCGTCGGCTCGGTGCTCGACTATGCTCGCCCCACCAAGGCCAACCCCGCCCCTGTCGATCTCAACGGCGTCGTGCGGCGCACGGTGCAGATCCTTTCTTCCGGCTCCAACGACGAGGTCGCGATCGAGCTCGATCTCACCGAAGACCTTCCACGCATCCGGGTCGATGCCGAGCAGCTCCGCCAAGTGCTCATGAACCTCGTGCGCAACGCCGCCCAGGCCATGAATGGTCGCGGCAAGGTCGTGGTCGGGACGCGCGCCCGCCGGGCCCCCTCCGCTGCGAGCGCCGGTTGGGTGGAGCTCGGGGTCACCGACAGCGGCCCCGGCATGTCGCAGAAGGTCCTGAAGAACCTGTTCGTCCCTTTTTACACCACCAAAAACAAAGGGACGGGACTCGGGCTCGCCATCAGCCAGCGTCTCGTGCAGAGCGCAGGCGGCGCCATCGAGGTAAAGACGCACGAAGGCGCCGGTACGACGTTCACCGTCGTCTTGCCAGCCTCGGACGACCCGCTCGTCCCTTCGAGCTCGGAAACAGAGGCGGCCGACGTCGTCACGACGCCGCCGCGCGCGCTCGATTACCCGTAGCGTCGAAGGAGCAGCTCACGGAGCGGAGCGTTCGCGCGGACCAGCGCGAAGGTGGTCTCCACGTGCCCTTCGACGTACCCATTGCCGATGAACATGTCGATGTCCCGGCTGATCCCTTCGGCGAAGAGCGCGGCCGCCGTGAAGCTGGTGCTCATCGCGAAGAAATAGACTTTGCCCCTCGGGCGCGTGACGAGAATCGCCGTCGGCTCGACGCCAGTAGAGGTGACGCACGACACCGCGAAGTCCACCTCCTTTCCCCCCGTCGCGGCGAGCACCGCCTCGCGCACCGCGAGCGCTTCGCGGGCGTCGGCGCGGACCACGCGATCGCAGATGCCGAGGGCTTCGAGCTCCGACGCAAAACGCTCGCCCGGTTCGATGCCGATCACGGCGCCGCTCGGTCCGGCCTTTTCGCGCGCCGCCGCGCAGGCGAGCAGCCCTGATCGCCCACCGGCGCCGATGACGACGATCCGCTCGCCCGCCTGCGTATGCCGCAAGACTTGCGGCACCGCGCCGGCCACGTCGCACACTGCCAGCGCGAGCCGCTCCGGTAGATCGGCGGGGAGCTTCACCAGGGGAGCCGAGAGAAACACGATGGCCGTCCCCTCGACGTCGAGCTGGGCGCTCTCGGGGCGCACCGTCCTTACGGCCGAGAGCGCGAGGGGCGTCAGCGACAGTGAAGCCAAGGTGGCGACGCGATCGCCGAGCGCAAACCCGCGCCGAGCCGCCGCGGGGCCCACCCACGCCACGCGACCGAGAAGCATGCCCCCCGACCCGGTCACGGGGTTGTGCTGCTTGCCGCGCTCGCGCACCGTTTGGCGGACGAGATCGGCTACCGCGTCGGTTTTCTCGCCGCTCGCCGTCATCATCTGCTGAAAGCTGGCGGCGTCGATGTTGAGCGTTTCGACGGCCAAGTGGATCTCGTTATCGAAGCGACGAGCAGCGTCGTTGTCGAGCCGCCACGCGGCTTGAGGGAGGGCGCGCGGGGGTTCGAGCACGCGATGACTGCCGTAGGGATCGCCGAGCACGCTAGGTCCTTTGCGGGGGGAACAGAGGCTGAACGAAGGCCAACGAAACGGCGGTGGAACCATGCCAGGCAAAGGCGGGCGATCGTGGGTCCATTCGTCCGATAAGGGCAGCGCCACGAGCGCGCTTTGCTGCAAAATGAAGGTGGGTGAGGGTAGGTGCATCAGGGAGGAAAATCCAGGGGGCGGCACTTCGAGATGGGCCGAAAGCGGGCGCCTGGCTGGTCACAAAAGGACGTTCCCTTGACCCTATCTTTACGCTGCGTCTACACTTTCGGAGTTCGGGGTCTCGCGCCCGCCACGACGGGGGGCTGGCGCTGGTCCCCCCTCACACATGCACGACTCCGTGTCCAAGTCCGCCACCACCGCATCGGGACCGCGGCGGCCTCTTGCCCTTCGATTCATCTCGGGAAAGTACCAGGGTGGGGAGTTTCCCATGGTCCCCAACAAGGAGATCGTGGTGGGTCGCTCGAGCGATCTCGACATGGTGCTCGTCGAGGAGATGGTCTCCCGCAAGCATGCCCGAATCGCCTACGAGAATGACGCCGTCGTCATCGAGGACCTCGGCTCCACCAACGGAACCTTCGTCAACGGGGAGAAAATCAAGCGTGCTCAGCTCAAAGAGGGAGATCGCGTCCTCATTGGGACGAGCATCCTCAAGGTCATCGTGATGGACGGCAGCTCCCACGAGCAGGGTCGGCCGAATCTGGAAGTCGTCGCTGCTCAGCGCCGCACGTCGTCTCCGCGCACGATGAGCGGAACGATCGACGAGGTGCCGCTGCCGGATCTCCTGCAGCTCTTCTCCACCTCCAAGAAGAGCGGCGCGCTCGTCGTCCGCACCGAGGAAGACATCGGCCGCATCTTCTTGCAGAAGGGGCTCATCTACTACGCGACCATCAACGATCTCAGCGATCTGGCCCCCATCAAGTGCATTTTCCGCATGCTCACCTGGCAAAAGGGGCTCTTCGATTTCGACGCCTCCGACACCCGGGAATTCCCGAAGCCGGTGGACGTCACGGTGCAGGAGATCCTGATTGAGAGCCTGCGCCAGCTGGACGAGCTCAATTCCTTTCGCGATCAGCTGCCCGGCTTGTCCGCCCGTCTCGTTCTCGACACGCCGCTCGTGCCGCCGCTGCGCGACTTGAGCCCAGAGGACCTCGACGTTTTGCAGCTCGCCCACAACTTCAACCGCTTCGGTACCCTGCTCGACAAGAGCCAGGCGTCGGACGTGGACACCGCCCGCATCGTTCTGCGGCTCATCCAGAAGAACTACTTGAGGGTGGAGTAATCGACGTAAGAAGGGTAGGACGACGCGAGCCCGTTGGAGACGCGTCGCTACCCCGCACTATCGATTCAAGCATCGCTCGACGTACCCGGTGAAACGCGCCGCCAGGCGGTGGTGTTCGTCATCTGGCTCTCGTGTCTGATCGCGGCCGTGGTCGCGGGCTCGGCGGTGGGAACGCACATTCCCGCCGACGTATCGGACGTGGAGACGCAAAACGAGGAACTCATCCGGTCGCGCTGGGCACGCGCGGAGGTCGCGCTCGTGCTCGGTCTGGCGGCCCCCGCGCTCTTGACGATCTACGTGACGCGACGGCGTCGACGCGGTGGCCCGCACGCGCGCGGCATCCGGCTGGAGATCACGGAGGAGGGGGAGCTGCGGCTCTGGGGACGAGGCTATGGGATGCGGCTCGTGCTGGCGGAGGCGCGCATCGATGAGCGTCGGGTCGACCTCTACGCGGGGCGGCTCGGAGCTTGG